>Ga0210408_10000503_pt1 | contig 49987 bp, 39 predicted proteins | sample IncBWH4MmetaG_FD_155471 | JGI IMG/M metagenome (GOLD analysis project Ga0210408, IMG submission 155471) | Forest soil microbial communities from Barre Woods Harvard Forest LTER site, Petersham, Massachusetts, United States - Inc-BW-H-4-M | ecosystem: Environmental > Terrestrial > Soil >...
GCTGCTTGCGAGCAGTGTAGATTCTCAGAATACCTGATAGCCCCAGCCGAATTCGATGCAGGGCCTTACGCTGCACAAGTCACTTGCCTTCTTCTCAATTCGCCGGTAGACCGCTGTCTTCTGAACTACATGCCCCCCGGAAGTAAACCGGGGGACACGTGTTCGAGCCATTGCCCGCGCGGGCGTTGCCTCGCCTCGCGCGTGCAGCTTACTTCGGCGGCGGCAGGCCCGCGTTGAGCGAAAAAACCGTCCCGGCGTCGTAATACGCGGGATTTGGTTCGCCCGTCGTTCCATACAGGATGCCGCTGGGTGCCTGAATCAAGAACTGAGGATGACCGATTCCGGAGAAAGAGACCGTTTGCAGCAGCGCGCCGCCGGTCGGCGTGATCGAGTAGACGGACTGCCCAGGCGGATTGGTGATCCACAGATTGCCGTCCGATGCCTGAATTACCGTGCTGCACCCGGTCTTCGGAGTGCAGTTGTTGGGGCTGTTATAAATCTCCCGGTAGCTGCCCGACGTGCTGAGCTGAAAAATCAACTCAGAGGCATAGTTATTCTTCCACGCAGCACCGTATAGAAAGCCATCCGATCCTTGCCTCAAGACCCCGTTCGCAGGCCATCGCCCACTGGGGAACTGGAAGATCGCGGTCACCTGGCCGGAGGTCGTGACGCGGCACACGTGCGGCGGGCCGGAGACGTTTGCGACCGAGCAGATTCCGTAGAAGTTTCCGTCCGATGCCTGTTTGCCGAAGCCGCTCTGCGTGATTCCACCGGTACCCGCCGGGGTCAGCACCGTGTACGTGCCGACGGTCGTCAGCCGGAATATCCCATTGCCGTCCGCCCCATAGAAGTTGCCATCGGAGGCCACCGACAGACTGTTTGGCGCCTCCTCCAGCACCACTTGATAGTCGGTGCCCGACTTGCTGATCCTGAAAAGCGTTGGGTTCGGGTTGCTGTTGCTCCCGCGGGATATGACGTATAGAAAGCCATCGGGCCCTTCGACCACGCTCGTGAAGAAGTCGCCGTAGAAATAGCGGTTCGAGTTGTGCGTAGCTACGAACAGAGTCGTGAACTGCCCATCCGGCGTGACCTTGAAAACAGTGCCAACGGACAGGTAGGTGGTGCCGTAGAAATTGCCGTCGGATGCCTGGATCATGGCAGTCGGATCGTCCCCGTCACTCCCACCAAGGAACTTATGGATTACGCTGAGCGTGTCTGTAGCACCGGCGGAGGTGGCGGTGAACAAAAACGCCGCGAAGAACAGAGATAGAACGGCGGGCTTTGGACTCATTGGCGACTCCCCCTCGGACGTTGTATATCGGTGTTGTTAGTTGCTCCAAGGCGCCTTGTCAATGGGGCGTCGCCCGCGATCTGCTCTCCGGCGTCCGAACACAAATATTCTTCTTGCATCGTTGAACCTTGAACCGTCGAGCGGGAACACACCGTGTTCGGTAGCACGCGGGAGAATCGAAAGCGACGTTCGACCTGCTCTTGCGAGCTGCGCTCAAAGCAAAGGATGCTTCGCGAATCTCGGTAGATCAGCGAGATCAATCAGCGGTCGGGAACCGCCATGAACGCATCACGCGCTGAACTTGTAAACCGCCGAAAGGCGCCGACATCCATCAAGGCCCGTGACGTCTATCCGGGCCGCCTGGCCCGGAAGCACTCCCTGGAGTGGTCGTTGACCATGCCGACCGCCTGCATGAAGGCGTAGCAGATGGTCGCGCCGACGAATTTGAAGCCGCGTTTCTTCAGGTCTCTGCTCATCTGGTCGCTGGCCGCGAGCGCCTGCCGTCTTTTAGCCGGCTTGCCACCGACGAACTGCCAGATGTAATGGTCGAAACTGCCGAACTCGCCTTGAACCTGGATGAAGGCCTTGGCGTTTTCGATCACCGCGTTGATCTTGAGCCGGTTTCGAACGATGCCCTCGTTCTTCAGCAGAGCCGCTTTGCGGGCAGCGCCGTAGCCGACGATTTTGCGGGCGTTGAACCGGTCGAATGCCTTCCGGTAGTTGGCGCGTTTCTGCAGAATCGTGAGCCAGCTCAGGCCCGCCTGCGCACCCTCCAGGTTCAGCATTTCGAACAGGCGCCGGTCGTCATGCACCGGTACGCCCCACTCCTTGTCGTGGTAGGCCATCAGCAGTTCGTTCGACTGCGCCCATTTGCATCGAACCTTGCTCATGACGGCCCGATTCCGCGATACGCCCGTTGCACCGGCCTCATAGCTGATGCTTGAGCCCGACGTAAATGCCGTGCGGCATCAGACCCACCACGAACGGATTTTCACGGCGCCAGGCGTAATAGCCGGCCGCGGTGCCGATCGCGAATCCGGCCAGCACGTCGGTCTGCCAGTGCGCCTGCACCTTCATGCGCGCGATGCCGTCATACAGCGGCAGCGCCTCCAGCGCCCACACCGCCGGTTGGTCACTGCGATACGCGAGGATGAACGGCGTAACGATCGAGCTCACGGCCGCGACCTCCCCGCTCGGAAAGCTGTAGTGCGATCCGCCCTGGAACCATGCGTTGGGGTCGTTGCCCTGCCTTGGCCGCGCCCGCGTGAAGACATACTTCAGGATCTGCGCCGAGGCGCCTGCGATCAGCGACGAGTCGATCGCCCGCCAGCAGGTGTTGCCGATGCGCGTGGCGCCGCCCTCCCACAGGCCGCACAGTATTTCACCCCCGATCAGCGAATCCATCAGGATCAGCTGGTTGCTGCGCTTCCACACGCCGCTGTCATCGTAGCTCCAGCGGTGGTCGATCCCGAGAAAACCGCCCGCCCGGGCCGGCGTCCAAAGCAACACGGCGATGGCGGCCAGCGCGGCGACCGCACACCACTGGCTGCCGAAGGCGGCCTTGTCCGCCGGCTTGCCCTCCGTAGCCTTGGCGAAGGAGGGAGCCTCGGCGAAGGCGGAGCTGCCCCAACCTACCGGCATTGATTGGCCTGGTTGGACCACTCCAGCTGAACGGTGTACGCGCCCAGCTGTTTGGTCTTCCAGGCGCAGATGTCGCCGATTTCCCCGTTGGTGTCGTCGTACCAGCCCTGCCCCGGAATCGGATCGGTGATCGCTTCGCACAGTTCGTGCGAGCTCACGGACGTGATCGCCTCGAATACCGACAGGCCGCCGGTGCAGCCGCTGCATCCCGGATACGGCACCACCGCGTAGAAGATCTGGCCGGAGATGTCGTTGTGATAGCCGCAAAAGGCCTGGCAGGAAGCCGAGCCGCCCTGGACGGCGCGCACCCCCGGGGGAAGATAGATGAAGTAGAGCGCGTTGGGCCCGGGCGGCGGCACCGCCGAATTGGACGCGATCTGCTGCTGCAGCGTGTGCTGGATCGCCGTGTCGGACACCGACTGCTTCAGCACCGGTTCGGTGAGCACCAGGGTGCCGGTGTGTTTGCCGTGCCCGATGGTCCACCCCGGCGCGTTGTACTCGGACAGCTGGTCGATCAGGGCACTGGTCAGGATGTAGTCGAAGAACTGGTTGATCTGCGAGGACAGCGCCGCGTTGCCCGCGCTCTGCCAGTCGGTTCCCCAGAAGATCGTGAACACTTCCACCGCCTCCAGCAACGGCCCGTTGCGGTAGGTCAGTCGCGGCGCCGCAGCCGCGCCGGCGGCCGCGGCCTCCGGTGTCGGCCGGTGCACCGCATCGGGCAGGCTCAGCGGAACGATCCGGATCGGGTCGCCGCGGCCGGGGTAGATCTTCTTTGCCGGATGAAGTTGGGTGGCCACTGGGTCGGCTGCTATTGCGGCGCGCGGGTGGCGGCGACTTCGCGCGTCCGCCGCAACTCGTTGCTCTTGAGCTGGGCGAAGGCAACGTCCAGCAGCGACAGGTCCGCCGCGGGCGGACCGCGGCGGGCCAGCAGATCGCCGAGGATGTGATCGGCCTCGGTCCTGGCGCCGTGTTCGAGGTCGCGCATCATCGAAGCGGTCAACGTCGAATCGGCATCCGTCAGAAAGGCCTCGGCCCGCGCCATCGCCTGCGGGCGGGGCGCAAATCCCCGCGAGGCGGCAATCTGCGCGCATTCGCTCAGCATTCGCCGCAGCAGCTCCGCGTTGCCGCTTCGAACGATGTCGCCGACCGCGGCGCGCATCAAGCAGGTCGACCCGGCCAGCGCGGCGATGAACACCCACTTCTCCCACATCTCCTGGACGATCGTCTCGCTCAGCCTGGATTGGAACTTGGCCTTGGCCAGCAGCGCCTCGATCGTCTCGGCGCGCGGCGTGCGCGCGCCGGCGAGTTCCCCGAACGAGATCGCATGGTTGTCGTTCAAGTGAATCACGCTGCCGTCTTCCCCGAGGGTCGCCGCGATCAGGCACAGCCCTCCCAGGATCCGCTCCGGCCCGAAGCGCTCCGTCAACGCGTCCAGATGACGCATCCCGTTCAGCAAAGGCAATATCGCCGTGCCGGCATCGACGGCCGGCGCCAAGGATTCGATCGCGCCGGGCAGGTCATAGGCCTTGCAGCTGAGCAGGACGAGACCGAATCCCTTCTGCACCCGCTCAGCCGTGACGGTCGGGGGCGCTGGCAGCCGGATGTCGCCGTGGGGGCTGCGCACGAAAAGTCCCGCCCGCAACTGCGCCTGGCGCTTCGGCCGCACCAGAAAGGTCGTGTCCACGCCGGCCTCGAGCAGGCGGGCGCCAAAATATGCGCCGATCGCCCCGGCGCCGACGACCAGAATCTTCATCACGCCACCGAGTCTAGCGGCTTTGCATGTCGATGCGTCCCCGCAAATCCCCAGCAGTGGAGGGGCCGATTACCAATTTAGCGCGAACGGCGCGCCACGCGGGCATGGGATGATGCGATCCTCGCAAAGGGAGGTCCAAGCAATGAACGTGAAGAGCTCTACCCCGCACCGGACCGCGGCACTGGACACACCGAAGGGTCTCGGGGCCGAAGCCACGCGCGACATCTCGGGCGCGCTCAATGCGCTGGTGGCAGATTTTTTCGCGCTCTACCTGAAGACGAAGAACTTCCACTGGCACGTTTCCGGCCCGCACTTCCGCGACTATCACCTGCTGCTGGACGAGCACGCCGACCAGCTGTACGCGACGACCGACCCGATCGCCGAGCGAGTGCGCAAGCTGGGCGGAACCACGCTGCGCTCGATCAGCCATATCGGGCGCCTGCAGCGTGTGCTGGACAACGACGCCGACTTCGTCACACCGCTGGACATGCTCGCCGAGCTGCGCGAGGACAACCAGCGGCTGGCCGCGCGGATGCGCGAGACGCACAACGTGTGCGAAGAGTACGGCGACGTGGCCACCGCCAGTTTGCTGGAGGTCTGGATCGACGAGGCCGAGCGCCGCACCTGGTTCCTGTTCGAGGCGAGCCGCCCGGCGGAGACGGCGTCGCGCTAAGTCGGCGCTGCCAGCCCTCACCCTGGCCCCTCTCCCGCTGCGCGGGCGAGGGGCGAACGATCGCTAGCGTTTTTTGCCTTCCAGGTCGGCCGTGAATCCGATCGGCCGGCTCTTGCGCACGGGGGGAGCCGCCAGGCGCCGGATCGCGTCGATCAGGTCCGCGATCGCCTCGTCATGGCCCCCTACCCGTCCCTCGAGCTCGTTCAGCTTGGCCGCCAGATCCTTGTGGGACGACAGCATTTCGCGAATCGACACGAAGGTGCGCACGACCAGCAGGCTCACCTCGATCGCGCGTTCGGAATTGAGCACATTGCCGAGCATCAGGGTGCCGTGCTCGGTGAATGCGAACGGAAGAGTCGCTGAGAACTTCAGCCGGGCCAGGTGATCACAACTTGTGATCACCTCCTGCTTCTCCGCGTTCGTCAGCTGGAACATGAATTCGGCCGGAAACCGTTCCTGGTTGCGCCGCACCGCCTGATTCAGCACCCGCGTCTGCACGCCGTACAGGTCGGCCAGGTCCGCGTCGATCATTACGCTGCGGCCCCGAATCGTCAGGATCCGGTGTTCCAGAGACGCGGCAACCAGCTGGGCCGCACGCGGCTTTGTAGGGCTCATAAGGTTTGCCTGGCCTCCTGCTGGTTTGCCTGGCCTCCTGCTCGGAATTGGCCCGAATGCCGGCCATTCTTAATTGCAACTTTGGCGCCATTCTGGGGCAAAATCCGGTCTGACGACGCGCCTTTGCGCCTCGTCCGGTTGGGCTCGACAGGGTCTCGACAGGGTCTTTTGAGCCGGAGAAACCGCGTGCGCTCTGTGGTACCGGTCCTGCTGTGTGCGCTGCTCAGCGCGTGCGCGGGTGAACGACTGGCGCCCGAGCCGCCGGCGTTCCTGTTCCAGGATGACGCGTTCGCAGCGCCCGAGGAGCGGTTCAGCGCGAAGGATCTTTTCGCGCTGAGCGAGCCGATGCGGCAGTTCCTGCGGCACGACATCGCCGTGCAGTTGCGGGCGTCGGGACCGACCAACGGCCTGCTCGAAGCCCTGTACAGCAAGAACCAGTTGAAACTGTCCTATGACGCCGCCACCACGCGCAACGCGTCCGAGGCGTTCAACGCGCGGGCGGGCAACTGCCTGTCGATGGTGGTCATGACGGCCGCATTTGCCAAGGAACTGAGCCTGCCGATCGAATACAACGCCGCCGGCTATGAAGAGGTGTGGAGCCGAAGCGGCGATTTCCTGCTCGGCAGCGGACACGTCAACATCAGCGTCGGCGCCCGCGACTGGGACGTGACCGCCCGCCAGGTGGGACGCCCGCTGACCGTCGATTTTCTGCCGCCCGAAGACGTGCGCGGCCTGCCGTCCCGGCCGATCTCGGAGCAGATGGTCGTTGCGATGTACATGAACAACAAGTCGGTCGAGGCGCTGCTGCACGGCGAGCTGGACGATGCGTACGGATGGGCGCGCGGGGCGATCCGGGCCAGCCCCGACTTCGCCAGCTCCTACAACACGCTGGGCATCGTCTATCTGCACCGCGGCAATCGCGAGCTGGCGGCCCGCGTGTTCGCCTATGCGCTGGAGCTGGCGCCCAACAACACGTCGGTGCTGGCCAACCTGGCCGACGTGCGCAGCCGAATGGGAGACGCGGCGCAGGCAGCCGAGCTGCGCGCGCGCCTGGCGCGGATCGATCCGAACCCGCCGTATTACTTCTTCAACCAGGGTATGACGGCGTTTCAGCAGAACGATTTTTCAAGTGCCAGGAAGCTGTTCGCCAAGGAAGTCGCACGCGCCGACTACAACCAGGAGTTCCACTACTGGTTGGGTGTGGCGTACTACAAGCTCGGCGATGTCGAGCGGGCGCGCCGCCAGCTCGCGCTGGCGATGCAGAAAAGCGCCTCCCAGGGTCAGCACGACCTTTACGCGGCCAAGCTCGCCTGGCTTCAAACGCTGGCGCGCGGAGCGGACAGCGTGCGGCCGTTGATCACGCCGGCGCACTGACCGCGGTCGCACCTCACGCCGGAACGAACCCCGGCACGGCCAGGCGCGGGGGCGACTGGAAGTCGAAGCACTCCCAAAGATCGCCCGAAGGATCGCCCGCCTGCAGCGCCGGCGCGCTCCAGGCCGGCAGTCCGAACAGGCGCAGGCACAGCTTCACGACGCTCGCGTGCGAATACATGCGGCTGACGATCTGCCGCCGGGCGTACGGACTGACCACCACGCACGGCACCCGGTAGCCGTAGCGGAACTGCGAGCCGTGGTAGCCGGTCGGTCCCTGGCCGGCCCAGGTCGACTGCTTGGGCGCCGCGACGTGGTCGTACCATCCGCCCCAATCGTCCCACGTGATGATCACTGCCGTGCTGGGCCACAGCGCGCTCTGCGCCACCGCCTGGACACGCTGGCGCGTCCAGGCGTCGCCTTCCGCGACGGTTCTGGCGCCGCCCGGATGCTCGCTCTGGGCATACGGGGCATACAGCCAGGCGACGTCCGGCAAGAAGCCCTTTTTCACGTCGGCGTCGAACTGCGCCGACGTCACGTTCCAGGCGTTGCCCTTGAGCGCCTTGATGTGCGTGAAATACGACGAATTGGTGTCCGCGTAGTTGCGCCATTGACGTCCATGCTGCTGCAGCACAGCCGGCAGGCTCTGCAGATCGTACGGCGGCGACGGTTGAAAGGTGCGCTTGGCGCTCGTATTGTCGATGAGCGGCGAGTCGGCCGCGATCAGGAACAGGTGGTTCGGCTCGGACTCGGTCCCGACGTCGGTGAAGTACTGGTCGCACAGCGCGTACTGCTGGGCCAGCGCCCAGGTGGCAGGAATGTTCTTCGGTCCGTACTGCATTTTGACGCCGCCGGCGCCTTTGACCGCGGCCAGCCAGGCGGCGTGATCGTGATTCTGGTCGGCATGCGGGTCTGCCGCCGCAGGCAGGGTGACGCCATTCGCGCCTGGAAAGCTGCCGAAGTAGTTATCGAACGTGTGGTTTTCCTTCACGATGACGACCACGTGCTCGATCGGCGGCATGACGGGCTCCGTTCATCCAGGAAGATCCAAAGTATCGGCAGAATATGACCGCGGTGCTGCGCCAACGTGCGGACTACCAAGACTGGGCGAGCCGTGCCGGTCAGGCGTGAACCACGTCGTCGGCCTGTTCGATACCAGGCTGGCGCGCAAGCACCGCCGCCAGACACTCGGCCACCTGGGCGGCTTTCAGCGGTTTGAGCAAAATGGCTCGCGCATCGACCGCCGCCGCGCGCGCCTTCAGGTTCGCCCCGCAAAAACCGCTCATCAGGATCACCGGAAGCTGGGCATTGAGCTTGCGCAGCTCCAACGCCAGCTCCGGCCCACCCATTCCCGACATCACGACATCCGTCAGCAGCGCGTCGAACCGCATCGGGTCGGCGCAAAACACCTCCAGCGCCTGCTGCGCCCCCACGCATCCTACGGGTTCGTAGCCGATGGACGCCAGCACTTCCTCGGCCAGCTGCACCAGCACCGGTTCGTCGTCCACCACCAGGATCGCCTCGCCGTGGCCCGGCGCGGCCGCTGCCTGCTCCAACTCCACAGGCGGCCTCTGATCGGTCAGCGGCAGGTAGATGCGAAACTCGGTTCCCATGCCCGGGCTGCTCCGGACGGCGATCGCGCCGTTGTGGTCCAGCACGCTCGCGTGCACCAGCGACAGGCCCAGGCCGGTACCCACGCCCGCCGGCTTGGTCGTGAAGAACGGATCGAACATGCGGCCCAGCACGTCGGCCGGGATACCGCGTCCCGTATCGGTCACCTGCACCAGCCCGTAGCGGCCGGGCCGCAGCCGTCCCACCGCCAGGTCGCGCTCGGCCTCGATCTGTACCGCCTCGATCACCACCGCCACGCGCCCGCAGCCGTCGACCGCCTGCACGGCGTTGGACAGCAGGTTTCCGACGACCTGGTGAAGCTGGGCCGCATCGCCCAGCACGACCGTGGGGCCGGCGGAAAGGTGCGTATCGATCTGAACCTCGGGCGGCAGCGATGGGCGCGTGAGCTCGATCGCTTCGCGCACGACCTGCTCCAGCACGATCGGGCGCGGCGCGTTGATGCCGGGCCGGCTGAACGCCAGAATGCGCGCGACCAGATCGCGGGCACGGTTGGCCGCCAGCACGATGTTGTCGACATAACGGCGCTGCGAGCTGCCCGGCGCCGCATCCTGCTGCGCGAGCTCGCCGTAGCCCAGGATGGCGCCCAGGATGTTGTTGAAGTCGTGCGCGATCCCGCCGGCCAGCGTCCCCAGCGCCTCGAGCTTCTGCGACTGGTGCAGATGCGCGGCCAGCCGCTCGCGCCGCCGCAACTGCAGCAGGAAGGCGACCAGCAGCATCGCCGCCAGCGCCGTGATCGCGAACGTGCGGGCGGCGTTCTTCCACGCATCCTGGATCCAGCGCTGCAGCAGCGTCGCCTCGTTGCGCGCTACGGCGACCACTACCGGGTACCCCGGCACGGGGCACAGGCTGACGTGGGAGCGTCCGATGCGCGGATCGTCGAGCGTCACGCTGGTCGGGCGCGACTGGCCCGAGCTTGCCATCGCGCGCACCGCCTCGGCCAGCGCCGGCGGCGCCGTGCTGATCGATTCGCCATCGCGACTGACCAGCAGCACACCGTCGGAGCGCAGCAGATCGATCGTGCTGCCAGGGCCGAAATCGAGTCCTCGGTAGAACTTGCGGAAATAATCGGCGCGCACCGAAGCGGCGACGATGCCGCGGAAGCGATCGCCCGGCAGGCGACGGCTGAGCACGAAGGTGGTGTTGCCGATGGTGCGGCTGACCAGGGGCTCGCTGACGAACGTGCCCGCATCCCTGCTCGCGGCCTGAACGGCGAAATAGGACCGATCGGACAGATCCAGGTAGGCCGGTCCCGGAAGGGACGCCAGGTACATGCGCCGCGCCGGATCGAACAGAAACAGGCCCTGCACCTGCGGCACGCCGCTCACCTGGATCCGCAGCAGATCCGGGATGCGCTGCCGGTCGGCCGCCGTCGGCGCGCCGCCCGGATCGCGCAGCTCGGCCTGTCGAAGGATCAGGTCGATCGCCTGCAGCGCCCGCGCACTTTGCTCGGCCAGCGCATGGGCCACGTTGTCGTGCTGGCGGTCGGCCAGATCCAGCACGATCGCTCGATGGTGGTAGGTGTCCAGCAGGGCCGAGGTCCAGACCGCTCCGCAGACGGCGACCACGACCAGGATGAACGGGGCTCGCAGCCCCGTGCCGGCTGGATCCGGCGAGGACCGTGATACCCCTTTCGTCATTCCGGATATCAAATTCATGAATCGCGCCCCTGCACGCCGAGCGCCGCGAACAGTTCGCGCCGGGAAAAGGGCTTGGCAAGCACCTTGGCCACGGCCAGTCTACCCGCCATGGCATCATCCACACATGCACCCGACGGAAACCTCGCTGACGCGGCGATGATGTCGGCATTCGGAAAGGCCCGCCGCCAGGTCTGCAGCACGCGCTCGGCGTGGGAAGGACTGGGAATGTCGATCACGATGGCCCCGATGCTGCCGAGCTGCGCGCTCGCCTCGCATGACCCGGCGGACGGGAAGACCGCATGAAGGCCTCCCTGCTCGAGCCATTCGGCCACGAGGGCGCGCAGCAGCCCGTCGGGCTCGACCACGAGCACGCGACGCGGCTTCATGCGGCCCCACGCGGCGCTGGCCGGGCGATCAAGGCGCGGGCGCTGCCATGACGCAGGATATCGGCCCCCACGTGATGGTCGTCGACGACGACGCGACCCTGCGCCAGGTCGTGCGCGACTACCTGAGCGAGAACGAGTTCCGCGTCACCGAAGCGGCCACGGGCGGAGAGCTGACGGCCGCTTTCGCCTCCGAGGTGGTCGATCTGGTCCTGTTGGACCTCCGACTGGGCTCCGAGGACGGCATGCGCCTGCTGCGCCAGCTGCGCGATCGCTCGCAGGTGCCGGTCATCGTGCTGACCGGGCGCACCGAGGAAGCCGACCGGATCATGGGGCTGGAACTGGGCGCTGACGACTACCTCACCAAGCCGTTCAGCCCCCGCGAGCTGCTGGCCCGCATCCGCACCGTGTTGCGCCGCACCTATGCGGGTCAGGAGATACACGGAGCCAAGGTCTGCCGCGCCTACCGCTTTCCGGGCTGGGAGCTGAACCTGCGCACGCGCCGCCTCAGCGACAGCCGCGGAGGTCAGATCGCGTTGAGCAACGGCGAATTCAACCTGCTGGCCGCGCTGCTGGCAGCGCACGGGCGCGTGCTCAGTCGCGATCAGCTGATCGACATGAGCCGGCGCTACGACAACGAGGTCTACGATCGCGCCGTCGACGTACAGATCCTTCGGCTGCGGCGAAAAATCGAGCCCGATCCCCGCCAACCGAAGTACATCATCACCGAGCGCGGCGTCGGCTACAGCTTCGCCGCGCAGGTTGAAGCGGTGTACTGACCCGCCGCCTCGCGCGGGCGCCACTCGGGTCTGCATACGGATCCACGCCGGCGCCCGGCCCACAAAACCAATCGGTTGACGGCGCGACTGTCCGCGCCCGGCGTGAATCGGCCATTTCGGCCCATGTTTCACCTGTAACCGTGCGCGACACTTTTGCAATCGCGGCCGGCAGTCGGGCGCATACGCTGCGCAGCGGGGCTTGAACCGCGCGCTGAGCGCGCGCGCCCGCAGCGCGGTCTTCTACGAGAAGGAATGACACCCATGGATCAGGACATCGGCTTTGTGGGACTGGGCGCCATGGGCCTGCCGATGGCGCGCAATCTGATCAAGCGCGGCTTCCGGGTCCGCGTTTTCAACCGTTCCGAAGACAAGGCGCGCGAGCTGGTCAAGCTCGGCGCGATAGTGGCCGCGGTGCCGGCCGATGTGGTCGGCCCTGACGGCATCGTGATCACGATGGTCGCCGACGACCAGGCGCTGCGCGCCGTCACGCTGGGCGCCGGCGGCATCTCCGGGCGGCTCGGGCACGGTGGACTGCACCTGTCGATGAGCACGGTTTCGCCCGACCTGGTCGGCCTGCTGGCCGAACAGCACCGGCGCAGCGGCGCCACGCTCGTTTCGGCTCCCGTTTCGGGGCGTCCCGACGTCGCCGAGGCCGCCGCCCTGACGGTGTGGCTGGCCGGCGCCGCGCCGGACAAGGTGCGCCTGCGCGAGGCGCTCGGTGCGATGGCGGGCGCGATCTACGACGTCGGTGAGAATCCGCCGGCGGCCAATGTCGCCAAGCTCGCCACCAACCTGATGGTGCTGAGCAGCGTGCAGATGCTGGCCGAAGCGCTGGAGCTGGCCGAGCGCGGTGGCGTCGACCGCAAAGCGCTGGCGGCCGCCTGGACCGAGCGGCTGTTTACGGGACCGGTGATCAGCGGCTACGCCGCGCGGGTGGCGGCCCGGGCGGACGCGCCGGGCGGATTCAAGGTGGCACTCGCCTTGAAGGACATCGACCTGGTGCTGCGGGCGGCGGCCGCCAGCGATGCGGCGCTGCCGTTTGCGGACGCGCTGCGCCAGCGTCTGAAGGCCGCCTACATCAATGGCCTGGGCGAACACGACGTATCGGCGCTCGCCGCCGATCTGCACGCGGCGGCCGGGCGTGCGGTGCCGCAAGCGGCCGCCGGCGCCTGAGATGGCCGCTCCTTCGAATCGACCCTTGCGGGGCTGACGCTTCATGTGGATCGTCGGGCTGGCGCTGCGGCGCCCATACACCTTCATCGTGCTGGCGGTGCTGATCCTGCTGCTGGGCGTGTTCGTGATCGCGCGCACCGCGACCGACATCTTCCCGAACATCAAGATCCCGGTGGTCGCCACGATCTGGCGCTACACGGGGCTGTCGCCGGACGAGATGGCCAAGCGCATCGTGCTGTTTTCGGAGCGCACCGCGCAGACCACCGTCAACGACGTCGAGCACACCGAGTCGCAGTCGCTCAACGGCATCGCCGTGGTGAAGTACTTCTTCCAGCCCAACGTCAAGGAGGAGCTGTCCTTCGCCCAGATCACCGGCGTGTCGCAGACCCAGCTCAACTCCGCCCCGCCCGGCACGACGCCGCCGTTCATCCTGGCCTACGACGCCTCCACCGTGCCGATCATCCAGATGGCGCTGTCCAGCGACCAGCTGTCGGAGGCCGAGGTCTTCGACATGGGCAACAACATCCTGCGCACGGCGATGGCGACCATTCCGGGCGCCTCGATGCCGTTCCCGTACGGCGGCTATCAGCGGCAGGTCCAGGTCGACCTGGACCCCAAGGCTCTGCGCGCTAACGGCTTGTCGGGCGCCGACGTGACCAGCGCCATCGGGCAGCAGAACCTGATCCTGCCGGCCGGCACGGAGAAGATCGGCGATCTGGAGTACTTCGTGTCGGTCAACGCGAGCCCGACCAGTATCGCCGAGCTGAACGACCTGCCGATCACCACGCGCAACGGCAGCGTCGTGTACGTGCGCGACGTGGCCCACGTGCGCGATGGCGGACCTCCCCAGACCAACATGGTGCGCCTGGACGGGCACCGCGCTGTTCTGATGAGCGTGCTCAAGAGCGGTAGCGCATCCACGCTCGACGTGATCAAGGAACTGCGCCGCAGGCTGCCGCAGGTTCAGGCGACCCTGCCCCCGTCCCTGAAGATCCAGTTCCTGGGCGATCAGTCCGTTTTCGTGCGCTCGGCCATCTCGGGCGTGGTGCGCGAGGCGGTGATCGCCGCGGTGCTGACCGGCCTGCTGATTCTGCTGTTCCTGGCGAGCTGGCGCAGCACGTTCATCATCAGCATATCGATTCCGCTGTCGATCCTGGCTTCGATCGTCTGCCTGGCGGCAGTGGGCGAGACCATCAACATCATGACGCTGGGCGGACTGGCGCTGGCCGTGGGCATCCTGGTCGACGACGCGACCGTGACGATCGAGAACATCAACTACCACCTGGAACAGGGCAAGGACGTCGAAACGGCGATCATGGACGGGGCCCACCAGATCGCGCTGCCGGCGCTGGTGTCGACGCTGGCCATCTGCATCGTCTTCATCCCGATGCTGCTGCTCAGCGGCATCGCCCATTTCCTGTTCATTCCTCTGGCCGAGGCGGTCGTATTTGCGATGCTCGCCTCCTACCTGCTGTCGCGGACGCTGGTGCCGACCCTGGCCAAGTACTGGGTCAAGGGCAGCGAGCACGCCGCGCACACGAAGACCGGGATCATGGGGCGCATCTTTGTGGCTTTCGAGCACGGCTTCGAACGCGTCCGCGCCTGGTACCGCGGGCTGCTGGAGGCGGCGCTGAAGGTGCGCGCCCGTTTCGTGGCGCGCTTCCTGGTGGGCATGCTCGCGATCGCCACGGTCGCGATCCCGCTGGGGCGCTACTGGCCCGGCCTCGGTCAGGACTTTTTCCCAAGCGTCGATGCCGGCCAGATCAAGCTGCACCTGAGGGCACGAACCGGCTTGCGCATCGAGGAGACCGCTGTGTTGTGCGATGCGGTCGAGGCCTCCGTGCGCCAGGTCATTCCGAGCAACGAGCTCGCATCGCTCGTCGACAACATCGGCGTGCCCTACAGCGGCATCAATACCGCCTACAGCACCTCGGCGCCGGTCGGGCCGGGCGATGCCGACATCTTCATCGCGCTCACGCCAGATCACCATTCGACCGCCGGCTACGAGGACGCGCTGCGCAAGCGGCTGACCCGCGAGTTCCCATCGACCAGCTTTGCGTTCCTGCCGGCCGACATCGTCAGCCAGATCCTGAACTTCGGCCTGCCCAGCCCGATCGACGTGCAGATCTCGGGCTTCAACGTCGAAGGCAACGCCAAGTTCGCCGACGCGCTGCTGCAGAAGCTGCGCCAGATTCCGGGCGCGGTGGACATGCGCATTCAACAGGCGTTCGACTATCCGAGCCTGCAGGTCGACGTCGATCGAAGCAAAGCCGAGCTGCTGAACATGACCCAGCATGACGTCGCGTCCAACCTGCTGATTTCACTGTCCGGAAGCTTTCAGACATCGCCCTCGTTCTGGATCGATCCGAAAACCGGCACCCAGTACAACGTCAGCACGCAAACGCCCCAGGCGCATCTGGACTCGCTCAACGCGCTGGCAACTACGCCGTTGGGCGGCGGCGCCGGGCGCCCGCCTCAACTGCTCGCCAATGTGGCCACTTTCCACCGCGGCTTCAGCCCGGCTGTCGTGAGCCACTACGACGCCATGCCGGTGATCGACATCTACGGCTCGGCGCAGGGCGTTGACCTGGGTTTCGTGTCCACCCGCATCGACCGGATCATCGCGTCGATGAAGGATCAGCTGCCACGCGGCTCGCGCATCTCGGTGCGCGGCCAGGTGCGGACGATGAACACCTCCTTCGACGGCCTGCTGGCTGGGCTGCTCGGAGCCATCGTCCTGGTATACCTGCTGATGGTGGTGAACTTCCAGTCGTGGCTGGACCCTTTCATCATCATCACGGCGCTGCCGGCGGCGCTGGCCGGCATCGTCGCGATGCTGTTCCTGACCCACACGACCATCAGCGTGCCGGCGCTGACCGGGGCCATCATGTGCATGGGCGTGGCCACGGCCAACAGCATCCTGCTGGTCAGCTTTGCGCGCGAGCGCCTCAATGCCGGCGAGGACGCCGCCCAGGCGGCCATGAGCGCCGGCACGACGCGGTTTCGGCCGGTGTTGATGACGGCGCTGGCGATGATCATCGGGATGGTGCCGATGGCGCTGGGCTTCGGCGACGGCGGAGAGCAGAATGCCCCATTGGGCCGCGCCGTGATCGGGGGCCTGATTTTCGCCACCGTAGCTACCCTGGTGTTCGTGCCCTGCGTGTTCGCGATCATCCACGGCCGACAGCAGCCTGCCCAGACGACGTGAACCGACGGAGCTGATGATGCCCGAACAACCCTCGAGCCGGACGCAAAGAGCCCGACCGTCCCGCCTGAAGATGCTGGCGACGGGCGCGCTGGTGCTCGGCGTGGGCCTGTTCGCCTGGACCGTCGTCAGCCGCGGCATGGCGCGCGGGGCGCTGGCGCAACGCACCATTGCGGCGGCCACCCCGACGGTTGCCACGATCAAGCCGCAGCACGGCCCGGCCGACCAGGAACTGGTGCTGCCCGGCACCGTGCAGGCCTACTACGAGGCCCCCATTTACGCGCGCACCAGCGGCTATCTGAAGATCTGGTACACCGACATCGGCGCGCACGTGACTCGCGGGCAGTTGCTGGCCGAGATCGATACGCCCGAGGTCGATCACGAATTGGGACAGTCCCTGGCCGACCTGGCCACCGCGCAGGCCAATTACGAGCTGGCCAAATCGACCAACGTGCGGTGGCAGGGACTGCTGGCCACTGAATCGGTCTCGAAGCAGGACGCCGACCAAAAGGCGAGCGACGAGGCCGCCAAGAAAGCCGCGGTCGCGTCCTCCGCAGCCAACGTCGGCCGGCTGCAGGATCTGGAATCGTTCAAGCGCGTGACCGCGCCCTTCGACGGCGTCGTCACCGCACGCAACACTGACATCGGCGCGCTGATCAACGCGGGCCAGAACTCGGGCGCGGCCCTGTTCCGGATGGCCGACACGCGGCGCCTGCGCATCTATGCCCAGGTCCCGCAACCGTACGCGGCCGCCGCCACGCCCGGCGTGGTGGCGCAGTTGCAATTCGCCGAGCGCCAGGGCAAGAGCTACCCGACCCAGGTGGTGCGCACCGCGCAGGCCCTGGACCCGGTCGCCCGCACGCTGCAGGTGGAGCTGCAGGTCGACAATTCCAACGGCGAGCTGTTTCCCGGCTCCTACGCGGAAGTGCACTTCAAGCTGGCCGGCAATGCCGACTCGCTCAGGTTGCCGATCAACGCGCTCCTCTTCCGGTCGGCCGGCCTGCAGGTCGCGGTGGTCGGACCCGGCCACGCGATTCAATTGAAGAACATCACGTCGGGGCGCGACTTCGGAAAATCGCTCGAGGTGCTCGGCGGGCTGGATCCGAGCGACCAGGTGGTGCTGAACCCGCCGGACTCGATCACCGAGGGCGCCGTGGTGCGGATCGCCGGCGAGCCCGAAGAGAAAGTGGCGGCGGAGCCGGCGCCGCCCGTGCGCCGGGACTCGGGCTCGTGAATCTGCGGTTCGGCCCAATGGCGCTCGCGGGCGCGCTGGCCGGCTGCTCGCTGGCGCCGGTGTACCACGTGCCCGAGAGCGCTCCCGGCGCGCCCCAGTACAACGAGAGCCCGGACTGGAAAGCCGCCGCGCCGGCCGATGCTAGCCCGCGCGGGCCGTGGTGGGCCGTTTTCCAAGACGAAGGGCTCGACGCGCTGCAGTCGCAGGTGGCCGACGCCAACCAGAACCTGAAGGCGGCTGTGGCCCGACTGGACCAGGCACGGGCGTTGACGCGCGAGGCCCGTGCCGCTTACTTTCCGACGGTGACGGCCGACGCCAGCGTCACGCGCACCCGCCTCTCGAGCAACGCGCCGCGGTCCCTGCCCGGCAGGACGGCCACCTTCAACGATTTCCTGCTCGACGCCGATGTCTCCTATGAAGTGGACCTGTGGGGCCGACTGCGCAATACGGTGGCGGCGGCACGAGCTTCGGAGCAGGCGAGCGCCGGCGATCTGACCGTTCTGGACCTGAGCCTGCGGTCGGAGCTGGCGACCGACTACTTCACGCTCAGAAGCCTGGACGAGCAGCAGGCGCTGCTGGACCGCACTGTGGCCGATTACGCCGATGCGCTCAAGCTCACCCGCAACCTGTACGAAGGCGGAGCCGGGGTGGTCGCCGATGTCCGCCAAGCCGAAGCGCAGCTGGAGACGGCCCGCACGCAGGCCGAGGACACGCGGCTGCGGCGCGCTCAGTCCGAGCACGCGATCGCGGTGCTGGTCGGCCGGGCCGCAACCGGCTTTCATATCGAACCGCACGCGCTTGCGCCGGATCTGGAGCCGCCGATGGTCGATGCAGGACTGCCGTCCGCGCTGCTGGAGCGCCGGCCGGACGTGGCGGCGGCCGAACGCCGGGTCGCATCCGCCAACGCCCAGATCGGGGTGGCGCGCGCGGCATACTTTCCCGTGTTCTCGCTGTCGGCCGTGGCCGGCGTCGAGAGTGTGGCCGCCAGCTCCTGGATCCAAGCGCCCAGCCGGTTGTGGTCGATCGGGCCGGGCCTGCTGCAAACCGTGTTCGACGGCGGTCTGCGCCACGCGCAAAACGACGCCGCGCGGGCCGCCTACGACGAACAGGTGGCGCTGTATCGCAGCACCGTGCTGACCGCCTACCAGGAAGTCGAGGACAATCTGGCCTCCCTGCGCTATCTGGCCCGCGAAAGTACCAGCGAAGCGGCCGCCGTAAAGGCCACGCAGGGCGCGCTGCAGCAAGCCGAATACCGCTACAAGGGCGGCGCAGCCACCTACCTGGAGGTCGTGTCTACGGAAAACGCAGCCCTGGCGGCGCAGTTGTCGGCGGCCGACATCCAGCTGCGCCGCATGAACGCCACCGTGCTGCTCGTGAAGGCTCTGGGCGGCGGATGGCGGCGCAGCGCCGACGCCCTGGCCACCGAAGCCCGCGACACAAAGGCGGCCTCCGCATCACCGGACGTGTCATTGCGGTGACGTAGTCGTTGTTCCGGCAACGCTGACGGCTCTTTAATTAAGCCGTCAACTTCTGCGCGTAGCTTCGCGCCGTCTTCGGCGACCGAGGCTAGACCCTCCCATCGCTGTTGCTTCCAATCAAAAAGCCTGAACACAGGAAGGAGATGCAATGGCCGCGCTCGCAGTCCCCCGTTTTTCCCGTCGCCTCAAACCGGTCTTCCCATCGTTGCTGGCGGCATTCGCGCTGATCGCCAGCGCAATCTGCGCCACCGCAGCCGCACAGGAGGACGGCGAGGGCTGCCGCCTGAATTCGGCCGGCAGCGCGATCCGGCACATCGTTCATATCCAGTTCGACAATGTGCATTTCCGTCGCGACAACCCGAATGTGCCGTCCGACCTTGAGCAGATGCCGAACCTGCTCAACTTTCTGGAGGACAACGGGGTCCTGTTGAACAACCATCACACCCCGCTCATCTCGCATACGGCCGATGACATCATCACGACCCTGACCGGCGTCTACGGCGACAAGCACGGGCAGCCCGTGGCCAACTCGTATGGCTACTTCCGCCCGGACGGGTCGGTCGGCTTTTCCAGCTCGTTCGGCTATTGGACCGATACGACGCCGGACGGCAAACCGCAGATGATCGACCAGAGCGGCAAGACCCATCCCGCCCCCTGGGTGCCGTTCACGCGGGCCGGCTGTGACTTCGGCGCTTTTTCGACGGCGAACATCGAATTCGAGAATGTCGGCTCCGACATCAACAACGTGTTCGGATCGGCGTCGTGGGAAGCAGCGGAAGCGGCCTCCAATTTCGACCAGGCCGTGGCCGACTTCGAGGGGATTGCAATCCACTGCGCCCGCCACAGTCCGATCTGCGCAGAATCGGGCCAGGCGGACAAGTTGCCGGACGAGCCGGGCGGCTACCTCGGATTTGACGCGCTGTTCGGCAACTACTTCGTCGCCCCGCGGATCAATCACGGACAGCCGTCCGTCAATGACATCGATGGCCACGTGATCGACGATGGCAACGGCCATGTCGGATTCCCGGGATTCGATCCGTCGGCTTCGCAGACACTCGGATACGTGGCGACGATGCTGGAGGCGGGGGTACCGGTCGTGTACGCGTACATCGCCGACGCCCATGACAACCACTTTACGTTCTCCGGCAGTTACGGCCCCGGCGAGACCGGCTACGTGCAGCAGCTGGCCGCATACAACGAGGCGTTCGGCAAGTTCTTCGCGCGCCTGAGCAGCGACGGCATCACGAAGGACAACACACTGTTCATCATCACCGCCGACGAGAACGATCACTTCGCCGGCCAGGCGGGCGCCCCGGCCGGATGCGACGGCATCCACACGCCGTGCACGTATATCCGGCTGCCGGCCGGGTGCGACGGCGACAGCGTGGCTTGCACGACGACCAACCTGGGCGAGGTCGGCGCGGATCTGCGGGCGTTGCTGTTGACCGAGTATCCGGCGACCACACCGCCGGCGTTTTCCGTGCACAGCGACTCGGCCCCGAACGTCTACGTGCTCGGTCAGCCGGGACCCACCGCTGCGTCCACTCGCGCCCTGGAGCACCACATGGGCGCGCTGCAGGGCTTCGATCCCATCGTCAGCAGGAATGTCCCGGTGATGGCCGCGATGGCCGACCCGGCCGAGATGGCGCTGCTGCACATGGTCACGAGCGACCCGGCCAGGACGCCCACTTTCACGCTGTTTGGCAACCCGGACTTCTATCTGACGGCCAGCAGCAAAGCGACCGCGTGCGCGTCGCTGGCGGCCTGTTCCAACCAGCAGCCGGGCTTCAACTGGAACCACGGCGACTTCCAGGAGGACATCACCCGGACCTGGCTGGGCATCGTCGGCCCCGGAGTGCGCCCGCTGGGCGTGTCGGATCAGCCGTTCTCGGATCACACGGATATTCGCCCGACACTGCTGGCGCTGGCCGGCCTGACGGACGACTATGCACACGACGGACGCGTGCTGTTCGAAGTGCTGCAGAGTTCCGCGCTGCCGAACTCGGCCCAGCAGCATCGCGAGACACTGCTGCGGCTGGCCGACGCCTACAAGGCGATCGATGCACCGCGCGGCTCGCTGGGGCGCGCCTCCCTGTCGGTGTCGACCCGCGCCGTCGCGAGCGACGATGCGACCTACGGCGCGTACGTGAGCAGCCTCACGGCCCTGACCCAGCAGCGCAACGCGATCGCCGCCAGCATGATCCAGATGCTCGAGGGCGCGGCCTTCGGCAATCAGCCGATCGACGAGGGCCGGGCGCAAAGCCTGACCGAGGCGGCCGAGCAGCTGCTCCGGTCGGTCTCGTCGGATTAGTTCGGGCGGGAGAGGGGAGCAACTTTCTCCCCTCTCCCACTTGGAAGCAGCTTTCTACAGATACTTCAGCTTCTTTCTGAGCGGCTTGAGCACCACGATCGCCAACACCGCGGCGAGCAGGTCCAGCGTGATCACCACGCCGAATACCGGGATCCAGCTGCCCGTGACATCGTGCAGCCTGGCAGCCATCGGCCCACCCAGCACCGAGCCTACCCCCTGCGCCATGTACAGGAACCCGTAGTTCGTGGTCGCATGGCGCTCGCCGAACGTGTCGGTCAGGGTGGAGGGAAACAGCGAGAAGATCTCGCCCCAGCCGAAGAACACCAGGCCCGACAGCAGGATGAACAAAACCGGGTCCGCGCGGAACTGCAGCCACGCCGTCATCGCCAGACCTTCGAGCAGGAACGCGATGAACATCGTCTTTTCCCGCCCGATGTTGTCCGACAACCACCCGAAAAACGGCCGGGTCAGCCCATTGGTGACGCGGTCGATGGTCAGCGCCAGGGGCAACGCGGCAAAGCCCCACACGATGACCGAGGCGACTCCGAAATCGCGCGCGAACGCGGCCGTCTGTGAGATGACCATCAGGCCAGAGGTGGACATCATCGTCATCATCACGAACAGCAGCCAGAAGACGGGCGTCGTCAGCATCCGGGCTGGAGTCACGCCCGGGAGCCGTTCCAGGTGGCCGCTTCCCAGGGCCTGCTGCTCGTGTGGCGAGCGCTTCAGCCCCTGCGCGGCCAGCACACCGACGACCGCGAAGATGAGCCCGTACGTCCACAGCGTCGGCTGGTAGCCGGCGCTGGCGATGCTCGAGGAGATCGGGAACGTCGTCAGGATCGCGCCCATGCCGTAACCCGCCGCGACCATGCCGACCGCGAAGCCGCGCCGCTCCGGGAACCACTTGACCATCTGGCTGACCACGCCGATGTACACGATGCCGGTTCCGATGCCTCCCAGCAGGCCATAACTCAGATAGAGCGCGGTGAGCGTGGTGGCGTGCGAAGCCAGCATCCAGCTGGCTCCGCTCAGCAGCGTGCCGACCGATATCAGGAACCTGGGTCCGAAGCGGTCCACCAGGAACCCCTGCAGCGGCGACAGGAAAGTCTGCAGGACGATCAGGATGGAGAAGGTCACCTGCAGCTCGGGCAGCTTGACCCCGAGCGCGGTGCTCAACGGCTTGGTGAACAACGTCCAGGTGTACTGCTGGCTGGAGATCGCCATCATGCAGACCACCCCCAGGCCGAGCTGAACCCAGCGCGTCCATCCGCCGGCGCTGGCCGGCTCGCTCGCGACGTAGTCCGCCGCGCCTGCGTCGGTGTTCGACATGGCTTCCAGGGTAACGCGCCCGGACCGGTTCGTACAGGCCGGGCCGCCCGACTCTAGAAAAGCTTGGTGAACAGCCAGTAGAGCGATCCGGACAGCAAGATCGCCGCCGGCAAAGTCAGGACCCAGGCCATCAGCAGGTTGCGGATCGTGGCCACCTGAAGACCCGAGCGGTTGGCCGCCATCGTTCCGGCCACACCGGAGGACAGCACGTGCGTGGTCGACACGGGAAGCCCGAACATGTCGGCGGCGCCGATCGTGATCATCGCAACCAGCTCGGCCGATGCACCCTGCGCGTAGGTCAGGTGCGCTTTGCCGATCTTTTCGCCGACGGTGACCACGATCCGCTTCCAGCCGACCATCGTGCCCAGCCCGAGCGCGATCGCCACCGCCACCTTCACCCACAGCGGGATGAATTTGGTGGCCGCATCGATCTGCTTCTTGAACGCCTTCAGGTCCGCCCGGGTGTCCGCATCGAACCGGACCGCCGCGCTCTTGTCGAGAAAGCGGATCGCCTCGGAAGCGAGGTACATGTCGTTGCGGACGTTGGACACGGCCGCCGCCGGAACCTGGCGCAGCGAACCGTGCTCTTTGACGCGATCGGCGATGCTGCCGGCGAGCGCCGCCAGGGCGGGAACGACCTGCGGGGTGAGGTTGCGCGTGCGGACGTATTCCGACAGGGCGGCGCGCGGATCGGCGGGAGCGGCCTCGGGTGCGCCGCGCACGAGTGCGGCCTGGGTGACCTGGGCCATCGCGACGAACTGCGTGGTCTGGTCGGCCTTCATCGCGCGGTTCAGCGCGTAGGCGGTCGGCACCGTGCCGACCAGGATCAGCATGATCAGGCCCATGCCCTTTTGCCCATCGTTGGACCCGTGCGCAAAGGACACGCCGGTGCAGGTGAGAACGAGTATTCCGCGGATCCACCAGGGCGGCGGCTGGTTGGCCGCGGGCTCCTGGTACAACGCGGGCTTCTTGACCAGCTTGCGCAGCACCAACAACAACAGCGCCGCGAAAACGAAGCCCACCACCGGCGAGATCAGCAGCGACTCTCCCACCCTCGTCACCTGCCCCCAGTCGACCCCGCTGGTGCCGTCGCGCCCGTGCATCAGGGCGTTGGCAATGCCCACCCCGATGATCGAGCCGATCAGCGTGTGCGATGACGAGGCCGGCAGGCCCAGCGACCAGGTGCCCAGGTTCCAGACGATCGCCGCGATCAGCAGCGCAAAGACCATCGCGAAACCCGCGCTGGATCCGACCTGCAAAATGAGCTCGACCGGCAGCAGCGAGATGATGGCGAACGCGACCGTGCCGGAGGAGACCAGCACGCCGAGAAAATTGAAGACGCCCGACCAGACCACGGCGAAGTGCGGCGGCAGTGCATGCGTGTAGATCACCGTGGCCACCGCGTTGGCGGTGTCGTGGAACCCGTTGACGAACTCGAAGCCCAGCGCGATCGCCAGCGCCACCCCCAGCAGCAGGAACGGCAGCCAGGTCGTCGCCCCGGAACCGGCCTCGTTCATGTCGCTGACCAGGCTATAGCCGGCGAAAACGACGCCCGCGCCCAGCAGCCCCAGCAGAATCAGGATGAACACCGGCCCGAGACGCCGGTTCAGGTCCGGGCGCCCTGGGCGGCCAGGCGCGGCGGCGGCGGCCGGTGCGGTTGCAGCGTTCATCATCGAAGCTCCCCTCCCAGGAATAGGCCCATGTTCACGCCGGCGAATGACGGATCCGTGACAGGAAGCTGAAACCTGTGACCTGGACCCTCGTTTGCCCTCTGTCAGGGTCCGCGCCTCAGGCCGTAGGCCTAACCCTGCCTTCCGGGTCGGCCGTGGAACGCGAGATACCGGATAGAACGCCGGCCCGGCGAGGCCTCTGGGATCGCATCCAGCCGAGGCGCGCCCCTTTTCGCGCGTTTCAACAGGGCACGGCACCGGGAAAATCAAATCGTTGATGGTCGCCCTGACCACGCGTTCGATCGCGCTGATGGCGCGGGTCCTGAGGACAAATCCTGCAAGGTCCATGAAATGAAATTGCCGACGATGAAAATCAGTCACCGCCTGGCGGCCGGATTCGGTTCCCTGGCGGTTCTGCTCGCAGTGCTCGCCGCTACCAGCCTGGGGTCGCTGCACAGCCTGAGCAGCGAGATCGACAACCTGGTCGACCTGCGCGTTCCGATGATCGAACGCACGGCCGCCTGGCAGTACAGCCTGCTGCAAAGCGCGCGTCACTCGCGCAATACGCTGATCCTGGATGACAAGCAGAAGATCCAGGCTGAAGTCGACGACCTGCGCAAGGAAAGCGATAACCGCAGCGAGATCATCAACTGGATCGCCGGGCGGGTTCTGGGCGACGAGGCAGCACAGCGCGCGGTCGAAGCGCTGAAGCAGCAGCGTTCGACCTACCTGGCGAGCGAAGGGCATTTCATCAAGCTGGTCGAGGCGGGCGACCTGCCGGGTGCCAAGAAGCTGCTGCTGGATGAGACGCGGCCATTGCAGCTCGCCTACCTCACCGGGATCACCGCATTCGAGGACACCCAGAAAACGCTCGTTCACCAGCAGGGCGAGCAGGCGGGCAACACGATGGCGTGGGGCCTGACCGCGGTGCTGGCGGTATCCGGCGTTGCGCTGCTGCTGGCCGGCCTGGTGGGCTTTCTTCTGGCCCGCTCGATCACGCGCCAGCTCGGCGGCGAGCCCGATTACGCGGCGCACATCGCGCGCGAAATCGCCGCCGGCAACCTCGCGATCGACGTGCAGACCCGCGCGGACGACCATTCGAGCCTGCTCGCGGCGATCAAGACCATGCGGGACGCCCTGGTCGGGATCGTCGGCGAAGTACGCGCCGGGGTGAACGCGGTGAGTAGCGCCAGCTCGCAGATCGCTGCGGGCAACCAGGACCTGTCGGCGCGGACCGAGCAGCAGGCTTCCTCGCTGCAGGAGACCGCTTCCGCGATGGAGGAGTTGACCGCCACGTTGAAGACCAGCGCGGACAGCGCCCGCCAGGCCAATCAGCTGGCCGCGTCGGCCTCCGAAGCCGCCACCGAAGGCGGAGCAGTGGTCGGCCAGGTCGTGGCCACGATGGAAGAGATCACGGTGGCCAGCAAGAAGATTGCCGAGATCATCACCGTCATCGACAGCATCGCCTTCCAGACCAATATTCTCGCCCTGAACGCCGCGGTCGAGGCCGCCCGCGCGGGCGAGCAGGGCCGCGGCTTCGCCGTGGTGGCGAGCGAGGTGCGCAGCCTGGCCCAGAGGAGCGCGCAGGCGGCCCGCGAGATCAAAAGCGTGATCGGCAGCAGCGTCGAGAAGGTCGATGCAGGATCGAAGCTGGTCAACCAGGCCGGCGCGTCGATGGGCGAGATCGTCACGCAAGTCCGGCGCGTGACCGATCTGATCGGTGAAATCACCAGCGCGGCCCTGGAGCAGTCGGCCGGGCTGGGCCAGGTCAACCAGGCGGTCGCGCAGATGGACCAGGCGACCCAGCAGAATGCCGCGCTGGTGGAACAGTCGTCTGCCGCTTCGCACAGCCTGAAGGATCAGGCCGAGCGGCTGGCCCAGGTCGTGGCCGTGTTCAAGCTCAACCGCCAGGAGGCTGCCGGCCCTGTCGCGGACGCGCAGGAAGGCGTAAGGGGCGCCAAATCCGCCTCCCCGCCCCCCAGGGCGAGCCGTCATCCGGTTGCCCAAACGGGGTCCAGAAAGCCAGTGCGCCCAATCAGCCGGGGCGCCGTCGCCGCCACCGCCGGCAATCCGAACGACGGCTGGACCGAGTTCTGAACGGCTCGCAGTCCCGGCTCGGCTCGATGAGCGGCTGACGCACGCCGGCGGGGCCGACGACCGTTCGTCCCGGCCACCGGCATTTCGTCCGCGCGGGTGGCATTTCGTCCGATCGGCACCCGGTTCGGCGGCTGAAGGGCTAGGATTCGGCCTCCTTCGACGAGGCCGCAAGCCCGGAAACCCACTGTGGAATCTCTGAGCTGGTCGACCCGCAACCCGGTCGCGATGGTCGTGCTGGTGGTGTTCGTCGCCCTGCTGGGCCTGCTGAGCCTGGCCCGGCTGCCGCTGCAGCTGTTCCCGGACATCGATCGGCCTCAAATCACGATCAGGGCGAACTGGTCGACCGCATCGCCGGAGGAAATCGAGTCCGAGATCCTCGAGCCGCTCGAGAAGGTGCTGCAGGGGCTGCCGGGCGTCGAAGAGCTCGAGGGCAACGCCAATGCCGGCGAGGCGGCCATCACGCTGCGCTTTTCGATCGGCACCGACATGCGCAGCGCGCTGATCGAGGTGCTCAGCCGGATGAACCGGCTGCAGCCGCTGCCGCGCGATTCGGACCGGCCCGTGGTGACGCTGGGCGGCGACGACAACTCCAACGACACGCTGTGCTGGTTTTTCGTGCAGCTTCTGCCGAGCGCGCCCGGCACGATCGGCAGTCACCGCCGCTTCATCGAGGACACGGTCCGCCCGAGGATCGAGTCGATCCCGGGGGTGGCCTCCGTCACCGTCAACGCCGGCCCGCCCGACAACGTCCACATCACGGTCGATCCGGCCCGGGCCGCCGCGCTGGGAGTGGCGTTGCCGGACATTGCAAACCGGGCCGCCAGCGCCAACAACGTCTCCGGCGGCCAGCTCGACGTCGGGCGCCGCCAGTACGCGCTTCGATTCACCGGCCGCTTCGATCCGGACCAGCTCGGCGCGCTCGTGCTGGCCTGGCGCGACGGCCGCCCCGTGCGCCTGTCGGATGTGGCCAGCATCGATGTGAGCCCGCCGACGCGCCAGTTCTTCACCTACCAGAACGGCAACCCGGCCATCGGCATCCAGATCCGGCGCGCCAACGGCGCCAATGCTCTGGCCACGCTCGATGCGGTCAAGGCAGCGGTGGCCGAGCTGCGCGACGGGCCGATGAAGGCGCGCGGCCTGGGCATCGAACAGTCGTTCGATTCGTCGCTCTTCATCCGGCGGGCGGTGAGCCTGCTGACCGAGAACCTGGTGGTCGGAACGCTGCTGGCGCTGGGCGTGGTGTGGTGGTTCATGCGTGAGCTTCGGATCACCGGGCTGATCGCGGCCTCGATACCGCTTTGCCTGTTCGGCACCTTCATCATGCTGGAGCTGCTCGGTCGCAGCCTGAACGTGATCTCGCTGGCCGGCCTGGCCTTCGCGGTCGGGATGGTGGTCGAAGGCGCCATCGTCGTATCCGGCAACATCGTGCGCCTGCGCGAGACTGGGCTTGCGCTGCCGCAGGCGGCGCGCGAGGGCGCCCGCCAGGTCGCAGGGGCCCTGTCTGCTTCGACCGCCACGACGATCGCCGTTTTCGTGCCGGTGCTGTTCCTGAAGGATGTCGAGGGCCAGCTCTTCGGGGACCTGGCGTTGACGATCTCGATCGCGGTGGCGATCTCGATCGTGCTCGCGCTGACGCTGCTGCCCTCGGCCGCGGTGTTCGTGATGAAGGGCATCTCCGGCACCTCCGGCTACGGCCATGGCTGGCCGGGCCTGACCGACCGGATCCTGAAAGCGACCGATACGCGCGGAAAGCAGCTCGGATGGATCGCGGCGCTGCTGGTGGTGCCGATGGCAGGAGCCTACTGGCTGCTGCCCCCGCTCGATTACCTGCCGCCGGTCAAGCGGGCCGCGATCGATGCCTTTTTCACATTTCCGCCGGGAATGAGCCCGGAGACGGTCAACCGCGAACTGCTGCCGGTGCTGCTGAAGCGGATGAAGCCGTACATGGACGGCACCGCCCAGCCGCAACTGAAGAACTGGTACATCATCAGCTGGCCCGGCGGCGGCACGATCGGGGCCCGCGTGAAAGACCCGAACCGGATCCGGGAGCTCGAAACGCTGATGCGCGAGCGGATCATCACGGATCTGCCCGATACGCGCGCCTTCGCGTTCGAAGGGGAGCTGTTCGAAGGGATCGGCGGCTCGGCCCGTTCGATCGGCATTCACCTGCAAAGCGAGGACTCGCCTGCGCTCAATCAGGTCGCATTGAACGGTCGGGCCCTGCTCGAACAGGCGTTTCCGGGTTCGGCCGTGCAGAGCTTTCCCAATCCAGAGGCCGCCTCACTCGAGCTGCGCGCGGTGCCCGACGATCGGCGCATCGCCGAGGTGGGCTGGGACCGTGCGACCATGGGCACGGTGGTACGCGCGCTCGGCGAGGGAGCCTGGCTGGGCGAGTATTTCGACGGCCACACCCGCTTGCCGATCATGCTGCGCGTAGCCGGCGGCGCGACGCCCGAGGAGATTGCGGAAACGCCGCTGTTCACGCCGTCCGGCCAGCAGACCAGACTCGGAGACCTGGTGAACCTGTCGACCGTTCTGGGGCCTCCCGGGATCCGGCGCATCGATCATCGGCGCACGGTCACCCTGACCATCGATCCGCCCGCCTCGATGTCTCTGCAGGACGCGCTCAGCGCCATCAACCGCGACGTGCTGCCGAAGATTCGAGCGCAGATGCCGGCGGACGGCTCGATCCGGATGGCGGGCAGCGCCGACAGCCTGAGCCGCACGCTGGTGACGATGGGACGTGTGTTCGGCCTGGCCCTGTTCGTGCTGGCCCTGCTGATGACGGCGCTGTTCCGCTCGGTGCGCGACAGCGCGGTGGTCCTGCTCACGGTGCCGCTGGCGCTGATCGGTGGAATGCTCGGCTTGCGCGTGCTCGGACTGGTGGCGTTCCAGGCGCTCGATCTGCTGTCGATGATCGGTTTCGTTATGATGATCGGCGTGATCGTGAATCATTCGATCCTGCTGGTGGCAGCGGTTCGCGGAGCCCAAGGCGGTGGAGTTTCGCTGGAAGAAGCGATCCGTCAGGGCTTGAACCAGCGCCTGCGCGCGATCCTGGCCAGCACGCTGACGGGGGCGCTGGGCGCGCTGCCGATGGCGGTCAACCCGGGACCGGGCAGCGTCATCTATCGCGGCCTGGCTGCCGTCAATATCGGCGGCGTGATCGTCAGCCTCGTGTTCAGCCTGATCCTGATCCCGGCGTTGATCCGCCTGTTCGGTGCGCAGCACGCCGTGCCGGCACCAGTGGCCGAGGCGGCGTCATGATGCTCGGGCTGAGGATTGCCAGATGGCTGGCGCCGGTGGCCGCGGCGGCCGCCGTTTCATCCGCGCTCGGGGCCGGCCCGGCTCAATCGGCCCCGGTCACCGTCGAGGTGGCCACCGCGCGCACGGCGCACGTGGCACCGCACACCTGGATTCCCGGCTCCATCGTCAGCCGGGACGACGCACGCATCGCCGGCATCGTGGCCGGGCGCGTCGTGTGGATCGCCGAGGTCGGACAACGGGTCAGCGCAGGCGCCGCACTGGCGCGCCTGGACGACACGGTGGTGGCGCTTCGGGTCGCGGATCTGCAGGCGCAGGTCGAGCGTGCCCAGTCGCAGGCGCAGCTGTCGCACAATCAGCTGGAGCGTTTTCAGAGCGCGGCGAAGATCTACCCCGTCAGCCAGCTCGATGAGGCGCGCACCCAGCTGGAGATGGCCCAGCACGACGTCGCGCGGCTGACGGCGCAATTGAACCAGGCCAAATACGAAACGGAGCAATCCGTGATTCGTGCGCCGTTTCCCGGTGTCGTGACCGAGCGTTTCGCGCAGCGCGGAGAATATCTGCAGGTCGGCGCGTCCGTGGTCCGGCTGGTCAACACCGAAGACGTGGAGGCGCGCGCGACCGCCGCGCTGGCTTTCGCGGGCAACGTGAAGCCGGGTCAGGCCGCCTCGTTGCGGGTTGCGGGCGAGGAGCGGCGCGGCACGGTGCGCGCGGTGGTACCGGTCGGGGACGACCATTCGCGCCAGTTCGAGATCCGGGTCGCGCTCGGCAAAACGCGCTGGCCGGTCGGAACGGCGCTTGAGGTCAGCGTGGCCACCGGCGCCGACCGCACCGCCGTGGTCGTTCCGCGCGACGCGATCGTGATCCGGCAGCCGCACTCGTACGTAATGCGCGTGGTGCAGAACGGAACGGTCGAGCGCCGCGAGGTCGAGTCCGGCAGCGCCGTGGACGACCTGGTCGAAATCCGCACCGGTGTGTCGGCGGGCGACCGCCTCGTGGTGCGCGGCGCCGAGCGGCTGGAGCCGGGACAGCAGATCATCATCACGGACCCTCATCCCGCCGCGGACCGAACCCCGCCCAGGGGCGGTGAGGGGTAGCGCTCCCTCACTTCAGATTGCTGGCATCGAAGGCGTCCGGCAACAGCTCGGTGATCGTGCGCCGCTGCACGACCTTTCCGTCCAGATCTGCGTACCAGACCTCGATGTCGTGGCCTGCGTGCATCGCTGCCTCCGAAATGAGTTGCCGGCACCGCCCGCACGGTGCGGTCGGCTTGGGCCGGCGGCCAGCTGCAGGCCTTTCGGGGCCCCCGACGACTGCAATGCGCCGTATCTTGTCCAGGGCTCCGGCCGAGGACGCCGCCTGCAGCGCACCGACCTCGGCGCACATCGTTACGCCGTAGGAGGCGTTTTCCATGTTGGCCCCGACGAACGTGCGGCCGTCGGATGTCTCAACCGCCGCGCCCACCCGGAACTTCGAGTACGGCGCATACGCATGGCTGGCCACATCGCGCGCGGCCTTCAGCAGCGCCAGCGGCGGCTTCTGTGGCCCCTTTTCGACGGTGGGGCGCTTGCTTCCCTTCAGCAGCGTCAGGCGCGGCCTGGACTCCGGCTTCACGGAGCTCGAGCGTTTCGTCTCCTTCACGGCTTTCATTGGGTCGCGCTCGAAAAAAAGAAGCCGACGACGTGCCGCGCTTGCATCAGGAACTCCAGAAAAAATCCGATCGAAGCGATCAGCGACACCAGCCAGGCCAGCTGATACACGGTCTGCCGGAACCTCATCGCCCGGTCCAGCGACTGAATCTCGCGGGCAAATTCGAAGGTCCGGTTGCCGCGGTTCTTCGTCACCCTGCCGAGGAAGCCCCAGCTGATATTCGCCACGAACAGGCACAGAAAAAGCGAAAGCGCCGACAGGCAGGCCGCCAGGATCACGAGTATGGCATCCGGCCGGGTCGTCGATAAAATCGATTCGGGTCGACCAAAAAGCCCCAGCAGAAAGGCGGCGGCGGCGATCAATACGCCGTCGAGCCTCATCAACGTGGACGCCTTCGCGTCAAGTATCGAAAGCACCCCGTAGATCCAATCCACCACTTCCCTGGCCTCGACGCTCTCGTGTTCGCCCAGGGGCTCGCAACAGACGCTACCCGGATTCCTCAGGTGCGCTTTTGCCAGCGCATAGCGTCTCTGAACGTACAGGGGCCATCTTTCCCATTCCATGGATGAGTCCTCGCCTGCGCCGCCGCATTATATTGCGGGCATCAGGCTGCGGCCGCGTTGAAAGCGATCCGCTTCGCGAGGTGGGCGAAGCGCCGACAGGGAGAGGCTGTATGCACACGATACTGGGGGCCGGCGGCGTCATCGGCACGGAGTTGCTCAAGGAGCTGGCCCACACGGGGCAACCCGTGCGCCTGGTCAGTCGAGATGCCAGGCTGGTTCAGGGCGCCGCCGAAGCGGTGCGCGCAGACCTGTCGAACCTCGATCAGACGATGCGCGCCGTTTCCGGTTCGGCCGTCGTGTACCTGCTGGTCGGCCTGAAATACGATGTTCGACTCTGGCGCGAGTTGTGGCCTCCCATCATGAGCAACGCCATCGAGGCCTGCAAGCGGGCGGGCGCAAAATTGATCTTCTTTGACAACGTCTACATGTACGGAAAAGTGAGCGGCCCCATGACCGAGCAGACCCCCTTCAATCCGTGCAGCAGCAAGGGCGAGATCCGCGCTCGGATTGCCACCATGCTGATCAACGAGTTCAAAGCCGGCACGCTGACGGCGATGATCGCGCGATCGGCGGACTTTTACGGCCCCGGTGCCGCAACCAGCGTCGCCAGCGTCCTGGTGTTCGACAAACTCGCCAAGCGTGCGACGCCCTCCTGGCTCGTCGACGATTCCGTGCCACACTCGTTCACCTATACGCCGGATGCCGGCAAGTCTCTCGCCTTGCTGGCTCATTCCGACTCGGCCTGGAATCAGACCTGGCATGTCCCGACGGCATCGAATCCGCCGACCGGAGAGGATTTCATCAGGATGGCTGCCAGGGAGTTTGGAGCCGAGCCCCGGTATCGCGTGCTCGGCCGGCCGATGATCAAGATTGCCGGCTTCTTCAATTCCGACGTCCGAGAGATCTACGAGATGCTCTACCAGAGCGATTCGGAGTACCTGTTCGATTCGACCAAGTTCTCGATGGCTTTCGGTTTTCAACCCACCGCGTACGCCGAAGGTATCCGGACAACGGCGTTGGCGTACCCGGCGGCGATGCGCATTAACTAGGCGGCTGCGCCTGAGGAGGGCACATGCGATTCTCGATCATCGGAAGTTTCCTGGCTTGCGCGGCGGCACTGGGCCCGGCCACGGGACAGACCCCACCGGCTGCACCGGCCATTACTCGAACGGTCGTGGCCTCCACCAAGCTGCCAACGGTGGTGGATAAACCGCTGCACTTCAAGGCCGTCAGCGTCACCCTGGCCTCGGGGGCGAGCAGCCGCGTTTCGCCCACCAACGGGATCGTCTACCAGCTATCGGGGTCGACCGAGGTCTCGGTCGGCGGCGAGGTCAAGACACTGGGCCCGGGCGAGGGGCTGTACATCGCCAGCGGCAGCGCAGCGACCTTGAAGGCGGGCAACGGCGCACCTTCCACGTTGCTGCACTTCCTGCTCGCGCCAGGCGCGGATCTCGATAAACCGCTCGAAGCGCCGCCCGCTGTGGTGAAGGAGCTGTATCGAACCGCCGCGCCCCTTCCCGCGCTGAAACCCGGCGTCTATGACCTCACCTTGACGCGTGTCACATTTCCGGCGCAGATGCCATCGAACGCGCCGCACCATCGATCCGGCGCGGCGCTCTACTACATCATCTCCGGAACAGGCCTGAACACGGTCGAAGACAAGTCGGACGCAAAGCCTCCGGGTTCCCTGATCTACGAACCGTTCGGTCTGGTGCATCAGTGGGGAAATCCGGGTGACATGCCCTTGACCTTTATCGCGTTCAACATCAACCCGGACGGCGTGGCGGCGGTCGTTCCGGGCGCTCCCGCGAAGGGTCAGTAGCGAGATCCTGATCGAGCGCTCAGGGGCAATCGTTGTGCAATATGCTCGGGGCCGGAGGACCCGCGATGCAGGGGATTGCGCTTAAATACTCGTAAATGGCTTCCATGTCGTGCATCGTCATGCGCTGAAACGCCGGCCAGGGCATGATCTGAAGAAGATTGCCATCGAACGGCGGGGGAAGGCAATTCTGCGTTACGTTCGCCGAGCATGGCGGATGCAGATGATCCAGGTCCTCACCGGTCTCCAGGATGTGGACAAATTCCGCCAGGGTGCGCCCTCCCTCGGGCCGGCCGGTCTTGTCGGGCGTCAAGTTGCGCGAGACGATGTGAGTACCTGCCGGGACCAGGGGGCCGAAGTCAAGGCCGCCGCCCAGGTAGGTTGCCTGGTTTACGATCTTCGGCTGGCCGAAGAACGGATTTCCGCCGGCCGCGTACTGCGTTGCCGGGCCGGCGCTGTGACAATCGTTGCAAGCGGCGGCGACATTGACCAGATAGCTTCCCAGACCGACCATTGAGACCTCCCTGCCCTGAAGGTTCAACGGCACCGGTGCCGCCTGAAGGCCCCGCTGGATTCTCGGGTCACCCGATTCAGAATCGTCGGCCTCGGCCCTGACGTGCACCAGTGCAGCCAGGATGGCTGCCGCGATGACGAGGGGCAGCGGAAGCTTCGCCCGTCTGGCAACGTAGCGTCGGTTCATGCTGTGCTCTCCTTTGGTTGCAGTTGCGACGTGTTCCGGGCGCAGCATGGCCCAATGGATTGCTCAGATTCGAGCGCAAAACGTGCTCGATCTTTGCTTGGTCCGCGTTCATCCAGCGTTCCCCTTTTCCTGATCCCAAAGCCACCGTGACAGGCGCCTGAGCGCGGTCGTCAGGCAGCGTCGATAGGTGCCGAAGGACAGGCCGAGCCGGTCCGCCGCGGCCTCCTGCTTCGGCGCGGGGCGGAAATAGGTGAGTTCGATCACGCGCCGCAGCTTCTCGTCGCGTGGGCTCGCGAACAGGGTGTCGACCGTCTCGGACAGCAGCGCCTGCAAGTTGGCCGCATCGGCGCGGCCGCGCGTGGCCATCAGCCGCGAGCGCAGCAGCGGACTGCCGGCGAGCAGGTCGAGCCGGCTGTAATTGCGCAACGCGCCCTTCAGCGCTGCCGTGAACTCCGGGAACGACCACGCGGTCGGGGCGGACGGCGAGCTGAAGGTCAGCAGCGGTACGGCCGTCCTGGCCCGCGCCGACTCATCGATGTCCGCGGGCAATCCCGCCTTGAGCATGCCCTCGTAGATATACCGACGGCCGGCCAGGTAGGTCGGGTCGTCGCTGGATGCGCCATCGCGGTAACGGCGGACGGTGAAGGTGGGATTGGATGCAAGGCCCTCGGCCGCCGCCTGGCGCGCCTCGGCGGTCTTGCCTTGATGTGCCAGGGCCGCGGCAAGGGTGAACTGGCCCATCGAATACATTCGATTGGCCTCGACCGCGCGGCGCAGCCAGGCGACCGCCTCATCGTCGCGCCCCAGAGCGAGCTTCGCTTCGCCCGCAACACGGCACCAGACGCTGGTGAGCGTATCGCGCGGGCTTAGACGAAACGCCTGGACAATGTGGCCCTCGGTTTCTTCCGCGCGTCCCAGCATTGGCTTGGCCCAACCGATGGCCGAGTAAGAAGGGGCCAGGTTTCGATCGAGCGCGATGGAATGCTCGGCCTGCGCGATGCCCATGGCGGCCCGCTGGGTGGCCATGTAAACCCTCGCCAAGGCGCCGTGCGCGCGAGCGTTGTTGGGCGCCAGCGCCAGCGCCTTCATGGCGGCCGCCTCGGCTACGATCAGACAGGTCGCCCGGTCGTCCGTGGTGTAGGTGGCCGCAAACAAGAACTTGACGCTGGCCAGGCCGATGAGCGCCTTGACATCGTTCGGTGCGAGCGCCAGGGCTTCTTCGAAGAAGCGCTCGGCCAGCAGCAGATTCGCCGGATCGTGGCCCCGGTTCAGAGCGGCCCAGCCGCGCAACACGAGGTCGAGCGCATCCGGATCTGTTGACTGCACGCGCTCCGCGCGCCGTGCTTCGGCCTCCGTCAGCTGTGCGTCCATCGCCCGGGCCAGGTGAGCGACGATCGTGTCCTGCATTTCGAACAGCTCCGCGCAGCTCAGATCGAAGCGTTCGGCCCAGACCTGGGTCCCAGTCTCGCTGTCCACCAGTCGGACGTTGACTCGGAGCTGGCGCTCGCCGTACTGGACGCTGCCTTCGAGCGCGTAACGCACGCCCAGCTCGCGCCCAACCTGCTTGACGTCCACCGCCTTGCCTTTGTAGGTGAAGGCGGTGTTGCAGGCAATCACGAACGCGTCCGGAATCCGCGACAGATCAGTCGTCAGGCTCTCGGTGATACCGTCGACGAAGTACTCGTGCTCGGCAAGTCCGCGCACGTCGACGAAGGGCAACACCACGATGGAAAGGCGCGGGGCATCGACCACGGGCGGGGCCGTCGCTCACGGAAAGCCGGCGCCAACTGCGAGCTCGGCCTGGGCATCAGCCAGCCTCACCTGTTCCGGATCGAGGCCAACCGATCCGGCGAAAAAGCGGGTCGGTGGCTCGGCCTCGTCGACCAGATTCGCGATCGCCTGCGCAAGCCTGGCATCAGCGACCGGGTGGTGACCATTGCGCTGTTCGCGACCGGGCTCGACGATGGTCACCGAAAGTCCGAACCGTGCGATCTCCTTCGACAGGCACTGCGAGAAGCATTCGAGCGCGAACTTGCCGGCGCTGTAGAGCGGGCCCAGTTCCGCGCCGGGGACGCCGCCAAACGAGGAAATGTTGAAGATCCGCCCGGTGCGAGCGAAGCGCAACGTCGGCAGCACCGCCCAGGTGAGGTTGAAGACACCGAACAGATTGGTCGTGAACTGGGCCTGGGTGTCCTGGATCGCATTTTCTTCGAAGAATCCCAGACAGCCGCAACGTGCGTTGTTCACCAGTACATCGATCGTGCCAAATCGCGCCAGGGCGGTTCGCACCGCCGCTCTGGCCTGACCGCCGTCGACGACATCGAGGCCCACGCTCAAAAGCTGATTGCTGTCCGGGCCGAGGCCCTCGATGACAGCCTCTCGCCGTCGGGCCGTAGCGACGACCCGATCCCCGGCCCGAATAGCGGTCTTGGCTATTTGTGCACCGAGCCCCCGGCTGGCGCCCGTGATAAACCAGGTTTTCTGCATCTTGGCTCCGTCACCACTGAGCGTTCACTGAAGCGCATCGCGATCGGTGCGCTTGATGCAGACCATGATCGGGCAGTCGGCTGCCCACTTGACAGACCAATGGCAACTCGATCTCTGCTCGGTCTGCACTCGCGGGCACCGGTCCGGAGCCTTACCTGCGAGGCCCTTTCGCGACGCTGCCGCCGGCCTGAGCGGATCTCGAGCATCTTTTGAGTGAACCGATGCCGTCAACTGCCGCTCGCCCGTGAGCGGATCTCGAGCAGCTTTTGCGGTCGCATCTGAGCACCGCGTTGGGTCATTCTTCGCCTCGAGTCAGTCTGATCCTGCGAGGTCTCAAATGAACGTTTATCGCGCCCGTCACCGTGACGACCTGTTGTTCGTACTGGTGCTGCTGCTGCCGCCCGTCTTCGTCGGGGCTCACTACGTCGGCTCCGGTGCTGCCGAGCTCGCGCGCCTTTCGCGGGCCTGGTTTAAATCGGAACAGTCGATCCGGCCTACGCCGGCCGTCGTCGTTCCTGGTCCCATAGCCAGCGTGCCAGCCGGCCGAGCGCGGTCGTCAGGTGGCGCCGGTATGTGCTGAAGGACAGGCCCAGCCGATCCGCCGCGGCCTCCTGCTTCGGCGCGGGGCGGAAATAGGTCAATTCGATGACGCGTCGCAGCTTCTCGTCGCGCGGGCTCGCGAACAAGGTATCGACGGTCTCCGAGAGCAGCGCCTGCAAGCCGGTGGCGTGGGAGTGCCCCCGCGCCGCCATCAGGCGCGAGCGCAGCAACGGATTGGCAGTGAGCAGGTCGACGCGGCTGTAGTCGCGCAGTGCGTTCTTCAGCGCAGCGGCGAAGTCCTCGAACGAGCACGCGCTCTGCGAGGTCGGAGCACCAAGGTCCGGCACCGGCGGCGCCGTGTGCGCCGGCACCGATTCGTCCTTGTCCGACGGCACCCCCGCTTTGAGCAGGCCCCGATAGATATGCTCCCGGTAGGCCAGGTAGGTCGGGTGGTCGCTGTATGAGGCTTCGCGAAATCGACGCAGGCTGAAACTCGGATGGATCGTAAGACCTGCCCCCGCGGCCGCCCGCGCTTCGGCGTTCTTGCCTTGCTGCGCCAGAGCCGCAGCCAGAATGAATTGAGCCATCGCATACATCGGATTGGCGTCGACCGCCCGGCGCAGCCAGACCACAGCCTCATCGCTGCGCCCCAGGCCGAGCTTCGCTTCACCGGCGACACGGCACCAAACGCTGGTAAACGTATCGCGTGGACTGAGACGAAACGCCTGCACAATGTGGTCCTCGGTCTCTTCGGCACGTCCCAGCATCGGCTTGGCCCAGGCGATGGCCGAGTAAGACGGAGCAAGGTTTCGATCGAGCGTGATGGAATGTTCGGCTTCGGAGATTCCCAGTTCAGGCCGTTTGGTCGCCATGTAGACCCTCGCCAGCGCGCCATGCGCTCGAGCGTCGTTCGGCACCAGTGCCAACGCCTTCGTGGCCGCGGCCTCGGCCGCTGTCAGATAGGTTGCGCGGTCGTCCGTCGTGTACGCGGTAGCCAACACGAACTTTACGCTGGCAAGCCCGACCAGCGCCTGGACATTGCTTGGGGCAAGCAGCAGGGCTTGTTCGAAGATGCACTCCGCCGGCACCAGAGTCGTGGGATCGTGCCCCCGGTTGAAGGCGGCCCAACCGCGAAAGACGAGATCGAGTGCATTCAGATCTGCGGACTGCACGCGCTCGGCGCGCCGCGCTTCGGCCTCGGTCAGCTGCGCGTCCATCGCTCGGGCCAGGTGAGCGACGATCTCGTCCTGGACCTCGAACAGCTCGCCTCGGTCCAGATCGAAGCGCTCGGCCCAGAGCTGAGTGCCGCTCTCGGCGTCCACCAGCCGGACATTGACGCGCAGCCGGTCACCGTCGCGCTGCACGCTGCCTTCGAGCGCATAGCGCACGCTCAGCTCGTGCCCGATTTGCCTGACGTCGACAGCCTTGCCTTTGTACGTGAAGGCGGTGTTGCAGGCGATCACGAACACATCCGGTATCCGCGACAGATCGGTCGTCAGGCTCTGCGTGATGCCGTCGACGAAGTACTCGTGCTGCGGATCGCCTCGCAGATCTTCGAAGGGCAGCACCACGATGGAAAGGCGCGGGGCGTCGGCCAAAGGCGAGGCGGCCCTCGGCTGCGCCGTATCCGATTGGGAATCCGAACTCGCTACGATCGTGGACTCATTGACTGCAGGCATGCAACCGCTGCGCCAGGCTCACGTCTACCTGGCGTCTAGTGAAATGAGGGGTTGGCAATTCCATTGGGCAATCGGACCTACGCCGGCTTTCCTCTTTCCTGTTCCCACAGCCAGCGCGCCAGGCGGCTGAGCGCGGTCGTCAGGTGGCGCCGGTACGTGCCGAAGGACAGGCCGAGCCGATCGGCCGCAGCCTCCTGCTTCGGCGCGGGCCGGAAATAGGTCAGTTCGATCACGCGGCGCAGCTTCTCGTCGCGTGGATCCGCGAACAGGACTCCGACCGTCTCCGAGAGCAGCGACTGCAGGCTGGCCGGGGTGACGTGCCCGCGCGACGCCACCAGGCGCGAGCGCAGCAACGCATTGCCCGCCAGCAGGTCGACCCGGCTGTAATCGCGCAGCGCGCCCTTCAGTGCAGCGGCGAACTCGGGGAACGACCAGGCGTTTTGCGAGGGCGGCGCGCTGGGGGTCAGCGCGGGCGCGCCCGCCGGCACCGATTCGTCGCTGTCGGCGGGCACCCCGGCTTTCAGCAGGCCCACATAGATATGCTGGCGGTAGGCCAGGTAAGTCGCGTTGTCCCCGGGCGCGCCTTCGCGGTAACGGCGCACGCTGAAGCTCGGAACCAGCGCAAGCCCTGAGGCCGCCAGCGCCCGCGCCTCGGCCGTTTTGCCTTGCTGTGCCAGCGCCGCGGCCAGCGTGAATTGAGCCAGCGGATACATTCGGTTGGCCTCGACCGCCCGGCGCAGCCAGCCGACCGCCTCATCGTCGCGCCCCAGGGCGAGCTTCGCCACGCCCGCGATATGGCACCAGATGTAGGCGAACGTATCGCGCGGACTGAGACGAAAGGCCTGGGCAATGTGGCCCTCGGCTTCCTCGGCGCGTCCCAGCATCGGCTTGGCCCAACCGATGGCAGCATAGGAGGGAGCAAGGTTGCGATCGAGCGCGAGGGAACGCTCGGCCTGCGCGATGCCCAGTTCAGGCCGGTTGGTCGCCATGTAGACCCATGCCAGGGCGCCGTGCGCGCGAGCATCGCCGGGCACCAGGGCCAGCGCCTTCAGGGCGGCCGCCTCGGCTGCGCTCAGATAGCTTGCGCGGTCGTCCGTGCTGTAGTTGGCTGCGAACGCCAGCTTGGCGCTGGCCAGACCGACCAGCGCCCTGGCGTTGTTGGGTGCAAGCGCCAGCGCCTGTTCGAAGACGCGCTCGGCCAGCAGCAAATTGCCCGGAGCGCGATGCGCATTGAAGACGGCCCAGCCGCGAAAGACCAGATCGAGCGCATCCGGGTCTGCCGACTGCTCGGCGCGCCGCGCCTCGGCCTCGGTCAACTGTGCGTCCATCGCCCGGGCCAGGTGAGCGACGATCTCGTCCTGCACCTCGAACAGTTCGCCCGGGCCGCGATCGAAGCGTTCAGCCCAGACATGGGCGCCGCTCTCGGCGTCCACCAGCCGCACATTGACGCGCAGTTGGCCACTGTCGCACAGGACGCTGCCTTCGAGGGCGTAGCGCACGCTCAGCTCGCGCCCGACCTGCTTGACGTCCACGGCCTTGCCTTTGTAGGTGAACGCGGTGTTGCAGGCGATGACGAATGCATCCGGAATCCGCGACAGATCCGTCGTCAGGCTCTGGGTGATGCCGTCGACCAAGTGGTCAAGCTCGGGAAGTCCACGCAGGTCGTCGAACGGCAGCACGACGATGGAAAGTCGGGGGGCCTCGGCCGCAGGCGAAACGGCCGTTGCCTGCGCGACTTCGAGCTGTGAACCCAAAATCCTCACAACCGCATCGCCTCTAAAGGAGGGCGCTGTCTGTATCGTCTGCATGTTGCGCTGCACTTTCAGATCTGATCATGGCCGTTCACCAGTTCGGTGCCGGAACGAGCGCGGGAGGCCACCCGAGTTCTCCAATCCGGCGAGTGACCAGAGTCATGGCTCGGGGTCAGACACCAATTACGGCGATGCCTTACGGTGTTCAGACGCGCTGTTCGCAGTTGATAGGACATCGGCCACCGAGGGGTTACAAGGCAGCGCTGAAGAATCACAACTGCCACCGTGGATCACCCTGCGGGATGACGCCCTTGTAGGAGGCCAGCGGATGCCGCTGAAAAGCTGCCTTCGTCAGCGGCCGCGATAAAGGTTCGCAGCTGGTCCAACGACATCCCATCCAGCGGCATGTATCGTTCCAGACGATTGATTGCATCGAAATACATAGGCTTTTCAGACAGGACGCCAGGCCTTACCTTACCCGTCGGACTCCGCGCTGAGGAAGTGACCAATTGAATCCGAAAATCGGCATCGTCATCGGTTCGACCCGCCCCCACCGCTTCGGCGACAGGCCGGCGGGCTGGATCACCGGCATCGCGCGCCAAGCGGAGGCGGCGTGAGGACGGTGACGGCTCGCAGCACGCTATCCGAGCGGCAAGCGCCGGCTGCGGTGCGTCGAATCGTGCATCGCACGCGCGGCTCCAGCCATGGACCCATCACGCGGCTGGTCAGCCCGTCCGACCTTGGCGAGCTGATCAAACCCTTCGTGTTCCTGGATCACTTCGACCTGCAGCCTGCGGAACGGGCCAAGTTCGGCATCCATCCTCATTCCGGGATCGCGACCTTCACCCTTCTGCTCAGCGGCAGCGTCGCGTACGAGGACACCACCGGCAAGAGCGGCGTGTTGCCCGCCGGCGGCCTGGAGTGGATGCGGGCCGGCGCGGGGGTGTGGCACGACGGCGGCCCCGCAGATCTATCGCGCATGCACGGTCTGCAATTGTGGGTTGCGCTGCCGCCCGAACTGGAAAACGCGCCACCGCAAAGCCAGTACGTCGCGCCGGCTGAAGTGCCCCAACTCGGCGCGGTCAGCGTCGCGCTCGGCCAGCACGGCGCCGCGCGCAGTCCCGTTGACGCGCCCGAGTTCATCAACTATCTGCATGTGAAGCTGCCGAACGGCCAGCGCTGGCAATACGAGCCGCCGGCCGGTCACACGGTGGCGTGGATCTTCGTCTACGCGGGGCGCATCGACGCCCCCGAACCGGTGACAGCGGGCGAACTGGCCGTATTCGAGGAATCGAACCGGCCGCTGGAATTGGCGTCCCGAGGCGACGCCGGATTCGTCCTCGGCTCAGCCATCAAGCACCCGCACGATCTGGTGCTCGGTTCCTACTCGGTCCACAGCAGCGCAGCGACGTTGCGGCGGGGCGAGGCCGAGATCCAGCGCATCGGGCAGCGCCTGCGCGCTCAGGGCCGGCTGAGGTAGCGGCGGCCGCAGCGTCCGGACCTTGAGCGAGAAGATAGCGTCGCGACCTACCCGAGCGCGAGCTCGATCAGCCGCGGACCCGGGGCGGCGAGGGCTGCCCTGAGCTCGACCGCAAACGCCTCAGCCGTGTCCACCCGTGAAGCCTCGACGCCCATCCCGCGTGCAAGATCGGTGAATTTGATCTCGGGTCGCGTCAGATCGAGCATCGAGCGCGCGGCAGGGCCGCCGCTGGCGGCGATACGCTGCAACTCATAGTTCAGGATCGCGTAGGCACGATTGGAAAACACGATCGTGACCACGTTCAGGCCCTCGCGCGCCTGTGTCCACAGCGCCTGCGGCGTGTACATCGCGCTGCCATCGCCCACGAGACACAAGGTCTTGCGCTCGGGGCAGGCGATGGCGGCGCCGACCGACATCGGCAGGCCGAGCCCCAGTGCGCCTCCCGTGTGCGACAGCCAGACATGCGGTGCGGCGGCTTGGCACAGGGGACCGACGGCCATGCCTGACGTGACGGCCTCGTCAACGACGATCGCGCTCTCCGGGAGCAGCGCGGCGATGACTGCGCCGGCAAGAGCGGGCGTGAGCGCCCCTTTGGGCAGCTCCGACTTCCCTGCGGATTGGCGCACGGCCGCTGCTCGCGCTCCCATCAGGTCGGCCAGCGCGGCCAGCGCAGCAGATCCATTCTCGGAAGGTCCTGCGAGACGCACCAGGCGCGTTTGTGGGGGCGCGAGCTCGCTCGGCTTTCCCGGATAGGCGAAAAAGGCGACCGGCGGATCGGTTTCGATCAGGACGAGAACGTCGGTTCCGTGCAATTCTTCCGTGACCTGCTCGCTAGAGTAAGGAAGGCGTCTGACGGGGACCAGGCCGATGCCGCGCTCCAGGCGTGGCGAAAAGAAATCACAGTACAGGCGCGCGCCCGTGGCGGCGGCAATCCGGCTCGCGACCGTCAGGGAGTCGCGGCGTAAAACGGTTCCGGACATCAGCAGCGCCGGGTGCACCGCGTTTCTGAGCGCGGCAGCCGTTGCCGCAATGCGCTCCGGGTCGACATCGCGAGGGGCGACAGGTTGACTGGGGTTCGCGACCGCTGCGCCGCTGCTCCACGCGAGGTCCGCCGGCAAGATCAGCGTCGCAACGCCCGGCGCAGAACGGGCGGCGGCGACCGCTCGCACGGCATCGTGCCCCGCCGCGCCGACATCCTGCACGGTTCGCACGAAGGTGCTGACCGGACGCGCGATACCTTCGATATCCGAGGTCAGGGGCGCGTCGAGGCTGCGGTGATAGGTTGCATGGTCGCCTACGATGTTGACAATGGACGATCTGGCGCGCCTGGCGTTGTGCAGGTTCGCCAGGCCATTGGCAAGGCCTGGGCCGAGATGCAACAGCGTCGCCGCCGGTCGCCCCGTCATGCGCGCATAGCCGTCGGCGGCGCCGGTAGCGACCCCTTCGAACAGGCAAAGGACCGGGCGCAAGCCCTCGATGCGATCGAGCGCTGCCACAAGTTGCATCTCGGTCGTGCCCGGATTGGCGAAGTACGTGTCGACGCCGGCGGCGGCCAGGCTCCGCACCAATGACTCGGCTCCGTTCAGCCCCTGCTGGTCCGATGCGACCTTGCCCTGGCCCGACGCACCGGAGCTTGTGGGCCGCAGATGTTTCTCATGGACCCTCATGCGCCTGACCCGCGTTCGGTGCGCGATCGCGAGGCGCGCCGATTGCTGCGGCTCGCCAACTCGACCGGATGTCCGCCGCGTTCGACCTGCTCGGCGTCCATCAACATCATGTGGTCGGGTGGTTGCCACTTGAGGGCTTCCGCGGCGGCACTGAACCATTGGAGGACGTTACGAAGTGTCTGCATGATGCTGTGGCCGTTTGGTTAGCTGCCCCTCGAGGGCTCCACGACGTTCGGAACGAAGCATGGCCCATCGGATTGCTCAGGTTCGACCGCAAAACGTGCTCGAAATCTGCTCGCAGCCCCGGTTCCGGCTGCGCCCGAGGGCGTGCTTCGCCGCGCCCGCGGGGCGTGGCGCCCTATGCGGGCCTATCGATCGGGTGGACTAAGACGAGGACGGTGGTGGGCAGATCAACGAAGGCGCGGTTCGGCGGCTGGCATGCGCGCCGCTTCCATCGTCAGCGTTCTTTCGCGGCCCTGCGCAGCCACGCGCTGCATCGCCCGCCGGATGGCGGGCGCCAGGCGTCGCAGGCTGTTCTTGGGCACGAAGTCCCAGGCCCCGACCTCGACCATCACCATGGCCTTGACCTCGCCGATCGTTCCAGAAACCAGAATCAGCGGCAGGTTCCGATGGTGATGAAGGAAGCGCCTGAGGGTGTCGGTGAAGTACATGCCGGGCACCGCATAGTCGGACAGCACCAGGTCCCAGTGCCGTTCAGCCAGCGCAGCCGTCAGGGCCTGGCTGCTGTCGACGCGCTCGCAGCATCCGAGCAGGCCGGCGAGCCTGAGCGTTCGCTGGATCAGAAGAAAATCGGAAACGGTATCTTCGATACACAACACGTCGAGCGTGGCGATGTCCATCGGCTGGGGGCGATCACACGGCCCGGTTGAATTCGGACTGCACCAGAATGTGGCTGGCGGGCACCGGTCGCCCAAAATAGTAGCCCTGCATCATGTCGGCCCCGAGATCGCGCAGCGCCTCGGCCTGCGAAGCCTGCTCGACCCCTTCCGCGATCGTCCGCAAGCGCATCGAGCGCGCCAGCGCCACCATCGCCTGCACGATGGCGCGATCTCCGGAGGCCACCGCGACCTCCTCGACGAACGGTTGCGCAATCTTCAGCGTGTTGAGTGGATAGCGCTTCAGGTAACTGAACGATGAATAGCCGGTGCCGAAATCATCGACCGCCAGTCGAACGCCCAGATCGCGCAGATCGTGCAACAGCTTCATCGTGGCCTCGGTCGGTTCCACCAGCAGGCTTTCGGTCAGCTCGAGCTCCAGGAAGTTGCCCGGCAAGCCGCAGTGTTCAAGCGATTGCTTCACCGTATCCAGGAAGGCGGTCTGGCTGAACTGTCGGGCCGATAGATTGACCGCAACCGAGCCGTCATATCCGTGCGCGTGCCAGTTGCTGCACTGGGCGCACGCCTGCCTCAGAACCCATTCGCCGATCGGCTCGATCAGACCCGTTTCTTCGGCCACGGTCAGGAAGGCCCCCGGACTCAGCAGCCCTCGTTCCGGATGACTCCAGCGCAGCAAGGCCTCGTATCCGTTGACCCGTCCCGTGCGGCTGTCGACCAGGGGTTGATAAAACAGGCGCAGCTGCCTTCTTTCCAGGGCCTCGCGCAAGTCGGATTCGATGCGAAACCGTTCGCGCGCCTGGGCGTCCATTTCCGGAGAAAAGAAGCGGTAGGTCGCCCGGCCCGCCGCTTTGGCGTGGTACATCGCGTGATCGGCGTTGGTCAGCAGCTCCGCGCCTTCCCGGCCGTCCTTGGGATACAGGCTCACTCCGATGCTGGCCGACAAGCGCAGCCCGTTGCCGGCAATCTGGAACGGCTCGGCGATGGCTCGCATCACGCCGGTCACGACGCGCGCCACCCCCTCCACCCCACCGGCCTCCGGCAGCAGCACGACGAACTCGTCGCCGCTCAGGCGCGCCACCGTGTCGCTGGCGCGCACGCACCGCACCAGGCGCTGTGCCACTTCGATCAGCACCTGGTCGCCGACGACATGCCCGAGCGAGTCGTTGATGTGCTTGAAGTGGTCCAGGTCCACGAACAGCAGCGCCACCGGATGGTTCGACCGTTGCGCCTGGGCGATGATCTGGCTGAGCCGATCGGCCAGCAAGGCGCGGTTGGGCAGATCGGTCAGCGCGTCGTGGTGCGCCATATGCTCGATGCGGGCCTGGGCCGCCTTGCGCTCGCTGATGTCGGTGAGCACGCCGATGTAGTGGGTCAGGCGTCCGGCGGAGTTTCGGACCGCGGTGAGGTTCAGCCAGGCTGCATACGTTGAGCCGTCTTTGCGCCGGCCCCAGATTTCGCCGTGCCAGCTGCTGTGCTCATCGAGCCAGGACCACATTTTTTCGCCGAGGCCGCTCCCCTGGCGGTCCGAGCTCAGCACCGTCAGGTCCCGGTTCAGCAGGTGCGTCGCCTCATGCCCGGTGATCTCGGTAAAGGCACGGTTGACCGACACGATCCGATGTTCGGCGTCCGCCACCACGATGCCTTCGAGCGTGTTTTCGAAGGCCACCGCGGCCAGCAGCGTCTGCTCCTCGGCCGAGTGACGCGCGGCCTGCTGCGCAACTTCCTGCAGGCAGCGCTCGATGGCCGGCACCAGGCGCGCCAGGCGATCCTTCAGAACAAAATCCCACACGCCCTGCTTGAGCAGCTCGACCGCAGCCTCCTCGCCAATGCTGCCGGACAGGAGAATGACCGGCAGTGCCGGCGCCCCGCCCCGGATCCGACCCAGGCTCTCCTGGATCTCCAGACCGGGGACGTGATAGTCCAGCAGCACCGCGTCGATCTCGTCGAACGTCAGCGCGCGGTCCAACTCCCCCATGCTGGCCACGCGCTGGCAATCCGCCTCCAGCCCGTGCTGACGCAGGTGACGCTCGATCAACCGGAAATCCGTCTCTCGGTCCTCGATCACCAGGAGCTTGAGCTTTGTGGTCATGCGCGCGCCCCTATCAAACGGGTTGAATGGGTAGCCATCCGGCAAGACTGCTGCTGCAGCCGCTGTCGCGGCCGCGAAGCGGCTGAATGGCCACACTGTCCAGGACAAACTGAGCCGCTGTGTCGATCGCAGCCGCGTGCCGTCATGCTCAATTCACGCTAGATTCCGGGTTACCAAAAGGTGCGCTGCTAATGACTAGAGCGGGATCCACGCCATCACAGCTTCACGGGACCCGTAGGCTACCGCGCGTTTGCGATAGCTAAAAGTCTTAAGCGTTAAAATTTTCTTTTGACTTGTCCAAGACATCTCCTTGAATATCGAGGAATAACCGATGAGCGATTTCCGGATTTACAAGCACCCAAGCGGTCAGCTGGAGGCAGTCAAGGAGGGTTGGTCCTGGCCTGCTGCTGCGTTCGTCGCTTTCTGGGCGCTCTACAAGAAGATCTGGGTGATCGGCAGCGCAATCCTGATCTTTTCTGTGCTGCTCCACGCCAGTCTGCCGCTCTCGTACCTGCCCTACGCCTTCGATTTGGGTTGCGCGCTGGCATTCGGATTTTTCGGCAATGGTTGGCGCGAGGCCAACCTGGTGGACCGAGGCTACGAGCTGATCAATGACGTTTCGGCCAGGACGCCCGATGGCGCACTAGCGGAACACCTCCGCAGCCAGTCGCAGACGCAAGGCAGCGAAGCCGCCCCCGTCATAGAGTCTTTCCCTCAGCTGCAATAGACCGTCAAAACCCAAAGGAGACACAACGATGAGCTACGTTGATGGATTTGTGATCGCCGTGCCGACATCGAATCGCGAGAAATACCGCACTCACGCCGAGGCTGCCGCCAAGGTTTTCAAAGAACATGGTGCACTCCAGCTGGTCGAGTGCTGGGGCGACGACGTTCCGGAGGGCAAGCTGACCTCCTTACCGATGGCCGTCAAACTCAAGTCGGACGAAACCGTGGTGTTCGGCTGGATCGTTTGGCCGTCGCGAGCGGCGCGCAACGAAGGCATGAAAAAGGTGATGGCTGACCCTCGTTCGCAACCGGACACAAACCCGATGCCTTTTGACGGCAAGCGGATGATCTACGGCGGCTTTGAAATGATCGTCAACGCCTGATCCCATCTCCGAGCCCGGTAGCCGTCATCATGCAGCACGTCTATCGGCGCCGCGCCCGCGCGGTGCGGCTGGACTTTGCGCCTCGCTGAGGCCCCCTGAGGGACGACTCGAACGCGGCGGCCACCTCCGGGTAATCCTTGAGCTCGGCCATCAGCCGCGGAAGCAAAACGCGAATCGAAGTGACCATGCCCTTGGGCGCTGCCTCAAAGGCATGTCGAAGCGCGACCGGTTCGCTCTCCGAGCGGTTGATTACCCAATATTTCTACACTTTGCTGGGTAACTCTCTGCTGGGTGCCCACGTACGTCTACAAACAACGCGGCCTTTAGGGGCGCGTTGTCGGTCACCTGCCAGCATAGGGGCCCTGTGATTCTTGGGAACGGGAAGGTGCCGGCTCTCGTCGCCAGCATGGCATTTACGTCGGTCGGTGCCGCTTTCGGTCGAAGTGCCGACGGTCGGCACCCACCTTGGCCGAATGGGCCTGGATTAGGGCCTTCGTATCGCTCGCCGGACGAAATTCTGCTTCAATGCGCCGGCAGCGCTCTAGTGCTTGCACCAGCTGCGCTGGCTCCATCGGCTTGCTCAGAAACTCTTCGATGCCAGCATCGAGACAGGCCTGGCGTTCCTCAGGCATGACCCCGGCCGTCAGTGCGATGATGCGCGGACGCTGGCCGGCGCGCCACTTCAGGTAGATCTGCCGGGTGGCTTCAATGCCATCCATCTCCGGCATCTGCACGTCCATCAGCACCACGTCGTACGGTTGACGCTGAAGCGCGGCGATGACTTCCAGGCCGTTACCGGCGACGTCGACGCGATAGCCCATACGCTCCAAGATGATCGTGATGAGCATGACGTTGATCGGGTTGTCTTCCGCGACCAGGATGCGCAACGGCAGCCGCTGCGCCAGGTCGGCGGGCAGAACAGTCGCGGGAGTGGCCGAAACGCTGCGTGTAGCCCTAGCTTGTGCTCCTTCACCAGACTCGGCAGGAGCTCACCGGATACATGGGCTGACCTTTCGTGCACGCAAAGACTTTGCCGAACTCCTCGAAGTTCTGGACGGCGCCATTCACGCGCACCCGTCCCACTGAATGCGGGTCGGCTGACATTGATTGCCTGGCAGAAAAGAAGGTTTGATTCTCACACGAGATTTGAGCGAACGACAGAAAGAAGCGCTGCCCCTCAGTATAGCCATCGATCTTGTTGTCAGGCGCCCTCCCTTGCTCAACCAGGACGTCCATGAGCGCCCGAAAAGCGATGCGCAGGCCGCCATTGTCGGCAGTACTTTCGGCCACACCGAGGTTGCCGTTCCCTTTGCCAGCTGGCAGATCGCCCGGATCATCAGACTTCGGCAAGGATTTGATGTATTGCGCTACCTCGCAGCTCGTCACTTGGGCAAATTCCTTGCGATCGTCTGAAGTCTGCCAGTCGCGCACATTGCCGCGTTCGTCGAATTTCGATCCGAGGCCGTCGAAACCATGGGTTAGCTCATGCGCGGCCAAAACCCCAATCCCGCCGAAATTGACTGCCGGGTCAGCGGCGCTGTCAAAGAACGGCGGCTCGATGATGCCGGCGGGAATGTACAGGCTATTCATCGATCGGACATAGCGGGCTTTCAGCGTCGTGGGAGTCATGTCCCATTCGTCGGGGTCCACCGGCCTGCCCAGTTTGCTCAGTAAATAATTGCGCTCGAAGATCGCATTGCGATGCAAGTTTCCGAGGAAGTCATGCCGGTCCACGTTCAGACCCGAGTAGTCGCGCCATTGCTCAGGGTGTCCGATTCTGTTTCGGACCGCCGCCAGTTTCCTTTCAGCGGTCGTCTTGGTTTCGTCGTTCATCCAGGGCAAGGTGCGAATCTCGCTGGCGAGGGCCTTTTCGAGAGCGTCGACCAGTCGTTCCGTGCCGCCTTTGGCCGCGGGGGGGAGGTTCCGCGTCACCCACTCCTGCGCAAAGGCTTCGCCAAATGCCCGATCGGTGATTGCGGCGCATTGTTTCCAGCGAGGCGCCGGCTTCTCCTGCCGCCCAAGATTGGCGCCCCAAAAGGCAAAATCTTCATCGCGAAACTCCT
>Ga0210408_10000504_pt1 | contig 49821 bp, 53 predicted proteins | sample IncBWH4MmetaG_FD_155471 | JGI IMG/M metagenome (GOLD analysis project Ga0210408, IMG submission 155471) | Forest soil microbial communities from Barre Woods Harvard Forest LTER site, Petersham, Massachusetts, United States - Inc-BW-H-4-M | ecosystem: Environmental > Terrestrial > Soil >...
TCGCTTCGATATACGATTCCAGGACGCCTGTCAGCGCACCCTTCCAGCCCGCATGCGCCGCGCCGATCACGCGCGCCTTGGGGTCGACGAACAGGATCGGTCCGCAATCGGCCGTGGTAACTGCGATCGCAAGGCGCTCGTTCTTTGTCACGATGGCGTCCGCCTTCGGCCGGTCTGCGCCGGGCCACGGTCCGGTAGCGACCAGCGCATCCGGTGAATGGATCTGGTGCACGCCGATGAGATGGGTAGGCGCAACGCCCATCTGCTCGGCCATGCGGCGGCGGTTTTCCGCGACATGGGCGGGATTATCGTTCGAGCCGAGTCCACCATTGAGGCCGGCATAGATGCCATCAGATACGCCGCCATCGCGGGTGAAGAAGGCGTGGCGCAGCCCGGGAACGGCCGACAGCAAAGACGAGGCAAGCATCAGGAGGCTCCGTCCGATTCTTTTTCGTCGCTCAAGCCCGGCAGCGTGGCGAGATCTTGTTCGGAGACGCCGAGCACCTTGAACAGCGATCCCATGCCGCCGCGGCCGGTGCTCGTCAACCGTTTCAGCGCGCTTGAAATGTCCTCGGAGACCTCGTGCGAGGCCTTTGCCATCAGCGTGACGGCGCGGGTCTCGATACCAAGTCGTTTGAGGAAATCGCCCTGAATGACCGGGCCATGAACGCGGGCGCCGACCGCTTCGGCGGCGGACGCCAGCGCCTGGAAATCGACATGCGCGGTGACGTCGGCCTGGCCCGGCGCGTCCAGGGGATCGGCAAAGTTGTGGCGGGCAATCGCTTGAAACGTGTCGCCGGCGTCGCTGCGCTCATGGCCATAGTCGATGATCAGCGCCGCGCCGCCCTGGTCGCGCACGCGGCTGGCGATCTTCATGATCTCTGAATCCGGCCGCCATTCGAATACCGCTCCGATCGGCGCCGCGCGCACCAGCGGCGGCAGCAGCACCTCGAAGCGCGGCGTAGGGTAAGGCGCGGTCCCGAACACCAACTCGTCATTGGGATCGAGCTCGACCGTGCGCTCGTGCCAGCCGGTCGACCGCCTCACGATCTGATGAACCGGCAGCACATCAAAATATTCGTTGGCGAAGATGATGCTGATGCCATCGGGCACCTGGTCGATGCGGTCATGCCACGCCACGTTGCGGATGCCGGAAAGCGTCGCCTGCTGCTTCTTGCGCAGCACCGGATTGATCTCGACCAGATGCACGCTCAGCGTCTGGTAAAGCGGCGGCAGCACCCGCATCGCGCGCAGCGCGTCTGCGATCATCGTGCCGCGCCCCGGCCCGAGCTCGATCAGCCTGAGCAGCGACGGCGAGCCGAGCGTCTTCCAGATCGAGGCTGCCCATAATCCGAGCAACTCGCCGAACATCTGGCTGACTTCAGGCGCAGTGGTGAAATCACCCTCGCGCCCGAGCGGATCGCGTGAGACGTAATAGCCGTGCTCCGGATGCATCAGGCACAGCTCCATATAGCGCCATACCGGCATCGGGCCGGAGGACTTGATGAGCTTCTTGATCTCCGACAGCAGCGGCGAAACTTCGGTCACAACCAGCCTTGCAATGAATTAACTATTTTCAGGCGCCTGATTCGCTTGCTTGTGGCGCCATGCTTTTACAATAAGGATTATGCCTGCAATTACCATCGGCAGGGACAGCAGCATGCCCATGGTGAGGCCGCCCCACAAAAATCCGAGCTGCGGGTCGGGTTCGCGGAAATGCTCGCCGGCGATGCGGGCGAATGCATAAAGGGTGATGAAGCTGCCAAGGATCAGGCCCGGACGCTTCAACGCGCCGAAGCGGATCATCACGGCGAGCACGGTGAACAACAAAATACCTTCCATGCCGGCTTCATAGAGCTGGCTCGGATGGCGCGGCAGTGGGCCGCCGGTCGGAAAGATCATGGCCCAGGGCAGATCGGGATCGGCGGCACGGCCCCACAGCTCGCCATTGATGAAATTGGCGATGCGCCCGAGGAACAGGCCGATCGGCCCGACCGCGGTCGTGATGTCGCCGAGCGAGAGGATCGGAATCCCGTTCTTTCGTGCAAACCACATCACCGCGACAACGCAGCCCATAAAGCCGCCATGGAAGGACATGCCGCCCTTCCACAATTCGAAAATCTCGGAAGGATGCTCGGCGAAGAACGGCAGATTGTAGAACAGCACATAGCCGGTGCGGCCACCGAGAATGATGCCAAGTGTGACCCAGAGGATGAAGTCGTCGAGCTGCACCAGCGAGATCGGCGCAGGTCCGCCCCAGAGCTTTTCGTTTTTCAGCAGAGAGCGGGCATAGAGCCAGCCGATCACGATGCCGCCGATATAGGCGAGCGCATACCAGCGAATGGCGAACGGCCCGATCGAAATCGCGATCGGGTCGAACACCGGGAATTTGATCAGCAGAGGAAGCATCAAGCGGCTTTAGACCAGGTTGCGCTTGTAGAGCGCGTTCAGCCGCTCCCAGTGACGCTCGGCCGCGTCGCGGTCATAGACCGGGCGCTTCGGGAAGGCGAAGCCGTGATGTGTGCCGGGATAGATCTCGATCTCGTTCCTGGTGCCCTTCATGCCTTCGCTCACCTTGTCGATGATCTCCTGCGGCGCATAGATGTCGGTCTCGGCGCAGGCGAAGTAGAGCTCGGCCTTGGTTTTGGATGCCGCGATATGGGGGCTGTCGGACTGATCGGTCGCAAGATGTGTGCCGTAGATCGAGGCGGCGGCCTTGACGCGATCCGGAAAATGCGTGGCGGCATTCACGGCGTAGCGTCCGCTCATGCAATAGCCGACGGTGCCGATGATCTTGGTGTTCGCCGCCTTCTGCGTCTCGGCATAGGCGAGCAGCGCCTTGGTGTCTTCCATGACAAGCGGAATGTTGAGCGAGTTCATCAGTCCGAACATGCGCTTGCGTTCCGGGGATTCTGGATCGGGGTTGATCGGCCCGAGCTCCATCACGCCGGCGCGGTAATACATGTTCGGCAGCATCACATAATAGCCAGCGGTGCCGAACCGCCGCGCCATGTCGCGCAGCTCCTCGCGGATCGCCGGGGCGTCCATGTAGAAGAGGATGACGGGAAACGGCCCCCCGCGCTCGGGATGGGTGATGAAGGTGGTGGTCTTGCCGTCCTTGGTCTCGATATCAACCTGGCTGTCGATCATGGCGCTTCTTTGCGTTTGTGATTTTGGGGTTTTGCTTGGTAGATTCCCTTGGGCGCTGAATACGATTGCAAGTAAACCGGAGCATGACAAGGTAACTTGCCGCATGAGGCAGGGCTTGAACCGCGGCGCAGGGATCGCCATTGTTCTCCCCTGACGGTTCCCCGCGCACGGAGATTTCGCCATGACCCAGACCAACAACCGGTTTTTCGACGAGATCGGTCGGCTGATGAACGACGCCGCCGGCGCCGCCCAGGGCGTCAAGCGCGAGGTCGACACGCTCTGGCGCAACCAGGCCGAAAAATTCCTGCGCGACATGGACCTCGTCAAGCGCGAGGAGTTCGAGGCGGTCAAGGACATGGCCCGCTTGGCGCGCGAGGAAAACGAGGCGCTGAAATCGCGCGTCGCTGCCCTAGAAGCCAAGCTCGGCGGCACCCCGTCCACCTGAGACGGACGGTCGAACGTCCGCCGGTCCGTCGATGCCAAAAGCCCCGCGCGATTTGCCCGTCATCGCGTTCAGCTCGCAGCAGGCTTTTGATGTTTGGCTGGCGTCGCAGCCGGGCGATTGCCGGGGTCTGTGGCTCAAGGTCGCAAAGAAATCCTCGGGGATCTCCAGCATTTCAAGGGCAGAAGCCGTGGATTCGGCGCTCTGTCATGGCTGGATTGACGGTCAGCTCGATAGCTTTGACAGCAAATATTGGCTGATCCGGTTCACGCCGAGGCAATCCACCAGCAAATGGTCCGAGATCAACCGCGCCCGCGCGCAGGAACTGGTGGCGCTCGACCGCATGCGTTCCGCCGGCCTCAAGGAGATCGAACGGGCCAAGAAGGATGGCCGCTGGGATGCAGCCTATGCCGCGCAAAGCACGGCGCAGGTGCCCGACGATCTCGCTCGGGCACTGGCAAGGAGCAAGAAGGCGAAGGCCTTTTTCGAGACGCTGGACAGCAAGAATCGCTTCTCGATCCTGTATCGCGTCCATAGCGCGAAGAAGCCGGAGACGCGGGCGGCCCGCATCGAGAAATTCGTCGCGATGCTGGTGGAGGGGGAAACGCTTTATCCGTTGGGGGCCCAGGCCCAAAAGCGGGCGAAGAAAGCCGAGAAAAAAGGCTGACGGTGGGGCGGCCCGCTCCGGGCAGCTCAGGATACAAAAAATCCCTTCATTTCCTTGTCATTTTGCCGCTTTGGGGCTAAAAGCCCGGCACGTCTGCGGCCCCCGCACCCCTGGAGGCTTGCTGCAAGACGAAGCACGGGCCGCGTAGCGGCCTTTATCTTTTGAAAACAAGGACTTAAGACAATGGCGACGACCGTCAAGGAATTGAAGGCGACCGCACGTCCGTCAGTCGGCAAGGGGGCCGCACGGGCAGAGCGTCGCGCCGGGAGAGTTCCCGGAGTGATCTATGGCAACAACCAGCCCCCGCTGCCGATCTCGGTGGAAGACAAGGAATTGCGCCTGCGCATCCTCGCCGGCCGCTTCCTCACCACGATTTACGACATCGAGCTTGAGGGCAAGAAGCACCGTGTGCTTCCGCGCGACTTCCATCTCGATCCGGTGAAGGATTTCCCGATCCATGTTGACTTCATGCGGCTCGGCGAAGGCGCGACCATCCGCATCAGCGTTCCCCTGCACGTGCAGAAGGCGGAAGCCTCGCCGGGCGTCAAGCGCGGCGGCACCGTCAACATCGTCACCCACACCATCGAGCTCGAATGCTCGGTCGACAACATCCCGCAGTATCTCGAGGTCGACGTCAGCGCGCTTGAGATCGGCCATTCGCTGCATCTTTCCGACATCACGCTGCCGAAGGGCGTCCGCACGCTGCGCGAGGACCTGACCTTGGTCACCATCGTGCCACCGTCGGGTTACGCCGAAGAGCAGAAGGCGGCGGCTGCGGCCGCAGCTGGTGCGACAGCAGGTGCTGCGGCTCCGGCGGCTGGCGCTGCGGCTCCCGCTGCTGGTGCTGCTGCGGCGGCGCCCGCGGCAGGTGCGGCAGCTCCGGCTGCAGGCGCGAAGGCGCCCGCTGGCGGCGGCGACAAGAAGAAGTAACAATCTTCTCGCGCGGGATGCCGCGTCATGCTGCTCTTTGTCGGTCTCGGCAATCCCGGCGCGAAGTACACGCGCAACCGGCACAATATCGGCTTCATGGCCGTCGATGAAATTGCGCGGCGTCATGGTTTCGCACCATGGCGCCGCCGTTTTCAGGGCGAGACCTCGGAAGGCACGCTCGACCGCGAGCGCGTGATCCTGCTCAAACCCACGACCTACATGAACGACTCCGGCCGCGCCGTGCAGGAAGCCGCGAACTTCTTCAAGCTCGGCATGGGCGAGGTCGTCGTGTTCCAGGACGAGCTCGAGCTGCCGCCGGGCAAGGTGCGGGTCAAGGTCGGCGGCGGTATCGCCGGCCATAATGGCCTGCGCTCGATCTCCTCGCATATCGGCAACGATTATCGCCGCGTGCGGCTCGGGATCGGTCACCCCGGCGTCAAGGAACTGGTGCATCACCACGTCCTGTCCGATTTCGCCAAGGCCGACGATCCGTGGGTCACGGCCCTGTGCGAGGCGGTCGCCGACAATGCCGGCCAGCTTGCGGCGGGCCACGATTCGACGTTCCAGAACAAGGTGCATCTGGCGATGCAGGGGAAGGGATTTTTCGACGTCAAGGAAGACGGCGCCAACTAGACCCCTCGTCGTCGCCGGTTAGAACAATTCAGTCGCAGCGTAATCGCGCGAGAGAACGGAAGCCAAGATGGGATTCAAATGCGGTATCGTCGGATTGCCCAATGTCGGCAAGTCGACCCTGTTCAACGCGCTGACCGAAACCGCGGCGGCGCAGGCGGCGAATTATCCGTTCTGCACCATCGAGCCGAATGTCGGCGAGGTCGCGGTGCCTGATCCCAGGCTCGACAAGCTCTCCGCGATCGCGAAATCCGCGCAGATCATTCCGACCCGGCTGACGTTCGTCGATATCGCAGGCCTGGTGCGCGGCGCGTCCAAGGGCGAAGGCCTCGGCAACCAGTTCCTCGCCAATATCCGCGAGGTCGACGCCATCGCGCATGTGGTGCGCTGCTTTGAAGACAGCGACATCACCCATGTCGAAGGCAAGATCGCGCCGGTGGCCGATATCGAGACCATCGAGACCGAGCTGATGCTCGCCGACCTGGAGAGTCTCGAAAAGCGTGTCGACAATCTGACCAAGAAGGCCAAGGGCAACGACAAGGAAGCCAAGGAGCAGCTCGACCTCGTCAACCGCGCCCTGGTGCTGCTGCGCGATGGCAGGCCGGCGCGCTTTGTCGAGCGCAAGGCCGAAGAAGAACGCGCCTTCGCCATGCTTGGGCTTATGACATCAAAACCCGTGCTCTATGTCTGCAATGTTGAGGAAGGTTCGGCCAAGGAAGGCAATAGCTTCTCGAAACAGGTGTTCGAGCGCGCCAAAGAGGAGGGCGCGGTCGCGGTTGTGATCTCGGCCAAGATCGAATCCGAGATCGCCACGCTCTCGCGCGAGGAGCGCAAGGAGTTCCTGGATACGCTGGACCTTGAGGAAGCAGGTCTGGATCGGCTGATCCGCGCCGGCTACCAGCTTCTCGACCTCATCACCTATTTCACCGTAGGTCCGAAGGAGGCCCGCGCCTGGACCATTCATCGCGGCACCAAAGCGCCGGCTGCGGCAGGCGTGATCCACACCGACTTCGAGAAGGGCTTTATCCGCGCCGAGACCATCGCCTATCCCGATTACGTCGCCTTCAGCGGTGAAGCCGGCGCGCGTGACGCCGGCAAGCTTCGGCTGGAAGGCAAGGAATATGTCGTCGCCGACGGCGACGTCATGCATTTCCGTTTTGCGAACTAGCGCATGATCCGGAAAAGTGGGTACCGGTTTTCCGATAAGATCATGCGCCAATAAAAAGCGGGGTACCGCGCTTCAGCGCATCCCGCCCTGGTCGCGGATGGCGCCGAGGTGCTCATTGATGCGGAACACAATCAGGATGAATTCCGCAGCGATGCGCGAGAACACGATGCCGACGATGACGCTGGCGATCGAGGAAAGCAACACCAGAAAACCGCTGAACGGGCTGATCGCCATCGCGGCGAGGCCGGAAAAGATGCCGGAAATACCCATCAGGCAGATCAGTGCAATAACGAGCCAGTAGAACGTCTTGATGATGGTGGGCGTGATGAAACGGTCCCACTGGAACAGATCCTGAAAGTCAAACATCGTCTTCCCCCAGCGAATCAAGCCTAAGTCTCGCCCAAAACCAGCCGTCGACAAGACCCCGACCGAGTGCCGATGCCGGCGAATAGGGCGAGACATACGGGCGAATAGGTTGTGATTGCCGCAAAGTGCGGCCACAATCGGGCTTCTCACCGGCATTTCCCGCTTCATGACCCTCACCTTTGAAGATTTTCCAGTCGGCCGCCTCGGCATCTATGGGCCGCGCCATGTCACGCGCGAGGAGATTTTGGCGTTCGCGGCCGAATTCGATCCGCAGCCGATGCATCTCGACGAGGAGGCTGCCAGGCACACGATGCTGCAGGGCCTCTCTGGATCGGGCTGGCACCTCTGCTCGCTGATGATGCGGATGATGTTCGACGGCTTCATCGGCCGCGCCGCTGCGCTCGGCTCGCCCGGGGTCAATGAGCTGCGCTGGCTCGCGCCGCTCCGTCCCGGCGACGATGTGACGCTCGAGGTCGACGTGACCGAAGCGCGCGTTTCCAGGAGCCGGCCCGAGACCGGCATCGTCACCTTCAAGGGCGTCGCTCGCAACGCCAGGGGACAGGCACTGTGCGAGATGGTGTCGCCGATCATCATCAGCCGACGCGAAGCGGCGGGGACGACCTGATGCGCTTCTTCGAGGATTTTGTGATCGGCGAGCGGCGGGAATTGGGATCGTTCACCTTCACCGCCGACGATATCAAGCGTTTCGCGCGGCAGTTCGATCCGCAGCGCTTTCATCTTTCCGAGGAAGAGGGACGCAACTCGCTGTTCGGCGGGCTCGCTGCGTCGGGCTGGCATGTCGCGTCCGTCTATATGAAGTTGCTGGTGGCGGACACAGAGCGTTCCGACCGCGAAGCGGCCGCTCGCGGCGAGGAGGTCGCGGTCGCTGGACCCTCGCCGGGCTTTCGCGAACTCCGCTGGATCAAGCCGGTGCTCGCCGGCGACACCATCGGTTTCGCGGGCACGATCGAGACCAAGCGCATCTCGGAGTCGCGTCCCGAATGGGGCATCGTCCAGATCCGCAACAGCGGCACCAATCAGCGCGGCGAGGCGGTGTACTCGTTTCTCGGCATCGCGTTCGTGCCGCTGCGGAACAAGAGTGGTTAACGCGACGTCAAGGTTACCGCCTCGTTGCAGCGGTGCCACGCGGGCCAAGAATTTCAGGAACGAATTTTTTGCTAACGCATTTTGAACTGATGGCACTGATAGTGAGCCCGCGAATCTTGGCGGGGAAAGACAATGGCGGATCGTGGCGGCTTGAAACTGGTGGGCTTCATCTTTGCAACCGTGACGGTTGCGGTGATGCTGACGGCGACGATGGTGGTGAAGGGCTATGCTGACGGCGTCTACACGCTGGAACCAGCAGTAGTAGCCAGCCGCTGATCAGGATTCGCTAACCATACGAAGCGTTCGCGCGGGCGAGCGCAAAAACGGCAGCTGCGCGAAAAATTACTGGCTCCAGACCAGCGCCAGTGCGGCGACCGCCAGGAACAACAATCCGACAAAGCGCAGCATCAGCGTGCCGAGAGGCGTCGACGAACGCAGCGGAACACGATCGGCATTTTCCGGCTGAACTGATTCGATCGACATGGTTTCCCCCTTTAAAGCCCCGTGCTTCGCGAGAAGGCGGCCCGATTTAACGGCGCTCACCTTCTACCCGAATCGAAACCGCCGCGCCCTCGAAATCGGGAACGCGGCGGTGTTTTGCCCGAGAGTGTTGCAAATTAGCAGTGTCGTAAATTAACCGTTACGCAGGCCGTCAGCGGTGCGCTTCCACTGCTGCACATTGTCGGCAATCATGCGGGTGGATTTCATCGCGGCCTGGCTGAGCTGGGCGTAGCCGGAGATCTCGCGCTGAACGCGCTGGCCTTCGGCATGCAGCAGCTCGCGCAGCGCTTCCAGCTCCGAGATCAGGTGTTCGATTTCCGACAGTGACGTGCCGGCGACGCGCTGGATCAGCGAATTGACATTGTTCACGGTGGCCTCAGCGCTCGGATCGAGCGGTGCTTCGGGGGTGTTCACCGCCATTGGGCGGCGCAGATAGGCGATATCGTTGCGGACGAAATCGCGGATGCCGGCCTCGACTTCGGAGACCGCGGCAAGGTTGTCGTCCACCTCGGTATTATCAGTCGAATCGATCTTCGGCATAACGTTCATCGGCCATTCCCCTGTTTCGCGTTGTTCATTAGCGCGAGTGTGTCCCCCGCACGATGTGTTGGTATCGGCCTTATCAGGGGGGCGGATTTTGACCGCATCGCGGCCAAGTTGCGGCGCGGATGGATCATTCCCCGGCAATGGCGTGACGGGGATTTTGGGCGTGGCGGCCGACTTTGCGGCGAAAAAGCGGCTACCAGCTTTTCTTATATCCGGCGGTGACGCTCTTGTTGGTGGTGCCCTGCGCGGTCTCGCCGATCGAGCCGGAGATGGTGACGCCGCCGAACAGCTTCTGTTCGGCGCCGACCTTACGCAGCCATTTGTCGTCCGACGTCGACAAGGTCTGCCCGGCCGTGAGGCTTGTGCCGGTTTCGGTCAGCTCGACCTTGGCGGACTGGTCGGTGTCGTAGGTTCGCTCCGGGCGCGAGACCATGCCGGGCACGGGAACCATACCCTGCTGGGTCATGTTGTAGCCGTTCGACAATGTCAGCGACGTCTGGTCGTTTAGCGGCACCTGCTTGCTGATGGACGTGCCGAGCTTGCTCTGGTCGGTGTCCGGATTGACGCGGGCTTCGACCGCGGTCTTGTCCCAGACCGGACCCGCACCGGGCGCGGTGACCGCGGCCCAGGCACTGCCGCCGGATTGGGGCAGGTTGCCGCCATTGGCACTCTTTTCTGCGAGCAGCTCCGACATGGTTGTGGGCTCGCGGGTCACGGTCATGTCGGCGCCGACACGTGTATCCCAGAACGGAGAGACCTTCTCCTTGACCGACACGGCGGAGGCGCCGTTGGGTTGGTTGTTGTTCGTCCAGGTCGTGCCATCACTGGCCGCCGCGCGTGCCGCGCGCGCCTTCGCCGCCGGCCCCTCGCGCGGGGTCGAGGCGTCGATATCGAGCTGGCTCCAGTCGAGCTTGCTGATCTCTTCGTCGGTGAGGGGAGGGGCGACAGCGGCTTGCAGGGACGCCGACGCTTCCTGCACCTGCTCCATTTGCGGCCATTGGGCCAGCGCAGGAGATGCAAGAGCTGACATGAGGGCCAACGTCAGGCCGGCCGCCAGCAGCAGCGCTTTCGCCCGATCCGCCTGTGCAATGAAAGTCATAGCCCCGCCTGCCAGCAGCGCCGCCGCTACGGGGCACCTGTGTCGCCGAATATCGGGTGATTTTGGCGCAAAATTGTGACGGGGCGATTCACGAGGGCGTTAGCGCCCGCGTGATTTTTTTTCAGAGACAGCGCCAACGGACGGCGCGTGGCGCCGCCCGTTGGGCGAGATGGTCCAGCGGGGCTGGTTGCCGGACCGCCTCAAGCTCTTGGTCATGTGGTCAGGCGACCGAGGTCATTCTCGGCAGATGAATCGACTGGCCCAGCGCCTGCTCGACCAGATCGAAGGTGTCGAGGATCACGCGGATGCTTTTGAGCCGGCCAGCCTTGAACTGCGCGAAATGCGCGAGCCGCAGCGAGATCGGCTTGTTGGATTCGAGCGAGGTCAGCGAATAGCGCAGCATCGATGCGGCCGAGTCGACGCCGAGCAGCACGGTCTCGCGGTCGAAGCGGTGAACGCGGAAATTCTCCGCGATCTGCTTCACCACGTCGAGCACGGCTTCCGTGCCGCGGCGGGCGCCGAGGAAGGGAAACATGTCGATCGGTCCGTAGATCGCCCAGTCGACGTCCTCGTCGAGCAGGGTTGCGAGGTCTTCAAGCTGGCGTTCGTTGATGGCGCGATGCAATGCGCGCGAAAAACGCCAGAGACTATGCTCTGTCATCGTCGTGTTTCCCGAATGGCTGTGTAAGAGACAGCAACCGTCCCGCAATGGACGACGTAAAAAGCCGGCGTCAAAATCCGACGACCGGCCGAGTTGCTGCACTAATTTTCTGTTGCGCAAAGTAGTTCATTTGTACACAAACGCAATGCATCTTTTTGCATTGCACCAATGCGACGTTTCCGTGAATTTACGGGGCGTCTACCGCCGGTTTTGCGGCTGGCTTTGTGATTCCTGGCGCCGTATCGGCTCGCGTTCGATGGCGATCTCGCTATCCCGGTAGGCCAAAAGGCCGAACAGGAAGGCCCCGCCGAGTCCGCCGAGAATGGCGCCCATGGGCATGAAGGTGAAGAACACCAGCATGCCGCTATAGCCTTCGAAATCAGTGGTTTGAAAGATTTCCACCCAGGCAAGGCCGGCGCCTATTCCAAGTGCGGCGCCACCGAGCACGCCCAAAACCAGCCCCAGCAACGCAAGCAACGCAATCTTCATGAAGTTGTCCGGCCCGCAAAATCCCATGATCTGTATCGGCTGGGGGCGGTCAGGTTCAATGCGGAGGACATCTCGTTGCGGGCATATGCGCGTGGTCCCGTTAGGCTACCCGCCCTCCGGCCTTCCCGTGAGCAGCGCGCCGAGGTCGCGCTCGAGCACCTGCTGCACCAGATCGAAGGTGTCCATGATCTCGCGGATGTATGTGATGCGGCCGTCGCGCAGCGTGTAAAAGGCCGCGATGTCGAACTGCACGACGCGGCTGTTGCTGCGCTTCTCGAAGAACAGGCGGATATTGGCCGCGACTCTCTGCTCATCGGCGACGAGGATCGGCACCTCATAACGCAAGCTGGAATAGCGCGTGTGGATGGTCTGCCACATTCCGCGTATTTCTTCCTTGCCTCGGTGGTAGCCCATATGCGGCAGGATATCGATCGGCGCGTTCGAGAAGAACTCGACGTCGTCGCTGCAGCGCGCCAGCGCTCCCTCGATGTCCCCGGCATAGAATGCTTCGAGGAAGTTCAACAAGCGTTGTCGGTTAAGATGCTCGACCATTCATGTCCCGCATATGCTTGCGTCGACTCAAATGTGCTCCTCCAAGCATGGACTGGATCGCGGCATTCGTCTGTGGTCAATCTCACAATCTCTTATAATCGCGCGAATACAATCAAGAGACGCACGTCACGCGTGATGCGCGCGGACTGTATGCACTGCAGCGGCGTAAAAGCGTACTGCGCGAATTATTCCATCGCGGCTGCATCGCATATCTTCGCTTGCTGCTCTTGTCGTGAGCTTCGCGGGCCGTATGCTCGCGACACAAAGTCGAAATCAAAGGGGCAGGAAATGAAGAGAATTGCGGGGCTCGCCGCGGTGGCAATGCTGTTGTCGCTGCTGTTATCTTGGCCGGTCGCAGCCCATACGCCGCAACAACCGCCGCATCAGCTTTATGCCGAAGGCGATCTCAAGCTCGAGAGCGGCGAGGTGATCAAGGATTTCTCGATCTCCTATGTCACGCACGGCACGCTGAACACCAGGAAGTCCAACGCCATTTTGATGGTGACGGCGATCTCGGGCAATCATCACCGTATCGATTTCATGATCGGGCCCGGCAAGGCGCTCGACCCCGACAAATATTTCATCATCTGCACCGATGCGATCGGCAATGGGCTGACGACCTCGCCGAGCAACTCGAAGGCCCAGCCGCGCATGCAGTTTCCCAAGTTCACCATCCGCGACATGGTGGAGTCGCAGTATCGCCTGGCGAAGGAGAAGTTCGGCATCGAGCACCTCGTCGCCGTGATCGGCCCCTCGATGGGCGGCATGCAGACCCTGCAATGGGGTGTCAGCCATCCCGATTATATGGACGCGCTGGTGGCGATGGTGCCGCTGACGAAGACGCCGGCCTGGTCGGTCGCGGTCATGGAAGCCTCGCGCAAGGCGATCATGGAAGACCCGGCCTGGAAAGACGGCAATTACGACACGCCGCCCGAGAAGGGCGTGCGCCTGTGGCGCGACATCGTCAGCCTGCTCGCGGCGCGTTCGCCGGAGATGTATTCGGCGCAGTTCAAGAACGGCCTGGACGCGCTGCCCTGGATGACCGAGCAGGAGAACGGCATGATGAAGGCGTTCGACGCCAATGACTGGATCTACCAGAGCTGGGCGTATGAGCAGCACGACGTCGGCACCACGCCCGGCTTTGGCGGCGACACCGCCAAGGCGCTGGCTTCGATCAAGGCGAGGACGCTGATCCTCACCGGCACCAAGGATTTGCTCAATCCCGAGTTCGAGCCGACCACGATGGGCAAGAACATTCCCGGCGTGAAGATGATGACCATCAGTCCCGGCAGCGTGACCGGTCATGCCTCCGCCGGCGGTGCCAACGCAGCCGACGTGGAGTTTCTCAACCGCGAGGCCGGGGCGTTCCTCGATGCCGTCACCGATAGTGGCAAGAAGTTGAACTAGCCAAAGGCCTATTGTTTCGAGCATTGCGCCGCGAACTCCGTTCACCTCTCCCCATCGGGGAGAGGTCGATTTGCGCAGCAAATCGGGTGAGGGGGCGCAGGTTTCTCGATCGAGCGTAACCCCTCACCCGGCGCTTCGCGCCGACCTCTCCCAAAGGGAGAGGTGAACTCTCAGGATGGTGTCGTGCGTTTCGGCGATAAGAGCGGAACCGCCATCGGCATCCGCCGTTATCGATGCGAGATTCCACTTTGGAGCACGTCATCATGAAAACCGCATTCGCCGCACTCGCCGTCGCAGCTATCGCGCTGGCTTCCACCTCTTCCGCCGACGCCAAGGGTTGCATCAAGGGTGCGATCGTCGGCGGCGTTGCCGGCCATTATGCCGGCCATCACGGCGCGCTCGGCGCCGCCGCCGGCTGTCTCTACGGCCGCCACCGCGCCAATGAGCAGGACAGGCAGGCGCAACAGCCGCAGGGTAACGCGCGCGACGCGCAGGGGAAGATGTGAGGGGCGTCCCTCACGCCGCTTCTTCGGATTCGAATTTCAAACAGCCGATCCGCGCGAAGACTGCGTAGGGTGGGCAAAGCGCACATGTCGGCGGTAGCTCAACGAGCTCCGGCGCAAGCGTGCCCACCATTGCGAGCATTGCTGTCGATGGTGGGCACGGCGCAATTGCGCCTTTGCCCACCCTACGTTCTTCGCAATGACGAGAGACACGACTCCGCATTCCCGCGGCGCAAATGCGTCCGAGTGATGCATCATCATTGTCCCTCAGAAGTAAGAGGGCGCAGGGAATGCCGGTGCACCGATCGCACCCGCAGCCTTGCGTGCAACTAAGAAAAGCACGCAAGCAAGTCACTACAGGTACGTCGCATGATCCGACATTCCCTGCGCAATGGGTTACGGCTTATGACGTGCTCTCCCCGGTGTCCGGGCTTTGATAGCCACCGTCGCCCGCAATCATCTTGCGAGCTTGATCCCAGCGTCGGGAGATCAGGACCACACGCTTTCGCCGTCCGCCTCCATGCTGCTCGTCCGGCAGCCCAAAAGCGTCCATCGCATCCTGCGCTCCACGTTTCGTGACGATTGGCCGTAACGTCCCTCTTGCGAGGCGGGATGGGCGGGAGAGAAACATACATTTCTGAAAAACGGAAGCGATTTATTTTTGTGTGGGGCTCTTGAACGCGACGATCATGTTGAGGTGGTTCGTGAAAATCGCGTTTTGGCGCAGGCGATTTTTGCGTTCGAAGTGCCAGCTAACACGGCGCTAACGTGAACTGATTTGCCCGACGGGCAAATCACTCTCTCCTCGTCATTCCGGGGCAGCCCGAAGGGCTGAGCCCGGAATCCATAACCACAGGCCTTCGTCGTTCGCTTGATCGCTGACATTCGTTCCAAACAACAAGGGCCTGTGGTTATGGATTCCGGGCTCGCGCTTCGCGCGCCCCGGAATGACGACGGAGTTGCGCTACTGCGGCGCGATCTTCCTTGTCACCAGATCAATCACGAACTTCCCGGTCTTCTCGCGTCCGGTCGGCACATAGGCGTCGCCTTGCGCGAGCCAGCCGGTGGCTTCCTCGGGTTTCGGATAGCCCTTGCGGCAGACGGTGGCGATCAGGTCGGCGTCGGCGTAAGTCGTATCCACGATGACAGTGGCCGGCCGGGGACCTGCGGCGAGTTTCGACACCTCGAAGAATTTGAAGCGGTCCTTGCAGGTGACGATATTGGTGCCGTAGGCGCCGGTGCCGTCCTCGGCGTTGACGAGCACGTCTGGCGTAATGCCGATGCGACCGCTCGCGTCTGGCTTGAACTGCATCAGTGCCACCCAGCTCGCCTGAACGCCTTGGGCGATATGACCGCCGAGGCAGACCAGGAAATTCTGCTGCTCGTCTTTCGCGGGCGTCACGCAGTCGTCGACCTGCGCGCCCGGCGCAAATCCCCTGAACACTGAGGTGCCGCCGCTCTGCTCGAACACGACGGAGCCGCCATTGTCGGTCGCATGCGCCTCGCATCCGCTTTCGTAGTTCACGACCAGCAGCGGATTGCCCGATGGCAGAAACCTGCCGCTGTAACGGTCCTCGTTCAGCGTGACCTCGCAGCCGCCGCGGGGCGCGTTCGGATATCCCTTGGCGCGCTTGCAGGTCGAGCCCTGGATGTCGCCGGGCGCGCAGAAGGTCGACAACAGCGCGCGGTCGGTGTCAGCCGCGTGGGCCGGCGTGGCGGCGAACGGGATCGCGGCGAACAGCAGCGCGATGGCGGCGAAGACGGACTTGGAAATGGCCTTGGACATGGTCGAAAAATGTCTCGTGGGGCGGGCAACACGGCGGCATTGCCGTGGCCGCGATATGGCTTGTCGGCGTTCGCAGTGCAAGCGTTCGAGCGTGGGACGTGATGCGTATCACGGCGTGGTGAAGCTATGCGCCGCTATCGTGGCCGGCATTGAAACAAGTCTTAGCGCGAGGTCAGTGCTGATTGGTGTGCTCAGTTCACCTCTCCCCAGCGGGGAGAGGTCGAATTGCGAAGCAATTCGGGTGAGGGGGCTCAGGTCCGACGAGAGAACGGAAGCCCTCACCCGGATTGCATCTGACGATGCAATCCGACCTCTCCCTCCGGGAGAGGTGAACCGCGGACACCAGTCAAACCTATCTCGGCACATTTCAGGGAATGCCGCCATGAACACCATCACATCAGCCAAATCGTCCCAGCAGAACCGGCTGGAGGGATATGCGCTCACCGCCATGTTCCACGGCTTTCCGATGTTCGCCGGCATCGCGCTCTGCCTGAAGCTGATGGGCGCGCCCGAAATCGTCGGCGACCGCTGGGGCGCGGCGATCTTCGTCGCGCTCGCCAGCCTCGTCCACGCGCTGCTCGTCCCCTGGCTCGCGCCGAAATTCCCGAAGCTGATCCGCCACGGCTATGAGCCGCTGTTCTTTGATCCGAATCTGTCCTTTGCCGAAAAGATCGCGCAATGGCGCATGAAGCCCACGGTCTCGATCGAACTGGTGTCGAATATGCTGATGCTGGCGTTGTTGGCGGTGGGGGTGCGAGTATTCGATAACTCACTGCGACCTTCCAAAACCGAGCGCGCCGTGGTAACGAAGCGCCGCGGCGATCGGCCGTGCCCTCAATGATGGAGGTGTGTCATGCGCAAACATCGCGATCTCGAAAACCTCCCCAGCTTTCAGCATCACGCGTAAGCGGCGGAAGTCCTTCCCCTCGGAAACCCATGTCAAGCGTGGGCGCCGCTTCGTCCATGGCGAGGTCGAGCTGACCGAAAAGTTCGGCCGCAACGATCTCTGCCAATGCGGCTCCGGACGCAGGTTTCAAAGCCTGCTGTATGAAGTCCGGCGCCTATGACGGCTCGAACCGCGATTATTACTTTTAGGGAGTGACCAAGCTGGCGCTGCTCAGGGCAGCGTCAGTTCCTCGATCGTCGGCGGCGCGCGGCCGTAATCGGCATAGCGCAGCCAGCGCGGCCGCACGCGGACGTAAGCGATATCCGGCCATCGCTCGCGCTCACGTCCGTCGGGCCACACGGCGAAATAGACTTCCTTGTACGCCGCGAGCTCTTCGCTTGCGATCAGATCAGCAGTGCCCTCGACCTGCATGGTCTTGCCATAGTCCCAGCCGGCAACCAGTGCGACGCGCGGGTCGGCGAAGAGGTTGGCGTATTTGCGCGAGCCTGTGACGGTGTCGAACACGATCTCCAGCCGGTCGGTCACGGCGATGCCGACCAGCGCCGCCTGCGGCGCCCCGTCGCGCACCGTGCTCAGGACCGCGAGCCGATGCTGGCAGAGAAAAGCGTGGAAGCCGGAGCGGGTCATACATGCCTCCGATGAAATTGCGCCGCGTCACGGGGGCGCCGCGAAAAGCGAAACTCCCAAATCATAGCCGATATCGGAAGCTTGGATTCCAGACGGAGCGGTGCGATCTCTGCAATGACGTAGATCAAGATCAGCCGTCAGCGGACAAAAATTCCAAAGCTTTTTCGCGCGATGGAAATCGGCCCAATTCGCGGTAATCAGGATCATGCTCTGCCGTCTCCGGCGACCAAAGGACCACGAACTCGGAGCCCTCCTGCTCGATCAGGGTGGTCAGGTCCTCGCTCTCATATGGGGTCATGTCGCGCGAGCCGCAGTGTGGACAGGTGTCGTCGCACATGCAGGACCACTCGTCCGCCCACCGACGCCTGCAACGATCGCACTTGTATAGGTTGAGAAACCAAGCCATCCCCGGGGCATCCTAAGATCGGAGACGATAGCTGCCGCGCGAAACGAATTCAATAAATCCGCGGTCGCGAAGGAATTGAAGCTGCTGACGTATCTTCGGCCTGACATTTTGGTTGCCAGGATAGAGTTTGCCGAGATGTCGCTCGAACGCGTAGATTTCCTCGAGCGTGAATTCGGGCTTGCCCAGAGATTCCGCGCATCGCAGGACGTCAAGCAGCCAGCCGCGTGCATCGAGCGATTGGTCCCTGAGAAAAAGCGTCTTCTGCCATTCTTGAAGGACGATGTCTTTCGGACGGATGACACCATTCTGTACGATGTGAATTTTGCCAGCCTCCGGCACTTTGCTGAGCAATATTTTCGAGCCTATCCAGCCCGCGCGTCGAGCTGTTGCCGCGAGTGGTTTGCGTTCCTCGATGATGTCCCGGACGAAGAAGTGCTTCGGTACTATGAAGAGGTTTACAACGGCAAGCGAAGTCCGGTCGTAGTTCATCAGGAGGAGATTGGGATTGTTACCAGCCGCAAGACGCTCGCACTTCGTCTTGAATGCACCGTCGATAACCTTATCACCGAACTTGCCCTTCTGGCTCTTGAGCTCGAATTCCTCGCTGCAAGATGTGCAGAGAAAATCGGCGACAGGCTTGTTGTTCGGAAATTGCGACATCTTTGCACTGCCGCAGTGTGGGCAATACGCCCATGCCTTGACCCAAGCCTCCGTCCACGCACGAGCGCTCTGCGAGTCGCTTGTGTAAGCCAATTGCGATTCTTCGAAGCCGAGTTTCATTCGGCCAGCGTAGCAATAGTCTATCGAAATGCCAGCGCCGCCAACGCGCTACCGCCGCTTCCACCCACCACGCTTTCCTGGTGCGCCACCGCTTGACCTAGGCGCTGGCCCAAACTCCGGGCCTGACTGCCGCGAGTCGGTGGGCTGGAAGATCTTGGTGCCGCCGACGGGCTCGGGCTTTTTCGGCAGTGCGCCGGTGGGGCGGAACGGGAGGGATTCCGGGCCGTGCATTTCGTCGAGGTGGGGTTTGTGGACTTTGGAGCTGCCACCGGCACCTCCCGTTGGTCGCCCGTCACCCCCGGAGAGTGCTGTCGAGGTGCGGCGGCCGCCGCCGCTTTGCTTTGAATATTTGCTCGCCTTCGCCACGGCTTCGGGGAGATTCGCGGCGTCGCCGTATTTCTTTGTGCCGGCGTAGGCTCCCGCCTTGCCCTGCACGGTGCGCTGCTTGACGGTGGGGTCGTCGACCACCGCGAGCTCCGTTGCGCGGAGGCGTTTCACCTCGTCGCGCAACCTGGCGGCTTCCTCGAAGTTCAGGTCGGCGGCGGCTTCGCGCATCCTTGTTTCGAGATCGGCCAGCACCGTCTCGAAATTGTGGCCGATGGCGATGACGTCTTCGGTCATGCCGTGGCCGCCGACTTCGACCAGCACGTGGTCGCGCTCGTAGACGGAGTTGAGGATGTCGCCGATCGATTTCTTCACGCTTTCCGGCGTGATGCCGTTGGCGGTGTTGTACTCGACCTGCTTTTCGCGGCGGCGGTTGGTTTCGGCGATGGCGCGCTCCATCGAGCCCGTCATCTGATCGGCATAGAGGATCACCTTGCCGTCGACATTGCGCGCGGCGCGGCCGATGGTCTGGATCAGCGAGGTCTCGCTGCGGAGGAAGCCTTCCTTGTCGGCGTCGAGGATCGCGACCAGCGCGCATTCGGGAATGTCGAGGCCTTCGCGGAGCAGGTTGATGCCGACCAGCGCGTCGAAGGCGCCGAGGCGAAGGTCGCGGATGATCTCGATGCGCTCGATGGTGTCGATATCGCTGTGCATGTAGCGCACGCGAATGCCCTGCTCATGCAGATATTCGGTGAGGTCCTCCGCCATGCGTTTTGTCAGCACCGTGACCAGCGAGCGATAGCCGGCCTGCGCGGTCGCGCGCACTTCGCCGACGAGATCGTCGACCTGGGTGCGGGCCGGGCGGATGTCGACCGGCGGATCGATCAGGCCGGTGGGGCGGATCACCTGCTCGACAAACACGCCGCCGCTCTCGTTCAGCTCCCAGCCGCTCGGCGTCGCCGACACCGCGACCGATTGCGGGCGCATCATGTCCCATTCCTCGAAACGCAGCGGGCGGTTGTCCATGCAGGAGGGCAGCCGGAAGCCGTATTCGGCCAAGGTCGCCTTGCGGCGGAAGTCGCCGCGGAACATGCCGCCGATCTGCGGCACGGTGACATGGCTTTCGTCGGCGAACACCAGCGCATTGTCGGGCACATATTCGAACAGCGTCGGCGGCGGCTCGCCGGGTCGGCGTCCCGTGAGATAGCGCGAATAGTTCTCGATGCCGGCGCAGCTTCCGGTGGCTTCCATCATCTCGAGATCGAAGGTGGTGCGCTGCTCGAGCCGCTGCGCTTCCAGCAGGCGGCCCTGCGCGTTCAGCTCGTCGAGCCGCAGCTTCAGCTCGCCCTTGATCGCCTTGATCGCCTGCACCAGGGTCGGGCGCGGCGTCACATAGTGCGAGTTGGCGTACATCTTGATGAATTCGAGATCGTCCTGCTTGTGGCCGGTGAGCGGATCGAACTCCTCGATGTTCTCGATGACATCGCCGAACAGGTTCACGCGCCAGGCACGGTCCTCATAGTGCGCCGGGAAGATGTCGATGACGTCGCCGCGCACGCGAAAAGTGCCGCGGGAAAAATCGGCCTGGGTGCGCTTGTATTGCAGCGCGACCAGGTCGGCGATGAGCTGGCGCTGGTCGATGCGCTCGCCTTTCTTCAGCGCGAAGGTCATCGCGGTATAGGTCTCGACCGAGCCGATACCGTAGATGCAGGAGACGGAAGCGACGATGATGACGTCGTCGCGCTCGAGCAGCGCGCGCGTCGCCGAGTGGCGCATGCGGTCGATCTGCTCGTTGATCGAGGAATCCTTTTCTATGTACGTGTCCGTCCGCGGCACATAGGCCTCGGGCTGGTAGTAGTCGTAATAACTGACAAAATACTCGACCGCGTTGTCGGGGAAGAAACTCTTGAACTCGCCATAGAGCTGCGCGGCCAGCGTCTTGTTCGGCGCCAGGATCAGCGCCGGGCGCTGCGTCGCCTCGATCACCTTGGCCATGGTGTAGGTCTTGCCCGAGCCGGTGACGCCGAGCAGCACCTGGGTGCGGTCGTTGCGGTTGATGCCTTCGACCAACTCGGCGATGGCGGTGGGCTGGTCGCCCTTGGGGCTGTATTCGGACTTGATCTCGAAGCGCACACCGCCTTCGGATTTCTCCGGGCGCGGCGGACGGTGCGGCGTCCACACTTTCAGAGAGCCGTCGTCTCTTTTGAACTCGGGACGGCCGTCGCGGATCAGGTTCTCCAGCGCTTCCGCGGTCGCCTTGACGCCGAGCGCTTCCATCTTGTTGCGCGGCGGGCGGGCGAGCGCCTCCTCGTCGTCCTCGGCGGTCGGCAGGCCGAGCTGCCGCGCTAATTCGGGATCGAGCGTGGGGATGGTGGCGGAGGTGCCGTAATTGGCCTGCAGGGCTTCCTCGAAGCCGGCCGTGTCGCGCTTGGCGACATCCTCGCTCTTGTCGCGGGTCGAGGCGCGGGCGCGATGGGCGGCGGCCTCGCCACCGGCGCGGCGGTCCCAGGAATTATCCGGCGGCGGCTGCAGCCCGGTGCCCGAGCCCATGCCGGCATCGCCGCGGTTGATCGCGGGATTGAGCAGCTCGGCCAGCGCCGGCCCGATCGGCTGAACGTCGGGGCGGCCTGCTTTGGTTTTCGGGGTTCTGCCGGGCTTTTTCGGAGGAGAGGGGTTCTTCGCCATGGGGCGAATATGGGACGAGTCCGCTGGATGTGAAAGAGCAGATGAAGGCCCGATGCCCGCGCCAGCGGGGATGCTGTCAGTACGTTGTCAGCAGGCGCCGAAGGTTCCCAATCTCCGGTCGTCATGCCCGGCTTTTATGCCGGGCACCCACGCCCTTCCCTTGGAGGCAAGAAGACGTGGATGGCCGGGACAAGCCCGGCCATGACGAAGTGGCCTAGCTCACGCCGCAGTGTGTTCCGGCGTGGGCGTGCGGGGATTGACGATGTCGAGATGGATGCCGCCGCAGCTGACGCAGCGCATGGTCCAGTATTCCGACCCCTGCCGGCTGCCGATGACCTTCATCACCGAGAGGCCGCCGCGGCAATCCGGGCAATCGGTGCGGACGTTGCGCGAGAGGGGAGAGAGCAGTCGGGGGTCAAGCGGGGGCATGGGCGTTCCTCTCAACTCGCATGATCCGGAAAGCTGTGATGCGGTTTCCCGGTGAGATCATGCGCAAAAAACTCTAGGCCGCCCGGACTTCTTCGGGTCCGGTCCAGCGATGCTTGAAGCGGTCGATGTGGTGCTTGGCGTCTGATATGGCGGAGTCGGGATCGCCCCAGGCGAAGCCGACTTCAAGCGTGGGGAAGGGGTGGTTGCCGATCATCAGCGGCCGGTCGTCGGCGCGGCGGATGCGGGCGTGCCACAGATCGCGTCCGGCTTCGAACGGCTCGATTCGGTAGCCCTGGTAGAGGCAATCCATCTGGCTCTCCCCTGCGGTTTGGACGAGGAGAGCATGAATTCGAAAGGTAACATGTGAAGCCGTTCACAAGGCTTTCTCTTTTTTGTCTTTTTTGCGATGCGGGGTTTTCGCGGCCGGCGCGGCGGCAGCCCGCATGATCCAGCGGCGGAAGGCGGCAAAATCGCGCTGCTCGGCCTGGAACGGGCGATAGACCAGGTACCAGCGCATGCCCTTCGGCACCGAGAGCGCGAACGGGGCGACCAGCCTTCCGGCGGCGAGGTCGTCGTCGATATAGGGCCGGATGCCCATGGCGATGCCGAGCCCGTCGAGGGCCGCCTGGAGCGCCTGGCCGTAATATTGAAACTCGGTGCCGCGCGCGGTGAGGCGGGGAACGCCGGCGGCCTTCAGCCAGGCCGGCCAGTCCTCCGGCGAATGCGCGACGCGGAGCAGGCTTGGTCCCCGGAGGTCGCCCGCGCGTTTGATCGACGCGGCGAGTTTTGGCGTGCAGACCGGCGTCAGATCCGCGGCGAACAGCGGCTCGGCTACCAGGCCCGGCCAGTCGCCGTCGCCGAGCTTGATGCCGCAGCTCCAGTCGTCGCCGAACGGCACCGCGACGCCGCCGGTGGTGAAGCGGACTTCGATGGCGGGCTCCTGCCGGCTGAAATCCGCCAGCCGCGGGATCAGCCAGCGCATCGCAAAGGTCGGCCCGACGCCGATGGTGAGCACGCGCAAGGCGGCCGGCGCCGTCACCTGCGCGGTGAGACTTGCGAGCGCATCGAAGATCGGCGTCAGCCCGCTCTGATAGGCGCGGCCTGCCGCCGTCGGCAGCAAGCGATTGGCCTTGCGCTCGAACAGCACGACGCCGAGCCTTTGCTCCAGCAGGTGCACCATCCTGGAGATCGCGGCCGGCGAAACATTGAGCTCGGCGCCCGCCGCGGCAAAGCTGCCGCCGCGCGCCGCCGCTTCAAACGCCTTGATGCCGTTGAGAAAAAGCAGCCGCCGCACATCACCCTCAGGAAAACTGATGCTAAGCACAAGATAACTCCGTTTGCGGGAAGCGCACAAGCGCGGCAGAAATATCGGCGGAGGATTCCCGATGACGCCCCTGATGATTGCGGCCCTTGGCGCGCTGATGGTCGCGACCGCGTTCCTGTCGGGCCTGTTCGGCATGGCCGGCGGCATGATCCTGATCGGCGTGCTGCTGGTGCTGATGCCGTTGCCGGCGGCGATGGTGCTGCACGCGATCACGCAGATGGCTTCCAACGGCTGGCGCGCCTTCCTCTGGCGCGCCCACATCAAGTGGCGGCCGGTGTCGGTCTATCTGATCGGCTGCGCGATTGCGCTCGCGGTCTGGTCGATCACGCGCTACGTGCCGGACAAGCCGATCGCGCTGCTGCTCCTCGGCATCACGCCGTTCATGGCGCGGCTGCTGCCCTCGGACGTCAAGCCCAATCCCGACAGCATCTGGCAGGGCTCGGTCTACGGCTCGATCTGCATGGGGCTGATGCTGATGACGGGTGTCTCCGGGCCGCTGCTCGACACCTTCTTCCTCGGCGGCAATTTCGAGCGCCGCCAGATCATCGCCACCAAGGCGACCTGCCAGGTCGCGAGCCATCTCACCAAGCTGATCTATTTCGGTGGCATCATCGATCAGGCCGCGACGCTCAATCCGGTGCTGGCGCTGGTCGCGATTGCGGCTTCCATGCTCGGCACCACGCTGTCGCGGCGCGTGCTGGAGGCGATGAGCGACCAGCAATTCCGCCGCTGGGCCAATCATATCATCACGACGGTGGCGAGCTATTACCTGCTCTATGGCGGCTGGCTGCTGGTCGCGAAAAGCTCGGCCGCGCCGTTCTAAAGGGAGAGGTGCGATGACGGAGATTGCCGATCCGCTGGTGCTCGATTTCGTCGAATGGATCGCGCGCGAGCCGCGTGCCTATTCGGAGGTGATCGGCACCTGGAAGACCTCGTGCCCGCGGCTCACCATCTGGGAGGACGCCGCCGAGTGCGGCTATGTCGCGCGTGAGACGATCGCGGGCTTCGGCCTGGTCGTAACGGTGACGGAAGACGGCGAAAGGCTGCTGCGCGCGCATGGCCGCGTGAGCCGATAGCGCGATCACAATTCCGCACGTTTGGGCCGCCTGCCATTGACTTGGCGACGCGCCGTGGCAACATTCATGCAATCGCATCTATCTGCGACAGCGCCAACACGGCAGCAGGACAGGAACGCCCGCCATGATCGATCTCTATTATTGGACCACGCCGAACGGCCACAAGGTCACGATGTTCCTCGAGGAAACCGGCCTCGAATACAAGATCTTCCCGGTGAACATCGGCAAAGGCGAGCAATTCAAGCCGGAGTTTCTGGCGGTCGCGCCGAACAACCGCATCCCGGCGATGGTCGATCACGCGCCGAAGGGCGGCGGCAAGCCGATCTCCATTTTCGAGTCGGGTGCGATGCTGCTCTATCTCGCCGAGAAGACCGGCAAGTTCCTGCCCGCCGATCTCCACGGCCGCTATGACGTGATCCAGTGGACGTTCTGGCAGATGGGCGGACTCGGGCCGATGGCCGGCCAGAACCATCACTTCCGCAACTATGCGGTCGACAAGATCCCCTACGCCATCGACCGCTATGTCAACGAAACCAACCGCCTCTATGGCGTGCTCAACAAGCGCCTGTCGGACCGCGAATATATCGGCGGCGATTATTCGATCGCCGACATGGCGAGCTATCCCTGGGTCGTCGGATACAAGAACCAGGGCCAGGACATCGACCAGTTCCTGCATCTGAAGCGCTGGCTCGACACCATCAAGGCCAAGCCCGCGACCGAGCGCGCCTACGCCAAGGCCAAAGAGGTCAATCCGAATTTCGGCCAGCCGGTCAATCGCACCGAGGAGGAGCGGAAGATCCTGTTCGGGCAAACGGCGTCGGTGGTGCGGTAACATTTTCACGCGAAGACGCGTATACTCGTCATGGCCGGGCTCGATCGTAGGGTGGGCAAAGGCGCGCTAGCGCCGTGCCCACCATTCAAGCCCGGTGCAAGCCATGGTGGGCACGCTACGCTTTGCCCACCCTACGAACCGTCGTTGCGGGGGCCCCATGAATCTCCGACTCTTCGAACTGGTCGGCAACGACGCGGCGCGTCCGTTCAGCCCTTATTGCTGGCGGACGCGGATGGCGCTGGCGCATAAGGGGCTCGACCACGGCTCGATCCCATGGCGCTTCACCGAGAAGCAGACGATCGCGCCGCATGGCTCGGAGAAGGTGCCGGTGCTGCTGCACGATGAGAACCCCGTGGTCGATTCCTGGGTGATCGCCAATTATCTCGAAGACAATTTTCCTGCTTCTCCCTCGCTGTTCGGCGGCGAGGGCGGCCGCGCCGCGATGCGGATGATCAATTCCTGGGGCGACATTGCGATCGTCGGCGGCATCTTCCCGCTCATCGTCGCCGATATCCCGGAGCATCTCGGCCCGGTCGATGCCGACTATTTCCGCACCTCGCGCGAGGCGCGGCTGGGTCGGAAGCTGGAGGAAGCCGCCGCCGAGCGCGACAAGGCCGTGATCGGCTTTCGCCGCTCGCTGGAGCCGCTGCGCATGACGCTGCGCGCGCAGCCCTATCTCGGCGGTAGCGCGCCGAACTACGCCGACTACATCGTGTTCGGCGGCTTTCAATGGGCGCGCGTGGTGAGCCCGTTCAAGCTGCTCGCGGCAGATGACCCGATCTACGCCTGGCGCGAAAAGCTACTCGATTCGTTCGATGGCCTGGCGCGCAAATCGCCGGGCTTTGCGGTCTAGTGTTAAAGGCGCGTATCGATCGGCGAGCAAAACAATAAACAAAAAATAGTATTCGTGGGCTGCGCGCCGCTGCGCCGTCTCCCGTGAATTGTGCGCGGCCTTTCCATCAGCCTATAAGCCGAGCGGGCGAGCCGGCGATTGGATGGGAGACAGCATTGTCGCGTGAGAGATGGATAATCGGCGTTGCCGCGTGGCTGCTGTTTGTAGGCATGTCCGCTGCGCTGGCGCAATCAGCGCCGCCGACGGATGCGATGCTCAACAAGGGACCGCCGAGCTGGGACGCCAATCACGACGGCGTCTACACCTGCGACGAATGGAAGTCCTACATGGACCGCCTGTTCAAATCGGCCGACCGCAACCACGACGGCAAGCTCGATCCGGCCGAGTTCGCGACGGTGCAGAAGGCCGATGCAACTTTGGCCGATGCGGATTTCGGCTATTTCGACGAGAACCAGGACGGCAAGATCACGCGGGCCGAGTTCGTCGAAAAGGAGAGCCCGTTCATCCTGCGCTTCGATGCCAATGGCGACTGCCGCGTCACGGGCGATGAGATCAAGGCCGGCCTCGCGCCGAAAGGTCCGCAAGGGCCCGCGGAGCGGCCGCGCGACCGGTTTCACTGATGCCTCATGCGCCGCGATAGCTCGGCGCGCGGCGCTCCTTCCAGGCGGCGAGGCCTTCGCTCAAGTCGTGGCTCGGCACCAGCGCCGCGAATTGCTCGCTCTCGACCAGCAGCCCTTCGGCGATTGCCATGTTGAGCCCGCGCGTCACCGCGGTGATGACGCCGCTCACCGCAAGCGGCGAGTGGCGAATGATGCGCGCCGCGAGGCGTCGCGCGGCCGGCAGCAATTCGTCATGCGGCACGACGGCGTTGACCAATCCGATTTCGAGCGCCTGCTGTGGCGAGAAGGGATCGCCAGTGAGGAGGTGCTCCAGCGCGCGCTTGCGGCCCGCGAGCCGTGGCAGGCGCTGCGTGCCGCCGAAGGTCGGCGGCATGCCGAGATTGATCTCAGGCTTTGCGAACGTCGCGAATTCGCTCGCCACCGCCAGATGCACCGCTTCCGTGATCTCGCAGCCGCCGCCGAAGGCAAGCCCGTTGACCGCGGCGATCACGGGCTTCCTGAAAGCTTCAAGCCGCGCCGTCATCGCCTGTCCGCGCCGTACGAAATCGCGCACCGCAACGCTGGCGCCGCGTGATACGCTCTCTGAAAATTCATGGATGTCGGCGCCGGCGGAGAAGGCGCGCTCGCCCGCGCCGGTCAGGATGACCACGCGTACGTTTGCGTCGACCTCGATCGCATCAAGTGCTGCCATCAGTCGGTCGATCAATTCATAGCTCAGCGCGTTCAGCCGCTCCGGCCGGTTCAGCGTGATCAGCGCGATTTCGCCCCTGACGTCGAGCAAGATGGGTTCGGACATCGTGGCCTCCGGTATGATGCGCACGCTAGGCCGGAGGCGGCATTGTGTATATTCACTGGTCGGTATACATGGAGCCATGACCGGCACCCAGAACGCCACCCGCGAGCGCATCATCTCGGCGGCGAGCAAGCTGTTCTACAGCGACGGCATCCGCGCGGTGAGCGTCGATGCGGTGGCGGAAAAAGCCGGGCTCACCAAGCGCACGCTGTACTACCACTTCCGCAGCAAGGACGATCTGGTCGCGGCCTATCTCGAAGCGCGCGACCAGCCGAATTTGGCGCTGTTCAAGCGCTGGTTCGATGAGGCGGCGGGCGAGCTGCCCTCAAAGGTGCAGGCGATCTTTGACCAGCTCGCGCGCAACGCGGGTCATCCGAAGTGGAAGGGCTGCGGCTTCCTGCGCACCTCCGCTGAGCTCGCCAATCTGCCCGGCCATCCCGCGATCAAGATCGGCGCCGCGCACAAGAAGAAGTTCGAGGCCTGGCTGCGTACGATGTTTGAGGAAGTCGGTATCGCGAGCGCAGCTCGCCTCGCGCGGCAAATTCTGCTGCTGCTCGACGGCTCCTTTGCGGTCGTGCAGCTGCACCGCGATCCCTCCTACATGGAGACGGCGGGCGAGGCGGCATCTTCGCTGGTCGAGATGGCGCTGAGGGCGCGCCTGAAAGGCACGCGCCCCCGGTCTCGCGCCTGAACCGGCAAGCCTGCCGATCAGGACGCCTTGTGATCAGGAAGCCTTGTCATCAGGACGCCTTGGCGCGTTCGCTGGCGGGGCCGAAGCCGCCGCCGCCGGGCGTTTCCAAGGTCAATCGCGAACCGGGCGCCGCGACGACCGTCTCGCGCGGATCGATCGGCTCGCCGTTGAGCAGCACGCGGCCGGTGGCGCCGGCTTCGCCGCCGCGCATGCCCGGCGCTGCGGTACGTAGGCGGTCGGCCATGAAGGTCATCGTCACCGGCTCATCGGCCAGCAGTTCAAGCTCGAAGACCTGCCCGTCGCCGCCGCGCGTTGTGCCGGCGCCGCCGGTGCCGTGTCGCAAGGCGCGCCGCGTGATCCGGATCGGCGCCTGCGACTCGATCACCTCGATCGGCGTGTTGGCGAGATTGCTGGGGAAGCTCAGCGACGGCAGCCCGTCGCCCTTCGCGCCCGCGCCTTGGCCGCCATTGAGGAACAGCGTCGAGGCAAAGCGCCGGCCCTCATGCGCGCCGGCGAGTTGCACGCACCACAAGGGCGATCCCGCCGCGGCGCGAACACGGTCCGGCACCACATTGGCGAGCGCGCCCATCACGGCGGTCGGCAGCAGGTGGCCGGTCATGGCGCGCGCGCTCACCGCCGCGGGGTATTTCGGATTGAGGATTGATCCCGGCGGCGCCGTCGTGGTGATGGGGCGGAACGAACCGTCATTGTTCGGGATGGTCGGCGCCAGCACGCATTTGAGCGCATAGGCCGTGTAGGCAAAGGTGTAGATCGGCACGACATTGATGGCGCGCGGCAATTGCGGCGACGAGCCGGTGTAATCGACGGTCAACGCATCGCCCTTGACGATGATTCGGCAGCGAATGGTGACCGGCTCGATGAAGCCGTCGGTTCGGGCCTCGTATTCGTAGTCGCCGTCCGGTAGCGCCCGGATGGCATTGCGCATCGCCGCCTCCGACCGCGCGTACATTTCCTTGCCGACCTCGACCAGATCGCATTCGGTCTCGTCGAGCATCTCGAGCAGGCGCTGCGACAACATGCGATTGGCCGAAACCTGGGCCCACAGATCGCCCATCACCTGTTCGGGAATGCGTACGTTGTTCTGGATGATCTGAACCAGCGTTTCGTTGATCGAGCCGGCCGCAACCAGCTTCATCGGCGGGATGCGCAATCCCTCCTCATAGAGGTCGCGATTGCCGGGCGAACGCAAGCGCCCTCCGATGTCAGGCGAATGCGCGACGCTGCCGGCGAATCCCACCAAAATTCCGTCGCGGAACACCGGCATCGCGATGTTGATATCAGGGAGATGACCCGTGCCGAGCCACGGATCGTTGGTGATCATGATGTCGCCGGGCTTCAGCGTCTCGCGCGGAAACACCTTCAAGAAGTGCCGCACGGTTTCCGGCAAGGTGCAGATGAAGGAGGGGATGCTCTGGCTCGATTGGGCCAATAGCTGCGCATCGCGATCGAGCAACACAACCGCATAGTCGTTCGACTCGCGGACGATCGTCGAGAACGAGGTGCGCACCAGCGTCGCGGCGGCCTCGTCGACGAGGCTGACCAGCCGGGTCCAGAGGATTTCCAGCGAAATCGGATCAATCATCATTCGGCTCCCAGATGGATCAGCACGCTGAGGTCATCGAGCACTTCGACATCGGCTTCGATCGGCACCACGATGGTCGATTCCGATTCTTCAAGAATCAGCGGACCGCGCAACCGCGTCCTACCGCCGAGCGCGTAGCGGTCGTAAACCGGCACTTCATTCATGGCATCGGCCTGCGTGCAGAAGATCGCGCGATGTGCCTTGGGCTTCGCCTCGGACGACCCGTCACTTGCGGGCCAGACGAAGCGTTTGACGTCCTGTCGGGTCGCTCCGACGATGCGCCAGGTCACGACCTCCAGCGATCCCGCCGGCAGCACGCCGCCATAGTTGATTTCATAGGCTTTGCGGAAGGCGGCATCGAGCTCAGCCGCAAAAGCGGGGCCGACCTTACGCCAGGGGAAGGATACCGCGAGGTTCGCGCCCTGTCCGACATATCGCATCTCGACGAGAATTTCCCAGGTGACGTCGGCGGGGATCGTCAACGCCGATTTCAGTTCTTCATCAGCGTCGCGCTTGAGGTCGGCGAGCGTTGCCTCGATTTCGCGCCAGTCGACCGTTTCCAGGCCTTGCGGCTTGGACCAGGATCGATCGACGCGCAGCGGTGCCGCCAGGAATCCGAGACAGGAGCCGGTGCCGGCCGCGATCGGGAACAGCACGCGGGGCACGCGCAGCTTACGCGCGATCTCGACCGCATGAACCGGGCCGGCCCCGCCGGTCGCGACCATGGTGAAGCGCCGCGGATCCTGCGCCTTCTCGGCAATGTGGACGCGCGCCGCGGCCGCCATCGCTTCGTTGACGACATTGAAAATGCCCTTGGCGACATCAAGCCGCGTCAGCGACAGGCGGTCGCCGAGCCGCTGCAACGCCTTGCCGGCGGCTGGCGCATCGAGCGCCATCCGGCCGCCAAGGAAGAAATCCGGATTGAGGTAGCCGAGGGTGAGGTCGGCGTCGGTGACCGTCGCGCTTTCGCCGCCTTGGCCATAGCAGGCGGGCCCGGGATCGGCGGCGGCGCTGTCGGGCCCCACGGTCAACAGACCGAGGTCGCTGATGCGTGCGATGCTGCCGCCGCCGGCGCCGATCTCGATGAGGTCGATGCTGGCGATCAACAGCGGCAGGCCGCTGCCCTTCTTGAAACGGCGAACCCGCGCAGCCTCGAAGGTGTGAACGACGGATGGGCTGCCCGCTATCACCGTGCAGATCTTCGCGGTGGTGCCGCCCATGTCGAAGGCGAGCACGTCGTCGAAGCCCGCCGCACGTCCTGCATTGGCCGCGCTCAGCACGCCGCCGGCCGGGCCCGATTCCAGCGTCGTGATCGGCACCTCGGCTGCGATGTCGGCCGAGGTCGAGCCACCGCTCGACACCATGATGCGCAGCGGCGCCTCGATTCCGGCCTGGCGCAGCCGCGCCGACAGCTCGTTGAGGTACTTTGCGACGATGGGCTGAACGAACGCATTCGCTGTCGCCGTCGTCGTCCGCTCGTATTCGCGTATTTCGCGGGCAACCCGGGATGAAACCGAGATCGCCATATCCGGCAGGGCACGCCGTATCGCGTCCGCCATCCGGATCTCGTTTTCCGGATTGACGCAAGAATGAAGGAACGAAACCGCGACGGACTGCGCGCCGGATCTCTTCAGCTTCTCGATGACGGCATCGATCCCGGCCTGATCCGGCGCCGCCAGGATGGCGCCATCGGCGGCGATCCGTTCGCCGAGCTCGAACCGGTGCTCGCGATCGACCAGCGGCTTCGGCATCTGGATGTCGAGATCATAGAGGTCGTAGCGCACCTCGCGGCCGATATCGATGATATCTGCGGTGCCCTCGGTTGCGATCAGTGCCGTTCGGGCGCCCTTGCGCTCGATGAGCGCATTGGTCACCAGCGTGCTGCCGTGCACCACCTCGGACACGGCGCCGGCCGGGGCGCGGCTTCCATTGAGCGGACGGACGGCCGCGAGCAGGTCGTCGACCACGTCGGCAAGGGCCTGACCGGGATCGGCCTGGGTGGTGAGACGTTTCGCCAGCCGCACTTCTCCGGTGGCGGCGTTTTCGATGACGCCGTCCGTGAACGTGCCGCCAATATCGATCGCAATCCGGTAGTTCATGAGTTCGCCCGCAATCCTTGTGGCATTAACGTCCCTCAAACCGCGGCTTGCGCTTTTCTGCAAAAGCGGCGCGGCCTTCGATGTAGTCGTGGCTGGCATACACTTCGTCAGCCAGCTTCTTGCAAAGCGCGAGGTCGGGCGCGGTGTCGCGCCGCAACGCCTCGTTGATGGTCACCTTGGCTGCGGCGAGGCTGAGCGGCGCACTCGCGGCAAGCTCGCCTGCCAATTCCACGATGTCGCGAACCAGCGCGTCGCGCGAGGGCGCGAGCTGGTGCACGAGACCGATATCCGCAGCTCTCGCGCCGTCGATCCGCCGTCCGCCAAGCACCATCTCCTTTGTGCGCGCCGGGCCGATCACATCTAGCAGCTTGACGATATCTTCATGCCGGTACGGCAGGCCGAGCTTGACCGCCGGCACGGCAAACCGCGACGCCGGCGTGCAATAGCGAAAATCGCACAGCAGCGCGAACTCAAGGCCAGCGCCGAGGCAATATCCGTCGATCATGGCGATGGTCGGCTTGGACAGTTTCGCAAAACGTTCGCAGACCGTGCGCTGAAGCTCGTTATGCTCGATCTGCGCTCGTGTGCTGCGCACCTTGTCGAACTCGGACACGTCATTGCCCGAGCAAAAGGCGCGTTCGCCCGCGCCGGTGAGAATGAGGACTCGTGTCGCGCGATCGTCGCCGGCTTTCTGCAACAGGTCGGGCAGCGCCTGCCACATCGCGAAGTTCATCGCGTTGTGTTTTGCGGGATTGTTCAGCGTCAGCGTCGACACGCCGTCGTTGGTACTGAGCTGCAGGAACTGTGAGGTCATGTCTGCGATCCGCCTAAATCACATTCTGGGCGCGCAACGTCGCGATCTGTTCGGGGGCCACGCCGAATTCCTTCAACACCGCATCGGTATGCTCTCCCCGTTCCGGGGTCGGTTCGGCCCGCCGTGCACCGCGGCTCAGCGAAACGGGGCTGCGAAGGAGATTGAGAAGACCGAGCCGGCTGTGTTGCACCGGCAGGCGCATGTCGAGCGCCTCCACATGGGCATCGGAAAACATCTCGTCCACGCCATAGACGGGGCCGCATGGCACCCCGGCTTCGTTGAGCAGGGTAACCCAGTGGCCGACCGTGTTCTGGATGAAGCGCTCCTGCAGGACCGCGTTCAACGCGTCGCGATTTTTTGAGCGCAGCCCTTCAGACAAAAATTCCGCCCGATCCACCACGTCGCCCAGCTCCAATGCGGCGCAAATCCGCCGCCACATGGATTCGCCGCCGCCGGCGAGATTGAGCAGTCCGTCGCGCGCGCGAAACAGCCCGGTCGGAATGCTGGTCGGATGGTTGTTGCCGGCCTGGCCCGGACGCTCCTCGTCGATCAGCCAGCGCGTCGCCTGGAAATCCAGCATGGCGATCTGCGCCTCCAGCAGCGAGGTGTGCACCCACTGACCTTCTCCGGAGACGTCACGCTCCAGCAGTGCAATCAGGATGCCGATGGCGGCGTAGAGGCCCGTCGACAAATCAGCGATGGGAATGCCGGCCCGCACCGGGCCCTGGCCCGGCAATCCCGTCACTGACATCAGCCCGCCCATGCCTTGCGCGATCTGATCGAAGCCGGGACGGCGCGCATAAGGCCCGGATTGGCCGAAGCCCGAAATGCTGGCGAGTACGATGCCCTTGTTGACGGCGCGCAAGCGTTCGTAGTCGATGCCGAGGCGGGCCTTCACGTCGGGCCGGTAATTCTCGACGACGACGTCAGCCTTGGCGACGAGCGTGTAGAACAGCTCGCGCCCTTCGGGTTTTTTGAGATTGAGGGTGATGCCGCGCTTGTTGCGGTGCGTGTTCTGGAAATCGGAGCCGTCACGTTCACCGCCCATGCCCTTCGAACCGTCAACGGCCTCGGGCGCCTCGATCTTGATGACGTTGGCACCCCAGTCCGCGAGCTGGCGGACCGCCAGCGGACCCGAGCGAACGCGCGTGAGATCCAGGACGGTGAAGCGCGACAAGGGCATGGGCATGGGCACGGCGTATTCCTGCTGACGAGTTTGCGCGATCAGTCGATCTTGATATGCGCGGTTTCGATGACGTTGTTCCACTTCGCAGTTTCGCTGACGAAGTACGCCTTTGCGTCCGCGACGCTGTTGCCGACGATGACCGCGCCGAGCGATTTGAAGCGCTCGATCACGTCAGGCTCGGCGAGGACCTTGCGAATATCGGCGTTGAGCTTCTCGACCGTGGCCGGCGGAACGCTGCCGGCAACCGCGATGGTGAACCATGCCGTCGCCTCATATCCGGGCACGCCGGCCTCCGCGATCGTCGGCACGTCAGGCAGGCTGGGCGACCGCGTCGCGCTGGTGACGCCCAGCGCCCGGACGCTGCCGGCCTGGATGAACGGCAATGCGGTCGGCAGATTCTCGAGCATGACCTGGATCTGGCCCGCGATCAGGTCGTTGAGCGCCGGCGCGCTGCCGCGATAGGGGACGTGCGTCAGGTTCACGCCGGCCTTCAGCTTGAAAAGCTCCGCGATCATGTGGGTCGACGAGCCGTTGCCGGCCGAGCCGAAATTGAGCGAGCCCGGCTTCTCCTTGGCAAGCGCAATGAACTCCTTGACGTCCTTGGCAGGGACGGAGGGATTCACGATCAGCACGTTCGGCACCTCTGCGAGGATGGTGACCGGCTGAAGCTCCTTGTCGGGGTCGAACGGCAGGCTCCGGTAGATCTTGCTGGCGGCGTGAATGCCGATCGTGCCGAGCAGCAGCACCGAGCCGTCGTCGGGCCCATGCGCCACCACGTCCGCGCCGATATTGCCGCCGCTGCCCGGGCGGTTTTCGACGACGACCGTATTTCCGGTCAACGTACCGAGCTGTTGGGCGACGATGCGTCCGAGGACGTCGGCGGTCCCGCCGGCGGCGAACGGAACGACCATCCGGATCGGACTGGCTTGGGCCGACGGGGCATTGAAGAGAGCGCAGATGGAGATGGATAGAACAGCAGCAATCAACCTCATGGTTGAGGCACCTCTTGAAGGAGTGACATCTATCCCGGCGCGATCACGATACTAGACATGACGTTGCTATGACGGCCAATCGATTTATGCGGCTGCTCTATGCAGGAATGATATACATGGCCGAGCGAGGCGGCGTCGTTCGCGAAGAACCAGTGGCGCTCAGCGTTTGCCGCTCCGGGGAGGGCGCGTGTCGGTCTTGAAGTGATCGCTGATCTCTGTGATGAGCGCGGAGGCGAGCGCCGATATCGAGACATGACGCGGATAGGCCACGAAGACCTTGACGCCGATCGTCGGCTTCAAGGGCACCACGCGCAGTACGTTTGAAAACACCGACGCGATATAGGGATTCACTACGCCGATGCCGGCTCCGACTTCAGCAAGGCGACAGATGGTTGCCGAATAGGTCGTCTCGATCACCGAGCCCGGCGTCACTTTCGCTTGCGCCAGCGCCCGCCGCCACTCGTCGCTGAGCTCGTCCGCGCGATCCAGTGTCAGCAATGTCTCCGACTGGAAATGGCGCGGCGTGATATGCGCGTTTCCCGCCAGCGGATGCGAGCGGCCCATGACGCAGACCGCGGCGACCTGATCGACCACCTTGGTCTGCAGTTGCGCACCCTCGAGCTGGAGCGAGTTGGTCGTGATGCCGAGATCGTAAAGCCCGTTCAGCAATCCCTCGCGGACATCGTAGGAGCTGATGGTCCGCAAGGTGATGTGAACGTCGGGCTGGCGCGCCTTGAACTTGGCCATGACGGCAGGCATGACGCTCATGCCCAATGCCGGCGTGCAGGCCACGCGCAACCGGCCGACGCCGGCACGCCGCAGCAGCGAGACCGTCTCTTCGACGGCCTCGAGTCCAAGAAAATTGCGCTGCACGGCTTCGAACAGCATGACGGCTTCCGGCGTCGGACGCAGCCGGCCGCGATCTAGCTCGAACAATTTGAGTTTGGCCGCCGCCTGCATCTGCGCGATGGAGCGGCTGATCGAAGGCTGCGTCGTGTTGAGCATGTCGGCGGCCGCAATGGTCGTGCCCGTGAGCATGACCGCGCGAAAAGCCTCGATCTGACGAAAGTTCAAGCGCGCCGACACACCCTGGGCTCCTCCCTCACGTGGTCGATGCTTGCGTTTGCTTCGCCGCCTTGCGCAGGCATTCCGGGCACAAGCAGTCCTCGCCCGCGACCGGTATCGGCAGCCGAAACGCTTCGTCCTTGCACCAGCAGGGCCCAGCCGGATCGCAATCGAATGCGGTGCCGCAGCGGGAGCAGGCTATTCGACGGAACGTGATGCTTTCTGTCCGATTTGTCATGAAGGTAAAGGGAATTCCTCAGTGTTTTCATTCGGGGTTCATCTCGAACGGCGCTATAATCTGGCACGACTAAAGCGCATCGGGAAATTCCGCCAAGGAGCCCGCAAAGGGAACCCGGCAAGGGATATCAGGGAATAGCAGATGGCCCGCGATTCCAGAAATGCGCTGGTTGCGCTCAACCGGTTCGGTTTCGGCGCCCGCGGCGGCGCGTCCGGCGATTTAGTCAACGCGGCGTCCGATCCGCGCGGCTTCGTCAAGGCCGATCTCGGCCGCGTCAATGCGGCGCTGCTGGAAGTGCCGGGATTGCAGCCGACGCCGGATCTCGCCAGGGCGGTATTCGAATTCCAGTTCGAGCAGAAGCAGGCACGCGAGGCCGCGAAATCGGCCACGACGGGAGCCGCGACGGAAACCGCGCCGCCGACGGCGCCCGATGCGGAGCAACGCCGCGGCCTGTCGCTTGCCAACATCGCGCAGGACATTTCGCCAAAGGATCAGCCGATCCAGCCCGCGGCCAATAACGCGGCGCCATCGGAAATGATGCAATCCAATGCGCCGCCGCAACTCAATCCACCAAAGCCGGCGCCGCCGCAGCTCAATGTGATCCAGAAGACGTTTCGCGCCGAGGCATTGGCGCGGTTTCAGCGCGCCAGTGTCGCCGAATGCGGCTTTGCCGAGCGGCTGGTCGTGTTCTGGTCCAATCATTTCTGCATCTCCGCGAGCAAGGGCGGGCTGGCGCGGATGTGGGCCGGCTCGTTCGAGCGCGAGGCGATCAGGCCGTATGTGCTCGGCCGCTTTGCCGACATGCTGAAGGCGGTCGAGCAGCATCCGGCGATGCTGTTCTTCCTCGACAACCAGCAATCGCTGGGACCGGATTCGCAGGCCGGCATCAACCGTCAGCGCGGGCTGAACGAAAATCTCGCGCGCGAGATCATGGAGCTCCATACGCTCGGGGTGAACGGCGGCTACACCCAGGACGATGTCACGTCGCTAGCGCGAATCATCACGGGCTGGACCTATGCCGGCCGGCTCGGGCAATTGGGCCAGCCCGGCACCTTCGTGTTCAACAACAATGCCCATGAGCCGGGAGCGCAGCGCGTGCTGGGAAAAGTCTACGAGGCGGGTGGTCTCGCGCAGGGCGAAGCGGTGCTGTCGGATATCGCGCGCCATCCCTCGACCGCGAAGTTCATCGCGACCAAATTCGCGCGGCATTTCGTCGCCGACGATCCGTCGCCGGCGCTGGTCGCGCGATTGCAGGATGTCTTCATCAAGACCGACGGCGATCTGCGCCTGCTTGCGAATGCGCTGGTCGATTCCGATGAAGCCTGGACGGCGCCGCTGTCGAAGATGCGCTCGCCCTACGAATACATGATCGCGACGCGGCGCATTCTCTCGCGTGTGCCGGAAGAGCCCGGCGGCGTTCTCGGCGGCCTCAATCTGCTCGGCCAGCCCCTGTGGTCGCCGGCGGGGCCGAATGGATTCCCCGATACTAATGCCGCCTGGGCCGCGCCCGAGGGCATGAAGCTGCGGCTCGATATCGCGGCGCAGACCTCGGCGCGGCTGCCTGACGCGGTCGATCCGCGCGAGCTGCTCGAGCTCGCGGCGGCGGATGCGACGTCAGACGAAACCCGCCGCACCATCGAGCGCGCGGAATCGCGGCAGCAGGCGATGGCGCTCTTGTTGATGTCGCCGGAATTCCAGAGGAGATGACGATGGATTGCTGTGAAGGCTATGCCCGTCTTGTAACGTCGCGCCGCGCGCTGCTGCTCGGCGGTGCCTCCTTTGCGGCCTGGGCCTATTTGCCGAAATTCGCCCGCGCCGCCGATGGCCGCGATCCGCGGCTGGTCGTCATGATCCTGCGCGGCGCGCTAGACGGGCTCGCCACCGTTGCGCCGATCGGCGATCCCGATTACGCCGGGCTGCACGGCTCGATCGCGCTGACCTCGGGCGGGCAGCATCCAGCCCTGATGCTGGACTCGTTCTTCGGCCTGCATCCGTCGATGCCGGAATTTGCACGGATGTATGCGAACAAGCAGGCCGCGGTGATCCACGCGGTGTCGACGCCCTATCGCGATCGTTCGCATTTCGATGGGCAGGATGTGCTGGAGAGCGGCTATGCCGGTCCCGGCCGGGTGCAATCCGGCTGGCTCAATCGCGCACTCGAAGCACTGCCGCGCGGTGAGCGCGTCACCAGCGCGCTTGCGGTCGGCCCGACCACGCCTTTGGTGCTGCGCGGCGCGGCGCCGACTGTTGGCTGGGCGCCGGTGGCGCTGCCGCAGGCCGATGACGACACCGCGATGCGGCTCGTCGAATTGTATCGCCATCGCGATCCCGCGCTCGCCACCGCGCTATCGCAGGGCTTGCAGCTCGAGAAGGCGGCAGCCGGCAACGACATGAAGCCGCAGCCCGGCGGCAATGCCGTCACCGCGATGCGAACCGTGGCGCGGGGCGCCGCCAAGCTGATGGTCGCCGACGACGGCCCGCGCATTGCCGCACTCGCCTTCGACGGCTGGGATACGCATGCCAATGAAGGCGGCCCGGTCGGGCGGCTGGCACTGCTGCTGTCGGGGCTCGACGGCGCCTTTGCGGAATTTCAGAGCGGGCTCGGCGACCACTGGCGCGACACGGCTATCGTCGTCGTCACCGAGTTCGGCCGAACCGCACATATCAACGGCACCGAAGGCACCGATCACGGCACCGGCACGATCGCGCTGCTCGCCGGCGGCGCCATCAAGGGCGGCCGCGTGATTTCGGATTGGCCGGGCTTGAAACCGGCCAATCTCTATCAGGCCCGCGACCTCGCGCCGACCACGGATTTGCGCGCGGTGATCAAGGGCGTGCTCGCCGACCACCTCGGCATCAGCGAACGCGTGCTGGCGCAGACGGTGTTTCCGGATAGCGCGGCGGCACGCCCTATGAAGGGGCTGATTGCCTGATTTAACTCCCCTGTCGTCCTGGCGAAAGCCAGCACGACAGGAAGCGCGAAACCTACTTCGTGATCCCGTCGATCTCCTTCATCTCCTCCGCGGAGAGATGCCACGCGATCGCCTTCACGTTCTGCTCGACCTGCTCCACCCGCGTCGCGCCGGCGATCACGCTCGCAACCTGCGGCCTGGCGGCGAGCCAGGAGAAGGCCAGCTCCAGCATCGAATGGCCGCGCGATTGCGCAAAGGCCTGCAGCTTGTCGACGATCTCCTCGTTGCGCGGCGTGACGTAGCGGTCGCGCAGGCGGGCGATCTTGCCGAAGCGCGTATCCCCGGGTGCGGCTTCGCCGCGCTTGTATTTGCCGGTGAGAAGACCGCTGGCGAGCGGGAAGAACGGCAACAGGCCGAGGTTATATTCCTCTGCGGCCGGCAGCAGATCCTTCTCGATGTCGCGCACGACGAGCGAGTATTCGTCCTGGCAGGAAACGAAGCGGCTGACATTCATCGCGCGCGCGACATGTTCGGCTTCCGCGACGCGCCAGGCCGGAAAATTCGAATTGCCGATATAGCGCACCTTGCCCTGGCGCACGAGATCGTCGAGCGCGCGCAAGCTCTCCTCGATCGGCGTCAGGGAATCGTAATCGTGCTGCTGATAGAGATCGATATAGTCGGTCTTCAGCCGCTTCAGGCTCGCTTCGATCGCGTTCATGATGTAGCGGCGCGAGGCGCCCTGCTTGGTGCCGTCGGTCGCCATCGGCTTGGAATATTTGGTCGCGAGCACGATGTCCTTGCGGCGGTCGCCGAGCACGGCGCCCAAGACGTTCTCCGAGCCGCCCATGTCCGAATAGATGTCGGCAGTGTCGAACAGGGTGATGCCGACGTCGAGCGCCTTGTGGATCACCTTGCGTGAGCCTTCGAGGTCGACGCGCTGGCCGAAATTGTTGCAGCCGAGGCCGACTGCCGAAACGCGCAGGCCGGAGCCGCCGAGATTGCGAATTTGCATGGAAAAATCCTGGTCGCGGAACTTGGGAAGCGGAGAGCCCGCATTGTGACGCGCGCATATGCCCGCTTCAAGTTATGATCCCACCCAACTAGCGCATGCCCGGCCGTCGAAAAAGCCTTGCGGCGCAAGGACACGGAAACAGGGATGCAGAAAGCAGGGGCCCAAAAAAAGTGCGGCCCCGGTCAGACGCGGCGACTGACGGGGACCGCTGGGGCGCTTGATCTGTGACGGGGGGCCTGATCAGACGCCAAGGCAGCGTAGCCCCGCTTTGTTACGTGCGGGTGACAGCTATATTTATCCACAGGCCTGTAAAAATAGGGTCTTTTGGCTCATTCGCACGCGCTTGCGCGGTCTGCGAGGGTGGCTCAAAGCTGCTTGCGATAGATGATGAATCCCGGATGCTCGGCGACCTTGTCGTAGAGCGTGCGCGCGGTGGTGTTGGTCTGATGCGTCTGCCAGTAGACGCGCGGCGAGCCCAGCAGTTTGGCCTGCGCATAGACGCCCTCTATCAACGCGCGGCCGACGCCTTTGCCGCGCGCGGCCTCACTGGTGAACAGATCCTGCAGATAGCACAGCGGCTCGATCAAGGTTGTGCTGCGATGAAGCAGGTAGTGCGTGAGCCCCAGCAATTCGCCGCCACTTTCGGCGACGAGGCCGTAGACCGGTTCATAGCCGTCAAAGAAACGCTGCCACGTCGTCTCGGTGATTTCGCGCGCCAGCGCGGTCGGGCCTGAACGACCGTAGAAGGCGTTGTAGCCGTCCCACAGCGGTAGCCATTTGTCGAAATCGCTTCGCCGAACGAAGCGGACGGACAAGTTATCAGACATCTTATATCTTTCGGGTGCGCAGGTCGGTCGCTTCGGTTTAAGGACTTCGCGCGCTCGGATCAATGACATTTCGGGCTTGACCTGCCCTGTAATCTTCGTGAGCGCCCACCACTCTATCTCCTCATCCTGAGGAGCCGCGGAGCGGCGTCTCGAAGGATGTGGCCACCAGCGGGGCCTCATGGTTCTCCCGGCGACGCGTAGCGTCGTCCGGAGACGGCGCTGGCGCGCCTCCTCACCATGAGGGACTGAGGGGAATTACTCCGCAGCTCGCAGGGCGCGGGTGAGGGTGCGATCGCTGCCGCCGCCGCGCAGCGCCTGATAATATTCGACGTCGGAGGGGTCGTCGGTGTGGCGGACGAGGTCGGTGACCGGCGTGTAGCTCAGCATGCGCCCGCCGTCGGGCAGCGCGGTACAGGAGAAGCGCAGCACCTTGCCGTCCTTGAGCTTGATGTTGATCGGCGTGGAATCGCCTGATCGCATCATCTCCATGCGGCGGGCGATGAAGGCGTTGAGTTCGTCGGCCGGCATCTCATAGGCGCCGGTGTCGCGGCCATGATACATCAGCGCGATGAAGGGCGGCTTGGAGTCCGCCTTCTCGTCGGGCAGCGCGAAATAATCGCGGAAGGCGCGGTTGATGAACTCGGCGCGGGTGTCGGCATTGAGCAGGACGATGCCGATGTCGACCTGGTCGAGCGCTGCCGACAGCCGCTCTGCGGTCGCATGGTGCTGCCGCTCGAGCGCGAACGCGTCCAGCATCCATTGCCGCAGCAATCCGGTGACCGCCGCAGTGCCGCCCGCGGTGACCGCCAGCATCGCAAGTCGGATCAGGTCGGCTTCGTCGTAGCCGGGCGTAGCGCGATGATCGAGGAAGAACAGCGCCGAGCCTGTTATGGCGATGGCCGCGCTGACAGCGGCCGAGCCTATTCCGCTCAGCGAGCCCGCAAAGGCGACGATGCAGACCAGGAGCGGCGCCGGATTGGGGGTGCCTGAGAAGTGGCCGTCGGCCAGCACGGCACCGAGCGCGGTCGCCGCCGCGAGCACCGGTCCTGCGATTGCACGCCGATCGAATTGCATGCCGCTTCCAGTCTTGGACTGTAGTTCTTGCACCGTAGGTCAAGGCGCTGAGAGCTTGACCGATTGCTGCATCCACAGCGAAGTTTCGCGCTCGGTGCTTAAGACATGATTGAGCGGGCCGGTTCAGCTTTCAGCTTTGTTTGATCAAATATGCGCGCACGATGCGACGCGCGCGTGAGGGCGGCATTAACGATGCGCGGGAACCGGGATCGGTGCGTTGGGGCTAGATCGGCATCGCCATGCACGCTCGGAGCGACAGCACCGTCAGCGTGACGACGAGGCAGAGCGAGAACGCGCCAAAGGCGAGCGAGGCCACGACGGCGTCGATCAGCCGGGGCGAGGCAACAGGCGTCTCTTGGCCGCCAAAGCCGGCGGCGGATGACCGTGTCATGGTCGGGGACCTTTAACGAAGCCGCGGGGCGAATCACCGGCGACGCAAAAGATGTCGCAAAAGCGGCCGGCAATATTGCGGCATTTCCTCCGCGGATTCGCCGCAAGCGTTAAGGGTTGTTAACGATTTACGCCCCCGCGGCGATGCTCGCGGAATCGACTTCGTCCGGGCGCCAGTCCATCGCGACGAAGCCGGGCGCGGTTTCAACCCGCTTCAGCCAGGCCCGGATCGCCGGAAACGTGTCGAGCTCGAAGTCGCAGCGATCGGCGACGTGGGTGTAGCCGTAAAGCGCGATGTCGGCGATGGTGAGCTGGCCCGCGGCAAAGAAGTCGTGGGTCTTGAGATGATTTTCCATCACCTGGAGCGCCGCATAGCCGCGCTCCATCCAGTCTTCCAGCGCATGCGTCTGCAGCACGCGGCCGCCCTTCACCAGCGCCAGCCAGAAATAGGCCGCGCCGATATTGGGCTCCAGCGCATGCTGCTCGAAGAACATCCATTGCAGCGCTTCGGCGCGCTCGATCCGCGACTCCGGAGCCAGCGGCGTGCCAAGCGCGACGAACCAGAGGATGGCGTTGGATTCGGCGAGGTAGCGGCCGTCCTCGATCTCGAGCAGCGGCACCTGGCCGCTCGGATTCTTCTCCAGGAAGTCCGGCGTGCGGCTTTCGCCGCGCAGGATGTCGATCTCGATCGCATGATAGGGCGTGTTGAGCAGCGCCAGCGCAAGGCGGACCTTGTAGCTGTTGCCTGAACGCTGCATCGAATAGAGCTTGTACATGCGTGAAATGCTGATCCTGTGATGCGCCAATGGCGGCCAAAAGCGAGTGCCGTTTCGCCTTCTCATGCCGCATAGCGGCCAAACAATGATGCCGTCGACGGTGCGCCGCAAGGGCCACTTCATAGAAAAAGTCGAAAACCTCTACCGCACTGCAGCGTTGCGGAACAACTTTCCAACACGCCCGTACAACTCAGATCACGCTTGCGCGATGGGGGACGCGGCGAGGTGTACGCTCGTGCGATCGGCGATCGCGCGGCGCAAGGTCAGGCCATAGAGCGTGAGCATCACGATCAGGCCGAGCGGGATTCCAGTAGCGCCCGCAATCGCGCGCGAGAGCAGCGGCATGATCCAACTCGCGGCGAGCACGCTGATCTCGTAGTCGCGGAAGCCGCGCGCAAAACCGTGGCGGGCGAGGAAGGCGATCGAGATCGCGAGCACGACGAGGTCGTAGTCGAGCACGTAAGGCGTTGCGAGCAGGCTTGCCGTTGCAAGCGCCGACGCCTTCAGCTCGAAGGCCGCCTCGCTGTGCCAGAGCCAGGCCAGCGTTGCGGCCAGCATTGCGCCGAGCGCGATCTGGATGGCGTAGGCGCTGTGGACATCCGCGCCCCAATTGCGCGCGGCGGAAAACACCGACTGGATTTTCTCCCAGCCGGTGCCGCCCTGTTCGAGCACGACCACTTGCGTGAAGTTCATGGAGTCGATGAAAGCGTGCCAGACGTCGCCACCGAGCGCGACAAAGCTTAAGCCGACCAGCGCAGCGATGGTGGCGATCGCGGTAGCAATGCTGTTCCAACGCTGACTTGCAAGCAGCGCGATCGGGATCATCACGCCGAATTGCGGCTTGTAGGCGAGCAGCCCGATCATCACGCCGGCAAGCCACGGCCTGCGATCGAGCAGGAGCAGCGCGCCGCCGAGCAGCGCCGCGGTCAGAAATCCGTTCTGGCCATGGCCGATGTTGACGAACACAGCGGGAAAGGCGGCTGCGATCAGAAGCGTCTCGGGGCGCGGCAGGATCGCGCGAATGGCGGCGAGATAGGCCGCGAAACTTGCAGCGAGCCAGAGCGCGAGCCCAAGCGCATAGGGCAGGCTTGCGACCAGGAAGGCGATTGCGAAAAAGAATGGCGGATAGTGCCAGCCATAGAACGGTACTTCGCGTCCGCCGAAGGTTGCCTTCTCCGCCGCATGCTGGAGCGCGGGGTCATAGGCATCGGCGGGCTTGCCCTGCCAGGTCAATTCGCCCGCGGCATAGACGTTGGAGAAGTCGGTTCCGATCGGCTTGCCGTTGGGGTCGATCAGGCCGCGCGATACCGCAAGCCAGCCGATGATGGCGAGGCCGCAAGTGGCGAGCAGGATCAAAGCGTAGGCGCGGGCACGCGCGGCTGTCAGCCATTCGCCGGATCGCAGGCCTTGCCAGATATGAGCCATTTTGCCGCTGAATTTTAGGAATGTTGCGTGGCAGCCTAGCGGCGGCCCTTTAATGTTCCCTAAAATTCCAGCGTATTTGTCGAAGCTTCTTGCGATGCAGCGGGGGGAGGAATAGGGTGCCGATATTCCCTCAAATGGAGTCGTGAGCGCCCTCGTTCACGACGCTTGGCCAAAGGAGCCGATGATGCCCTTCCTGTCCGCTGCGCTCGACCGTGTGAAGCCGTCCGCGACGATCGCGGTCACGGATAAAGCACGCGCGCTGAAAGCGGCGGGCCGCAACGTCATCGGCCTCGGCGCCGGCGAGCCGGATTTCGACACGCCTGACAACATCAAGCAGGCCGCGATCAAGGCGATCAAGGACGGCAAGACCAAGTACACCGATGTCGGCGGCATTCCCGAATTGAAGCAAGCCGTGATCAACAAGTTCAAGCGCGAGAACGAGCTCAGCTACAAGCCGAACCAGATCATCATCGGGACCGGCGGCAAGCAGGTGCTCTACAACGCGCTGATGGCGACCATCAATCCCGGCGACGAGGTGATCATCCCCGCGCCCTATTGGGTCAGCTATCCGGAGATGGTTGCGCTCGCCGGCGGCGAGACGGTGCCGGTGATCTGCACCGCCGAGCACGAGTTCAAGCTGCGCGCAGCGGATCTGGAAAAGGCGATCACGCCGAAGACCAAGTGGATCATCCTCAACTCGCCGTCGAACCCGACCGGCTCGGCCTACAGCCGCGCCGAGCTGAAGGCGATCACCGATGTGCTGGTGAAGCATCCGCATGTCTGGGTGATGACCGACGACATGTATGAACATCTGGTCTACGACGACTTCGTGTTCACGACGCCAGCACAGATCGAGCCGAAACTCTACGATCGCACGCTCACCGTGAACGGTGTATCGAAGTCCTATTGCATGACGGGCTGGCGCATCGGCTATGCCGGTGGTCCCGCCGAGCTGATCAAGGCGATGGCGACCATTCAGTCGCAATCGACCTCGAACCCGTCCTCGATCGCGCAATGGGCTTCGGTGGAAGCGCTCAACGGTCCGCAGGATTTCATCCCCGCGAACAACAAGGTGTTCAAGGAGCGTCGCGACCTCGTGGTCTCCATGCTGAACCAGGCGAACGGCATCGATTGTCCGCGCCCCGAAGGCGCGTTCTATGTCTATCCGTCCTGCGCCGGCACGATCGGCAAGATGACGGCCTCGGGCAAGAAGCTCACCAATGACGAGGATTTCGTCACCGAGCTGCTCGAAGCCGAAGGCGTCGCTGTGGTGCAGGGTTCTGCGTTCGGTCTGGGACCTGCGTTCCGCATCTCCTACGCCACCAAAACCAGCGACCTCGAAGATGCCTGCAAGCGCATCCAGCGCTTCTGCGGCAATCTGCGATAAAGCCGCCGCGTCACAACTCGTCGATCCCTCATCGTGAGGAGCGCGGAACGCGCGTCTCGAAGGATGAGGCCACCAGCGGGGCTTCATGGTTCTCACGGCGACGCGCAGCGTCGTCCGGAGACGGCGCGTTCGCGCCCCCTCACCATGAGGGTAATGGCGGTTTTGGCGGTATGACAGGCTTTCGCGCGAACGAAGCGCGACGAAAGCAGGGTCTGTCAAGTTACAAGCCACATAATGGTCCTGATGTTTTGACGGCAATTTTCGGAAGCGCCTTGTTTTGGACACGGCGCTTCCTTCATGGTCCCTCCGCTTTCTTTACCTTTGTCGTCTTCGCGGAGATCGGACTTATGCGACTTTCAACCATCATCATCGCCACTGCGGCACTCGCGGGCTCGTTCGCAACGGCAAATGCGGTGCCGGCCGTGCAGGCGGGCCTGCTCGAATGCCGGGGCGGCCAGAATGTCGGCTTCGTCGTCGGCTCGGTCGCGAGCCTCGAATGCGTGTTCCAGAGCCCGGGCCGCCGGCCGCAGGCCTATATCGCCACCGTGCGGCGCATCGGCGTCGACCTCGGCATCACCGCACAGACGCAAGTGAAGTGGGCCGTCAACGCGCCGACCACGCGGCTCGGCTACGGCGAGCTCGCCGGCAGCTATGGCGGCGTCGGTGCCAATGCGTCGATCGGCATCGGCGGCGGCGGCAACTTCCTAGTCGGCGGTCCCGGCAACGCCTATGCGCTGCAGCCGATCAGCGTACAGGGCCAGACCGGCCTGAACGTCGCAGCCGGCATCGCCGGTCTCGAGCTCGAGCCGGTCGGCTTCGGCCATCGAGGCCACTGGCACCATCACCGCCGTCACGGTTGATCGTTACAACTTTATCAATCGACGCGAGAGGCCCGCAAAGCGGGCCTCTTTTGTTTGGCGCGCTGGAACCGGTTGTGGCATAGAGATGCCGCCGCGGATCTCATCCTCCGCTCGCATCATAGCTTTCATTCGGAGTTTTCCTTCATGCGCCGCTCACTCGTCATTGCCGGCTTCGCCACCACCTTGCTGGGCGGACTGACATCCGCTGACGCACAACAGCCCGTGTCGCGTGTGCAGGTCGGCGTGCTCGAATGTCGCGGCGGCGCCAGCGTCGGCTTCATCGTCGGTTCCGTCACCCATCTCGGCTGCGTGCTGCGCGTCGAAGGCGTGCCGGAAGACCGTTACATCGCTACCATCCAGAAGATCGGCCTCGATCTCGGCATCACCGAGGAAACCGCGTTGGCCTGGGGCGTGTTTGCGCCGACCGCGCAACTCGGGCCGGGCGATCTCTCCGGCAATTACGCGGGCGCGCAGGGAAGCGCCTCGCTCGGCGTCGGCGCCGGCGGCAACGCGCTGGTCGGCGGCTCCAACAATTCGATCGCGCTGCAGCCGCTCAGCCTGCAAGGCCAGGTCGGCGTCAACATTGCCGCCGGACTGGAGAGCCTGGAACTGCGCCCGGGACGGTAATTCGTTTCTCGTCGTCATTGCGAGGAGCGAAAGCGACGAAGCAATCCATCTTTCCCCGTGCTGAGACGTGGATTGCTTCGCTTCGCTCGCAATGACGATTAGGAAAGTACGCCTTTCATTACGCCGCACCGCAGCGACGATTTCTCACTTGCCAAATCTGGGAGGCAGGCAGAGCATTATCGCTTGCCGACCCAATCAAGGGCCGAGCTCCAACCAAGGAGGCGGCGAATGGGACAAGACGTCAGAAGTCCCCGAGGTCCACGGTGCATCGCGCTGGTGGGCCCTTTCCAAAGCGGTAAAACCACTCTTCTCGAAGCCATCCTCGCGCGAACGGGCGCGATCCACAAAGCCGGCAGTGTCGATGCCGGAACTTCCGTCGGCGACGCCAGCGCCGAGGCGCGTCATCACAAGATGAGCGTCGGGCTCACGGCAGCCACCACCACCTTCATGGGCGACACTTACACTTTTATCGACTGTCCGGGCTCGGTCGAGTTCGCGCATGACATGCGCGCCGCGCTGCCCGCGGTCGACGCCGCGATCGTGGTCTGCGAGGCGGACGAGAAGAAGCTGCCGCAGCTGCAGATCATCCTGCGCGAGCTGGAAGAGCTGAAAGTCCCGCGTTTTCTGTTCCTGAACAAGATCGACCGCGCCAACAAGCGCATCCGCGAGACGCTCGCGGTGCTGCAGCCGGCTTCCCGCGTGCCGCTGGTGCTGCGCCAGATTCCGATCTGGAACGGCGAGCTGATCGAGGGCTTTGTCGATCTCGCGCTCGAGCGCGCCTTCGTCTATCGCGAGCACAAGGCTTCCGAAGTGGTCGAGCTCAACGGCGGTAATCTCGATCGCGAGAAGGAAGCCCGCTTCTCGATGCTGGAGAAGCTTGCCGACCATGACGATGCGCTGATGGAACAATTGCTCGAGGACATCCAGCCGCCGCGCGATGCCGTGTTCGACGATCTCGCGCGGGAACTGCGCGAGGGGCTGATCTGCCCGGTGCTGCTCGGCTGCGCGATCCGCGAGAACGGCGTGCTGCGGCTGTTGAAGGCGCTGCGGCACGAAGCACCCGACGTTGAGGCGACCGCCAAGCGCCTCGGCGTGGCCGCGACCAAGGACGCGCTGGGTTATGTGTTCAAGACCATACATTTGCAGCACGGCGGCAAGCTGTCGCTGACGCGTTTGCTGTCCGGTCATCTCGACGACGGCGCAACGCTGCAATCTTCCTCCGGTGGAAGCGGGCGCATCTCCGGCATTCTCGCCGTCAACGGCGCGTACGATAGCAAGCGGGCGGCGGCCGAAGCCGGCGACACCCTGGCGCTCGGCAAGCTCGATGCGATCAAGACCGGCGACACCGTCGGCAGCGGCAAGACCGCACCTGCATCGCTGCTGACGGTCGAGCCGACGGCCGGCGTGCTGTCGATCTCGATTGCGGCCACCGACCGCAAGGACGACGTCAAGCTCGGCCAGGCGATGCTCCGCCTCAACGAGGAGGACCCCTCGCTCACCATGGTGCAGAACCCGCGCACCCATGACACCGTGCTGTGGGGGCAGGGCGAGATGCATCTGCGCGTGGCGCAGGAGCGGCTCAAGGACCGCTTCGGCGTCAATGTCAAATCGCATCCGCCCGCGATCGGCTATCAGGAGACCATCCGGAAGACCATCACCCAGCGCGGCCGGCACAAGAAGCAGTCCGGCGGCCACGGCCAGTTCGGCGACGTGGTGCTCGACATCAAGCCGTTGCCGCGCGGCACCGGTTTCGAGTTCCATGAGAAGGTCGTCGGTGGCGCGGTGCCGCGCAACTATATCGGTGCGGTGGAGGAAGGCGTCGTCGACGGGCTCACGCGCGGGCCGCTCGGCTTCCCCGTGATCGACGTGCAGGTCACGCTGACCGACGGCTCCTATCACAGCGTCGACTCCTCCGATCTCGCGTTTCGTACCGCGGCCCGGATCGGCGTCAGCGAAGGTCTGCCGAATTGCCAGCCGGTGCTGCTGGAGCCGATCTACACCGTCGAGATCGTCTGTCCGAACGATGCGACCGCCAAGATCAACGCGATCCTGTCGGCGCGGCGAGGCCAGATCCTCGGCTTCGATACCCGCGAGGGCTGGCCGGGTTGGGATTGCGTGAGGGCGATGATGCCGGAGGCGGAGATCGGCGAGTTGATCGTCGAGCTCCGCTCGGCAACCGCCGG
>Ga0210408_10000505_pt1 | contig 49763 bp, 40 predicted proteins | sample IncBWH4MmetaG_FD_155471 | JGI IMG/M metagenome (GOLD analysis project Ga0210408, IMG submission 155471) | Forest soil microbial communities from Barre Woods Harvard Forest LTER site, Petersham, Massachusetts, United States - Inc-BW-H-4-M | ecosystem: Environmental > Terrestrial > Soil >...
AACAACACGGCGGACGCGTGCCACGTTTTGGCGCCCGAGTGCCTTTCGCGCGACTGTCAAGAGGCGCTACTGCGGCGTCGGTGGAGCAGTCGGCCTCGTCTTCGCCGCGATTGTGAAGTGTACGTTGCGGTGCTCAGCGGGCTGCAGACAAAAAAATGCCGCGGCTCTATTAGCCGCGGCATTTCGTGTCCGGCGTTTCCCTATGAATTGCCGCCGATCGGCGAGGGGACCACCTTGATCTTCGCCATCATGCCTCCGTCCTCATGTTCGAGGATATGGCAATGGTAGACGAACTCTCCGATCTGGGAGAACGGGATGTCGACCACCACAGCCTTCGAGGTGCATTGCCCGTTGCGCCACTGGTCGATGGTGCAAACCCCGTTCTGATTGTTCGCCACGGTATTGGCCACGTCCGGAGTGCTCGGCGTCGCCACACCGAGCGGAATGTTGTCCTGGAGCATGCCGGCGCCGACCGAGGTGTTGACCGCAGCCGCAAACGGCGAGTTCGCCGGCGCCTTCGGATCGATGATCCGGAACCGGGTCTGGTGCAGGTGGAAATTGTGATTTTCCGTCGAGAGCTGCACCAATTCCCAGGTCTCGTGGACCGGCTTTTGTCCGGCCGCGAGCGGCAGGCAGACGATGTTCTGGGATGGATCGAACTGGGTCACCGGAATCTGCGTGCCCGGGACCACGTTGCCGTTCTGGTCGAGCTCCTCATAGCCGAGGCCGAACGTATTGTTGACGGTGACGTCAGAGAAACCGAAGAAGATCCGTCGCCGGTGTCCCGCCGCGAGCGGCGCGCATCCGGCAGGCAACGGTGCGGCATTGGCATAGGGGACTTTCGCGTCCAGGATGCCCGAGGGTTGCAAGGTCGCCAGCGCATCACCCTTGATGTCCATGGCGTAGCTGATCTGGTTGCGCGGACCGTACTGGTTGAAGTGCACCTTGGCGAGATCGACCGCGGGCCACTGATCGCCGCTGCCCATGGTCAGTCCAACCATCTTGAAGGTCGCCGACGCCAGGGTCGTCGGCGTGACGATGGCACCGCTCGCCGGATCCCGATAGGTGACATAGACCTCGGCGCGCGAGCTCGGCATCATCACCATTTCGGTGACGCAAACCGGCTTGGAATGGAAACCTGAGGCAGGCGCTGGCGGACAGGCGACAACCCGGAAGCGTGCGCCGCCGAGATGAACCATGGTGTCCATCGTGGTGTCCTGCGGCAAGCTCACGCTGACGCCGTCGACCGAGATCAGCTGCATGATCATCGGCTTCTGCGCCGTGTCATCGTTCAGCTGGAGATCGTAGGACATGCTGCCGGAGGCGTTGGTCAGCCGCCAGACTTCGCCGTCCGGATCGGTCATGTTGATGCTCGGAAATGTCCGGCCATTGACCGTCAAGTACCATCTGCCGCCGGTCCAATTCGAGCCGCCATTGGCCGTGCCATCGACGCCCGGGCACGAACCCTGACGCACTTCAGAGCTGTCTGCCGGGAACTGGTCGCAGAATGTCGGATCTTCCTGGTTGACGACCTCGCCCGGCTGGATCGTCGTCGGACCGTTGCCGAAATCTGCCGTGCCGCCGGCCGCAATCTGCATGTCTTTCAAGATCAAATGACGGACGCTCGCATCCGGGAATGGCGTGTCCCTGGCATCGCCATGCGCATAGTCGGAGACCTCGCCGACCGAGATGATGCCTGCCAGGCCTTCTGATACCTGATTGAGGGAAAGTCCGTGAATGTGCGGATGAAACCAGAACTGGCCGGACGGATGATTCTTCGGAATGTCGATCCGGAAATCCGCGTAGTCCATCTTGTTCTGGCCGTGCTGATGGGTCGTCTGCGGCACCGGCATGCCATTGGCGGAGTTGTAGATCTGCACGAACACATAGTCGCCGAAGGTCTGGTCCGTCAGCGTCGGTGCGCGCGGTTCGACGATCATGCCATGGGTGTGCAGATTGGTTGGATTGCGAAACAGATTGGCTTGGCCGGGATCGTTCTCATGCTTGACCTTGTTGGGATCGAGCTGCGGCAAGTCGTTCACCAGCCGGATCTTCAGGGTGTCGCCCCTCTGCAGCGCGAGCCGCACGCCGCCATAGTCCGAGACCGTGGAGCCGGGCGCGCATTTGTTGCCGGAGGCGGGGCGCGGACAGATCTCGTAGACCCAGCCGGTCGGGTTCATCGGCGAGCCGCCCGGCGGCGTAAAAGTGATGGTCGATACCGGCTTGGAGCGGGCGATCATCAAGAGATCGAGGACGCCGTGCGAACTCGACAATACGGTGGGCTCGACGAAACCGGCGGCGTGCGCGGCCGGCGCCGCAAACGTCAAGCCGAGCAGCACCGCGGCCGTTGATCTCAGTGATTGGATGAAACGCTTATGCAGACGCCCGACTAACATGCCTGATCCCCATCTGGCTCGAGATACACTCGGAACGAAACGACGAAGGTAGACCAAGCGCTCAGATCGAGATTGAATGAATCCGTCTGGACTCAATCTGCCGTTCAATTGCGCGTTCGCACCCTCGAGCTTCGTCGCTATGGACGTCGCATGGCTCCTTTGTGACCGTTTTTTTCGTTTTGTGAGAATCGCGAACCAGCCTCTAAGAATTGGTCTAAGAACGCGAACTGCATTGATGCGGCGTGCGTCGATGCACGAGAGCCGACACGAAAACGACAAGCCTCTCGCATAAACAGGACGTCAGCCGGCTCTCATGAATGTTGCGGTCCGGCGCCGGCAAAGCGCGTCGGCCTTTGATTGTGGTGGTCGTTCGGGGAGTCTCAAGGATGCTGCTTGCCGCTGCTGTTCTCGCGTGGGTCTGCAACGTGACCGGCATCTCCTGCGTGTCCACGCCAGATGTTGCGACCATCCAGGCCGCTTACGAGCAGGAAGCGCCGTCATCCGGCGTGCGTCACGACAAGGGCCTGCAGATTGTCGATGCGACCTGCGACCACGGCGATGAGAACGGTCGTTTCCTTTGCCAGGTGTCGTTCGTGTCGCAGGACGATCCGGACAAGCGGCTGTACTTCGACATCGTCTCCGCCGCCCATACCGACAAGGGCTGGGTCCTGACGAGCGGATTGTGCAAGCGGTAGACCGCCACGAGGCCGACGTCGCGCTTCCCGGTCCTATTGGATGACGAGCGATCCAATGACCGGGAAGCGCCGTCGTTTAGAGGCGGCGGCCGGCGGAATTGCCGCGTTGCCGCGCAGGCATCCGAAGCGCGTTGGATTCAGGCGACAGATAGGGCGCCGTTTGAATCGGTGAAGGCGCGGCGGGAACCGGTGCGATCTGCGCGAGGCTCGCGCCGGTCGTCGTGGCCTGATTGCTCGCCGGCGGGGGGAAGGAGAGCACAGCGACCTCCTGACCCTTTTGCAGCGTGACCGATCTCGCCTCGATCCGACGCAGCATCCAGCCTTGATAGTCGGCGCCCATCCTGATGCGGAGCGGGGCTCGGGTGCTCTGATCGACGAAGATCGCGAAACCGTCGGCGCCGTTCACGATGGTCCCGACCAGCGAAAGCTGCGGGCGCTCCGGTGGTTTCGGCGCTTGCACCGGTACAGCGACCACGACCGCTGCCGGGGCGACCGCGGTTGGCGGCGGACGGCGCGAGGCCGAGAAAATCGGGCGATCCCGTGTCGCCGACAGCTGCTTGAGGGGAATCCCCCACAACGGATTGGCGTTTGGCTGTTGCCCGGCCTGCGCGACGAGCGGCTGCTGCGCCGGCGAAGGCTGCGGCCCTTCGGCTGCCGCAGCGCCGATCTCCGACGTGTCGAGACCCGCCGGATTGGCGACGCCGAATGCCGCAACGGTTGCGACAAGCCAGAAACAACCGACGACACAGATCTTGCTGATGCTGCTCATTACCGACCCTGCCATTGTCCGGAAACCGAAACCAGCACATGCAACTTTCCGCCGGATGTCGCAGCAGGCGACGGCCCTTGCACGACGAGCTCGTCGACGAACAGAAACGGCATTCCGGCCTCGAGGTCGTAGACCACCTGCTGCAGCGCCGGCTGCTCCACGTCGAAGTTCGCGACCACGCTGATGAAGCCGTCCTTGGCCTGGGTGCCTTGCAGATCGAGCTGGGAAGACGAAACACTTCCGCCATGACGATTGACCGCTCCGACGACGCGCTGCAGCAGGGCCGCACCGGCGATCGTCACGGTAGATCCTTCGAGAGAGGCCGATCCCTCCATGGCGGTGTCGCCGGCGGTCTCCGGATGCGCCGCGGCCGGGCTCCTGGAGTCCAGCCTCATTAGCGTATCGCCGAGCGAAGCCACCGCCGCGCGTTGATCGAGCACGCCTTTCAACGGCAGCGCGGTCGCAGCGATCAGCACGAGCACCAGGACCGCATAGACCAGGGCCGCTATCGAGGGCGGGGCGCCAGCCCCGGTGAAGAGTTTTGCGAAATTCATGTGCCGGGTCCAAAATAGGGTTTGATGCCCGCTTCGATATGAAACCGTTCGCCGGGGTCGTCGGCGGAGCGCGTCGTGGGCGCGAAGAAGGTCGCGTGGGTGAAGTGCGGAGCCTGCTCGAGCAATTTGACCAGCGAAGGCGCGTCCTCGGTCGATCCGACGATCTGCAGCTTGTCCTTTTCGATCCGCAGTTCGGTCAGATAGGTGTTGTCGGGAAGGATCTGTGACAGCGCGTCCAGCACCATGACGTCCGCATGGGTCTCGTGCTTGCGCCGCGCCAGCACGCCCGGCGCCGAACCGTCCGACGCCGCCAGATCGAGGCGCAGCGCTGCTCGCCGCTCCGAAATCCTGCCTGCGAGCAGGCGTTGCTGCTCGTCCAGCTTTGCGCCGACGATGCCCGCAATCGCCAGAGACAGCGTCGCCGAGACCGCCGCGGCCACCAGGATAGCCGTCAACATGCGACCGAGGCGGCCGACGTCGAGCGAGCCGCGCAAGTGCCGCTCGATCAGTCTGGTTCCTCCGGCCGTCACGGCCTGGCTGTCAAGCGTCGCAACGGAGGTCTCGGGCGCCGCGAACAGCACGATCGATCCGGCACTCCACGCGTCCGCGAGCCGGATCAGCGGATCGACTTTCGTCTTCGGTGTGGCGATCACCGTCATATGAATGCGTTCACTCGATATCTCGACCGGCGTCGTCCAACCGAAGACCGCCTCGTTCGCCGCCCATGGCGTCAGACGATCGATCTGGGAGCGTATCATGGCGTCGAGAAAGTCTGCCGCGCGCTTTGGCAGATTCAGCGGGCGGGACAGGAAGCGTGACGACGTCAAACTGACTTCCAGCCTGCTGCCGCGCAGGGCAGCCTTCCAGCCTTGCGGAAGTGCAAGAAGGCCCGCCTCATCGTCTTTCAGCGCGAAATGACAGTCCGGCAGAACCGATCGTCCCGGCTTCGATGTCATCCGCATGATGAACAAATTCCGTTCGGTCTCGATCAGCTGGATGGGCGGCTTGATGCTGATCCGGCTGACTGCCGTGACGATGGCTTCAGCGACGGAGCCAATCCACGCTGCGAACTCGTCCCGAATTCTGGCCGAAATCGTCATCACTGAGCCTTTCCATATTGCCTGCGGACCGCCGTTGCCTCGGGATCGTCGCGCCAGGATAGAATGCGGTAGGGATCATCGCCGCCGTCCAGCAGGATGACGGCCTCCGTCGTGGCCTGCCGGCCATTGTCGAATGCGATGACGGTTCGTACCCGCACGGAATCGCCGACCTCGATTGTCGCGCCGGCGTGTGCCGGGCCGAGCGCGGATGCGATCGTCCTGGCGTCCCGGTGCAGGGTCGCGCGCTGCTCCAGGAAGGCTTTCAAGAGGTCTTGCGTCATCCCCGCAAGCGAGGCCACCACTTCAGGCGCTGCCTCCAGCGCGTCGATCTCGCGCCGGCCGCTGAACACGGTCACGAAGGGCATCGCCCTGTCAACCAGGGCCGGCGGCAGATTGAGCACCAGCCTGAGTTCCTCGACATTGGCGAACGCAGCGCCGCGGGGCATCTGATCCACGCCCGCGGCGCGATAGAGCGAACTCTCGGCTTCCGGCGCATCGTCGGAAGGCGGCGTCCGCCAGCCGACGATCCGATCGGCGTAGCCGCTGGCATCGTCCGCGCGCGCGCCCAGGACCTGGAAGAAATTGGCCAGCATCTCCTTGGGAGCGTGATTGAGATCGATACGGGCCGCTTCCGACCGGAAGCCGACCGACACCCGCGCATGATCCAGCCGAAAGGAAAACGATCCGGTGGGCGGGCGTAGCGGCTTCGCCGCCGACGTCAACTCATAGGCGGTCAGCTCCAGGCCCGCGGAGACCAGCGCGGCCGATCGCAGATGGTCGTCGTCAAGCGACAGGGCAGCGGCAGTATTGACCAGGTAGACTGTGAGGATTCCAGCCAGACTTGCCAGCGTCAGCAGGAGCCACAACACCGGAATGATGATGAAGCCGCCTTCGCGATGTTCAGCCTCAATGTGTCCGCGCATGATCATTGTCCCAATGGCACGTTGGACGCATGTCGGATCGCGGCATCGGCGGGCGCCGCCGGCGCGGCGGCGCAATTGGTCTCCGCCTGGCCACAGACGCTGTCGGCCGGCGCGGAGACATGGATGACGGCTATGCGTGAGATCGGCAGCGTGCGCCCGGTGACGGCGTCTTGCACCGTCAATAGCACGGCTGCCGGCAATGCCTCCGCATCGCGCCACGACGGCTTCCAGATCCGGTCGCTGCCGGCGTAGGAAAACGAAACGCAGTAGGGCGCGCGCAGCAGGACGACCGGATCCGCAAAGCTCGGCGCGGCCGCGGCCCCGGGCGTGAACGCGGCACGCGTCCGCGTCAGGGCCTCGCCATTGCGATCGCCTGTTTCGGCGATGCGAACGAGATCAAGGCCTCGAGGCGCGTTCGGTCCGAGCGAGGTCCTGGCAAGTGTGATCGACGTTTCAGAGCCGTCGAACACGACCAACTTGGTCTGACCGTCCGGATGGATGAATTCGGAGGCAGCGATATCCGCGCTGATCCGATCAAGGGCTATGCTGATGGATTCGCTGCGTTGAATGCGATCGAGGCCGCGATTCCAGTTCGGCAGCCATTGCGAGGTGAGCGCAAACAGCACGGAAATGATCAAACCCATCAGCGCCATCGCCGCCAGGGTCTCGATCAACGTAAAGCCGGATTGGGGGGTCTGTCGGGTGGGTTCGGTGAGCATCACTCAGCCCGCCTTCGAAACAGCCGAACCGTCTCCAGGTCGATGGTCGCGCCGGAGCTCGATCGAACCCGCAGCGTGACTTTCTGCGGCACCCAGTGCACTTCGCCGGTCGGCGCGCCGAGATCGATCGCGAACGGCTCGGCCTCCGCGCGCCAGGAATGCGCGATCGACTCGCCGGACTGCGTGGTGGAGTCCGGCGGCAAACGGGTGGGAAAGGCCAGCCACAAGGCGTTGTAGGCCGCCTGCACGAGCGCGACATGCTGCTCCAGCTGTTTGCTGCCGCGCGCGGTCGAGCCCATGAGCGTGCCGATGGCGACGATCGAGACGGCCACGATCGCAAGCGCGACCAGCGTCTCGATCAGGGTAAAGCCGGCCGTGGCCTTATCGTTTGGAGAGACCAGTGTTCGGGACAATCTCGATCCTTCCAGTCAGCCAGTTGACGCGGATTTCATAGCCGGCGTCGAGATGGGTCAGCGTGATGACTCCGCCGCAGGATATCCCCGACGCGAAGAAGCTGATGGTCGCAAACGCCGGCCGATTGTCGCAATTCCGCGGCAGCAGCGTTTCGAAGCGCACGTCCTCGGGGAAACGGACACTTTGCCCGCTCGCGCCCGAGCGGACCGAACGCGACGGCGCGTCGACCTGGGTCGTGACCTCCAGTCCGCGCCTGATCGCGGCATTTCGATCGGCCTTCAACAGCGCCGCAGTTTCGATCGCGTAGGCTTCGAGACGGGGCCGCGAGGTCTGCCTCGGAATATTGGGCAGCAGTACGGCCGCCAGCAGTCCGACGATCGCGAGCACGCACACCACCTCGAGCAAGGTGAAGCCGGCTTCGGACCCGCTGCGGCCAGACATGGTTATTTTGCGCCGATCGTGGTTGCCGAGGTGATGTCCGCAGCCAGATCAGTGCCACCTTCCTGTCCATCTGAGCCGTACGAGACGATATCGTAGGGCGCATGCTGTCCGGGCGAACGGTAGACGTAAGCGTTATCCCAGGGATCGTTGGGGACGTTGCCGCCCTTGAGATACGGTCCCGCCCAGCCCGGTATGCTGGATGCCGGCCGCACCAGCGCGGCCAATCCTTCCGACGAGGTCGGATAGCGTCCGGTATCGAGATAGAACAGATCGAGCGCGCTCGAGAAACTCTGGATCTGGATCCTGGCGGTCTTGACCCTGGATTCGCTTAAGTAGTTCAGCACGCGCGGGCCGATCAGCCCCATGATCATTCCGATGATGGCAATGACCACGAGCATCTCGACCAGCGTGAAGCCGCGCTGACGATCGTACCTCTCGGCATGCGCGCGCCGCGCCATGCCGCGGATTCCTGCCTGTTTCATTTCATTATCCACCTGTTGCTAGCCGACGAGCTGGGTCACCGACAGGAGCGCGGTCATCACCGAAACGATGAGGCCCCCGACCACCGTACTGATGAGAATGATGGCGGCCGGTCCGACGATGCCGACAATGCGATCGAGGCTCCGCTGCAGCTTGGCCTCGTAGAACTCGGCGATGCGGCCGGCAAGGACCGGCAACTGCCCGGTCTCTTCGCCGAGCCGGAGCATGCGGGTCGCCATGGCGGGAAGGGTGTTCGCCGCCGCCAGCGCTTCCGACAGCTTGCCGCCATGACGGACGCGGTCGGCCGCCGCGCTCCACGCCGCGCCGCTGCCGGTCACCGACATGATGTTGGTCAGGATGCGCAGCGTTGCGGTCAGCGTCAGGCCGCTGTCGAGCAGGATCGCGAGATTGCGGCAAAACAGGCTGCTGCGATAAAATCGGAACACGGTCGCGATACCGGGTAGCCGGGAGATCTGCGACACCAAGGCGGATCGAAATCCGGCGCGTCGCAACAGCAGCAGGCCCGCGGCGATCGCCGCAATCGCGGATAGGGCCAGCTCCGTGGCATTGCCGCGCAGGAAATCGGAGATGTCGAGAAACGTGTTGATGGCGGCGTCGGTCTTGGCACCGAAATCGCGCAGCACGGCCGAGAACTGCGGCAGCACGAAGATGAAGAAGAACAGCATCACGCAGCAGGCGGCAATCAGCACGAACGCCGGGTACTGCATCGCGTCCGTAAGCTTGCGGCGCATGGCCTCTGCGCGTGCTCGCTCGGCGCCCAGCACGTCGAGGACGTGATCGAGGGTCCCGGAGACCTCGCCGACCCGGACCAGCGCCACGTACATGGCGGGAAACAGCGCAGGATGGCGCTCCAGCGCCTCGGCACAACTCTCGCCTGCAAGGATGCCGGAGCGCAGCCTGCTGACGGTCGGACGCAACCTCCCGATGTCGGCGTCGGTGGCCAGAAGTTCGAGCGAATCCTCGAGCCTGGCGCCGGCCTTCATCAGGAGCGCCAGGTCGCGGGTGAAGGTCGTCACGTCGCCCTGGGTCGGACGGCCGAACAAGGCGAAGGTGTCGCGCGAGAGGGGGCTTGCGGTCGTCTCCTCGACGGTCTCGATCGGCAACAGCCGCAGGTACTCGATCCGTTCGATCACCTCTTTGGCCGTGGCAGCCGAGATCGTGCCGTGCACGATGTCACCGTTCTGGGTCAGCGCGCGGTAGCGAAAATTGCTCACTGCCTCACCGTACCGTTGTGACGCGAAGGATTTCTGCGACTGACGTGGCTCCCGACCGGCATTTCGCCACGCCGTCGTCGAGCATCGTGGTCATTCCCGTCTGAATGGCGACCCGGTCGATGACGGCTGCGTCGGTCGAGCCCTGGATGAGCGAACGCACCTGCTGGCTCAATTCCAGAACTTCGAAGATTCCGAGCCGGCCTCGATAGCCGGCCCCGCTGCAGCTTTCGCAGCCTGCGGGCTCGTAGACCTCGTCGCCGACGTCGAAGCCCACCGCGCCATAGCGCGGATCGGCCGACATGTCGGCGGTGCGCAGCACTCTCTTCGATTTGCAGCGGTCGCAAAGCCGGCGCACCAGGCGCTGGGCGATGACCGCACGCAGCGTCGATCGCAGGAGAAAATCCTCGACACCGAGATCGAGCAGCCGCGGCACGGCAGCCGCGGCGTTTTCGGTATGCAACGTGGTCAGCACGAGATGACCGGTCAACGCGGCATGAACCGCCACATGCGCGGTCTCGCTGTCGCGCACCTCGCCGACCATGATGACATCCGGATCCTGCCGCACGAAAGATCGCAAGGCGGAGGCGAATGTCAGCCCGATCGCGGGCTTGACCTGCGACTGGTTGATACCGGTGATCTCATACTCGACCGGATCCTCGATGGTGAGGATTTTTCGCGTCGGTTCGTTGAGGATGGAAAGTGCCGTGGCGAGGGTTGTGGTCTTGCCACTGCCGGTCGGCCCGCAGATCACGATCATGCCATGGGGCAATGCCAGCAGGCGGCGCAGCGATTGATCGTCGTGCGGAGCGAAGCCGAGTTTGTCGATGACGAGCAGGCCCCGGTCCTTCGGAAGCAGCCGGATCACCGCGGACTCGCCATACCGCGTCGGCATCACCGCGACGCGGACGTCCAATTCGAGGCGACCGACGCGGAGCCGCGCGGCGCCGTCCTGCGGCAATCGCCGTTCGGCGATATTCAGGCCAGCGACAATCTTGATCCGGGAAATGACGGCTTGGGGCAGCACGCCGGCCGGTCCCGGCACGGGGCGGAGCAGGCCGTCCACGCGCATCCGGACCGTAAGCCCTGATCGTATCGCCTCGACGTGAATGTCGCTGGCGCGCAGCTCGACAGCCAGTTCGAAAAGATCGTTGACGGCGCGCACCACGGGCGCTCCGCTGGCAAGGTCGCGCAGGCTTTCGATGTCGTCGTCGCGAGGCTGCGGCTCCTCACTGCCATCAGGCGCCTGGACCTCGTCATCGCCGGTAAGCCGGTTCAGCGCGGTGGCAATGTCCTCGAACGAAGCCACCACGATGTCGATCTCGCCGCCAAACACCAGTTCGGCGGCCCGCGCGGCCGCGGTCTCGCCGGGATCGGCGACCGCAAGGCACGGCTTGTGCTCGGCGGATTGAAACGGGAAGACCATCGTCTCCCGAAGAAAGCGCCTGGAAAAGAGCCTGGCCAGCGGCGGAGCCGCCAGCAATTCGGGCAGTGCGATCCGTCGCAAACGAAAGCGCCGGGCGATTTCGTCGGCGAACTCGCCGGCCGGCAAATCGGCCGCCTCCGATGATCTTGCCGCGCCGGCGCTTTCCACTGCTGCCGCGCCGGGCGCATCAGCATCGAACCGCGGCAACGGATTGCCGCCGCGCAGCTGATCGGCAAATCGAAGAGGAGGAGGATTCGAGTTCATGGCGCGTCCCGTGATGGATCGTTTCGGATCACCTCACTGTCGGTGGATCAATCGTGCGAAGATTTTCGTTCTCGGGCCGCCAGTCCAGCGCCAGCCGCTGACCCTCGAAGACCTCATCGGGCGACATCTTGGATGCGACCGCGTCACGAATTCGCAGATAGGGGTCGCGCTCGCGAATCGGCGCTGCGGCGGCAGCTAGGCTCAGCCATTTGTAGGCCAGCACGTCGTCCCGATCCACGCCGTGGCCCTTGTCATACATCAGGCCGAGCAGATGCTGGCCGGTGGGATCGCCGTGCTCGGCGGCTCCGATGTAGAGCTCGACCGCAGTATCGTAGGATTGCGGTACGCCGAAGCCGTTCTCGTACATGAAGCCCAGCATGGCCATCGCCCGAGGATTGCCGCGCTGGGCCATCGGGGCCAGTCGCCTCGCGGCCCGGACGTAGTCGCCGCGCGCGAAGGCCGCCCAGCCTTCGCGCAGCGAGCCGCCCATCGCCGGCGAGCCGGCGACGCCGGCAACCAGCGCCATGATGGTCATTAATCTTGTCGGACGTCGCATCATCTACTGTACCCGCGGCGCTTGCAGCACGTTCGCCGACACCGGCTTGATGGTGCCACGCAATTTCGATCGCAGTTCCTCGGCGACGTAGTGGGCATCGGTGCCGTCGCGGATGATCTGGGGACGGATGAAGATGATCAGTTCGGTCCGTCCGGTCGTGTGGTCGTTGTGGGCGAACAGGTCCCCGAGAGCCGGGATCTGGTCGACGCCCGGAATGCCGTTGCGAGTGCCCTGGTGCGTCTCGCTGATGAGGCCGGCCAGCAGCACGGTCTGGCCGCTCGCCACCGCAACCGAACTCTTCACCTTGCGCTCGGCGACCGTCGGCGTCAGGCTGTTGGCCGTTGCCGGCGAAACATTGCTGATCTCCTGCTCGATCTCGAGCCGGACGTTGCCGTTCTCGTTGACCCGCGGCGCCACCCGCAGGATGATTCCGGTGTTGCGATAGTCGATGGTGTTCACCACGGTGTTGCTGGTGGTGAGGACGGTGGCGCTGCCGGTGGAAACCGGCACCTGATCGCCGACCTGCAGCGTCGCGACCTGGTTGTCGATCACGACAAGCGAAGGGTTGGAGAGAACCTTGACGTCGGTGACGGTATGCAGCGCATCGAGGATCGCGCTGGGCTGGGATTCCGATCCGATCAGGAAATTGAATCCGGGGAATGCGCGGCTCAGGAAGGCGTTGGTGATGGTCCCCGCCGCGGATGCGACCGTCGTTGGCGCCGACGTGGACGTGGTGTTGAGCAGCGATCCCTTGTCGGTCCCCAGGCCGAGATTCTTGCTGGTCAGATACGCCTGCACGCCATAGCTCAGGGTGTCGTTGAGCGTGACCTCGGCGATGGTCGCATCGATTGCGACCTGCAACTGCGGCCGGTCCAGCTGCCGCACAGTGCTTTCGATCAGCCGGTAGTTCTCCCGGTCGGCATAGATTAACAGGGTGTTGTTGACCATGTCGGGGGTGATCCGCACGCCTTCCATGAGCGACTTGCCGCCCCCGGACGTGCCGTGCGAATCGGAATTCGAGTCGAGGCTCACGGGAGTCGGGGGCGGTGTCCCGCCAAAGCCGCGATTGGCGACCAGGCCGTTACTTCCCTGCTGCTGGCCTTGGCTTGCGAAGCCGCCGGATTGCGGTGTGGTGCCGGCGGCCGACAGCCGCTCCATGCTCGAACTCGATGACGCGCCCGAGCCAGGGGCGAGCTCGTTCGACGACGCGTCGAGCCCATTGCCCGAACTGCCGGTGAACATGTCGTTCAACACCCGCGCCATCTGGCGCGCCTCGCCATACTTGACCCGGTAGACGTGCACGCTGTTCCTCAGCGCGTTGGCGCCGTCGAGCCGCTTGATCCAGCTCTCCGCGGTGTGCAGCAGCGCCGGCTTGCGGGAGATGACCATGATGGCGTTCATGCGGCTGATGGTCTGGAATTTGATGATGTTCTGGCCGAGGCCGTTCTCGCCGGTGTCCATGATCTTTTCGAGCTCAGTGACGATCGGCTCGGGATTGCCATTGACGATGGGAAAGACACCGACCGATTGTCCGCGCATCCAGTCCGCATCGAAGCTCAGCGCAGCCTCGACCGCGGTACGCCGCTCGGCGCCGGTGCCCTGGACCAGCAGCAGGTTGCGGCCGAGATCGGCGCGCACCGTACCCGGCTTGAGCGCAAAGCTGTCGAGCAGCTTCAGCAGGGTCTGGGCGGACACATACTGCAACGGCACCACGGAAATGCCGTAGCCGGGTTCCGGCGAGCCTCCGGCGGCATCCACGTTGCCGGCGCCGACCGCGTCGCCGAGCGGGATCAGCCGATAGCCGGAGTTATCGCGCACCAGCGCGGTGCCCGACAGGCGTAGCGCGTTCTCGAGCACGTAGAGAACATCGGATTTGGGGACGGGCCGCACCGAGGACAGACTGACGGTCCCCTGGATGCGCGGATCGATGGTGTAGCCAACACCAAGAATGTCGCCGAGCACGACCTTGGCGACGGTTGCGACCGGCGTATTCTCGAAATTCAGTTCGAACCCGTTGCCGACCGCTTGCGACTGCGCCGCCACCTGCTGGATCGGAAGCGGAGTTGCCGGGGTGGCCTCCGCTCTGGCATCTCGCGCGTCGTCAATCCCGCTGTAGATTTCCGCGCGGGCGCGTCTCGCCGCCGGCGACTGTTCAGGGAGAACCTGCTTTGGATAACGCGGCGAAAGATCGAGCTGGCCGATCTTGCCGAGAACGTCGTCATCGTTGCGGCTGTCGCTGCCGACCGTCGCCGAATTGCAGGCCGACAACACGACCGACAAAACAACCAGTGTCGCTGCGAGCACGCGGTCGCGCGGCCGGCCAGGGCCGAAATTGCTAGAACCTACCACTCGCCCGCCCACCCGATCTGCTGCGCATGTTTTTTTGTATTAGGCACCGTTGGCCGGAAAGCCGTGGCGTTCCGACCCCGCGATTGCCGAAGCTGCCGCTCGCGGAGATGCCGCAGCTGTCCCGCTGCGGCATCTCGCTTTGTATTGAGCCGCTACCAGAGCCAGCCGACGCCGCCCATAACCTTGTCGGACATCGGCCCGGTCGCGCTGTGATCCATTGCCTTGGTGTAGTTCAGCTTGAACACCAGGCTCGGATTGGGGAACACGGCCACGCCGACGTCATGGAAGGTCATGTCGCCGCTGCCGGTCGGATTGTCGAGGCCATTGACGGGGTCGAAGCCCAACACGCTGCCGGTCTGCAGATTCTGGCGGGTATAGCGATAGAACGGCACGATCTCATAATCATTGGGCAGTCTGAAGTGATAGGCGATCTCGCCCGAGTAGCCCCACATGTCCTTGCCGACATTGTTGGCGTCGTCGAGGTCGTTGTTGGCGCGCAGGTTCTCCGGATTCGAGAAGTTGACGTAGGCATATTCGGCCCGGAGCTCCAGTCCCGTGTTGGGCACGCGATAACGGGCCTCGGTATCGAAGATCGTCATGGCGTTCTTGCCGAGCGGCACCTCGGTGCCATCCGGCAGGTCCGCATAGGCGCCGCGTGGCGTGATGTTCGGCGAATAGTACACCGCCGAACTGCCGGCGAAGCCGGGAATGAACGAGGGCGTATAGCTCAGGCGACCGGTAACCGCGAACTGGTTGCTCAATTGTGCGAAGCCGCCAAGTGGCGCGTGCGCGAAGCCGAGCGCGTCGGCGCCGCTGACGCCGGCCGCATAACCGCCCGGGATCGGAGCTCCGTTGGCGCCACGATGGGCGAAATCGTCACCGAAATCCTCTGCGCTCTGGCTGAACTGGACCTGATAGTTCAAGCCGTCGACGATCTTGCCATAGAAGCCGGCGGACGGGGCGACCCAGGTGGTCGGGATCAGGCCGTTGGCGAGCTCCGGCCGCTCCACGCTGTAGAACAGGGTCGGCTCGTGGTAGAGATTGTTGAACGAAATCGGCACGATATCGACGCCTGGAGAGCGCAGGGTGAAGTAGTCGTTGAACTTGATGTCGAAGAAGGCCTGCTCGACCTCGGCGGTGCCGTGCAGCTTGTCGTCGTTGTCGAATCCGGAGCCGGCGTGTTCAAACTCGATCTCAGCATTGAACGTGATGTAGTCGTTGACCTGATAGGTCGGCAGCAGCACGAGGCGGCCCATGTCAAAACCGTTCTGCCACTGACCGTTGGCGGAAGGATTCTGCATCGAGCCGAACTTGATCTCGCCGTACGAGCCGATCTTCATGCCCGGAACCGGCGAGGGGGCGACCCCGAACAGGTCCTTGTTGGTGTTCGAAGGGGCAGCCTTGAGGCTGAGGTCGGCCGCCGGCAGGAATTTCGGCGGGGGATCCGAATCGGCGAAAGCCGAAGCAAGCCGGGACGCGGGCGTTGCGGACTGTGCGCTGTCAGAAGCTTTCGACCCGCTGTCGGCGGCTTTCGTCCCGGCGGTCTTGGTCTGCTTGGGATCGGCAAGCGCCACAGCGTCGGCCGGGCGCCTGGACGCGACCGATGCGGACTGCCCGACGCTCGGGGTCTTCGATCCGGTGCCCTTCGCCTCCTTGAGCTCGGCCTGAAGAACGTCGATGCGCTGCTCCATGGACTGGATCTTCGACATCAGCGCCTTGACCGCTGCCGACTCGTCGGCCGACCGCGACGGCGCATCGTCGGCCGCCAGCGCGGCCCCCGCGCTCAGCGCCACCGTCGAGACGGCCGCCAGCAGCGACGACAAGACCATGCCGCGTCCGCGCGGGCGGGCACCATCATCAATATTCGAAGCACCGTCGCCTGAAGAGACCGTGCGACTCACGCCCTCCCCTGTGCACTTATTCAACACCATTAGTCAGACTCCCCATGTTTGACGTGCGGGCATACAAGACCCTCCACCCGCGTCGCCGTGAACGTTGACCCGCCCGCAATTACGAGTCCGTTCGGCGCTAGAAGTCAGGCATGTCAATACTTGGGCTCGTACGCGATGCTCAGGTGTCAGCACTTGGGCGCCGGCCGGATGGCCGTCGTTCTGCGCCGATGCTGCAGGGCCGTCTGCGATCGCGCCGATGCGCGGCGTCACCGGCATAAGTTCCGTCAGCGCCTTCGGATTATCGCTTGATCGCAAATCGGGAAGGCATTCGGCGCCAAACACAGCGTAAAGGTGAAATCGAGAGCCGACCGTGCGTTGGAACGAACGGCGCCACACTTGGTCGGCAATCGAGGCGCCGCGCGATGGATTGCGTTCCAGCGATGGCGTGTTTTGGACCGCGCGCTGCAGCCCAACGCGAAACGGCAAGCGATTGTGGCTGCGATTGCGGCGGGACGGCGCATGATCCGCGAGCGGATGCGCGGCATCAAGGCCTGCTTGTAACTTCGGTATGCAATCATGGCAGTCGGATTCGATCGCGATCGAGTTTCTTAAAGCAATTCCAAACTGATTGACCTGACCAAGACCGAACTTCTTGAAATGATTCCAAATCTGATCGTCCGTTTTTGCTGTGATTCTGGTTGCTGAGGATGCCGCCCTCATCATTACGCCTTATTGCGTCATCCTAAGTGCCCCGGTCGATCGATAACCGTTTTGTTCGCTTATTCGCCGCCAGCATCGGGGAGGCACCATGTACGATGCCCATCAGTTAGAGCCGGCCGTCGGGCCGCTACAAAGTGTTCTTGGTTACTTGGCCGAGATCATCAGGCACGACGGACACGTGGTCGAGCGTCTGCCAGACCATCAGCTTGCGGGTGGACACCGCTTCGTCTTTCATCAGCATGAGCTGGAGAATCTGCCGGGGGTCGCCCACAACACATTCGACGCGGATGGTCCGGTGTGGCTGGCCGTCGAGCCGCTCGCCGCCACCGAGCCGCCCGCCGTCGATTCCGATCTCGGCATCTGGATCGAGTTGTCGGCCGATCCGGACCAGCGCCCGCTGGTTCGCCAGAGCGTTCTGATCACGGTGGAGGGGCCCGAGAAGGATCGCCTGGTGGCCGCGCGGCACGCGCGCGCCGAGGATTGCTCGCCGGCGATCGCGCATGACGCGTCCGCAGGGCTCTGGAGCGTGCGGTTGCGCTTGGAGCAGCGCCCGGATCTGGTCGAGCGCATCGACCGCTATGTCGCCGGGCCGTGGACCATCTGGGCCACGGCCGAGCGGCCGTGTCGCCGCACCATCGCCCTTCACCGACGGCTGCGCGAGATGGTGCGCGTGGTCGGGATCAGCGGCACCGATCGGACTTGCGAGATCGTGTGGGGGGTCGGCGTATCGCGATGGCGGCATAATGGCCGCAACCTCGACCTGCCGTTGCTCGAACGCCTGGTCGAGATCGAGGTCCTTGAAAGTCCCGATGCCGAAATCAGGATTCGGCCGCGCATGGTCGGCGCGACCATCAATCTCAAGGCGTTCGAAGCGTTGACGCCGGCTGCTGCGCAACTGGCACGCGCCAGTGCCGAACGCCTGCTCGAGGCGATCGAGCGCGGCGGCGAGCTCTCGCCCTTCCTGCCCACGAGCTTCGAGCCGATCCTCAGCGCAATCAGCTCGCAACTCGATCCGCAGGGGACCTATCGCCAAAGCACGGCCGAGGCGGCGTTCCCATTGCCCGAGGCGGGCGAGCAGCTGGTCGTGTCCGATCGCTGGGTGATCTTTGCGCGGCCGCGCTCGGATGGCCAGGTGTTGCGCGACATCGAGCGGCTCAAGCATGCGATCGAGCACGCGCCGAAGAGCGAGTGCTGCCTGTCCGCCGTCGCCGATGTCCTGCTTGCGGCGCCGGACCACGACGAGAAGGCCGGGATACGCCGTCAGCTGTCCGGCGTCCTCGGTCATCCGATCGAGATCGCGCCGGCCACGCAAGTGGTCGCCGCCGATCAGGGCGATCTGTTCTTTCCATTGCCGACCAGCTCCGACCAGATGGAGATGGTGCGCCAGCTCCAGCGCTCGGACGGCCTGGTGGTTCAGGGGCCGCGCGGCGCCGACCGGACCGCGGCGATCGCCAATGTCGTGTGCCATCATCTCGCGCTCGGCTTGCGCGTCCTCGTGGTATCGCGCAACGAGGCCGCGCTTGCGCAGTTGTTCGACAAGCTGCCGCGCGCCATCCGTGACCTCACCGTTAACCTGGCTGGCTCCGACAAGGACGTGCTGAAACACGCCGAGGCCGTGGTCAGCCGGCTGCTGTCGATCGTCGACACGATGAACCTGCGCGACCGGGTCGATCAGGTCAATCGGATCGAACATGACATCATCCTGACGAGCCAGCAGATCTCGCATCTCGACGACGGGGTCGCCGACATCGCCAGCCGCAATCTGCAGCATTCGACCGGCGCCTCGGACCTGCCGTTCGACGCAGTGAAGACGTTGATCACCGATCGCGATGCGTATTCCTGGTTCAACGATCGGCCGACGCGATTCCTGACCGCGAGCGATCCGCTGGTCGCGGCGGTCGACATGGCCCGCGAGGCGCGGCTGCGGCTCGCCGGTGAGCTCAAATACATCGACGACAAGCCCCCGGAGATCGCGACGCTTCCCGATGCCGCGACGCTGATGCGCCTGCACGAGGAGCTGCGGCGAACCGCCGATCCCGCGCCCGGCGAAGGCCGTGATGGCCGGCTGGCACGCCACGCGGTGACCGCGCTTGGACTGGAGGGGGCCGACAAGTTGGCCGCCGATCTCGACGCGCTGGTTTCCGCCAACCGTGTCATTGCCGAGGAGTCATGGCTCGCGACGCTGTCGCCGCTCGGTCCACATGCTGGCGAAGCCTCCGCCGATGTCGGCGTGGTCGTCGATTTTGCTCGCGACGCTTCGTCCCAGCTGTCGAGGCGCGCCGGCTTCCTGACCCGGCCGGTCGAGGCGCCGGTGGATGCCTTCGCCAACCAGGAGCTCATCGAGATCGTCGATCGGCTGGCGGCTGGCGAGAAGGCGTTCACGACGTTCTCGCGGTCGGGACGGGCGCTAAAGCCCGTGATCGATGCGATCAGGGTTGCGGGCTTCGCGCCGTCGACGCCGGCCGACTGGACGCATGTCCGCGACTATCTGGCCTGGCGACGCGACCTGCATTCGCTCAATGCCAGATGGCGGTCGCTGGCAGCGGAAATCGGCGCGCCGGCGCTCGAGCCGGAATCGTCGCACACGTTCCACGGCCTCGAGCGCATCGCCAAATCCGTTGACGTGGCGATCGTGACGGCGGCGCTGGCCAAGCGCAATTTCGCCGCCGTCGGCCCGAAGCTGTCGATGCCGGACAGCGAGATCGCCGGGATGCTCTCCGATGTCCGGCGGCTCGCCGCATTCGGCGCCGCCGTGCGCAGTGCGGCAAGCCGGGTCGCCGACCAGCGCTTCGAGCTCACGCGGCTGGACGAGTTGTTTCCCGGCGGCGGTGCGGTGGCCAGTCTGGCGCGCACCGGCGTCCTCTCGCAGATTGGCCGCGACGAAGTCGACTCCCGCGAGATCGAAAAGCGCTGGATCGGCGTTCGCGCCGAGATGCAGTCGCTGCGCGACCGCCGCGAGGATTTCGAGCTGATCGACGAGATCTGTCGGACGATGACCGCTGCCGGGGCGGGCGCATTCGCCCGCCGGATTCGCACCGAGCCGGCCCATCGCGAGGCCGGGGATGAGGTTCTGGTCGCCGACTGGGTGATGGCGTGGAATTGGGCGGTGCTGATGGGGCAGACCGAAGGTCTCGGTCAGCATCAGCGGCTGCGCGATCTGTCCGATCAGCGCCTGGCGCTGGAGACGAGGCTGCGTGAGCTGTTCGAACAGGTGGTCGGCGCGCGGATGCATCTCGGGTTCGCGCAGAACACCAGCAGCACGGTCAGGCAGGCGCTCACGGTATTCATGATCACGCTGCGAAAGATGGCCGCAACCCGCTCCGGTCCGACCGCGTGCCGGCTTCGGCTGGTGGCCCGCGAAGCGCTCGAGAGCTGCCATGAAGGAATCCCGTGCCAGATCATGCCCGCCTGGCGTGTCGCCGAGCAGCTTCCGGCGCGGCTCGGCGCCTTCGATCTCGTGGTCATCGACGATGCCTCGCAGTCCGACCTGCGCGAACTCGCCGTGATGCTCAGGGGCCGCAAGGTTCTGGTGACCGACGAGGATCGGCAGACCGCGGGGGAGGTGATCGAGCGCGCAAGCCGCAACATCGAACGGATCGAACACGATCTGCTGCGTAACGTTCCGGCGGCCATTCGCCAGTTCCTGCTGCCGGGCGCCGCGCTCAGCGATCTCGTCAAGGTCCTGTTCCCCGACCGGATGATCAGGCTGCGCGAACACGTCCGTCGCGTCGGTTCCACGGCGCTTCCCGCGATCGCCTCGCCGGCGCAACCCGTGGAGCTGCGCGCCCCGGTGTTCAGCGAACCGTCGCCGAGTTGGGCGATCGCCGGTTCGGCGGATGGACGCCTATCACCGCCCGCGGCCGCGACGCGCGTGGCGTATGCGCTCGAGGATGAGATCGCCACGGTGGCCGAAAGCCTGTCGCTCGCCCGGCGTTCACGGGGAGAGCGGGCGGTCGAGCCGGCAATTGTGATCGACAGCCCGCCGCCCGAATGGCTTAGCAACCGGGCTGGCGGCGGCAGCGAAGTCCGCGCGCCACGTTGGCGTGCGCGTGACGGCGCTTCCGCCGAGGGCCGCGCCGGTGCGGTCTCGCCTGAGGTGGCGGCCCCGCCGCCGCCATGGCTGGAGCCGATCGCCGCCGCTGCCGGCGCGGAGATCGAGCCGCGCAAGGCAACCGATCGTGCAACGGCCGGGGCGCCGGGTCATTTCGACGACCCGGCGATCGCAGCCGTGGTGACGGTGCTCAGCGAGAAGGCGGCGACGTCCGAGAAGGCGGAACCGCGTGTCGATCCGGTGTTGTCGCCCGAGCTTGCCAGCATCAATCCGCCACCTCTCTCGGCGCGCCGGCGATCCGCGGTCGATGATGAATTGCCGAAGCGCCAACGGCGTCCGCTGCGACGGCGCGTGATGGCGGTCGCCGCGACCGCAGCGGTCGTGATGATCGCTGCACCGATCTATTGGCAGCCGGCCATGAGCCATCTGCCGACGTCTTGGCAGCAGGTCCTGAACCGGATCCCGTTCTCGTGGAGTGCTGCCGCACCGGCCGCCGCGCTGCCCGGAGAGGCCGCGCCACGCAAGATCACAGCCGATCGGATCATGCCGGACGGCAAGGAGGCGGCCGCCAGCGACGCGACCGGCGGGGGCGCGACCGACACGGTCGTGTCGCACGCGGTGCTGTATCAGGAGGATCCGCTCGATCCGCACGGCAAGCGCTATTTCGGGACGGTGACCTGGCATCTCGATCCCGGCAGCGGGGCCGGACCGACGTCCTCGGCGTCGATCAAAGGCGACGTCGAGATCGACAAGCAGATGAACGCGACTTTGTCGCTGCGTCGTAACATCGACACCGAGATGCCGGCGAGCCACATCATGGAGCTCAAGTTCAACTGGCCGGACGACTCGACGCACAGCGGGGTCGATACCCTGAAGGGCGTCAGCATGAAGGCTGTCGAATCGGCTCGCGGCGCCGCGCTGTCCGCGCTGACCGCGAAGGTGACGCCAAAATTCTTCATGATCGCGCTGTCCGCCACTGACGTCGACATGAAGCGGAACGTCCTGCTGCTGAAAGGCAAGGAGTGGTTCGACATCCCGATCGTCTACAGCACCGGCAGCCGGGCGGTCCTGGCGATCGAGAAGGGAGCGGACGGTGAGCGCGCGTTCAAGGATGCGTTCGCCGCCTGGGGGCAGTGAGCCGGCGAGGGCGCCGTGCCGGGATCCCAGCACGATGATCGGGAATCCGACACTGGAGCGATCGCACGCGCCGGCGCAAGACAGTGATGGTCCGCCGATGGTCACCGTTACCCAGTCGGTGCCCTGCGAACGCTGCGGCCGCACCGTGCTCGTGGCGTTGAGCTCGCTGCACCCGCCCTGCTTCCATCAGGTCGACGAGCAGGTCGAGTGCCCCGAGATCCAGGAGCGCCGCGGCAAGGGCGAGGGCGGGCTGCTGTTGATGATGTGCAGCGCCTTGAAGCAGTCGCTCGATGCACGATGCGAGGACATCGAGGTCGAGGCGGCGGATCGCCACGGTGGAGAGAGCAGACAGATCGTCTGCCGCATCCCGGGTGTTTCGAGCGCGCACTACTCTGCGGAGGAGGCGCGCAGCCGGGCTGAAATCTGGGAGGCGCACGGGCACGGGGGGCTGGCCGGGAGGCTTCGTGCGGCTGCCGCGAAGGCCGAACGCCAGCCCATCAGCCGCACCCGCGCCGCCATTGGTGTCGGGGCAATGGTCATCGCCGCCGTCGGCGGCTGGTTCATGCTGGTTCGAGAGCCGCAGGTGGCGCCGTTACGGCCGCCGGCTGCGCAGCAGCCGGTCGAGACATCAGACGCGTCGCCTGATCCCGCGGTTGTTGAACAGGCGCCGGGCACCGCGATGTCGCAAGGCGCATCGGCCGCGGCCGAGCCTGCTCCGGCCACATCGCAGGACGGGCCGTCCGGCCCGGCGACACGGTCGCTGTCACCGGATGCAGCGCCGATCAAGGCTGTCGAGGCGGAGGCGCCGACAGCATCACAGGCGGACGCTGCTTCGGCGGCAAGCACCACAGCGGCCGCCGATGCCGCGCCGGCAACGGAATCCACTGCGACTGCGGATCCCACTGCGGCGGCGGAGTCGAAGGTGCGGCTGCCTGACCTCGTGATGATTCCCGGCGGCACGTTTGCGATGGGCGGCGCGGAAGTATTCGAGCTTCCGGTTCATCAGGTTGCCATCAAGCCGTTTGCGCTCGGCAAGTTTCCGGTCACGGTCGGCGAGTGGAAGGAGTGCGTTGCCGACAAGGGCTGCGCCGACCTGGCGCTAGACGGCCCGGATGACAACCCGGTCACCAATGTGAGCTACAACGACGCGCAGGACTATCTGGCATGGCTCTCGCGCGTCGTCGGCAAGCCGTTTCGGCTGCCGAATGAAGCCGAATGGGAATATGCGGCGCGCGGCGGCAAGCCGACCAAGTTCTGGTGGGGCGACCAGATGCGGGTCGGCATGGCCAATTGCAAGGGATGCAACGACGCCGGTGACCCCGCGCAACTCATGAAGGTGGGGAGCTTTCAGGCAAATCCCTTCGGCTTGTTCGACATGGGCGGCTGCGTCGATCAGTGGGTCGCGGACAGCTGGCACAAGAACTATCAGGGGGCTCCGGCCGACGGCTCGGCGTGGGTCGATGAGGACAGCTTCGCGCGCGTCATCCGGTCAGGTTCGTGGAAGAACGATGCGAGCTATGTGCGTTCCGCGAGCCGCGATCACTATGATGCGCGCGTAAGGTATCCGACACATGGATTCCGCGTCGCTCTGTCGCTATAGGCAGGTATGACACGTGCCGGATTGACCTTCCCGGGCCGATTATCCGATATCAGCCGACTGCAGCCGCAAAACCATTTCGCGAACTCTGGAAAGTTATGGGTATCAGCAAACCTGCGATTTCATCAGCACCGCTTTTCGATCTGAAGTCCCTGAAAGGATTTTGCCTGGCGCTGGTCAAGGACTTCGGATCGGCGGCGCTCGTGGCTGCGCTGATGCTGTCGCCGACCGTGGCGTGGGCGCAGGGAACGCCATCCCCCAAGGATGCCTATCTCTACATCATCTCGCCAGCCGACGGCGATACCGTGAAGAGCGCGTTCTGGTGCCGCTTCGGCTTGCGCAACATGGGTGTCACCCACGCGGGCGACAATTTTGCCAATAGCGGCCATCATCATCTGCTGATCGACTCCGACGAGCCCGTGGATCCCGGCGAGCCGATCCCGCAGGACAGGAAGCACCTTCACTATGGCGCGGGCGAAACCGAGGCGTTGATCGAATTGCCGCCCGGCAAGCATACGCTGCAGCTGGTGCTCAGCGACAGCAAGCACTTCAACTTCGACCCGCCGGTGGTCTCCAAGAAGATCACCATCACGGTCAGTGGCGCTGACGCTGATGCGGATACTTCCGATGACCGCGATCACATCGTCCGGCACGCTCACGGCAGGGGCAGACACCATCACGCGCGAGCTTCGCGAGCTTCGCGGGCAGCGCCGCGAACACCCACGGCCGATGTGGCGACAGCGCCCGAAGCCTCAAAGTCCACGGGGGCCATCGAGTTCATCAGAAGTCATCTGTGGGGCGGCGGCTCGAGTGGGTCCACGGGATCGAGCGGATCGAGATGAACGCCGGCGTCGCGCAGCTTGCCGGTGCCGCCGCGGTGCCGCGCTAAATGTAGATCCCGGCCAGCGGCAAGACACGCTGCAGGATTGCCGCGAGGCAAATCAACACCACCAGCAATTTGAGCAGCTGCGCGAGTCGCCGATCAGGGGCAAACTTATCGATAGCCCAAAAGCAGATTGCTCCGACCACGATGATGATGAGGACGCCGATCAGAGCTGAAATCATCTCTGCTTTCCTTGCGTTTCGCTTGCCGTCGCCCGGGCCGGGCGAGACGTTACGAATTTTCAGCGAGCTCGAGGGCGCGCGCAAGCGAAAACGCGTCACGGTCGACGGGGGATTGGCCGAAGTTTGCGGCTTTGAGGAGATGCCGCGGCCATCAAGCCGCGGCATCTCTTGGTTGGGCGATTACCAGAGCCAGCCAACGCCGCCGAGAACCTGATCGTTCTGGGGGCCGGTGACGCTCTTGTCGGTGATGTGGGTGTAGTTCAGCTTGAACACCAGGCTCGGATTGGGGAACAAGGCGATGCCGACGTCATGAAACGTCGTGTCGCCGTGACCCGTCGGATTGTTGGGATCGATGCCGAAAATGGCGCCGGTCTGCAGGTTCTGGTGGGTGTAGCGATAGAACGGCACCGCCTCCCAGTCGCTGCCGAGAATGTTGCCCATCGGGACGTGATAGGCGATTTCGCCCGAATAGCCCCACATGTCCTTGCCGACATTGTTGGTGTCGTCGGTGTCGTTGTTGGCACGCAGGTTCTCGGGATTGCCGAACCGGACATAGGCGTATTCGGCCCGCAGCTCCAGTCCGGTGTTGGGCACGCGATAGCGTCCCTCGGTGTCGACGATCAGCATGCTGTTGTCGCCGAGCCGGTGACCGTCGTCCCCATAGGCGCCGCGCGGCGTGATGTTCGGCGAGTAGTACACGGCCGAACTGCCGGCGAAGCCGGGAATGAACGACGGGTTGTAGCTGAGGCGCCCGGTCACCGCGACCTGGTTGCTCAGCTGGGCGAAGCCGCCAAGCGGCGCGTGCGCGAATCCGAGCGCGCCGAGTCCGTCGACGCCGGCCGCATAGCCAGCGGGGAATGGGGTCACACCTCCGTTGGGGTCACGATGGGCGAAATCGTCGCCGAAATCCTCGGCGCTCTGGCTGAACTGGACCTGATAGTTCAAGCCGTCGACGACCTTGCCGTAGAAGCCGGCCGACGGGGCCACCCAGGTGGTCGGGATCAGGCCGTTGGCGAGTTCCGGCCGCTGCACGCTGTAGAACAGGGTCGGCTCGTGGTAGAGGTTGTTGAACGAGATCGGCACGAGATCAACACCCGGCGAGCGCAAGGTGAAGTGATCGTTGACCCTGAGGTCGAAGAAGGCCTGTTCGATCTCGGCGGTGCCGTGCAGCTTGTCGTCGTTGTCGAACCCGGAACCCGCGTGCTCGAACTCGATCTCGGCGTTGAACACGATGTTGTCGGTGACCTGATAGGTCGGCAACAGCACCAAGCGGCCCATGTCAAAACCGTTCTGCCACTGGCCATTGGCGTTCGGATTCTGCTGCGTCCCGAACTTGATTTCGCCGTACATGCCGATCTTGAGCCCCGGAACCGGGTTGGTGCCGACCCCGAACAGGTCCTTGTTCTTGCCATCCTTCTTCCCTGCATCCGCGGCGGTGTCGGCGATGGCCTTGGCCATGGAGTCGCCGGGCTGCAGCGGCGTGGCGGTCGGCCTCGCGCCGTTCGCAACCCGCGGCCCGCCCGACTGCGGAGCCGGCGGCGCCGCTTGGACCGTGGCCGGCGCCTGCTTCTTTTGCTTGAGTTCGGACTCGAGCGTACGCATGCGCTTTTCCATCGCCTCCAGCTTCTTCAGCAGCAACTGGTTGGTCACGGTGGACTGGTCGGCCTGCGACGAGCCTTCATCGGCCGCGCGCACCGCGACGCTGCTGACCCCCAACAAGAACGACGACGCCAGAAGCGTCATCGTTGAACGACCCCACCTTCGAGCGTTCATGCTCCCGGAATTCCGCTGCCAGACAAAGACTCTATCGTGCGACAGCATGAGCGCTTCCGGACTCGCGCACTCACGGTTCGACATGAAGCTTAACCCCTGATTGTATTTTTCTAGGAACCCTATTGCCCTTAGAACAGCAAAAATATTGCTCGTCTTGGTTTAGCTAAGATTCGGAACCGATAAAGACTCATTTCGGACACCCCTCGGTGTCATCGACAGCCTTAGATAAATTCCAGAGTAAAACGCACGCGATAGTTTGCAGCGCGCTGGTTGTAGCTTGGAGATGAAGCTAGAGGTTGGGGCTGCAATGTGAGTCGCAAATGCTTGGCAATATCGGCGAGCAATATCAGCGGGGAAAGTTGACTATCAATGCGCGCAATGCGCGGCGACGGTCGCTGTTTCGACGCAACCGATGATACGCTGGCTCCAAAATGTCACACTTGCCACAATTCGGATACTGCCGGAAACGGTGCGAGTCCGACGCACTCTTCCGACTCGCGCAGGCCAATGGCTGGCCACTATTTCGTCCAAGTTGACACAACTCCGTCTCGGCTGAGGCCGCGAGGGGAGTTGTGTAGTCCTGCCGCTTCGTCTCAACCGGCGCGACGTAAGCTCCGGTCGGGAGCGGTGGGCGATCAAATCGCGTTTCGTCTCGTACTCGCGAGCGAAATGGTTGGCAGAACCGGAATCGCGTATGCGGGCGGTCTTCAGGCCAAGGGGTGTCGGGGGACATCTGCGTGTTTGCAACGACTTGCGTCCGCAGGACACGCCGTCCAAGAATTGCGGGAACTGTTCGACATCTAGCGCAAAGCGGGCACCAGACCCCCAATATGGGGTCTGGTGCTACAAAGCAGTGGCCGCATCACGGCCTGCGCATCAAATCATTTCGTTTAGTGATGATGGTGGTGGTGGTGATGATGGTGATGCATCTCCTTCTCCTCGGCCATCGCGTTCGTCGGCTTCGCTCCAGCCGCATCCGCCTTCACGGTGATGGTGATGACCTCGGATTGCACCGGCGGATTGAAGGGCACGTGGGTCCAGTCGCCGAGCACGAGTTGCAGCGTGTGCTTGCCGGGCGGCAACGTCACCAAGGTCTCGGTCTGGCCCTTGCCGAAGTGGACATGCTGCTCGTCGACCGTGATGGGCTGGGTCATTTCCTCCGGCGAGAGGGTCTTGTCGATCAGCAGGTGGTGATGCCCGACGTTCGGCTTCTCTACGCCGGAGGGAGCAACGCCCATGTTCGAGCTGAGGCCGAAGACGACTTTGAACGGGCTGGTGACCGTATCGCCGTTCTTCAGGTTCACGAAATACGAGTGCGCGCCTTCGGGTGACTTCGATTGCGAAGAATCCGATTGCGCGGTTGTGGCCGGCGGTGTCGTCGTCTGCTGGGCCGACGCTGGCGCGGCCGAGGCCGCAAGTGTGGCGGCAGTCAGAGCGCCGAGACAAAGTTTGAGCATGGTAGCCTCTCGATAAAGTGTGGCGGAGGGAAAATCGGACGATTGTGGGAAGTGGAGGTAGCGCCGACGCGTTTGACGCCGCCAGCGACATGCTCTGGGCGCATCGTCTCCAGCCAGACACATTCTGGCGAGAAAGTTTTGACGTCCCATCGCGCGCCGCTGCTCGCTATCTTTGGATACAAGATGTCAAAGGCGGCCAAAGCGTGACACGTTGAGGCCGTAACCTTCGGTCGGATGCAAGGCCGCGAAGTCGTGTAATTCTTGATTGTGAGTTGTTAATAGTGCTACTTCTAGTTAGCGGCGCCGCGCGCCCATGAAAGCGCGGCGGGGGCAGCCAGGCGGCGGTTGCGGACCTTCCTGCATCAGCTATCATGATCAACTCCTTGATCGCACCGTCGGAGTCACATTCGAGATTGTGCAGCTTCGGTCCGGGAAAGCTGACAGCAGTTGGCCGTCACGAAAGTGGAGGCAAGTGGCCTAAAAGCCGGCGAAAATGCACATTCGAGAAATTCCAACAAATGGAATGACCAAAACGTGAGACGTGTTCACCTGCCGCCTTCCTTGAAGGGCGGGACCTCCGCGTTGAATGACCAGGGGATCGTCGGCTGATGGGCGATGCCGCGCAATCGAGGTCACCGAGGCGGCTTCGCCCGCAAGATGAGCCTTGATCTATCTCAAGCGGTCAACGGTGGACCAATTCAGCTTTGCCGTCGTTCAATGTTCACCGCGGCGGGCGACTGTGCAGACATCAGGCTTCATCCGCCCGCCTTCCCGCACCTGCGCCGCTCTCGCTGCGACATTTCTCTGCGTCGTGTCAACCCCGACCGGCGTCGCCGCACTGCCACTCACGCCGTTTCGGTACCAAGATCAGGCGCAGCGGCATTGTCCGGCTGACACTGTGGTCTGGCTCGATTTCCGCAAGCGCATCTACTATTCCAGGAAACAAAGGAACTATGCTCGGGGCTTCAGTGGCAGCTTCGTGTGCCGGACCGAGGCGCGCAGCAGTGGCTATCGCCGATCCGTCCTCGGGCTTCGCTGAGGCGTGACGGCTTCAAGTCGAATCGCCATCGTGGCCGCAACGTCATCCGACAGCGACGTCAGCAGTATCGTTGTGTGACGTCTGGCGGCCCGATCCTGCGAGAAATGACACGTGCCAGGGAAGACGCGCGCCCGCGGGGCCGGTCCTTCAAGAACTTCTCTCAGAATCAGCGGGATGAGAAATGCCGTGACCGAGGCGCTCGATCTGGCGATCGGCGCTTGACATGGGCCAAGCTTGTTCTCATTATGTTCTCTCGACGGGAGGTGCTCGAAGCATCACGGGGAACGGTCGGGATGGCTACGACGGCCACCATCCTCCACGCGGACCTCGATGCCTTTTATGCCTCGGTCGAGCAGTTGCTTGACCCTTCGTTGCGCGGCAAACCCGTTGCTGTCGGCGGCGGGGTTGTGCTTGCCGCGTCTTACGAAGCCAGGGCGTTCGGGGTCCGCGGCGGCATGCCGGGTCGGCAAGCGCAAGCGCTCTGTCCGCAACTCATTTTTGTCGGCGGGCATTTCGACGAATACCAGCGGCTCGGCGACGCCGCGATCGAGGTGATCGGCGACTTCACGCCGCTCGTCGAACGGATTTCAATCGACGAGGCCTTTGCCGACGTTGCCGGCTGCACCCATCTATTCGGTCCGCCGCCCGAGATTGCAAAGGCGATCCGCGCCCGCGTGCGGGCAGAGCTCGGCCTTCCGATCTCGGTCGGTGTCGCGCGCACCAAGCATCTGGCAAAGATTGCCTCGCAGGTGGCCAAGCCTGACGGGCTGGTCGTCGTCGATCCGCACATCGAGCTGGAATTCCTTCACCACCTGCCCGTCGAACTGATGTGGGGCGTGGGTCCGGTCACCAGGGCGCGGCTGGCCGAGATTGGCGTGCTGACAATCGGGCAGTTGGCAACGACTCCAGGATGGTCGCTGACGCGGCTGCTCGGCCCCGCGGCGGGAGAGAAACTCGCTGCGCTCGCGTGGAATCGCGATGTCAGAAAGATCAGGCCGAACCATCGCGCCCGATCGGCGGGAGCGCAATCGGCGATCGGCAGGAAGCCTGCCGAGGAGGACGTTTTTCGACCAACCCTGCTTCACCTTGCCGACCGAATTGCGAGCCGGCTCCGCGCCAAAGCGAGGCCTGGCCGAACCGTGACGGTCCGCGTTCGTTTCGCCGACCTGAGCACGGCCACGCGCGCGGTCACGCTCGATGCGCCAATCTGCGCAACCGTGATCCTCGCCGAACTCGCCGAGGAGCTGGTACGTGCGGTTCTTGCGGAGCATCCCGACGAGAAGATCATCTCGCTGCTGGCGATCTCCGTGTCGCATTTCGAAGAGCACTGGGATCTGGAGCTCGAACTTCCGCTCGGACTCTTGGATGAACCCCGCCGCCCCGGCAGCGAAACGGGCATGGCACGCCTGGCAGCCGACCGGGCCGTCGATCAGATCCGCAATCGCTTCGGATGGGATGCCATAGGATACGGCCGGGTGGCGCTCGGCATTTTTCATTCCGTCCCCGACGAGTTTCGCAAGCTCGCCGAAAAGGACCTGTGACCCTCGACGGCATCGTCATCGCGCCATGCACCAGGGTCTCGCATCACCATGCCGCGACTTCGGTCGGGCCGGATCACGACGCTGGCGAAAACTGCGGATGTGAAGGTTTCCGCCGAAATTGAGCGGCGGCAGGACGTCGGTGGAGAAATCGTCAAGGGTCGCGATCGCGGCGATCAGGCCCGCGCGCCCGCCATCCGTTTCAACCCCTCGACGAGGACGGCCGTTGCCGCGATCTCCGTCGGCGCCCCGGTCAGGCTCGACTGCCTTCGGGCTTGCTTGGCAGGGCTCAATCGGACCAAGCACGTCGGCGGGGGCATTCATGGCGCGGCGACCGCCAACACCTGCAATGACGAGGTGTTCAGGTACGCATCCGAAAATCGAGATTATGCGTGGCGCGTGGCGGACCAGCGGCATGAACGATATGTTGGCCGGGTTCGTTGGGGGCCAAACCTCTGCGTGCGTGGGTGTCCATCCGATTAACGTGAGTGGAAAGACGATGGGGTATGCTTGCGACGAAGCGGCGAAACCGCGGTCCGCGCCGATCGGCATTCTCAATGGATTTGGCCGGACGCTCGGGGATGGGATCGTCGGGCTTCAGGCGTTGTCGGTGGCGATTCTCGTCGGTGCACTTCCGGAGCGGCCCATCCTGTTCCGGTTGCCCAATCTGCCCGCGATGGTTCGGGCGATCTATGCCGTTGCTGATTTCGCTGAAACGAGAACGCTTCCCTGGGATTTTGCGACCAATGAGTGTCCGTTCGAGCCGGATGGGCCATTTGCGCGCGTGATCGACATGCGCGATTTCGCGTTCGATCCGGATTTCCATGGCACCGCAATGATCGATTTCTTCCTTCGGAAGCTCGGTGTGCAGCCGGGATTGATTCCGGCGTCGAGGCGCCGCAACACCTGGCTCGCGCCGCGTGTCCTGCCGGTCGCGCCGGATGCCCCTGCGGGCTACATTCTCATCTGTCCGAAGGCATCGATGCAGTTGCGTGACATGCCGACGGAGATCCACGCACACATCGTGCGGAAAGCGCTTGATGTCGGGCCCGTCGTCACGCAAGGCCATGCGCCTGGAGCGCTCGTCAAGAATGTAGTTCACGCCGCACCTTGCGCGACCCTTGGTGCCTTGTGCGGCCTTGTTCGTGGCGCCAGGCTGGTTGTCTCGACGGATACCGCCATGGTGCATCTCGCAGACGCATTCGATGTCCCATGCTTGGCGTTCTTTCCGACTCACCGTCCCGAATGGCGAGTTCGCGACTACCCCCACTGTCAAGGAATCTCGTTGCCAGGCAGGCTGCCGCTCGGCATCGAATTCGCGCGCGGGCCTGAAGACGAGCAGCTGGCCCGATCCGCTTGGTTTCCGGATGGCAACGACTTCGGCTGGTTGGATCGCGTGATGATACCGATGCTCGAGCAGTGCGCGCGCTAGCCTACGCGGCGACCCTCAGATCGACGACCAGCTTTCGGAGTGCTGTTCAAGCTCCTGAATCTCGGACGGCGCCCCAGCGCCGCCGAAAGTCACGGCGTAGCGCTTCGCAGGAACGAGCGTGACAATAAGTCAAGTCTGGTCTAAAGGCTTGTCGCGCGGTGGCGGGCTGCGGGGCCTTCGCAGCCGCCCCGCCTGTCCGCTCGATGCGGCAACTCGCGAGCACCCGATGCTTGCGAGCAGATCGACGCGGCCGCCGTTGACGCCGCCGGGCGGGCACACGACATGTCCTGTACCGTTGATCTAGTGGTCCGACCCCAACATTCGCATCCCACCGGGGAGGCAGGTCTGCGAATGTTTGCATCATAGGACCACTAGCCAATTTATTGATCCCAGTGGAGCTTTGGATTTGACGTTCGCCAGGCGATATCGCGGCAGGCAGATAGCGAACGTCAAATCCGCTCCACGAGGTCACCGCTGAGGAGAAAGAAATGAACGCGCCATCAAACACGAATCTCGTCGCCGCGCATTCTGACAGCGACGTTGTGCACTGGCTGACACACGACACGCGCGATGAGCGCTTCATTGACAATATTTTCGCTGAGATGTGTGTCCGGCTCCAGCGAGCGGGCATTCCCGTCAAGCGGGCCACGCTTCATCTCTTGATCTACCATCCCCAATGGCTTGGCGCCCGGATCATGTGGGCCGACGGGATGCGCGAGGCTGAGATTGCGAGGGTCGACTACGATGTCAGGGAGCGATCCGAATATATCGGTAGTCCCGCCAATGAAATCGCCGACGGTGCCACCGAGGTGCGCGAGCATCTCGAACGTGATCCCGCGCCGGGCCGCAAGCACGCCGTCTACGACGAGATGCGGGCGAAAGGCCTGACCGACTATGTGGCTTGGCCTCTGTACCATACGCTCGGAAAGCGGCACATCGTGACTTTTGCCACCGATCGGCACGGAGGTTTCGACGACGCGCACATCGCCGGATTATTGGAATTGTTGCCAATTCTGGCGCTGGTCAGCGAAATCCGCATGAAGAACCGGCTGGCGCGAACGCTGCTCGAAACCTATGTCGGTTCGCATGCCGGCGAACTCATTCTGGCCGGCGCCACCAGGCGCGGAAGTGGGACCACGGTACGGGCCGCCATCATGATCTGCGATCTGCGTGATTTCACCCGGATCTCTGACAACTGGCCGCGTGATGACGTCATCGATCTTCTGAACGGCTATTTCGACGCGATATCGGAGCCGATCGCACGACGTGGCGGGGAAATACTGAAATTCATGGGCGACGGTCTGCTTGCCATTTTCCCGCTCACCCAACCCTCGGCCTGCGCAAATCTGCTGCATGCCGTGGCTGAAGCCCGTCAGGCCATGGTTGCCCTGAACGAAAAGAACAGCGACATCGGTCGTGCGCCGCTGAACTACGGGATCGGTATCCACGTCGGAGACGTCATGTACGGCAATATCGGCTCCCGCAGCCGGCTCGACTTCACCGTCATCGGTCCCGCGGTTAACATGGCTTCGCGTCTCGAAACCCTCACCAAACAATTGGGCAGGACGGTGCTGCTGTCCCAGGCGTTTGCCGACTTGGTCAAAAGCGATTTCCATCTCGAGCGCGTCGGCGAATATCCGGTGCGCGGCTTCAGCGACCCGATCGAGCTGTTTGCTTATCCCGGCTGAATGCCGACCTATCGCCGGGTGCCGAGTTGCCGCCAAAGGGCAGGCGCCCTGGTGCCGAAATCGCAAAGCGAAGCGCACTGCGCCCTAAGCGAGATTATAGGGGGCCGATTGGATTGGAGGCGTGCGCTCGCGGCGAGATTCGCATATGTACGCAGCCCCAGGCGCAGCTCATACATCGGAGCGGGCCTGTTCGAAGCAACAGTCGCCATCAGCCCTCAACTGGTCGCGAATCAATGACGGATTCAACGTGGGTCGATCCAGCAAGCCGCGAGTTGCCAGCAGGGCAACGAAGCGAAAGAGTTCTTCATCGCGGACTGCGATCTCTTCTTCATCGCCCCTGGGTATGATGGCTCTCCATCTGCTCGCGCAATGCAGGAAGTCGAGCCGGGGCGTTGTGTTTCTCGCGGAAAATGAGAATAGGGCAGAGCGGCTGGGTGCCGTCATTTATGCCCTCGACCCCTCATGCGATGTGCTGGTTTTTCCGAGATTAAATACGCTGCCATTCGATCAACTGGAGCCATCGCACGAAATCGCCGGCAGGCGAAGCTCGGTCTTGAGGCGCCTCGCCAAGCCTGCGAAGCCGATCCTGCTCGTGTCCACGGCAGAGGCCGTGATGGAGCGCCTGCCCATGCCGGCGAGTTGGTCCCGTGTGGTCCTCCGACTGAAGGTGGGTGCCGCGTTTTCCGAGCAAGACGTCCAGGCGCGGCTTGAGGCCCTCGGATACGACCTCGATGATGAAGCGGACTATCCGGGCGGCGCGCTGTTTCACGGGAAGACCTTCGAGATTTTTCCAGCCGGCGCGCTCGGTCCATTCAGAATAGAGCATTCCGGCCGGACGATACGCCGGATTGCGGCGTTCGACCCGATAGGGCAGGAGGTGCTTTCCGAAGTGAAGGAACTCCTCATCGATCCCATGTCGGAGCGGCTCGCGTCCGTCGGTAAACGTGGAAAACGTTCGACTCTGTTCGGCTATTGCGAGCAAGCTAAGTGGATCGCCGATGCCGGGGTTTCGACGCATGCCGACAGCTGGCTGAGCACGATCGAGGAGGCCGCCGGTCGCACCGACGCAGAGCACGAATACCTCGGGAGACGCGACTGGAAACAAGGGACCAGGCGTATGAAGGTGCTGCCCCAAAGGGCAGCTTTCACTCCGACGCCGGATTTTTCGAAGGTTGCATCACCGAGGAAGGCTCTCCGTGCATTCATCGACGAGACGCGCCGCGACGGCTCGCGTCTCATGTTCGTTGCGGCGCAGGAGGAAGACCTGCGTGCCATGGAGCGGATGAGCGGAGTTAAGGCGGAGCGCTTTCCCGACTGGCGCGAGGCCTCGGCTGGACGCAATCCCGAAGCGGCACTTCTGGCCGACTTCGATACGGGTTTTGTCATCCCTGGTCGAAAGCCTCTTGTCGTCGTGACGGCTTCCGACGTGCTCGGCAGCAGGGCTCATCATCCGCAGCCCATGGCCAGAGCTTGGAATACGGCTTTCGACCACGCAGATGTCCCTGAGTTGGGCACGCTCGTCGTTCATCTGCAACGGGGACTGGCCTTACTCGACGGATTGCAGGCCGTCGCAACCGGAGACGTGTCTTCGCGCGAAATGATCAGGCTCGTATTTGCGGGAGACGATGCCGTTCTCGTTCCGCCCGCCGACCTGGGCCTGATCTGGCCTTACGCGTCGGAGCCGGGCGAGCTGACGCTGGACAAAGCAGATGGAAGTACATGGTGGGCTCGGCGTACTGAGGCGGAGTGCGAGATTCAAATCGCCGGAAAGCAACTCTCCAAGTACATCAGCCAGCGACGCCGCCGGCGGGCTCCGAAAATTGTGCCTCCTGGTCCCGCCTATGAGCGGTTCGTCGCGCGCTTTCCGTATTTCACGACGGTCGACCAGGCGAAGGCCATTCGGGATGTCCTGGACGATCTTGCGTCCGGCCACCCCATGGACAGGGTCATTTGCGGCGACGTCGGGTTCGGCAAGACCGAAGTGGCTTTGCGAGCGGCGGCCGCCGTCGTGCTGTCAGGGAAACAGGTGGTGATTGCGGTCCCGACGACGGTCTTGGCAAGGCAGCATGTCGCGACTTTCCGCAAACGGTTTGCTTCGTTCGGCATCGAAGTAGGAAGCTTGTCGCGAGCCACTTCGGCCTCCGAGACAAGGGAGGTGAAGGAGGGGCTGAAGAGCGGACGATTGAAGCTCGTGGTCGGAACCCAGGCTCTCGCCTCGAAGGACGTGAAGTTCGCCGACCTTCGACTGGTCATCATCGACGAGGAACAGCATTTTGGAGCGGCAGAGAAGGCGAAGCTTTCCGGGCTGGCCAAGGGTATCCATACAGTTTGGATGAGCGCCACGCCGATTCCGCGCACGCTGGCGGCAGGCCTCGCGGGTTTCAGGGATCTCAGCGTCATTGCCTCTCCACCGGTTCACCGACTTCCGGTCGTCACCAGGATCGCTCCGCTTTCGGATGCCGCCATTGCCGCCGCATTGCTGCGCGAGCAAAGGCGCCACGGGCAAAGCTTCCTGATCTGTCCGCGTATTCAGGATCTTGACCCGATGCTGGCGCGGGTGCAATCGGTGGCCCCGGATCTCCGTATCGTCTGCCTCCATGGCAGGTTGCCCGTTGACGAAATGGACGACCGAATGATGACCTTCGTCGAAGGCGCGGCGGACGTTCTGCTGGCAACCAACATCGTGGAAAGTGGCCTCGATATCCCGCGCGCAAACACGATCGTGGTCTGTTGGCCCGAAAGGTTCGGTCTTGCGCAACTGCATCAGCTCAGAGGAAGGGTCGGACGCGGCGGGATACGCGCGTTTGCGCATCTGCTGACCGATTCGGACTCGCAGCGATCCGAGAAGCGGTTGGCCGTCCTCGAGGAGTTCAGCAAACCCGGCGCGGGTTTCGCCATCGGCGCGCGAGATCTCGACCTCAGAGGAGCGGGGGATCTGCTTTCGCAGCGGCAGTCAGGCCATGTGCAGGTGTTCGGACCCGTGCTCTACAGCCACCTTTTGAAACGGGCCTCGGAGCGGGCCGACGATAGAATTGCCGATCTCTGGGTACCCGACCTGAACGTGCCGGTCGCGGAATTGTTGCCTTCGAGCTACGTGCAATCCGAGGCGGTTCGGCTGGAAATCTATGCCCGCGCCGCCAGGTGCCGAAACGAAGACGGACTGGACGATTTGGAGGAGGAGACTTCCCGTCGCTTCGGCAAGTTGCCGCCGGCTGCCCGCGATTTCTTTGCCGCAGCAAGGCTCAGGATCGACCTCAGGCGAAGAGGAATCGTAAGGCTCGATGTCGGACCGGAGGCCATCGCGGCGACATTCCTGCCGGGACGACTGCGGAAGTCCAGGGCGCGATCGCTGCAACGCGACGGCGATCGGGTCGTCTGCGTCAGCAGGGGTCGCGAGGGTCCGCTTAGAAAGGTCGAAGAGTTCCTCGACGTTATGGACGAGTGATCGCGGCCACGGCTGTTGATCTGACATGAGGACAACGGATCATCGCGTTCTGAGTCCCATTCGCCAAATCCGGAAGCGGAGGTTCCGAGCAAGTCGGTGACCCAGTGTCGCGGACTAGTGGAGCTCTGCGATAAGCAAGCCATAAGCTTTCGCGATGCCCTCAAACGAACATGCTCTTGGAAGGTAAAGCCATCATGTCCTAGGCTTTCGGCAGAAGGGTAAAGCAGAGACAAACCATGAAGATCGATATCAATTCCGACATGGGCGAGGGCTACGGGCCCTACCGGATCGGGGATGACGCTGCGTTGATGCAAATCGTCAGCTCCGCGAATATTGCATGCGGCTTTCATGCAGGCGACCCCATCATCATGGATCGCACAATTCGTTTGGCGAAGGACAAGGGAGTTGGCATCGGAGCGCATCCGGGCTTGCCCGACCTGCTCGGCTTCGGTCGCCGGATCATCCAGATGGATGGACATGAGATCGAGAAGCACATGGTCTACCAGATCGGGGCACTGCAGGCTCTCGCGACGAATGCAGGGTATCGCGTCACTCACGTCAGTTTCCACGCTGCCATGGGTAGCATGGTGAACGCCGACCCCGACATGGCCGATACGACGGCACGCGCGATCGCGGCGATCGACCGAGACCTCATCGTCTTTGGCATGAAGGGAACGGAGATGATGCGCGCTGCTCGAGCGGTCGGGCTCCGGACACTAACCCTGTTCTTGGCAGACCGGGCCTATGATGAAAATGCGAACCTCGTCTCGCGCAAGCTTCCCAACTCCGTCATTACCTCGCCTGAGGCCGTGGCGCGTCGCGTCTCGAGATTCCTGGACAGCGGAACGGTGGAGACCATCAATGGTGCGTCGATCAAGGTCGATGCGCGATCGATCCTCGTCCACAGTGATACGCCAGGCTCCGTCGAACTGGCCGCAACGGTGCGTCGCGTTGTCGAGCAAGGCGGAGGAGAAGTGGTGCCGGCGGCGACACTTCTTTCCTGAATATTGGGATATCTCAATTCGCGCAGCGCGCCTCCAGCGCATCGACGAAGGAGCGATCCCAGCGGCCGTCCCGAATGGCCTGCATCGTCGCTTCCTCTTTCTCCGCCTGCGCGAGCGCCTTTTCGATGATCGTTGCGGCCAGATGGGGTGAAAATGCCAGAAGGCCGTCCTGGTCGCCGACGATGATATCACCGGGGTTCACGACCATGCCGCCGATTGTGACCGGCACATTGATCTCTCCCGGACCATCCTTGTAGGGGCCGCGATGGTTCACGCCGCGCGCGTAGACGGGAAAGGTGCGCTGGCGGATTTCGGCGACATCGCGAATGGCGCCATCGAGCACCATGCCGGCAAGGCCCTGTTTGGCGGCCGCGAAGGTCATGATGCCGCCGACCAGGGCGTTGGTGACGTCACCGCCTGCATCGACGACCATGACGTCCCCGGGGCGACAGAAATCATAGGCGCGGAGGATTGCGAGGTTGTCGCCACCTCGCGTTCTGACCGTCACGGCCGTCCCCGCCATCGGAGCCGGCGCGTGGTAGGGCTGCAGGCCGACGCTGCCGCAACTGCGATGCAATTGGTCGCTGAGCAACGAAACGGCAATGCCGTGCAGCCTGGCAATGATGGCCGGCTCAACCCGGGGCGCCGGGGGGTTCTTGATGATACCGGGATTTGACATGGCGTCGCTTTCGTTTGGTTGCAGCATTAACGAAGTTCGAAGACCGCGCGGGCAATTCGATCGGTGCCTTCATCGAGGATCTCCTGCGATGCCGCAATCGAGATGCGGAAGAACGGAGACAAGCCATAGGCGCTGCCCTGAACGACAGCGACCCCGACGCTTTCCAGAAGATAGACCGCAACGTCGCCGTCCGTCTCCAGACGCGTTCCCGACGGGGTCATTCGGCCGATCAGCCCTGCGCAGCCGACATACAGATAGAAGGCACCGTCAGGCGGCGAGCAGCTGAGGCCTGGAATTTCGTTGATGCGCGCCAGGGTGCGGTCGCGGCGGGCGCGGTAGATCGCCACGCTCTCCGAAACGAAACGCTGGTCCCCGTTGAGCGCCTCGACCGCGGCTGCCTGACTGATCGAACAGGCATTTCCAGAGGACTGGGAGAGCAGGGTGTTGAGCGCGGAAATCAGGTCGGAGGGACCGGCGATCCATCCGATCCGCCAACCGGTCATGGCGTATGTCTTCGAAACGCCGTTGACCGCAAGCACGCGCTCTCTCAGCTCGGGAGCAGCGTCGAGCAAGTGAGGCGTGCTGTTACCATCGAAGCGGATGTGCTCATAAATGTCGTCCGTCATCACCAGCACGTCAGGATGTCGCGCAAGGACGTCGGCGAGCGCACGATATTCCGCCAGCGTGTAGCTGGCTCCTGTCGGGTTCGAAGGTGAATTGATGAGGAGCCAGCGGGTCTCGTCGGAAATGGCTGCTTCCAGCTGGGCCGGCGAGAGCTTGAATCCCTGGTTCGCGGGACATTGCACGATGACCGGCACGCCATCGCAGGCGAGAACCATGTCCGGGTACGACACCCAAAAGGGAGCGGGAATGATCACCTCGTCGCCCGGCTCAACGGTCGCCTCCAGGGCGCCGTAGATGCCGCTTTTGGCGCCGTTGGTGACGATTATGTTCTTGGGATCGTAGCTCAGACCGTTCTCGCGCTGCAGCTTGGCGGCGATCGCCTGGCGCAGCTCCGGGGAGCCGGCGAGCATCGTGTACCTTGTCGCCCCCTGTTCCATGGCCTTCGTGGCAGCGTGGCGAATATGCGCAGGGGTATCGAAGTCCGGTTCGCCGACGACGAGGCTGACGATGCTCTTGCCTTCTCGCTTCAGGACGCGTGCCCGGTCGGCGGCCGCCGAGCTGGGCGACGGCTTGATGCCTCTCACGCGCGCGGAGATGCGGGAACGGTTCATGGCGATTTGACCTCACTTTGGTGAGCCGTCACGCTAAAGACGGTGTCGGCGGGTGACCAACACTAGTTCGATCTGGCCTAATAGGTATATCTTATGGGTGAAGGTGCCGCTCGCATCCGTCGCGACAGCGGACAGGCGTACAGACTTGATCTGAGGGTCAACGTGAATCTCAGGCGTTTGCAGTATTTCGTGAAGATCGTCGACATCGGCAGCCTGACCCACGCCGCCGATGTGCTCCACGTGGCCCAGCCCGCGCTCAGCCAGCAGCTCGCAACGCTTGAAGGGGAGGTTCGCCAGCAGCTGCTCTTGCGCACCAAGAGCGGCGTGGTTCCGACGGAGGCGGGTAAGGTCCTGTATCGCCACGCGCAGTTGATCCTTCGGCAGTGCGAGCAGGCACGTGCGGACATGAACGCAGCCGCCAAGAACATATCCGGTGCGGTGGCCGTGGGCCTTGCCCCTGGGACGGCGGCGGCCGGCCTTGCGCTGCCGCTCTTGCGCACGGTCCGCACCCGGCATCCCGGAATCCTGCTCTATCTGAATGAGACGTATGGGACCACGCTTTCCGAACTCGTCATGAATGGCCGCATGGATCTGGCAGTCCTCTATGGTGGCAAGACGGCGGTCCACGGCCTGACGTTCCTGCCGCTGCTGAGAGAGCAATTATACGTGGTGGGCACCGGCAGCATGATGGCGCCTCCGGCGGAAGTAGCGCTGTCCATGCTGGTCGACACGGATCTCTACCTCGCGCGGCCCTACAATGTGGTTCGCAAGATGGTGAACGAGGCCTTTGCCGCGATCGGGACTGCTCCGAAAGTCGTCGCGGAAATCGAGTCCGCGAGCACCCTGACGGCGGCGATTTCCGACGGGCTCGGTGCGACGATCCTGCCGGAGTCGATGGCGCGGCAGATCGCTGAATCCTGCAATGCCTGGCAGTCTCGCATCATCGACCCGGTCATCGAGGCGCCGCTGGCGCTGTGTCAGTCGGACCACCTGCCGCTGTCCGAGCCGGCACAGGCCATCAAGGAAATCCTGCTCGAGCTCGTGGCCGGCCTGCCGGGCAACCTGCTTGGCATCGAGGAAAGATCTCAGGGCTAGGACCCATAACGCTCGCTTATAGGGGCAAAGCCAATCCATCTTGGTCGGCGCAAATCGATCGCGCTAGCGTTCGATGATGGCTGAATCCGTACCGGCGAGCGCATGGACCTCGACCTGATCAAATCGCTTATCGACGCCATGGCGGCCTCCGACCTGGCCGAGATGGAATTCAGTGAGGGCGGCTGGTCACTGAGGCTGGTGCGCCGACCACGGCCAACCGATATGCCGGCGCTATCCCCACGCGCGAGCGACGCGACTCCGGCGAAAGGGCGATCCCGGCCGGCAAACGTCCATCGCGACCCGGTGTCGGAGGAGAGAAGCCTGCAGGTTGTCGCGCCGCTGTTCGGGGTCGTCCACTTGCGGCCAGCCCCGGACGCGCCCGAGTTTGTTGCGCCTGGACAGGCGGTGACGGCAGGGACAGCGCTTTGCATCATCGAGGCCATGAAGATGTTCCATGAGGTCCGCGCCGAAAGAGACGGCACCATCGCCGCCGTGCTTGTCTCCTCCGGAGAGGAGGTTCAGGCCGGCCAAGAGTTGATGCGGCTGGCCTGACCGCATGTTCGGATCTGTCCTCATAGCCAACCGCGGAGAGATCGCCCTGCGTATCCAGCGCACCTGCCGAAGACTTGGGCTGCGCACGATCGTCGTTCACTCCGAGGCCGACAGCGAAGCGCCGCATGTCCGTCACGCCGACCAGGCGGTGTGCATCGGGCCGGCCGCCTCCGCGCACAGCTACCTGAACCAGACGGCGATCCTGTTCGCCGCGGAGGTCAGCGGTGCGGAAGCGATCCATCCCGGCTACGGATTCTTGTCGGAAAACCCTGATTTCGCCGAGCGCGTCGAGGGGGCAGGGCTGGTCTTTATTGGTCCGACGGCCGCAAGCATGCGCATCCTCGGGGATAAGATCGCCGCCAAACGCGCCATGAGGGCGGCCGGCGTTCCCTGCGTCCCGGGCCCCGATGTGGCGCTCGCCGACAATCCCGATCTTGCGCGCGAGACTGCGCGTGACGTCGGCTATCCCGTCATTCTCAAGGCGGCGGGCGGCGGCGGGGGCCGCGGCATGCGCATCGTGGAGCGCGAAGCGGGCCTTCTTGATGCGCTTGCTCTCACCAGGGAGGAAGCGCGACGCGCTTTCGGCAACGGCGATATCTATCTGGAGAAGTTTCTCGGCCGCCCGCGTCACGTCGAGATCCAGGTGATCGCCGACCAGCACGGCAATGCCGTCTGGCTTGGCAGCCGCGACTGCTCTCTCCAGCGACGGCATCAGAAGGTGCTGGAGGAAGCGCCGGCCCCCTTACTCGACTCCGCGGTGCTGGCCGAAATCGGAGAGCGTTGTGCGGAAGCCTGCCGGCGGACCGGCTATCTCGGTGTCGGCACGTTCGAGTTTCTGGTTGAGGAGGGGGCATTCTGCTTCATCGAGATGAATACGCGCCTTCAGGTCGAGCATCCCGTGACCGAGATGACCACCGGAATTGACATCGTCGAGGCTCAGATAAGAGTGGCGCAGGGCGAGGCGCTGCCGTTTCGCCAGGGCGAGATCGCGTGCCGTGGTCACGCATTCGAGTGTCGGATCAATGCCGAGGATCCCGACTCGTTCGTTCCTTCGCCGGGGCTGATCACCAGGTGGGAACTGCCTGGCGGGCCCGGCGTGCGGATCGACACGCATGCAAGCGCGGGCTACCGCGTACCACCATATTACGATTCGCTCATCGGCAAGCTGGTCGTGCACGGCGCGAGCCGGACCGAAGCTCTCGCCCGGCTGAGGGTTGCGCTCGACGAGATGCGGGTCGAGGGGATCGGAACGAATTTGCCGCTGCATCGCCGTCTGGTCACCGATCCCGACTTCGTCCGTGGCGGCGTCAGCATTCATCATCTCGAAGGACGGCTCCGGAAGGACGGTGCCGCATGATCTCCGAGAGGCCCCGTATCAGCCTGCTTGGAACGACGGCGCTTCTGTTCGATGCGCCTGGCGAGACGACGCTCGAGACGCAGTGCCGAATCTGGGCGCTGGCGAATGAGATGGGGCGCTTGCCGGGCGTGCAAGAGGCCGTGCCCGGGATGAACAACCTCATGATCACCTTCGTCGAGCCGCCGCGACGGCTGCATGAGATTCAAGACCGCCTCGTCGAGCTCTGGACATCGGTCGAGCCGCTTCCCGTTCAAGGACGCTGCTTCGACCTGTCGGTCACTTATGGAGGCGAGGGCGGACCGCACATGGCCGACGTCGTGACCCACACCGGAATGAGCGTCGATGAGATCGTCGCGATCCATAGCGCGCCAATCTACACCGTGTACGCGCTCGGAAGCCATCCCGGCTATTGCTATCTCGGCGGCATGGATTTGCGCATCGCCACGCCGCGCCGACAAATCCCCGTTCTCAGGATTCCCTGCGGGGCCGTATCCATTGGTGGCGACCAGACTGGCGTGTCCGCCTCCGAGGGGCCGAGCGGCTGGAACACGATCGGCAGCACCGACGTGGTTTTCTTCGACGTGGCGCGTACCCCGCCGGCGCTATTCCGACCTGGTGACCGCGTCCGGTTCAAGGTCGAGCGAGTTGTCAGATGATCGAGGTTCTCTCGGCCGGCGCCCTTGCAACGGTTCAGGATCTCGGCCGCACCGGAAGCCTGAATCTCGGCGTCGGCTGGTCCGGGGCCATGGATCCGCTGGCGCTCGCCGCGGGGAACATCCTGCTCCGCAATGACGAGAACGCCGCAGGCATCGAGATTCCGGTTTTTCCGTTTCGGGTCCGGTTTGCAAGATCGACGGTGTTCGCCGTGACCGGCGCGGACTGTGCGCCGCGGCTTGACGACAGGCCCATCCTGCCCTGGTGGGCGCAGTGCGCCGAGGCAGGACAGGTGCTGTCGCTTGCCGTTCCGAAGAAGGCAAACTGGCAAGCGAGCCGCGCCTATCTCTGCATTGCGGGCGGTATCGACGTGCCGCTCGTGCTGGGTTCTCGCAGCACCCAGCTGCGCGGTGCGTTTGGCGGCCATCAGGGACGTCCCCTCCACGAAGGAGATGTCGTGCCGATACCTGGACCGGGCAGGCAGGCCCGGTCCGGTTTTGGATTAATTCCACCAGGGCTCGTCCTTCCGTTCGAGGCGGATGGCGTTCCCGCCGTGCGGGTGCTGCCCGCCGCCGAGTATGAGTGCTTCACGCCCGCCTCACACGATGCGCTGTGGTCCACCCCCTGGAAGATCACCCCTCAGAGCAACCGCTACGGCTATCGGTTGGCCGGCAGCGAGCTCAAGCCTGTTCGACCGCTGGAACTGCGTTCGCACGGCATCGTGCCTGGCGTCATTCAGGTCCCCCATGGCGGCCAGCCGATCATCCAGATGCGAGACGCTCAGCCATCAGGGGGCTATCCGAAAATCGGCACCGTCGTCGAGGCTGACCTGTGGCGTCTGGGACAGGCGCCCATCGGCAGTCATGTCCGCTTCGTGCGATGCAGTTGGGATCAGGCCCTGGACGCCCTCGCGGAGACTCGACGCTGGGTGGCAAACGCCCGTCGCCTGGTAGAGCTCCACTGCAGCCACGGAGGGAGCGATGACTGATGCTTTCGACCATGTCGATCAGCTCTGCGCCTGGCTCGCGAGGACCGACATCGGACTTCTCGAACTGAAGTCTCCGTCGCAGACCCTGCGCCTGCTGCATGAAGGTACCGCCGTTGCCGTCCAGACGGTCGATGGAGCAGAAGCGATACGGCAGCAACCGCCGGCGCTCATCGTCCGCGCATCAGCGCCCGGTGCATTTCTTTGCCGGCATCCGCTTCGCGAACGAGCGACCATCGCGACCGGAGAAGAATTCCATGCCGGCGACCCCCTCGGCTTCCTGCAGGTCGGGCCTCTTCTGCTTCCCGTACTCGCGCCACTGGCCGGAACGGTGACTGACGTGCTCGCGCGGCACGGCACGATCGTTGGCTACGGTGCCCCGCTGTTCGCGTTGCAACCGGGGATCGACAAAGAACCATGAGGCGCTCAATGTGAGCGCTGCTCGTTCACGATGCGGCGCGCCGCTAAAATGGGCTGCACCGGAGTGGAGCGAGCGCGAAAGTCGCCTCGGCCTGGCCGAAGGGCGTGGACTGGCCGAAGGGGCGTGGCAAGCATAAGCGAACCTTATCCCGCCACAGTGAATCCGTCTTGGCGGCGAAGCCAGCCAGTCACTAACCTTTGAAACAAAGTACGAGGGGTCAGATGCCGTTTTCGGATTACACGAAGGCTCTCGTAACCGGTGCCTCATCCGGCATCGGCAAGGCAGTCGTCGAGCGTCTGGCGCGCGAAGGGCTGGAAGTCCATGCCTTGGCGCGGAGCGCTGACGCACTGAAGGTGCTGGCTGAATGCACCGGCTGCATCCCGCATGCGACGGACGTCCGCGATCTCACGGCCATCAGCAAGATCGCTGGCAGCGTCGCGTTCGACGTGCTCGTCAACTGCGCGGGCGTCGATCGGCCGAATAAGTTCCTGCAGGCCGACCAGGATGATATCGAACTGCTGATCGACGTGAATCTCCGCGCGATCCTTCATCTTTGCCGCCTCGTCGTTCCGGGGATGGTGGCCCGTGATCGCGGGCATGTGGTGAACATTACATCGATCGCCGGAGCCTATAATTTCGGCGGAAACTCGACATATCACGCCACCAAGGCGGCGGTCAGCATGCTCACGCGCCAGCTGCGCGTGGATGCTTTCGGCAAGCGGATCCGCGTCACCGAAATATGTCCCGGCCGGGTGGCCACCGACATTTTTGCCCACGTCCACGGCGCCACCGCAGAGACCTACGCGGCGTTCATCGAAGGGTTTGAACTGCCGGAGGCAAAAGACATCGCCGATGCCATCGCCTTCGCCATTGCGGCTCCCGTCGCGGTGAACATCGGCCTCATGGAAATCACGCCGACCCTGCAGGTGCCGGCGGGCCTTTTGACAGCTCGACCGGAACATCCCGCCAAATCCATTCTTCCGACCTAGGCCTGAGGCGCGCGATGAAGGGCTTCGATCTCATGGCCGTCCTGCTCAACCCGGAGTTCAGCGGGATGATCGTCCGTGGGATGGAGATGACCCTCATCATCTTCGCCGGCTCCTGGCTGTTGGCCATGAGCCTCGGCGTCATCCTTCTCGCCATCCGGATGCTGCCCGGACGGATCGCCGATGCGCTCGTCGCGGGCTACGTGTCCTATCATCGCAACGTGCCGACGCTGGTGCAGCTCATGCTGTGGTATTTCGGCATTTCGAGCCTGCTGCCCGACGGGCTTCAGCTCTGGCTCGCCGACCGCAATGGCGAAGCCCTCTTCGCCATCATCGCGTTGGGGCTGTGCCAGGCGGCCTACTTCAGTGAAGACCTCCGCTCGGGTTTGCGCGCCGTGCCGAAGGGACAGTGGGAGGCGGCCCGCGCGCTCGGGCACAGTTATGTCAGCGCGATGACCTATATCCTTCTGCCCCAGGCGGTTCGCAATGCGATGCCTGCGCTCGTAAACCACACGGTCTCGCTGTTCAAGAACTCCAGCCTCGCGATGGCGATCGGCGTCGCGGAGTTGACCCATTCCGTCAAGGAGGTCGAAAACCAGAGCTTCCGCGCATTCGAGACCTATCTCATCGCGACCGTCCTGTACCTCGTCTGCTCGCTGCTGCTGATGTGGGTCGGTTATCATCTGGAGCGGCGTAGCCGCGCGGCGGGAGCGATCTGATCATGGCCCTGCTGCAGAACATGATCAGCATCATCGGGGAAAACTGGCTGCTGCTGCTCGTTGGCCAGTATCCGAACGGTCCATTGGGCGGGATCGCGGCAACGATGATCCTGTCCGTTCTCGGCATCGCACTGGCTTTTCCCTTAAGCGTCCTGATGGCGCTGGCGCGCATCTCGCCGTGGCCGGCGTTGCGCTGGCCGGTGACGGCGATCGTCTATTTGGTTCGCGGCGTGCCGCTGCTCCTGATCATCCTTTGGGTCTATTTCCTGTTGCCGCTTCTGATTGGCCAGAGCATACCGGGATTTGTCACCATGCTCGTAACTCTCGTCATCTACGAGGGTGCGTTTCTCAGCGAGGTCGTGCGCGCTGGAATAACCGCGTTGCCGAAAGGGCAGATGGACGCCGCCAGGGCGCTCGGGCACAGCCATCTCGGCGCGATGCGCTACGTGATCCTGCCGCAGGCGCTGTTCAACATGATTCCGAGCATCATCAGCCAGTTCGTCTCGACCATCAAGGAGACGACGCTCGGCTACATCATCAATGTACCCGAGCTGACGTTCGCTGCCGGACAGATCAACAATCGACTGCTGACCAAGCCCTTCGAGGTCTATTTCATCCTCGCAGGCGCCTATTTCGTCGTCTGCTGGACGCTGACCGGCGTCGCCAACCTGCTCGAACGCCGGATCGCCGCGCGTCGCGCCGGAATTCTGAACGGCGGAGCGGAGGCGGCAGGCCTGGCGGCCGCGTCGGCAGGCGTCTCGAGGGTATGACCATGACACACCAGGTTTCATCCCGCGACGGCGTCCCGATGATTCAATTCGTCGGCGTGAACAAGTCATACGGCGCCTTCCAGGCCCTCGTCGACATCAATGCCCAGGTGAAGAAAGGCGAGGTGGTGGTCGTCTGCGGTCCTTCGGGGTCCGGCAAGTCGACCCTGATCCGCACCGTCAACAGGCTGGAAGAAATTCAGTCCGGCTCTCTGATTTTCGAAGGGCAGGACGTTCATGCGAAAATGGGCAGCTCCGCGCTGAACCATTTGCGAAGTCGCATCGGCTTCGTGTTTCAGAGTTTCAACCTGTTTCCGCACCTCAGCGTGCTCGAAAACGTCATTCTGTCACCCGTGAAGGTGAATCGCGTAAAACGGAGCGAGGCCCGCGAGATGGCACTGCAGCTGCTCGATCGTGTGGGTCTCTCCAACAAGGCGCACGACTATCCGGCCCAGCTTTCGGGCGGACAGCAGCAGCGCGTCGCGATCGCGCGGGCCTTGGCCATGAAGCCGCCGGCGATGCTTTTCGACGAACCAACGAGCGCGCTCGACCCGGAAATGGTCGGCGAAGTCCTCGCGGTGATGCGCGGACTGGCAAGCGATGGCATGACGATGATGTGCGTCACCCACGAGATGAATTTCGCGCGCGATGTGGCCGACCGCGTCTGGTTCATGGATGCCGGGCACGTCCTCGAGACGGCTGCTCCGGACGAATTCTTCCGCTCACCACAGCATCCGCGCGCGCAGCGGTTCCTGTCGGACCTGCACGCGCGATGAAGCGATTGCACTCACCAACAAAAGAGGATCACCGAATGTTCATCAGGAACGTTGTCACCGGCATGGCGGTCGCGGCCGTCGGCCTTTGCGCAGTCACGTCAATTGCGGTCGCCGACCAGCTCTCGGATATCATCCAGCGCAAGGAATTGCGTTGCGGAACCTTTGCCGACGTGCCGCCGTTCGCGGCCCCGGACCCCAAGACCCGCGAGATGGTCGGTTTCGACGTCGATCTCTGCAAGGCCATCGCCAAGCGCTGGGACGTCACGCCAAAGATCAGTCCGCTCTCGGTCGAAGCGCGCGTTCCCGAGGTCAAGCTCGGTCGCGTCGACATTACCGTCGCCAACCTGGCCTACACCCAGGGCCGCGCGGAACAGATCCAGTTCTCCGACCCTTACTACGTCGCCAGGGAGATGCTGGCTGTCAAGGCGTCGGACCCAGGCACGCACAAGGCCGACTTTCGGGGCAAGCGGTTGGCGTCGACCAAGGGATCGACGTCGGAATTGGCGATCAAGCTGAACGAATCGGAGCCGCTGACCTTCGTCGACACGGGGTCCGCTTACATGGCGGTCCAGCAGAACAAGGCGGTGGGAATGGTGGCGAACACCATGACGATTACCAAGCTGGTCAATGAGTCCAGGACGGCCGGCCAACAGTTGAAGATGATCGAGGAGCCGATGGTGCTGCAGCCGATCGGCATCGGCATGAAGAAGGATGAGCCTGCGCTCCTGGCCAAGGTCAACGAAACCTTGCTGGCCCTGGATCAGGCGGGCGAGATCAATCAACTCTGGGACAAGTGGCTTGGTCCGAACACCGAATTCAAAATGGCCCGCACCGACAAGGTCTTGCCGCTCAGTCAGCTGAAATTCACGCCGCTCCCCTGATGCTGAGACGCGTCGACCGGCGCGGGAGAAACGCTTTTTTGGCAGATATGCGGTCGCCATGACCTTGGGCGACGGGTGCACCGATTCCGAAGTTCGCGCACCATCGCCGCGGCATCTTTTCGCGGACTTCGGAAAGTCATGGGCACCGGCAAATCCATGATTCGAGTGCCGCTTTCGATCTGAAGTTCCTGAAATCGGTTTTGCCGGGAGTGAGTCAGGGACTTCAGATCGGCGGCACCAGCATCAAATTGGCTGGTGGTCCTATGACGCCTACATTCGCAAACGTGTCGCCCCGAATGTTGGCGTCGGACCACTAGCAAGCCATTGATTGGTTGCGACATCGCAAAAGGCGCGACCGCTTGCGCAACGTTCCTCGAACCGAGCGCCTTTTGAATAGAGGAAAGCTATTTGTTGGCGTGGCGCTCGGCGGCACGTCGATGAGAATACGATCGGCGTCGTTCCCACTTCGGTGTAACGGCGATCGGCCATTACGAGCCCGT
>Ga0210408_10000507_pt1 | contig 49670 bp, 43 predicted proteins | sample IncBWH4MmetaG_FD_155471 | JGI IMG/M metagenome (GOLD analysis project Ga0210408, IMG submission 155471) | Forest soil microbial communities from Barre Woods Harvard Forest LTER site, Petersham, Massachusetts, United States - Inc-BW-H-4-M | ecosystem: Environmental > Terrestrial > Soil >...
CGTCGCTACTCGATCAAGATGCAACTGAGATGGAACCACGCAAGATCTGCGCCAGGACTAGAGGGCAGAAAACCAGAACCCAACGGCGTGCATAACGAACAGGGGCTGGAAGTCACGGAATCTCTCTCTTCTTCCGGTCGAGGGAGAAAAATGTCCTTGACATCCCCTCTTATAGACCAGGCGTTTACGGTGCGCCGGGCTAAACCGGCTTGAAGTAGAGGATGAAAGAGCCTGTGCAGCGATGCTAGCTGACGTTCCAGTGGGTGAAAGTCCCATCGGTGGAGGCGCTCAGGTGCCACCGTAGTTATACCCGACGACGAGAAGGGTGACCGACTCGCCGGAAGCTCGGGAGTAAAAGTCCCCGTTGGCTGGGAGAAATGCCTGGTCAGATCCGTACAGGGGGGCGAGCAACTCGACAGGCCGCAGCGAAGCAGTGAACCAGTGAAGCCGCGAAACCATCCCCCATCGGAAACGGATGATGGGAATTTCGGGAGTGCCGAGCCGTTAGGCTTTCGGCGTAAGGCCAATGTCATCGGTGAAGGAACTGAGCAAGTGCAACTGATGAACTCCCCGCGGTCATAGAGGGCGGCATGTGGAGAAGGAAGGTACAGCGAAAGCACGGAACCACTCGCGGGTCGCCTAGGCGGAAACGCACAGCGAGGGCATCAGGTATAAGCCGCAAGGCGGCGAAATCAGGATGTGCCCATGAGTGGGGCGGATGGGGCCGATTAAGTGAAGATGGACCGAGACAGCATAACTCGGACCGGAGCGAGGGCCCCTGGGGTAGAGCGGAAGACCGCTTGCACGGAGGTGCTCATAAGCACATTGCCCCTGACACAGAGCAGGGAATCGCGATGGTAGCAGAAGAGCACGAAGGGCGCAGGCAAACTGATGTCATTGGGAAGGCCTCGTCTGACAGTCCGGCCTTGAAGCCGTACCGGGGAAAACCCGCCGTACGGAATTTTAGGGGAGGCGATGGAAACGTCGGCATCATTCGAAGCCCGGTCCGCGCCATTGCCTTACCCGACTACGAGAAAGGAGTAGCGATCCGCTCGGCCTCGAGTCTTGCGCGGGGTACCGCGAGGTACTCAGTGAAGCGTAGACAGAGGATAGGTGGGGTGGGTATCCAGCTGCGAAAAGATCATTCTGGACGCCAACCTTTTTAATATGCGCGGAAGGCAACACGAACAGGGGCGATAGCGCGAAAGTGCGAGCTGCGGAGATGCTGACAAACCTCACGAAGGCGCACCCACACCGATGATTGACTTGCTTTCGATTCTTGGCGACTGAAGACAAACCTCCCACTCCCTCAAGGTTAAAGGATGGGTGGTTCTGTGGTCGAAATCACCGGCACACAAGAGGTCAGGCTTTCAATTTCGCGAGCTTGCGACGAACCGCGCCCGCCAGACCCAGCAAACCAGTGCCAGATAACATCAACGTGCTCGGTTCTGGCACGGTGGTGACAAGGGTGGTTGCGCCACGCACATTGTTCGGTTGGTTGGGATGAAATCTATCGACAGTAAAGAACTGAGTGGTAGTACCGTTGAAGGTCTTCCCATCAAAGATAACAGAGAAGGTGCCCACAAGCCTCAAATCGCTGGCGCCGGCGGCGGCGCCGCCAAAGATGGTACCCGCAAAATTATTCGCAGTAACGGTAACGCCCCCAATGTCGAATGTAAAACTTCCTCCACTAAACACAGACCCAATAATCTTGTTGTCGACAATGTACGGGTGAAGTGACCCCGTAATAAAGTTGAGGGAACCAAGACCTTGCACCGATAGGCCGCTTACGTCATTGACCAGCGAGTCTTGCAAAGTGAAGAGCCCTGTGACTGTGCCTCCGGTGTTCCTAAACGAGATGGTGTCCGCCATCGCGGGCACTGCGCACACCGCCAGTAGAATCACGCACGTCATCAAACGTGACTTCATTGAGACTCTCCCCTGAAAGCGAAAGTAAAGGCGACAACTGTTGCGCCGCTATGAATCCCCGCCGAAGTCAGTAGGTTTGGTCTCTGCTCCCGTCGCGATGGCGCAACAATACCGAGACGGAGCAAATCATACACGAGGTTCAAAAGTGCGAAAATCCTCCATTTGAACGACATCCTTAAATGTTTACTCCGACTTGGTTCGCTGTCGCTGCAATACATGACATCCTCCGCTTCCAGATTACAGAGCACCAGACCAGCGACATCCCTGTAGCGCCCCAGAACTGATTGATGAAATCAGCGTTCTCGCAACTTTGCGCCTTTTGTTCGCCAGGAAGGCGCTTGCTAAGGCGATGTTTTCAACAGCAGTCCGACGTTCCGCCGCCGGCTGGGCACAAGCACCCCTTGCACAATCTCCAACGGTAACGCAGATGGCGATGTTTGTTCATTTGACGACTGAGTCTCGCATCCCACGGATTCGCCGAACTGGAATCGCTCGCCTGCGTAAACCTGTCGGGACTTCACCCGCAGGTGTTTATGCTGTGCCCGTTACACGCAACTTTTATGCCTCTCACCAGTGGCTGAGAGAGTTGAAGCGGCGAAATCAGGGTGCAATTGCTGGCATCTACTTTCGAGTTCCCGATGAACAACTGGTCTGGGTCGGCCACTATGGGAAGGCTCATCGTTTTGTCACATCTGCCCAGGCAATAGCCGAGTTTACGAAGGCAGACGATCCATTGGGTTGGGAAGTTGTAGTACCTCGTCGTATTGAGGCAAACGAAATTCACAAAACCCGGCGACTGCCTCAAGTGATCGGCTGGAGGTTCTCTCCAAAAGACGCGGTGCTTGTCACTCGACGTCTAGCGCTCGGGCGGAGGATATCGCTTTCGTGCGTTGACCGAGCGCAGTCAACTCGGTCCCCCAAGCTCGCCGCACACTATTCTCTAGTTGTTCCTGGCGTGCCCGAACCCACGGAGCATAGTGCTTCTCTGTAACCTTGATGCTTTTGTGCCCCAGTAGGATCGAAACCTGATCAAGTGGTACTCCCGCGAGAAGCATTTCCACGGCAAATGTGTCGCGAAACATTTGGGGATGACAGCGTTTGCGCGTGCCGTCCGCCTTTCTGAGGTCGGCGATTGTGAACAGGCGCCGGTAGCTCCTTTGCCAGTCTGCAACCGCCGTCTTCGGCAATCCGTTCCCACTCCAAAAAAAATACATGCGGTTTGGCTTCGGTCCGGCGGGAGCCGATCGCAGGGCTGCCGCCACGTGCGGCGGTAGAGGGACGTATACAGGTTGTCGGGTCTTCGCTTGGTAAAGAAGCAACTTGTCGTCCCCGCTCAGACGGCTTCTTTCCAGCGTGACGGCATCCCGAATTCGCAAGCCACTCCAGCGCATCAGCAGCGTCAGCGCGCGGATGCGCTCTCCGTTGCCAGTCTCGCCGCGATGGTCGCGGTAGAAGTTGGTGGAGTCGAGGATGCGCTCGAATTCATCTGCAGGGAAGTAGTCCGTCGGCGTTTGGTCTACTTTGATTGCGCCGATGCCCAGCATCGGGTGCTCCACGATCCATTTGCTTCTCTGGCAGAAGTGAAAAAATCCAATCACCCGACTCTGCTTCTTGCTTTTCGACAGAGGCTTATCAGTCCAGCTCGAGCGGAAGTCGCGCAGAGCAACAACGTCAAGGTCTGCGAGCCGTGAGAAGCGGCGCTTGGCGGCCCAGGTGAGAAACTGCTTGCGGAAAATGGTGTTGAGCTTGGAAAGGGTGGATTCCCGCAGTCCGCGATCCTTGGCGTCCTGTAGGTAGGCTCGCACCGCATCAGGAATGGTGACGCCGACGGGTCGAGGCTTCTCTGGAGACGGATCGCGAGCCTGCTCAAGGCGAATGCATTCGGCCTGAGCGCGCTCCCAACTTTTGGTCTTCAGGCTGCGCCGGACGTAAGCATGGCCCACGGTGCCTTCAACCCACATGGGGCATCGACAGCGCTTCCAGTAACGGTCCCAGCGTTTCGCGCAACCCGGATGGTGGCGACGATACGGAGTGAGCATGGCCAAACTATCGTACAGTTATCGTACAGTGTCAAGAGCCAATTGTTTCAAAGTGTATGAAACAAAAGGCTTAAGTGCTGGTGGAGGCGGCGGGAGTCGAACCCGCGTCCGAAAATGTTACTGGTCAAGAGACTACATGCGTAGTCCAGTTCATGCCCTGGGCATTACCCCAGGACGTTCGCAACCCCCGCTCAGAACGGACAAGAAACGGGTTTTGCTAGCCTGATGATCTCATCCTCCCCACTCAGACGTGGCGGGGAAGACCAGCCCGCTGTGTGACGTCCGCTCGCAGCCCACGGGCGAAGCTGCGGAAGACGGCTACTTAACTAATTAAGCAGCGTATGCCATCTGTTGATTGGCAATTATCATTTTGCCCACGATTACGGGTGTGTGCACCCCGGCATGCCTCTTGGCCGCAAGCATCTCCGTCGAAGCCGTGACGCCCCCACTGGTGGGATGGCCTGTAAAGATCCACTTCCAATCTAGGTGGCAACCCAGAGGAAGTCAAACACCTGATTAGATGCAGCTTTCGGGCCTTTCGGACCATCCCTTCCGTGCTCTCTCCGCGCTCCCACCCTGGCTCCAACTAACTTGCATCCCGCTCATCCGTCCAACATCTCATCCAGAGGCAGCCTGTACAATATGGGACCTGTCGCCGACCATGACCTTGAATGTCCATCGATGGCGGGAGAATTGCCGGTGAAGGTCGAGTGTCTGCCCTTTTCCCGCATTCCCCATAGCACCCGGCTCTTTCTGGATTTTCTTTCGTATTCTCCTCAACTTCAGAAGTTCTATCCGCGCTCTCCCAGCCTTGCCGAATGGCGAACACAGGAAACACCCGGTGAGGGTTATGATGCGGCGCGGCGTCGGCAAGTCAGCGACGCGCTCGAACGCCAGAACCGGGCCTGGAACGCTTCGCCGAAAACTCTGGACAACATCGCTCGCCTCCGCTCCGGTGCGTCGGCCGTCGTTACCGGGCAGCAAGTCGGTCTCTTTGGCGGGCCGCTTTTCTCGATCCTGAAGGCTCTTACCGCAGTGAAGTTGGCGGAAGAAGCCTCCGCCGCGGGAGGCGACGTCGTCCCGATTTTCTGGTTGGCCACCACGGATCACGACCTCGCAGAAGTGAATCACACCCTGCTCCCCGGTCCGGAAGCGTCGCTCCATGCCATCGCTACCGCAAGCCGCGGGCTCGACGAGGCGCCCGTGGGCACCGTGACCTTTGGCCCCGAGATCGAGGCTGCGGTGCAGTCGGTCAGCGAACTTCTCGGCGCAACCCAGGCCACCGACTTTCTGCGCGAGTATTACCGGCCCGGAGAAACTCTGGGCAGCGCCTTCGCCCGTCTTTTCTCCCGCCTGTTCGGCGACTTCGGTGTGATTCTCATCGATCCCTCCGATCCGGACTTCCATGCCTTTGCCGAACCAATGTACCGGGCCGCCATCGAGCGCGCAGCCGAACTCGACGATGCGCTTCTGACGCGAGGCAAAGCCTTAGAGGATGCCGGCTATCACCAGCAGGTGAAGGTCACGCCGTTGTCCACTCTGCTGTTCACGTTGAAGAACGGCGCCCGGATCCCGATCCATCGCCGGACCGCGACGGCGGAATTCCTGGTGCGGGACGAGAAGCTGTCCCGGGAAGAACTGCTCCGCCAGATTGCGGCAACTCCCCAGGACTTCAGTCCCAACGTGCTGTTGCGACCGGTGGTACAGGACTACCTGTTGCCGACCTTGGCCTACACGGGAGGAGCCGCAGAAGTGGCGTATTTTGCGCAAGCCGGAGTGGTCTACGAAAAGCTCCTGGGTCGCGTGACGCCGATCGTCCCGCGCTTCAGTGCCACCCTCGTCGAGCAGAAACCGAAGGCGCTTCTCGACCGCTATGGTCTGGCTTTGCCCGACGCCTTCCATGGAGAGGAGTTGCTGCGAGAAAAAATTGCCGCTAGAGTTCTGCCCGCGGAATTGCAGCAAGCCTTCGATCGCGCGAATACAACCGTGCAAGAATCGCTGAGCACGGTTCGCGAGGCCCTGGCAAAACTGGACAAGACTCTGGTCGATGCCGCCGACAATGCCAGCTCCAAGATGCAACATCAAGTCGAAAGCCTCCGTGCCCGCGCCGCCCGAGCCGAGTTGCGCCAAAGCGAGGTCGTCACCCGCCACGCCCAGCAACTCAGCAACTCGCTGTTTCCGAACAAGGCCCTGCAGGAACGCGAAATCGCCGCCATCTATTACCTGTCTCGCTACGGCATCGAATTCCTGAGCACCCTCTACAACACCCTCCAAACGGGCTGTCACGACCACCAGGTCGTTCGTCTCGACTGAACCTGGTTTGGTTTGTGGGGCGACGGGTGTCTTCGCCCGTCACGCTACGCCATGTCATAAGTAGGACGTTCGGGAGCTTTGGTCACGAAGACCGGGTCTTCGTACGGAGTGTTCTCGCCCGTGTACTTGTAGGCATCATCGGCAGATGTAGAGTTGAAACGGTGCGCCATCTTTCGAGGGTGCCGGAAAGACTCTTCCCCATCGTAGGGAGGGGTCTTCAGGGCGGTCTTCCAGTTCCCAGGTGTGGTCGGGCCTCCCGAACTGTCTGCTACGACGCGATTGACGAGTTTGCCAACGGCAGAGTGACATCAAAGGTGATGTTGGCAGGAGACGGCACACGAAACGGCGGGCGACGGTAGAACCTGAAGCCGACGCTTTGCGCGGTCATGGTGTAGACACCTAACGGGAGATCTGCTCGGTACTTGCCTAAATCATTCGTAGCGACAGTCTTGCTCGTGCGCTCGCTCTGAAACGTAACCTTGACTCCCCGGATCACGGCTCCAATCGGATCTGTGATCGTTCCCCGAACATGGAAGGTCTGAGGCTGAGTTGCAGGGGTCGCAGACTGTCCGAAGAGAGTCGCACTGAGCAGCAAGCCTGCTAGCGGAACTGAAATTACATAGGTCGTCCATCGAAGAAAAGGGCTCTTGGCAGGTAATCCTACCGCAAACATGGCCTCATATCGCTTTCTGTGAGATGAGTCTCACTCCGCTTTGCTCGCTGCCAGATAACTCCCCAGCCCAATCATAATCGCACCGGTTGCCGTTCGCTGGCTCCGCCGGACCCTGGCCGACGAACGAATCCGATTTCCCAGTGGCCCGGCGAACATGGTCACCACCAGATCGGCAGTAGTGTTCAAGGTCACCGACATCGTTCCCAGCACCAGAAACTGCCCGAAGACGTGGCCGCTGTGTCGGTCCACGAACTGAGGAATGAACGACAGAAAGAACAGCGCTGTCTTTGGGTTCAATACTTCGGTAGCGACCCCTTGCCAGAACGGATTGCGCGCAGGAAGGCGAGCCTCGGCAGGCAGGGAAGCATCGTCCTTCCGCGCCTCCAGGATCATCCGGATGCCCAGAAGGCAAAGGTAGGCCGCGCCGACATATTTCACGGTAGCGAACGCCACGGCGGACCGTGCCAGTACCGCCGATACCCCGGCAGCCGCCGCCATCACGTGCACGATGCCGCCGACAAACGTTCCCAGCGACGACAGCACTCCTTCGCGCCGCCCGCCTGCCAGGCTTCGCGCCAGGACATAGAGCATCCCGGGTCCCGGCGCGATCGCCAGTAAGAGCGCCGCCGTCAGGAACAACACAAGCTTGCTCGAGTCGATCATGATTTCGCGATCCTACGCAATCATCCCCACCAATTCTTCGAGCGACTCCACCCGCGACAGCCCCTTTTCCCGATAGGCTCCCGCCACGTCGAAGAGAACGGCCTGCATTCCCGCTCCCATGGCTCCGCGGTAATCCACCGAATACACGTCGCCCACGTACAGGCTCTCTGCCGGCTTCGCGCCAACACTTTGCATAGCGGTCTCGAAGATCACCGGATCCGGTTTTTCGCGTCCTACGATGCCCGAGTCGGTGATCGTCAGAAATCCGTCCGCAATCCCGCAGCGCGCGAGGACGGCGGCGATCTTTCCGTCGGCATTAGAAATGACCGCGGTCTTGTATTTTCCCCGGATTTGTCCCAGCGCTTCGTGCGTTCCCGGCCTAAGCTGGTCCCAGTTCGCGGAAGTGCGCGTGTTGGCGATCAACTGCTGTCGCAAGTCCTCGGCCCGAAGATCGAGTTCCTCGAACAGCCGCGCGTAGAACATGTCCCAAAAGCTGTGGTCGGCTTTCCCGCCGTGTTCGACGATGTCATCAAATTTGTTCTTCACTTCGGCTTCGAGCCGGTGCAAAAGTTCCTCTGCCGGCGCGATGCCGCGTTGGTGCAGCGGAGCGAGAATCCGCGGCCGGTTGGCGAAAAGGAGCGTGTTGCCGACATCGAAGAACACAAATCGTAGGTTTTGCTGCATGAGGAAATTCTATACGCGGCGCTTTGACGGTGCCTTAGTCGGTTCCGCCCTATTCCGTTTTCACCTTCTCGACTCGTGACCCCGCCCCCAAAAACGGGTAATATCCTATTTCATAACTGCCGCTGGAGCTATCATCCTTCGGCGTCCGCAAAGGGCAAACCCGCTTGCACTTTCTCACCCTGGTCAGCCAGTTCAACCGCGTGCGCTGGGCTTTCACCCTGATGCAGGGCGGACTCACGGTGACGCCTCTCGCCTTCCTCGGTACCATCCTCCTCATCCAGTCTTCGAGCAAGAAGGGGGACGCCTTTGACCTGCTCTGGGCGCTAGTTTTTGGATTTGCCACGCTCAACATCCTTAGCCTCGTGGCGAAGCGCTTCGATCCCGACCGCAATCGCATGAGCTTCGGCGAAATGATGGCTGTCCTGACCGTGATCGTCGCCGTCTTCCTGCTGGGCTGGGAGATGTTGTACTTGTTCAAGATCCTCCCCATCCGCCTCTCTCACTGACTGTTTTTTGGAGTATGATTCGCTGCAATGGCGAAGAATGCCCCAGCTTTCGAAGTGACCTGCCCCTGCTGCAACGCGGTCCTGAAGGTAGATCCGGACACAAAGGCGGTGATTGCTCATACCGCTGCGGTCAAGCCAAAAACCTTCAACGACATCGAAGAAGCCGCCCGCGCCATGAAGGAACAAGACAGCCGCCGCGACTCGATTTTCCGCCAATCGGTTGAAGCCCAGAAAAACGCCTCCGACCTGCTGGAAAAGAAATTCCAGGAAGCCGTGAAAAAGGCGAAAGAAACGCCCGACACCGGTCGCCCCCTGCGGGACTTTGATCTGGATTGATGATGTCCCGCCCGCTGTTTCTGGGGCACCGCGGTGCCCGTGCGACCCGGTCCATTCCCGAGAACACCATCGAATCTTTCGATCTCGCCCTGGCACACGGCTGCCATGGCTTCGAATTCGACGTGCGTCAGACAGCCGACGGTCGTGCCGTGATCTGCCATGATCCGACCGTCCACGGAATCGAAGTGGCTCGCGCGGGGTCCGGGGACTTGCAAGACCTCCCAGTCTTGCAAGAGGTCCTCGCCCGATACTGGCAAACGGCATTCCTCGACATAGAAATAAAGACGACGGGTCCGGAAGCCACCGTGCTGGAAGCTCTTCGATCGCATCCCCCTCAACGGGGATACGTTGTCTCGTCGTTCCTGCCCGCAGTCTTGCACGCCATCAGAGCCCTCGACCGCGAGATTCCCCTCGGTCTGATCTGTGAAGATCGCCCGCAGCTGGCGGCATGGAAGGAGCTACCCATCCAGTTCGTCATGCCGCACTACAGCCTGGTAGACGAGGCTCTATGTCAGCTTCTGCACGCGGCGCGGAAACAGATCCTCGTCTGGACGGTAAACAGAAGGGAAGAGATGCTCCACCTGAAAAGCTGGGGAGTAGACGGCATCATCACTGACGATACGAAGTTACTGCTGGAAGTGCTGCATCCGCCGAAGGCTTGAACCCAAGACCTGACTCAAGGCCTGACACCTGGTTCTTTTAATCCGCCGCCACCTCGAGCTTCATACCCGTTCGCGGTCTCCGCAGGTACGCCGCCCGCTCCATCTCCAGCGCTTCCAGGTTCCCGCCCGTGGTCTCCTCATTCCAGCCCAGCACTGCGCCAATCCGAAAGGCGGCTTCCCGGCTGCACGCTTCCGACCAGCATGGCCCCAAGGCGACGGGAACTCGCCGCAGCAAGACGTCGCCCAGAGTCACGGCGCATTCGTGCACGTAGGCATCCACGGCTTCCGCGACAATGTGCTGCGAATGCGGGCAGACGGGCGTACGCAATTCCACGCTGCCGAGCGCCATGCGGGCGATATCCAGTGCCCGTTTCCCGTGCCATTCCACGATCGCCCGGGCCGAATCCTCGCTGATGCTTCCGGTCTCGGCGATCTCCACCACCCAGTGATCGAGTAGGGGATCGATCACTGCCGCGTCCGCCACCGCCACGGCGTTCGGTTCCGCAACCCGGATCCCGATCTTGCGGGCGCAGTCGCGCGCCACGCTCGCCGCCGTCGTCAGGCTTCCGCCGACCACGGAAATCATTCGTGAGACGTTTTCATCCTCGTGGTCGTGGAGTATGTGTTGGCGGTTGATCGCTCCCGGATCGACCTTGGCCTCGTACGGCAGTGAGCGCACTCCGGCAAACGCATAACGGATGTGATTCTGCGAGATGCGCGCCTTGGGAAACATCCCGAGCAGCGATTGCATCAAGTGTTCGATTTCATCGAGCGCCGGGTGAACCTTGCCCGGATCCGATGTGTCGGCAACGTTGGTCGAACCCACCAGAATCTGCTCGTTCCAGGGAATCACGTAGAGGGGCCGCCCATCGCGTCCCGTGGTGTAGACCGCCGCGCCTGGCGCGCCCGGAAAATTCGATACCACGATGTGAGAACCGCGCACCCCACTGAGCATCGGCCGTCGTGTCTTAACCCCCGATTTTTGGCACGTCCGGTCGGCCCACGGACCCGTCGCGTTTATCACCCAGGTCGCTTCAACCTTCTCCTCGACGTTGCGCGTCCAGTCGCGGAGCAATAACCCACGCGCACGGCCGTGGGCCACATCGACCGCCAAAACCTGCGTATGATTGCGAGCCACTGCGCCCGCCGCGATCGCTTCGCCCAGCCATTCCGCCACCAATCGTTCCGGGAACTCGCACTGGGCGTCCTCGTAGTCAAACAGCGACCAATGTTGTCCCGCGTCGAGCCCCCGCTCCAGCTTCTTCCTCTCCATCTCGAACGCGGCGGCATCGACCTTGCGGCCCGCCATGCGCCGGTACACCCACAGTGCGGCTCGCACTGATAGGGCGCTTCGCCCGTTCCGGTCGCTCAAAGCCATCAGGAAGTGCGCCGGATGCGCCAGGTGTGGGCGCTCCCGCAGCAACCGCTCTTTCTCGCGCAACGACTCACGCGCGCCCGCAATGTCACCCTGTTCCAGGGACCGCAGCCCGCTCAGGATCCGGGTGGAACGGCTGGTAGTCCCGCCGGCGAAGTCGTTCTGCTCCACCAGGAGGGTCCGCTTGCCCGCCCGCGCACACTCCCGTGCAATCGCCACCCCGATCGCGCCGCCACCCACCACGGCCACCTGAAAGTGCTGGCCCGTCAGCGGTTGTCGATGATTGCTGGGCAAATTCATTTGGGATGGGTCGGGGCAGCCCGCGTCCGTACCTGGGCGCACTTCCCCAGATAGAGTGTTACCCCCGGGTCATATGTCACGAAAGATCACCATGGTGTTGCAGCATTCGTTCACGAATGAGTAACCATGGGCCTCACTCCAAAGGAACTATGGATGGAATGGGTCAACCCCGTAAATCGCGCTATGAGAATCAGATGGGGGCATTCATCGATGCAATACCTGATGGCCGTGAACCCCCTGAGAACGTTCGTGACTCAGTTCGCTTTCCCCGGTTCCTCGCATTCGCACCCCGGTCGGAAAACCTACATTGCTCCTGCGCACACACGTCGTTTAGATTGGTTGCCAATGCCCCCGACAACTGGTGAACGCTTCGAGCGGGCCGTCGCCATCATGCGTCGTCTCCGCGCCCCGGGCGGATGCCCCTGGGATCGCGAGCAGACCTTCGACTCCATTAAGCCCTTCACCCTCGAAGAAACCTACGAGGTCCTCGAGGCCATCGACAATCGCGATTGGGACGAGTTGAGCGGCGAGCTCGGCGACCTGCTGCTGCAGGTGCTTTTCTACGCCGAAATGTCCAAAGAGCAGGGAACGTTCTCCATCGACGATGTTCTGGATCGCCTTTCCACGAAACTTGTTGAACGCCACCCGCATGTGTTTGGTGACGTGCAGGCCGAAACCTCCTCCGAAGTCATCCGCAATTGGGAAGCGATCAAAGCCGAAGAAAAGAAAAAACGCCTGGCCGCGGGCGGGGGCAAATCCGCAAGAGAATCCGAAGCGCCCCAGTCGATCCTCGCCGGCGTTTCCCCGGCCATGCCGTCCCTATTGGAGGCGCACAAGCTCAGCGCGAGAGCAGCGCATGTCGGCTTCGATTGGCCCAATGTCGACGGCCTTTTCAAAAAGCTTGACGAAGAGACCAAAGAGCTGCGCCAGCAACTGAAAGACTTTCCTGCTCCTGGACCGCGCCCTCCGGCCCGCGGGATCGCCGGCTCCGGCGCCGCGCAAATTCCGGAACCACTTCGCGCCGGCACGGAAGAGGAAGTTGGCGATCTCTTCTTCGTGCTGGTCAACATCGCGCGTTATCTCTCCGTCGATCCCGAGTCTGCCCTCAAGAAAACCAACCGCAAGTTCAAGCGCCGTTTTCAATGGATGGAAGACCAGCTCCGCGTCTCGGGCCGGTCCCCGGACCAGGCCACCATGGAGGAGTTGGAGTCTCTCTGGCAGCAGGCAAAAGAGGCGGAAAAATCGCATCCGTGAACACCGACTCGATCGTCATTCGCGATTGCCACGAACTCAACGAACTGCACGCCGCGGTGGCCCTGCAGAAGGAAGTCTGGAACTTCAGCGACGCCGAGCTCGTCCCACTGCGCCTGTTTGTCGTCGCCGAAAAAGTCGGTGGCCAGGTCATTGGCGCCTTTGAAGGCAACGACATGATCGGCTTCGCCCTGGCCGTGCCAGGCGTTCGCGACGGCCATCCTTACCTGCATTCGCACATGCTTGCTGTGCGCAGGGACTTCCGCAACGCCGGCCTGGGTCGCCGCATCAAGCTTTTCCAGCGCGAACGGGCCATGGCACGCGGCTTCGAACTCATCGAGTGGACCTTCGATCCGCTGGAAATCAAGAACGCATACCTCAACATCGAAAAACTCGGAGCCATCGCGCGCCGCTACACCATCAACCAGTACGGCATTACGTCCTCCCCGTTGCAGGGAGGTCTGCCTACTGATCGTTTGATTGCGGAATGGTGGGTCAAGTCGAAGCGGGTGGAGAGCTTGCTAGGTAAGGGCGCCATTCCCCAGATCTCGGCGGTGACAACAATCTCGGTGCCCGCTGCCATCTACGAATGGAAGGCTTCGCCCGGCACGCGCGTCCGCGCCCAGCAGCTACAAGACGGCAACCGCGGGCAATTTCTCAAGGCTTTTGCCGACGGCCTTGCAGTGGTCGGTTATGAGCGGGACAAAGCCGGCAACGGCAAGTTCCTGCTCGCTCAATGGGACGAGCCTTGGTCCTTCGCGAGCGAATAGTCCGGCACGACGGGAATTGAGTCAACAGAAGCTCCACACTATGAAGATCGAAGCGATCACGCTGCGCGAAATCCAAATGCCCCTCGTCCACTTCTTCGAGACGAGCTTTGGCCGAGTTTACAGCCGCCGCATTGTTCTCGTTACCGTACATTGCGAAGGCATGGATGGCTGGGGTGAATGCGTCGCCGGTGAAGCTCCCGGCTACAGCAGCGAATGGATCGACTCCGCCTGGCTGACCCTTGCCAGCCATCTTGCACCGGCCCTGGTCGGCCGCACGCTGTCCCAGGGCAGGGAAGTGGCAGCGCTTCTCTCCCGGGTTCGCGGCCATCGCATGGCCAAGGCTGCCCTCGAAAACGCGCTTTGGGACATCGAGGCCAGAATCAAGCAGCAGCCGCTGTGGAAGCTTCTCGGTGGTACCCGCCACGAGATTCCATGCGGCGTCTCCATCGGCATCCAGGACTCTGCTGAACAACTTCTCGACCGCATTCACACCGAACTCGCAGCCGGCTACCGCCGCATCAAGATCAAGGTCAAACCCGGATGGGACGTGAACATCCTGGAGAAGGTTCGTGCGCGCTGGTCCGACATCACGCTCAGCGTCGACGCCAACTCCGCCTACACCCTCGACGAAGTCGAACACCTGCGCAAGTTCGACCAATTCAATCTGCTAATGATCGAGCAGCCCCTCTGGAACGACGACATCTACTATCACGCCCGCCTACAGAAAGAACTGCGCACCTCCATCTGTCTTGACGAATCCATCGAGCATGCTCGTGACGCTGCCTGCGCCGCCGAAATCGGCGCCTGCCGCATCATCAACATCAAGGTCGGCCGCGTGGGCGGGTTCGTCGAGGCGAAGAGAGTTCACGACGTCTGCCAGAGCGCGAAAATCCCGGTCTGGTGCGGAGGGATGCTCGAGTCCGGCGTCGGCCGTGCCCACAATATTGCCCTTTCCACGCTGGAAAACTTTCGCCTGCCTGGCGACGTTTCCGCTTCGAAGCGTTACTGGAAAGAGGACATTATTGAACCGGAGGTTGAAGTATCGCAGGAAGGCCTCATCGCGGTTCGCGACGAACCTGGCATGGGCTACCGCGTGCGCGAAGATCAGATTGCGAGCATCACGGTAAGAAAACAGACCATCACAGGCTAACCGCGAGAATTGCTACGTCAACGGTGCCCGGAGTCAGCGCTGGCTATGTGCCGCGCGTCCGTTATTCGCCACCGTCGCTTCCTCCTTCTTTAGCAGGTCCACTCCCTCGGCGAAGCTCAGGCCGCGCGGAACTGGCCGGAAGTCGGTGAGAACCTCGGTCGACTTGATGTCGATCCGCTTGAAGAACAGGATCCTTCCCGTAAACGCGAGGCTCATCTTCTGGATATCCCAGGAGCCGTCCCCAAGATCGCCCTGCTCCACCAGAAAATACCCGCCTCGGTCGAGGTGGCCAAGAATCCCCCATCCGAAGCCCACATCCTTGAAGAGCGTGCCGTTGATCTTCGCAATGCGGTTTTTCCCGGCATCAATCAGAATGTAGCCTTGCATTCCTTGCAGCACTTGCTCAGTCCGCGTCGGCGGATCGTACTTGGGATTGGGCCGAAACTTCAGCCGCACCAGTTCATCACCAGCTTTGCCTACCCCCGCAGCGCCCGGTTGGCTCCCGTCATAGTCGAACAGAAACGCGTCCGGCATCGCTCTGACGATTCGTCCAACCCGGTCGGCATCTTCCTTCTCTCGTTCCCGCTTCTTCTTCAGTTCTTCGGGATCCTTCATCAACTGATCCAGGCGCGCTTCTTCCGCCAGCCGCTGCTCGTTCGTGAGCGGCTGGTCGTCGTATGCCACCGCCATACCCGCCATGGCATCCTTGGTTTCACAGTACATTTTCGTTTGCGAGCCGTGCCCCGTTTCCTTGCGCGACAGGAACATGTGATGTACAGAATCATCCTGCGAGGCCTTCACCTCGTTCTGCACGGTGCGGCGAACGAACTCTCCCGGCGGAATCGACGGCACTTGGTCGCCGAAGAAGCGAGGACCGAAACACACCATTCCGGTCAGCAGCACGACCCGCCGCCAGGTATCTTGATTTCGCCCCATGTGCCCCCCCCACTGACCGTAGTGTACCTTTAGAAGAGGTCTGCGCAGCCGCCGTTGTATGGAAATTGCCTGTTTCGACTGGCCCTCGAACAACTTGCCCGCGCCGCCATTTCGCGTATAGTCTGATCGACGTTCCTGACCTTATCCTCGCATCCTGTGTCCATGGTCTGCGGCTGCGATAGGTGCATACGGCCTGGATGGGTATGGTTTAGAATCGTAGCTTCCCGCCAATATGGGTCCCCGGCTGCGCCGCCAGGGATAGGCCGGAGACAAGGCGAAGCACACTTAACTCGCGGTCCGAAATTCCGCAAACCACCCGGCAACTAGCCCAAGGAGATTGCGCTCATGGATGTGCCCAAGACTGGGGAGTTCGCACACATTGGGAAGTCGGTCGTCATCAAGGGGGAGCTTTCTGGAAGCGAGGACCTCTATCTCGACGGCCAGGTGGAAGGCAGCATCCTGCTGAAGGGCAACAATCTCACGGTTGGCCCCAACGGCCAGATCAAGGCCAACGTCGACGCCAAGGGGGTCATCGTGCAGGGGAAACTCGAGGGCAACCTTCACGCCAGTGATCGCGTGGAGCTGCGCAAGTCCGCGGTCGTCGTGGGCGATATTGCCACCCAGCGCATTGCCATCGAGGAAGGCGCCTACCTTAAGGGCAAGGTCGATATCAGTAAAGACGGCGCCAAGTAAGGCGTCCGCGCAGTTTGATCGTCGCGTCGACGGTCCCGAAGGTCGCAACATTGGGCTACGTTCTCGCCGTGGCGTGCGGGACCGGTCCAGTACGGTTGCGCTCTCAACACCGCGCCCGGTATGCTGTCGGACTTTTCAGAACGAGACTAGACCCGTACTCCAGAGCTACATGAAACTGTTTCGCGGCTCATCGTCCGGACCAGACAAGGGTTCGTCCCCGGCTCCAAGCAGTCACAAACCTTCCCGCCGCTCGAGCGGCCTGGGCGAGTTGACCCGCCACTGGTCAACGCAGGAAAATCTTTGTGTTCTCGATTTGGGCGCTACCTCGCCCGCCAATATTCGCTACTTCACCGAGCGTTCCCACAAAATCTACAGCGAAGATCTGCTCACCGCCTCCACCGATGGCTCTCTGATCGTCAAGGACGAGCAGGGCACGGTGACCCTCAACAGCCGCCAATTTCTCGAGGATAACCTCGTCTATCCCGCCGCCCAGTTCGACGTGGTTCTGTGTTGGAATCTCCCCGACTACCTCGACGAAAGCCTGGTCAAGCCCGTGGTCGGCCGGCTCTGGTCTGTGCTGAAGCCCGGCGGCATGCTGCTGGCCTTCTTCCACACTCGCGACGCCGGTCCCGACGCTCCTTGTTACCGCTACCACATCATGGGTCCCGACGTTCTTGACATGCAGCCCATCGTTCCCCAACGCGAAGTTCGCCGCGGACCCACCGGTGCCGTGCACCGTGCCATCGGGGCCGGCTTCCGTCTGCAACGTGTCTTCAATAATCGCCACATCGAGAATCTTTTCCGCGATTTCGCCTCCATCAAGTTCTTTCTGAGCCGCGACAACATCCGCGAGGTGCTGGTAGTGCGCTAACCTCCAGCCGAGTTGTTTCGGGGGGGTGGGCTTGCAGAGACTTCCAGGAGCGGCCCATCAGCGAGTCGCGGTCACCAAATATCTTGTCACCGCGGGAGCATCTTCGAGGAAATGAAGAATGGTGCGGCGCACAGGCCGAGGCAACCTCAGCAGCCTGCGAATCCGCGACGAACTCTGAAACACCGGCAGGAGTTGGCGCTGGTAAACTCGACGGTAGCGCTCGACCGCCGTTCCGAGCGAGATCTCCTGCCTGAAAAACGGAATCAAGCACTCCACCGCGGCCACTCCGCTGCGCAGCGCCAAAGAAATCCCGTCTCCTGCAAACGGATCGACAAATCCCGCCGCATCTCCCACCCGCAGCATCCGGCCTTCGGCGGGTTGCGGCCTTTGAAAAATCAAGGGAGAGGTGCTGATGGTCTCCATGGCTGGCTCCCAGCGGCGGGAGCGCTCTGCAAGCTGAGGATGCCGCGCAAACACCTCGGGCAGAGTGTGACCGACATCCGAGCGGATCATGGCACACGCATTGATCTGTCGCGGACCTCCGTTTTCTCCAGCACTAACGGGCTGCACCCCGCAATAACCACCCTCGAAGAAATAGAGGTCCACCGACGCCCCGCTTTCGCGCTCAGCAAAGTGCGCCTTCACCCCCAGCCAGGACGGGTAAGCTTTGTCCTTCCGCGGCGCGCGTTTGCCGTCGAGGTTCGACCAACGCCCCGATGCGTTGATCACGGCGTGCGCCTCAAACTCTTCCGTGGCGGTGCGAACTCGGAACGGTCCATCCCCCGCAACACTTTCCACCGAGGTTTGAAGGTGCGCGTGCACGCCCGCCTCCTCCGCGGCCCGCCACAACTCCGCGTCCAGATCGAATCGAGAAATACTTGCTCCCGCCGGATCAACGGGGGTTGTGATCGTGTGCCCATCCACGAACAACCGGCCTTCGGAGATTCGTACCGCGGACCTCAGCAAGGTGTCGGCACGACTACCCAACTGCCCAGCCAGCAACTCCAGCGATTCTCCCGAAACAAACTCTCCGCACACCCGCTGCCGAGGCAGTCGTCCCCGCTCGAGTAAGAGTACCCGCGCCCCCGCGCGCGCGGCCGTGATCGCTGCGGCGGTACCTCCCGGTCCGCCGCCAACCGCAATCAGGTCGTACTGGTCCTGGCGCTGATGTCCTGGACTCACGAAGCCCCTGCCTTCCACGCGATCACGCCCATCCGAAACAGGTAGGAGCGGCCAATCTCCACTCGTGCCGCCGCCGTCCTGCCCAGAATCTCGCGCATCTCGTCCGGTGTGTAAGCCTGGAGTACCGAGGCCGGCGCATCATGACGCGTGATCCGGCTGCGGTAGAGAGGCACTCCGGCGTAGACCAGCGCCAGATGCGTCGGATGCCGGATCAGGTCATTGATCAGCACCGCGCACCGGCTCACCCGCAGCGCCTCATTCACGAAGCGGACCAATTGGTCAGGGGACAAGTGGTGTGCAAACAGCCCGCAGCCGACCAGATCAAAACTGGTATCTCGGAAAGGAAGCGCCAGCGCGTCTCCCACGATCGAGCGGCCTCCGTTGCTGAGGTGTGATGCGGCGCGATCGAGCAGCGTCACGTCGAGCTGAATGCCCCCCTTGCTCAAGGCTTTCCGGGCCGAGTGCGGCACGTAGCCCGAGCCGGCCGCCACTTCGAGCAAGGAGAAGCTCTTCCGCCGAGCACGCCCGGCCACATGCTGAATCATCTTTCCGGTGGTTGTGATTCCTCCGAACCACCGGTTGAACCACCGCAGATCCAGTAGGGAGTCGGCGACCTCCGCCTCCGTTCCGGCGTCATTGTCCAGGAGTTCGGCAGTGGGAATGCGCTTCATTAGAGGAGGCACCAGCAGTGGGATCGTAATCAAACGGCTAACGGCTAAAAGCTGAGTCTCTCAAACCTCCGCTAGTTCCTCTTCCAACAGCTGCTTGTTGTAAAGGTCGGTGTAGTACCCGTTTCGTGCGATCAGTTCATCATGCGTGCCAAGTTCCACGATGCGTCCGCTGTGCAGTACGGCGATTCGATCTGCATTGCGTACCGTCGATACCCGGTGTGAAATGAAGATCGTGGTACGTCCCCGCATAATCTCGCGCAGGTGGTTCAAAATCTTGTCTTCCGTATGCGTGTCCACGCTCGACAGGGCGTCATCCAAAATCAGAATCCGCGGGTTGCGGATGATCGCCCGGGCAATCGCCGTCCTTTGTTTCTGCCCACCCGACAACGTGAGCCCGCGCTCGCCCACCACGGTCTGGTAGCGCTCGGGAAAGCCTTCAATATCGATCGCAATGTTGGCGGCATCCGCGGCATCACGGACCTCGCCATCGCTCGCGTCTTCTTTCCCAAACGCGATGTTCTCGCGGATCGTGTCACTGAACAGAAAGGTTTCCTGGGGGACGAACCCGATATTGCGGCGCAGGTACTCGATCGGAAACTCCCGAATCGGCCGCCCGTCGATTAGCACCGCGCCTGGCTTGGCGTCATACACTCGGGGTATCAGATTCACCAGCGTCGTCTTGCCCGATCCCGTCGGCCCCACGATCGCCAAGCTGCTTCCTTCCGGCACGTGCAGGTTGACGTCATGCAGCACCGATGCGCCGTTGTAGGCAAAACTCAGCCCGCGGAATTCGATCTCGCCGCGCAGTTCGTTTGGCACCGACCCCGATTCCAGAACCGCCGGGTCATCCGCGATCTCCGGTTGCTCGAGCAGGATCTCATTGATTCTTCCGAGCGATGCTGTCCCGCGCTGGAAGATATTGATTACCCAGCCCAGCGCAATCACCGGCCATGTTAACTGCACCATGTAGGTCAAGAACGCCGCGAACTCGCCTACGGTCATCCGGTGTGCCAAAACCTCCCGTCCTCCCAGCCACAGCACCAGCACTACCGCCAGTCCTAGCGTCAGTTCCAGGGTTGGCCAGAGCAATCCCATCAAGCGCGCGAGCGGCAGGCTGCGCGCGATGTACTCCTTGTTGGCCGCTTCGAACAACCGAACTTCGGCGTCCTCCTGCGCGTAAGCCCGAATTACCCGTGCCCCGGAGAAATTCTCCTGCGCCCTGGCCGAGATGTCGGAGAACATCGCCTGGATCTTCTCGAACCGTTCATGAATCTGCTTGCCAAAATACTGGATCACGATGCTGGCCACCGGCAGCGGCAGGAAGGTATACACCGTCAGCTTCGGACTGATCTTGAGCATATACGCGAGCGCCCCCGCCGTGAACACCAGCGTATTTGCCGAGTACATGATGGCCGGGCCCAGCAGCATGCGCACCGCGTTCAGATCGTTGGTGGCTCGTGCCATCACATCCCCGGTTCGGGTGCGCTGGTAGTAAGGGTAGGAGAGGCTTTCTAGGTGCTGGAACATGTCGTTCCGCAGATCGAACTCAATATCGCGCGAGATGCCGATCACGATCCAGCGGGTCAGGAACTGAAACACTCCTTTGCTGGCTGCGATTGCTACTAGCAACAGCGCATACCAGCCCAGTTGCTGCGACGCCCGGCCCCCGTTCTTCAGGTAGTCCAGCGCCCTTTGCAGGACCTGCGGAAACTGCACCCAGATTCCATTCAGCAAGAGAACGCAGAGAGATCCCCACGCCAGCCCGCGGCGGTACTTCTTCAGGTATGGATAGAGCGGACGCAGACTTTTCGGCAACATCACTTTTAGTAGATGCGATTCTACCAGCGGCCGGTGCAGGTGGTTGTCACCAAAGGAACTTCGTCGCACTCACTTCGCGGTGGCGCGGAATCGCCGCTCCCCCAAAACCACTGTATCCGCGACCACCAGCCCGGGTACGTTAGTAATCTTGCTGGGTTACGAGCGGCTGGCATAACGTCTTGGTCAGGCCGACCCTGGGAAATTTTTCGCTTGGAGCCTTTTTGCCGAAGTCACCCAAATACCTGCCATTCGTCACCCGCCTGGTCCGCCGCTTGCCCAACCTGGTGGGTGTGGCCTGCCTGGCATTTCCGGTCGCCTTACCCCCGTCGGCTCAAGCGGCCGACAAAACTCCCAGGAAACTCATCTATAAAGAGAATCCTGGATACCCGCTTACCCTTCGGGAGGCTCACATCGGCGGGGTCGTCCGGTTGGAAGTCGTGATCTCGGCGAAGGGCAGTGTGGACTCAATCTCGCCCCTCGGTGGAAACCCCGTCTTGGTGGAAGCCGCCAGCGCCGCGGTCCGCAAGTGGAAGTACGCTCCCGCCGAAGCAGAAACCAAGACTCAGGTCGAATTTACCTTCGATCCCAGGCACTAAGCGCGCAGTCCCCTGGGGGGGAACCTGCCCGACATCAAGCAACCTCAGGAATCGTTCTGGTAGCCAGGCCGGACGTGCCGAGGAAAAGACTCGCGCTAAGCAGGGGGGAGGGGCAGGACTTCAGGGGCCCACCAGTCCGCGCCTCAGAACGCGCTTTCGAACCTGATGTGGGCCTTTCCGGCGGCTTTCGGCGATTTTCGTCAGCCGCGCCGCGGCCCCGGTTTGATCCCCAGTTTGCCTCCGTCGAACTTCTCCGCAAACCCGGCAAACTGCACCGTTCGATCCGCTCGAAAAACCGATGCGCAAGCGACCAGCAGGGCCAACGCCCACCCCGCGAGGAAAAACCAACCCATTCCCATCAGGAACGAGTACACCAGTTCGCTGTTCATGAAGGCGACTCCGAGAAAGCGAAGACTGCTACGCAATGTATCCATCGTGGGCCCCACCAGGTTCACCGCTGTTGCGGCGGTACTGTTGCAAAACCTCGTGCACCGCGTTCATGCGGCCCAGCGTGGTCAGTCTCGGATCGTGCAAGGCTTCTTCGATCTTCAACATCCAAAAGTTCAGCACACAATCAATCCCTTGTGACATTTCCGCCGCGATTGCCTCAATCAGCGCGTGATCTGTCGCTACCGTCGCCAAACCCGTACCCGCCTTTCCGGTACCGCAGGAGCCTCCCCAGTTCCTGGCCAGACTAGCCGGCTGATCTGGAGAGGCTCCCTTTATGAAAACCCGTAAGTCTCGTTTTATGAAAACCCGTAAGTCTCGTTCAAGTTGCTCGAAAAACGGGGGGGGCGGGCTGGGAGCGTGCCCCGCCCCCGCCTGTGCAGACAGCAAACTTATTGGTTCGGCGTCGCCTCGTTCGGCGCAGCCTGCCCCTGCTGGAAGTGCTTCTGGAACCGCGCCTCCCGGCGTGCCTCAAACGCCGCCATCTTGGTCTTTTGCTCCGGTGTTAGGACCTGCATCAGTTCTGACTTGATCCGCGCCTTTTGCACGATGAGCTCCGCCATCGTTTGGGACTGCTGGGTCGCCAGCGGGCGAACCTTGTTCTCGTCGAAATTGCCCGCCGATTCCAGTTGGCGCATCTGCTGGCGGTTCTGAGCCAGCTGTTGCATTAACGGCTGAATCGTCGGTTTTTCCTTTGTCATGATGTCTTTCATCTGCGTCTTCTGCGCATCCGTAAGCTCGAGATAGCGGGCGCTGATTCCCAGCATCCTGCCGAAGTGCCGTCCGCGATGGCCCGGCCCTGGCGTTGTCACCGCCGTTTGTGAGAACCCTATCGCCGCCAGTAACGCGACCACCGACATCGCCACCAGAATCCATCGACTCGCTTTCATTTTTCCTCCGCCAACCCCCGGCTCTCCCGGGCTTTGAAATGTCGTGCACTCATGGAAACACGGTTCCCGCCTCCATGGCGGTAAAGAATCGGTCAACCGGAGTAAAGTTTTGTCAATGCGATAGGCCTCGATTTGACAATTCTTTACGCCGATTTTTGCATCAACTGTTGTAAAAAGAGAGTGGCGATGGACCGCATTCTGATCATCGACGACGACTTCGAGCTCTGCAGCCTCGTGACCGAATACTTGGCTGCCGAAGGCTTCCGCGTCGAATCTGTTCACGACGGGGAGACCGGTCTGCAGCGCGCCTCCGCCGGTCACTACCTGCTGGTTGTCCTCGATGTGATGCTGCCCGGTATGAGCGGGTTCGATGTTTTGCGGCGTTTGCGCGCTACCTCGCGCATCCCGGTCCTCCTGCTCACCGCGCGCGGCGAGGATGTCGACCGGATCGTCGGCCTTGAAATCGGCGCCGACGACTATCTCCCCAAGCCCTTCAATCCCCGCGAGCTCGTGGCCCGCATCCGCGCGATCCTGCGCCGCAGCGCTGCCGACCCCAAATCTCTCGGCTCGCCGCGGCCCCCTGAAATCCTTCGCGTCGGCGACATCGAGCTCGATCCCGCCACCCGGACCGTGCGCCACGCTGGGGAACCGGTTGAGCTGACCTCGGTAGAATTCAATCTGCTCGAGGTCTTGCTGCACGAGGCGGGCCGGGTCGTCACCCGGGAACAGCTGGTCAGTGCCGTCCTCAGTCGCAAGTTCTCGCCCTTCGACCGCAGCATCGACATGCACGTCAGCAAGGTTCGCAAGAAGCTGGGCGACTTGAACGGCGACGAAGAACACATCAAGACGGTGCGCGGTGTGGGTTATATTCTTGCCAGGCCCCGCGAGGCGGCAAAGAGCGGCTCTCGATGAAAAGCCTGTTTCTCAAAATCTTCCTGTCCTTCTGGCTAGCGCAGGCCCTGATCGTCGCTTTGGTCGTCATCGCGACCGTTGTTTTTCGTCCCCAGACCGAGTCCCCATTCTGGGAGTACATCAAGGAGCACACAGCGCAGCAATTGGTGGACGCCTATGAAACGGGAGGGGCACCGGTACTCGACAAACAGATCGATCAACTCAGCACGACCTTCAAGTTTCAGGCCTTCTTGTTCGACGACCAGGGTAGGGAACTGGCCGGCCGCACTGTGCCGGCATGGGCACACAGACTTAGTAGTGGCCTCGAGCCTCAGACCATCGGCTGGGCGCAGCGTTTCTCAAGCCGTCGCTTTGTGACCCATGGGATAGCCGCTGCGGACGGCCATCGTTACGTTATGGTCGCCGAAATTCCTCCTCGTCCTTGGCTTCCTCTGCTTCGCCAAAAGCCTCCCGGCACTGGCCTTTTCGTCCTGGCTCTGGCGGTTCTGGTCTCGGGTATTGTCTGCTATTTGTTGGCACGATACTTGACCTCAGACGTGGGCCGCTTGCGGGCCGCGACTCAGCAACTGGCAGCGGGAGATCTCAGCGCCCGCGCGGAAGCGCCCCCAGGTCGCCGCCGCGACGAAATCGCGCAACTCGTGCGCGACTTCAACACCATGGCCCAACGCCTCCAGGACTTGGTTAACGCGCAATCTCGCCTGCTCAACGATATCTCGCATGAACTACGCTCCCCCCTTGCTCGACTGAGCGTTGCCCTGGGACTGGCGTGGCAGCGCACCGGACCTGATGCTCACAGCGTGCTCGAACGCATGGAACTGGAGGCCAACCGTCTCAACGAACTCATTGGCCGCTTGTTGACTCTGGCTCGCCTCGAGGGTGGAGAGGACGCCGTCGGTCGCACCCCCATCGCCCTCGAAGAGCTGGTGCTCGACATCGGCAAGGACGCCGACTTCGAAGCCCAGAGTCGCCAATGTCGGGTTCGTTGCGTGATTCAGGACGATGCCACGGTCTTAGGCAGTCCCTCGCTCCTGCACAGCGCGGTGGAAAATGTCGTCCGCAATGCCATGCGGCACACCCCCGAGCGCACGGAAGTTGAGATTCGTCTTGCGCGAGAGTCTCGTGGTGGCAAGGACGAAGCCGTGGTTCGCGTGACCGATCGCGGGCCCGGTGTCCCGCAGGAATCTCTCGACAAGCTGTTCCGCCCCTTCTATCGTCTGGACGACGCCCGCGGACGCCAAACCGGCGGCGTCGGCTTGGGGCTGGCGATTACCGAACGCGCCGTACGCCTTCACGGCGGTACTGTCCGGGCGGCCAATCGCCCCGAAGGTGGTTTGATGGTTGAAATCCGCCTGCCTTTGGATTTTGAACTCACCGCTGAAGTGTCTGCCAAGTCTCCGGAACGAACGGCCGTCCAGCCGTCATAGAACGACCCGAAGGCAACTGTGGACCGGAACTTCTCAGGTCTTCTGTCAGGCCCCGCCCGACCGCCCCTGGCCCGCGAACTGCAACTCCGTGATTTGGTCGGTCAGGCAACTCTGCGCCCTGCTTCCGACTCCAATAAGTCTTTGCGCCAGTTTGCTCTTCCGGGAATTTCCTGATACACCAATGGAGGTAAGAAAGCCCTCAAAATTGGATCGCGCGCGGCCCGCGTGGGCTTTTGCGATCCTGAGATACCCAACAGGAGATGGAATGTCGATCAGGTCTGGCTGGCTTCGGTGTGTCGCGGTGCTGTGGTTGCTCGTGTTCTTTTTGAGCTGTGGGGGCTCCTCCAGTAAGTCCGCGTTTCTCTATTTGGCAAGTCAGGGCACCGATCCGGGCACCGTCACGGCTTATTCGATCGACCTCAGCAAAGGGACCCTCAGCTCAAGCACCGGCCAGCTTACCCCGGTCGGCAAGAGCGCCAACACCGGTACGCAACCCAGCGCCTTGCTTTTTAATCCCACGCAGACCTTCGCCTACACAGCTAATACTGGCTCGGACGACATTTCCACTTTCACCGTGAACAAAGACGGGTCGTTAGCTGCGGCTCAAGCTACCACCAAGGTGTACAGTACGCCTGGCAATGCCACTCGTCCCGTAGCCCTGGCCATGGATCCGGCTGCCCACTTTCTCTTCGTAGCCAACGAAGGCGTATTCGTCAGCAATACCGATCCCACCCTCAACATCGCCGGCAACCTGTCAGTCTTCTCGATCGGGTCCGGAGGCGCGCTTACGGCGGTACCGAATTCTCCTTTCCCTCTCCTGGAAACCTCGCCGCCCCTGCCTGTCAAAGCCGCCCAGCCTCTGCCCAGTGCCGTGGCGGTGAGCAATCAGGGAAACTTTGTCTACGTGACCGATCGGACCAACGGCTGCGTCTTGGGGTTCTCTTTTGACAGTACCACCGGCGCTCTGTCCTCCGTCCCCAATCAGACCGTCGTCGTCGGAAGCGCACCCAATTCGGTGTTCTCACCGCCCACGGGAAATTTCCTGTACGTGGCCAACGCCGCCTCCAACGACATCTACGAGTTCATCATTAATTCCGACGGCAGCCTGTCATCGATTACCACCGTGGGCACGACCACTCCGGTGATTGCCACGACCGGCAATGGTCCAATTGCCATGACTTCCGACTCCCCCGCGAAATTTCTCTTTGTGGTAGCCAATCAGGGTAACGAGGTCTTGGGATACTTGATCAATCACGTCACCGGTGTCCTGAGTCCGGTTGCCCTCACCACCGGAACCGCTTCGACCGGTGCTGGTCCCGTCGCCATTGCAGTCCGTTCTGACGGCAGCACGAATGGCAACTACTGGGTGTTCACTTCCAACAACGGCGCGAGCACGGTGTCCACATTCTCCCTGGTCTACAACACCGGCACCTTAAACCCGCTGCCGCAACTCGCTGCTCCACTGGCTCCTTACGGCGTTGCCGCCCGTTAGGCTCGGAACTCGTTTTCTGCCACCGACATCTGGCCGGTCTGTGGGCGAGGTCGTTCTCGCCCGCGCTCCTGGTTAGCTCGGCACGCGCAGGATCAGGTAACCCCCCACCAGGGCAAAGATCAGGTCCGGCGACCACGCCGCCAGCGCCGGGGGTAACTGGCTCAAATTCCCCATGGCTTCAAACAACCGCGACATCGTCTCGTACACCACGGCGATCCCAACTGCTACCGCCACTCCCGTGATCGCGCCCCGCTTTCCTGCGGTGAGGGAGAAGGGAATCGCGAGAACCGCCATGACCAGCGTCACCATGGGAAACGCGAATTTCTTCTGCATCTGAACCTTCAATCGCACCACGTCGAATCCGCTCTGTTGCAGGTCGTGGATGTAACGGCGCAGTTCCTCGCAGTTCATTTCCGAGGATTGCCACACCTCCTTCTTGAAATACGTCGGCGGCTCGCTGAATTGCGGGAAAGTCGTCACGTCAAACGGCCGGTAGCCCTCGAACGCCTCCCCGCGGAAATCCCGTTGCCAGCCTTGCTCGAAAATCCACCGCTGCGTGGCTTCGGACCAATGCGCCCGTTCTGCATTCACCCGCCGCGTGATCCCAAAGGTCTTGGGATCGAACTGGAATACCGAGACGTCAGCGAACTGGTTCTTGTCCACATCAAAGAACTGGTAGTAGTAAATGTTCGAGTGTTCCCCGAAAATCCATTTCCGGTCCGGGCGTAGGAAGGTCTGCGCCGGTTTCCCCTTGATCTGGTTGCGCAGCGCGTCCTGCCGCTTGTTGGCATGGGGTAGATAGAACTGGTCAAAGAAGAACAGGCTGGCCGCTAACCCCGACGAAATCACCAGCACCGGTACAATCACGCGGTAAATGCTGATCCCGGTTGCCTTGATGGCGGTGATTTCGTTGGACCGTTCCATCAATCCGAACGTGATCAGCACCGCGAGCAGCACGCCGTACTGCAGTATGTTGTAGAGGAAATACGGAGACACGTTGACCAGGTATTCTCCCACCACCCACCACGAGATCCTGTTGCGCAGGATGTCGCTCAGCAACTCGAACAGCGTGAACACCAGCAGCAGAATCAGGAACGTTGCCAGGATCATTCCCAGGTAAACGAAGAAGTCGCGCAGCACGTAGTCGTCGAGAATCGTCGGGAAGTCCAGGCCCGAAACTCTGCGCCGCGAAGAAGCCCGCTCGAATGCCATCGCGGTTTTGCCCGGGACGCTGGTCGTTTTACCGTTCGCTTCTTCGGGCCTGCGAAACGGATTCCGCACCGAAAGCCACTGCCCGATTTCCAATGGTCGCCGTTCAGCCCGCCACAGCAAAAACAGCCCGCCCATCAAGAATACGAAGTCGGCGAGCCACACCCCGATCCCCGGCCCCACCCGGCCTTGCCGCGCCAGAGAGACGCCGATCAACGAAGCAGAGTAGTAGGTAAACACAAGCCCGATCGTGAGCACGAATCCCGACGACTTCCCGCCCTTCTTCGACGACAATCCCAGCGGAATCCCTACCAGCGCCAGCACCACGCATGCCGTGGGCAGTGCCAGCCGGCGGTGGAATTCGATCAGATACCAGCGCGCTGACTCGGGCGCCGCCTTGCTTGCCTGCTGCAGCAGGGTCGCCGAGTCCATTTCTCCCACCGGCAAAGGCTCGGTATCCTGCCCCTTGTCCGCGGCTGGCACTTCGATCGGAATATCGGTCTGCTGGAAGCTCGAAATCTGGTAATGCTCCGGCGCCTTCGCGTCGATTTCGTGGGTGGACCCATTCACCAGGTGCAGGTGCAGTGTGGTTGGGCCTTCGCTCACCAGCACCCCCTGTTCCGCCTGCCAGATCCGTGGCGAACCGGGCGCGCTGATGTCCGCCAGAAACACCCCTTTCCACACCGCTGCCCGTTGCCCGCTGCGCACGTCCTGCACGTACAGTACGATCTTTGGGAAACCTTCGTAGAACACTCGTGGCTGTACTTCGAACGAGGCCTGCGCTGTTTTCAGCCGGTCCTGCAGACGTCCCAGCGCCGCCTGCGATTGCGGCGCGATGTACATGGCGTTGACCAGCGCGATCAGCCAAGTTGCCAGAACAAAGATGGAAAGGATGCGCAGGAAGTTCCACACCCCAAGCCCGCTCGCGCGCATGGCCGTGATTTCGCTGTCCGCGGCCAGCCGGCTCAGTCCGATCAGGATGCCAACCAGCACCCCCGCCGGGATGGTGATGGTCAGCGTCACCGGAAGAATGAGGAATACCACTTCCACCACGCTCGAAACCGGCGCGCTATTGCGGACCACCAGCTCCAGAATCCGTCCCAGATCTTTGGTGAACAGAACGAAGGTAAAGATCACGACGCCGATGGCCGCGTGCGACACCACTTCGCGCAGAATATAGCGGGTAAGAATCCGCATGGTGGCTGATCGGTAAAGACTAAGCCGAGTCTAGCATGCGGAAAACCTTTAACCAGTGCTCCCCAGGGTCAGACCAGGGGTCGACGACTTGGTCGTCGAAGGCCGAACCGTTGGAACATTTCTTCCAACTGGAGTGATCCAACTACATCCCCATTTCTCCACAGCAGCCCGTAAGTTGTTCTGCTGACTAGCTGAACGTTTGGCCATTCGCATGCGGCCACGCGAGTGGCGAGTTACGCAAGCCGTTGCCACCAGTCAAAAGTTAAAAGACAAAAGGCCCATCCCCATGGCGAAGCGTAGACTTCTTTGCGTCGACGACGATTCTTCCTTCCGTCAACTCTACAAGAATGTGTTGAGCACCCACGGTTTCGAAGTCACCCTGGCTGCCAACGGTCCCCAAGCTCTTAAGCTCTTTCTGACCAGCAAGATTGACGCTGTCGTCACGGACTTCGAGATGCCCGGGATGACCGGAGCTGAGCTGGCCGCGCGGCTCAAGCGCCTGCGTCCGGAACTGCCCGTTGTTCTGGTGTCTGGTTCGAAACAGGCCGTGGAAACTCCACCCGAAGCCGTAGACCTGGCCTTTGCGAAAGGCGCGCCGGTGACGAAGTTGGTCGACGAGGTGGAGGTCCTGCTGGCACGGCGCTTCAGCCGCCCCGCTCCTTTGCCTCCCGCCCGCCTCATTCCGCTGGGTTCGGTCCTCGCCAGCATCGCTCTCGGCGTCTACCTGTTTCCGCGCATCTTGAAGTAGAACGCTTTCCCGTGATTACCGTCACGCCGCAGGGGAATGACTTGTCTCATCGGTGTCCTGAGTGTCGGCCTTCGTGCCCTTCCTGGCGGTCTTCACTCCGGTCTGAAGAACACGATGGCCAAGGGAGGCAGAGTCAGTTCCAGAGAAAACGGACGCCCGTGCTGCTTCACAGCCTCGGCCATAGCTCCACCACCATTGCCCATCCCGCTGCCGGCATATTCGCCGCCATCGCTGTTCAGCACCTCTTTCCACCACCCGCCCGAGGGAACGCCCACCCGGTACTTCTCGTGCGGCACAGGAGTGAAGTTGCAGGCCACGAGCATCACGTCTTTCGGAGACTTTCCCTTGCGCAGCAGCGCGATCACGCTCATGGGCGCGTCATTGCAGTCCACCCACTCGAATCCCGCCGGTTCACTGTCCAGTTCGTGCAGGGCTTTTTCATTGCGGAACAAATGATTCAAATCCCGCACCCAATTCTGCAGCCCGCGGTGGACCGAAAACTGCAGCAACCACCAATCGAGCGACCGATCATGCGACCATTCGTTCCCCTGGCCAAACTCGTCGCCCATAAACAAAAGCTTCTTTCCGGGCTGGGCGTACATGTATCCAAACAGCGACCGCAGGTTCGCGAATTTTTGCCACTCATCCCCGGGCATCTTGTTCAGCAGGGAACCCTTGCCATGGACTACCTCGTCATGTGACAGGGGCAACACAAAGTTCTCCGTGAACCCGTACAGCATGCGGAACGTCAGCAGGTTGTGGTGGTATTGCCGGTGGATGGGATCGTTCGAAAAATACTTCAACGTGTCGTGCATCCACCCCATGTCCCATTTCATGCCGAAGCCTAGTCCGCCCACGTACACAGGCCGCGACACCATCGGCCACGCGGTCGACTCCTCGGCAATCGTCACAATATCCGGATGCTCCTTGTAGACTTCCTCGTTAAATCGTCGTAGGAAGTCGATCGCCTCCAGGTTCTCTCGTCCGCCGTACTGGTTCGGAATCCACTCGCCCTCTTTGCGCGAGTAGTCCAGATACAACATGGACGCCACTGCGTCCACCCGCAGTCCGTCCGCGTGATACTTGTCCAGCCAGAACATCGCACTCGACATCAGGAAGCTACGCACCTCCGCTCGCCCGTAGTTGAAGATGTGGGTTTTCCAGTCGGGATGGAAACCCTGCCGCGAATCCGAGTGCTCGAACAGGTGGGTCCCGTCAAAATAGGCAAGGCCGTGCCCGTCAGCAGGGAAATGCGACGGCACCCAGTCGAGGATTACTCCGATCCCATGTTGGTGCAGATAGTCCACCAGAAACATGAAGTCCTGCGGTGTCCCGAAGCGCGAAGTCGGGGCAAAATATCCCGTCGTCTGATAGCCCCAGGACCCGTAAAACGGATGCTCCATGATCGGCAGAAACTCCACGTGCGTGAACCCCATGTGGTTCACATATTCAGCCAGCTTCGGAGCCATCTCGCGATAACTGAATGGCCGGTTGTGTTCTTCGGACACCCGCATCCACGACCCGCAATGAACCTCGTAAATCGAAACCGGCGCCTTCACTGAATTTTGCGCGCCCCGCCTCTCCATCCACTCCCGGTCACTCCACGTGTAATCGAGGTCCCAGACCACCGACGCGGTGCGCGGCGGCTTTTCCTGGAAAAATCCGAACGGATCCGTCTTATCGATGCGATGCCCATGGTGGTGCGATTCGATGTGAAACTTGTACAGCGCCCCTTGGCTGACGCCTGGAACGAAGCCTTCCCAAATCCCTGAATTTCCACGCGAATGCAAGCGATGTGTCTTCGGACTCCACTGGTTAAAGCTCCCAATCACCGACACCGACCGCGCGTTCGGAGCCCACACACTGAAACAAGTACCCACCTCGCCGACCGCATTTATCAGATGCGCGCCCATCTTCTCGTGCATTCGATAGTGGCTGCCCTCGTTAAACAGGTAAAGGTCGTTCGCGGTAAGCAACGAAACGTCGGGACGGACCGTTGTAGTAGCAGTCTCAGTTGATTGGCTCATAGATTCTCGTGGATCCTAGCTTTGGATCACTACATCGTACGAATGCTTGGCTCTGGTTCCAGTATGAATGTTTGTACGAATGTTTCGCGTCGGCGCTTCGTAGCGGGGCATGCCTTCAAGCATGCCGCCGATACTTGCCAGGGAATGCGCCTCTCGGCCCCCTAAAGCAGTTCCGGCACACCTTCGCGCAGCCTGCCTTAGATGCGCACCTTAGTGTATCCAACTGACCGACCTTTTGCTCCCCACCTGCATGCTAGACTGCTGGCTCCAAATTGGAGCCCGGATTCTGAACAAACTCTCACGTTATGCCCGTTCTGCGTGTAATCCTTCTCTGGCACCAGCACCAGCCCTTCTATAAGGACCTGGTCACCAGCGAGTACCGCCTGCCCTGGGTCCGCCTGCACGCGCTCAAAGACTATTACGGCATGGTGCGCTTGCTCGACGAATTTCCCCGTGTGCACCAGAACTTCAATCTCGTTCCCTCGCTCATCACTCAGATCCAGGATTACGTCGCTGGGACCGCCCAGGACCCGTTCCTACAGGTTGCCGCCCGTCCTGCCCGCGACCTTTCCCTCGACGAGCGCCGCTTCGCCCTGCAGTACCTGTTCCAGGCGAACCCCGTCAATCTGATCGGCCGTTACCCGCGTTACCGCGAGTTGTGGGATCGTTTCCGCAGCGCGGGCGATTCTCCCGAGCGCGCCGAAAAATTCTTCCAGGCCCAGGACCTCACCGACCTCCAGGTCCTCTCCCAAGTCGCCTGGTTCGACGAATTTTTCCTAGCAGACCGCGACCTGGCCGAATTGGTTCGCAAGGAACGCAACTATTCCCTGGAAGATCAGCGCTTCATCATCAAGCGGGAAAAGGAAGTGCTCGGGCAGGTTCTTCCCGCGCACGCTGCGGCTGCCCAAAAGGGCTTCATCGAGATCTCGACGTCGCCCTTCTACCATCCCATCCTGCCCCTGTTATGCGACACCAATATGGGTGCCGTTTCCTCGCCGGGTCTGCCCCTGCCCCAGAACCGCTTCCGCCATCCCGAGGACGCCCGCGACCAGATCCTCCGCGGCCTCGACCTTCACGAGCAGATCTTTGGGATCCGCCCCAAAGGCGTCTGGCCATCCGAAGGCAGCGTCTCTGAAGAAACCATCTCGATCGCCCACAACCTCGGCGTTAAGTGGATGGCCACCGATGAAGGTGTTCTTGGCCGCAGCACAGGACTGGTCTTCTGGCGCGACGGCGAAGGCCGTTTGCCCACCCACCTCGCCGAGAAGCTCTACACCATCCACCGCTACGAAAACGGCCAGACCGCGATGCACTTCGTGTTCCGCGATCACACCATCTCGGACCTGATCGGCTTCGTCTACTCCGGAATGCCCCCCAAGGAGGCCGCCCAGCATCTCATCCAAAACATTCAGACAGCTGCCCAACCGGTTCTGAACACGGGGCGGGACGCAGTCGTCTCTATCATCCTTGACGGCGAAAACGCTTGGGAATATTACCCCCAATCCGGGCGGGAATTTCTCCGCCGCTTCTACGAAGGGCTGCAAAACACGCCCGGTATCGAAGCCCTCACCATTTCCGAAGCCATCTCCCGTCACCGTGATTTTAATCCTCTCCACTCTGTCACACCGGGCTCCTGGATCTCGGCCAACTTCAACGTCTGGATCGGCGCGTCCGAAGACAATCGCGCCTGGGACTGCCTGTCCCAGGCCCGCAGCTTCTATGAGCAGAACGCACCTCAGGCGACTGAAGCCCAGTGCAAACTGGCCTACGAAGAACTGCTGATCGCCGAAGGTAGCGATTGGAACTGGTGGTACGGTCCCGAGCACCACTCCGCCAATGACCGAGACTTCGACGAGCTCTACCGCAAGCACCTCTCCAACGTCTACCAAGCGCTGGGCGCCACCCCTCCGGACTACCTGGCCCAGCCGATTTCCGGTGTCATCGCCCGCCCTTCGTTCACTCCGCAGACTGCCTACATTCACCCACGCATTGCAGGCGACATGATCCGTTACTTCGAGTGGATGGGCGCCGCCATCTACACTGCCGATCATCGCGCTGGCGCCATGCACGGCAAACAATTCCTTCTGGATTCGGTGCACGCCGGCATCGACCAGGCGAATGTCTATGCCCGCCTGGATTTTAAGGGCAAGATCCCTTCGACGCACTTCGAATTGGTGGCCAATCTTGAATCGTGGACTGACTCGAGCCCGCATCCGCGCCGCGCCTTGCGCCTTGATGCGGTAGTCGAAGCAGGCAAGATCCAGAGCTGGAAAGTCGGCGCCGCTAACGAAGAATCCCCACTGCAATCGTCGGAACGTCCCGGCGATGGCGCGGCCAAATTGGCCTTGCTTCGCAACTTCGAGTTTCGGGTCCCGTTAGCCTGGCTCGCTGCCACGCCGGTCCCCCGCGCCGCGCTCCCCGAACAGGATTCCGCTTCTACCCGTCTCCGCCTGCGCCTCAGCCTCTGGCAAAATCGCCTCCCGGTCGACGCGCTGCCGCTGGAAGGCTGGATCGAACTCCACCTCCTCGAAGAATCCGAGCTGATGTCGATGTACTGAGAGGCAGCAGGCAGTGGCTGTGATCAGTGGCCGGCGGTCCACGTTTAAGGCCGGGATGGTCGAGAACAGACAACCTGGTCGCCACCCAACCGAGGCCGCTCCACGCGCTCTTCGCGGAAACAAAGAAAGCCCGAAGCAGAACTCCGGGCCAAGCCTAAGACCTGACACCTAAGACCCAAGACCTGCGTTTCTACTGCCCCGCCCCAGCCGTCGTCGTCGACATCGTCATTGGACGGCTCAATTCCAGAACTAGCTGTGTTCCCGAAGGCAATACCGCCGAACGTCTCTGGACCAGCCAATGGGTTGTCGTGGCGCTTGCGCCAATCGCACCCCCGATGAGCAATCCGGGCCCGCCGCCGATCAATCCACCAACCAGCATTCCCGCGCCTGTCCCGCCGCCCACTTCGATCTGATCGCGACGATCATGGCCCGCGCCCTTGAACTGCCCTTCCTGATTCACATCGGTCCCTTTGATGTCCGTATCCACCAGCACGGCGTTCAACATGTGCCGCTGTCCATCCGGCATGACCACGTTCTCGGGAAAGAGGACGATGGTCGGTTTGCCCTTAATCCGCCGGGGCTCGTTCAGTTTGGTGACGCGCCCTTCCACCATCGCGCCCGCGGGAATCACCGTCTTGCGATCCACCACTACCGCTTCGGAAATCTTCCCCTGAAACGGATCCCCCACTTTGCTGCTGAAGGTCGAGATGGTCGTCTCCAACCTGACCCGTAACGCTGTTCCTTCCGGAACCGTTGCTGTCGTCTGCGCCCACATCGCCCCCGTGAGCAAAAGTGTTCCGAAAACCCCGATCCATTTCTTCATAACTCCTCCTGCCCTCGAACGCCTAAAACTCGAAACTCGAAACCCGCAAGCAGCTCGACATTCGGTTCATCCTGCTTTCTTCGCCGCCTCCAGTACGTCTTCGAGCGGCGCCCGGTCATGCTGATTCTCTCCGCGATAGAGGTAGCTCACATAGCGTTCCCGATCGATCACCAGCGTCGCCGGGTGGGCAATGTTCAGCGCGTCCATCCCGAACCAGTGGTACAACCCGTAAGCCTTGGTCACGACCCGGTCTTCATCCAGCAAGAACGGAAACGAACACGGATGCTTCACCAGATACTTCGCCGGCTTGAACACTCCGTCCCGCTTCTCGGCCGCGATAAACGCCAGTTCCGCGCCTGCCTGCGTGATCTCGTCTTTGATCGACTCGACCCGAGCCATGCGCTGAACGCAGTTCGGTCACCACGTCCCCCGCAGGAAATCCACAATCAGCAATCCTCGACGCAAGAATCCCGAAAGCGTCAGGATCCCGTCCCGGTTCGCTGCCTCCAACGAAAACTCCGGCGCACGCGCACCCACTTTCAGGGTTTCCGTGTAATCGAGCATCTATTAACTGACTGTAAAACAAGTGCAAACCATCAACAACCCACGAAAGGAAAAACGAACCACGAGAGACACGTGTGGAGCGGGCACTGCTGCCATGAAAGGCCAGTGCTCGCCGGGCATCTTTCGACCTTGCCCCTCCTCCCGACTCGCTCTACGATGCTCCGCGGAGGTACCCCATGATCAACGGCATCCATACCCTCATCTATTCGCAGGACGCCGATGCCGTCCGCGTTCTCTTCCGCGACATCCTCAAGCTCCCCAGCGTCGACGCCGGACACGGCTGGCTCATCTTTGCCGCTCCACCCGCCGAGCTGGCCGTCCATCCCACCGAGGGTGCGGCGCACCTCGAGCTGTACCTCATGTGCGACGACATCCAGGCCACCGTTAAAGAGTTGAGTACCAAAGGTGTCGAGCTCCTACGCCCCGTAGAAGACGCCGGTTGGGGACTGGTCACCGCCCTCAAACTCCCCGGCGGTGCTGAACTCGGCCTTTACGAGCCCAAACATCCCACCGCTCACAAGCTCAAGCGCGCCTGACCCACGTCAACCCCGGCCCAAACAATTTGTCGCGTGGGCCGGGAACTATTTTCTTTGGCCTTTCTTCGCGTCCTTTGCCCTTGAAGGCCTCTGCCTTTTCCGTGATATGCCTCTGCCCGCCCTCACATTCCCAGACCCTGCCATCCGATATAATCCCAAGTTCCGGAGACCAAGCATTGGGCAAGACCTATACCGGAGTCGGCCATCTCACGGGCCGGCGCCTTACTTTCGAGCCTGATCATCCCACCGTCCGTGTTGAGGATGAGGCACGGCTTACTTTGAAGGATGGACTCATATCGATGACGAATATCGGAGATGTACATGCGCGCGAGGTACTGGACTCCCGCGGAAATCCCACAGTAGAAGCAGAAGTGTCGCTCAATTCCGGCAAAGTTGGCCGCGCCATCGTTCCCAGCGGCGCTTCCACCGGCGAACATGAAGCCGTCGAGCTCCGCGATGACGATACCGATCGCTACAAAGGCAAAGGTGTCCTCAAGGCGGTCGAAAACGTGAACACCGAGATTGCCGACGCCCTCGCGAACTGGGACGCCTCCGACCAGCGCGCCATCGACGCGAAAATGATCGAACTCGACGGAACCGAGAACAAGGGCCGCCTGGGAGCCAACGCCATCCTCGCCGTCTCCATGGCGGTTGCCCGCGCCGCCGCTGCCGAATACGGACTCCCGCTCTACCGCTACCTCGGAGGCGCCGGCGCCAACGTTCTTCCCACGCCCATGATGAACATCCTCAACGGAGGAGCCCACGCCGACAACAACGTCGACTTCCAAGAGTTCATGGTCATGCCCGTCGGGGCACCCACCTTTTCCGATGCCCTCCGCTGGGGTGTTGAAGTATTCCACACCCTAAAAAGCGTTCTGAAGAAGCGCGGCTACAACACTGCTGTGGGCGACGAAGGCGGCTTCGCCCCCTCGGTAAAATCGAACGTGGAAGCCATCGAAGTGGTTCTCGAAGCCATCCAACAGGCTGGCTACAAACCCGGCGAAGAAATCGCCATCGCCCTCGACCCCGCCGCCAGCGAGTTCTACCAGGACGGTAAGTACGTCTTCAAGAAATCCGACAAATCCAGCCGCAGCTCCGAAGACATGGCCCGTTTCTGGGCTAAATGGGCCAACGACTATCCTATCGTCTCCATCGAGGATGGCCTCGCCGAAGATGACTGGGAGGGCTGGACCAGACTCACCGAATTGGTCGGCAAGAAGATCCAACTCGTTGGCGACGACCTCTTCGTGACCAACACCGAGCGGCTGCAGGAAGGCATTGACAAGGGCATCGCCAACTCGATCCTGATCAAGGTCAACCAGATCGGTACGGTCAGCGAGACGCTCGACGCCATCGACCTCGCCCGCCGCAACGGCTATACCTCGATCATTTCGCACCGTTCCGGCGAAAGCGAAGACACTTTCATCGCCGATCTCGCGGTTGCCACCGGCGCCGGCCAGATCAAAACGGGTTCCGCCTCCCGGACCGACCGTATCGCCAAGTACAATCAATTGTTGCGCATCGAGGAAGAACTGGGAACAAGTGCGCGCTTCCTGGGGATCAAGGCCCTGAACTACAAAGGCTAGCTATCTCAGCAATGGTTTTTGGGTAGGACACGGCTTTTAGCCGTGCCGCCCGGACCCGCGAAAAATGTGGCGGCAGGCCCTGAGGACAAGCGCTTTGCGCAGTGAGTTCATGATGAAATCGCTCGCTGCTTCTGTTGCCGGAAACACCCTGCTACGGGAGCGAGGGTTCCTTATCTGAGCTCTCTGGAAGGAAAATAAGTATGTCTTGGAAGCTTTCAATCGCCGCGGGTCTTCTACTCGTAACGTTGCCAAACCTGGAAGCGCAAACTGCGGCTGACGCTCCCGCCACTCGCGAAGACGTGATGAAGTTTCTCGAGGTGACGCAAGCGAAAAGCCGCGTCGAACAAGTGCTTGCGGGTATGGCGAGACAAGCCCGAGTGAGCGCCGAGGAGGGGTTCAAACAGAGAATTCCCGATGCCACACCGGAACAGTTGACGCGCGTCGACGCTCTCGCCGACTCCATCTTCAAGAACTTCTCTCCTGACGAGTTTGTGGAAGCGATTGTGCCGATTTATCAACGCCACCTGACCAAGTCCGATCTGAACGCGATCCTCGCTTTTTACGCCTCACCCGCAGGGCAAAAATTGCAAAAGGAAACGCCTGCCATCATGTCGGAGTCGATGGAAGCCGGCGGGGAGATTGCGCGCAAGAAAATGAGCGCGATCAACCAAAAAATCGAAACGCAAATTGATGACATGGCCCGCGAGGAACAGCAGAAAAAAGGCAGGGGACTGAAGACCGAGCCAGCCAAAAATTGAAAGCAGCCTGTGCCTTGGCTCAAGATGGATGTTGCCGGAGGTACGTGTGAACAGATTTTGGCCGGGCACTCTCTTGGTCATTGCTTTGGCGGTGTCCTTTGCCGTCGCTCAATCTTCCGTTGATAGCACACCCGCGGCCACGACTCCCGCTTCCAGCGAAGACATGAAGGCCCTCTTTGATCTCATGCACGTGCGGGAACAAGTGTCGCAAGTGATGGAGTCGATCGCTCAGCAACAGCGCAAGATCGTCCATGACAACCTGGCAAGACGAACACCGCGTCTCAGCCCAAAAGACTTGGCGCGGCTCGACCAATTCACCAGCGAAATCATGCAGGACCTTCCCGTCGACGGCATGATCGACGACATGATTCCGATCTACCAGAAACATCTGAACAAGAACGACGTTGACGTGATGACCGCGTTCTACTCAACGCCCACCGGCCAGAAACTGGTGCGCGAAATGCCGGCGATGACCATGGAGTCCATGCAAGCCGCCTCGCCTCGCCTTCAGGCGCTGATGGATAAAGTGATGGAGCGCGCCGCCGCAATGGCCGACGACGCGAAAGGGAAGTCCGCTACGCCAAAGCCGCCTACTGACAAGCAGTAACTTCTGTTTTCGGTTTCAGTGTTGCAAGCATGTGATGATGCTGAAAGCCGAGAGCTGAAAGCGAATATCCAGGAGCCAGCCGCGAAATGCGTCCTAAACCACTCGTCCTCATCATCCTCGACGGATGGGGCTACAGCCCCAAGCGTGAAGCCAACGCCATCGCCCTCGCCCGCAAGCCCACCTACGACCGCCTGCTGCGCGAATACCCCAACACGCTCATTCACACCAGCGGGCCCTTCGTCGGGCTGCCCGAAGGCCAGATGGGCAACAGCGAAGTCGGTCACCTGAACATCGGCGCCGGCCGCATCGTTCACATGGACATCACCCGCATCGACCTGATGATCCAGAATGGCGATTGCGACTTCTTCTCCGACCCTACCCTGGTCGCCGCCATGAAGCACGCCCGCACCGGCGGCCGTCGCCTGCATCTGTTCGGCCTGGTCTCCGACGGCGGCGTGCACTCCCAGCAAGCCCACCTCAACGCGTTGCTCAAAATGGCCAAGCAGCAAGGTGTCGACCGCGTCTTCGTCCACGCCTTCATGGACGGCCGCGACACTCTCCCCACCAACGGCGCCGGCTACCTCGGACAGCTTCAGCAGAAAATGCGCGAGTACAACTCCGGCAGGATTGCCAGCGTCAACGGCCGCTACTACGCCATGGACCGCGACCGCCGCTGGGAGCGCATTGCCAAAGCCTACAACGCGATGGTTCTTGGAAACGGTGAGGGAGGCAGGTACGTCGACCCCGTCCAGGGCATGAGAGATTCTTATAACAAGGGAGTTACGGACGAGTTTGTGATCCCCTTCGTCTGTGTCGACAACAGAGGCGAGCCCCTGGCGACCATCCGCGACGAAGATTGCTGTATCTGCTTCAACTTCCGAGCCGACCGCGTTCGCCAGATCACCCGCGCTCTTGCCCGTAACAGCGGCCTAAGTGTGCAGGCAGGCCGTGAGCTCCCGGGCGCTGACGATCTCGATAACACTATTCCGCGCGACCGAGTTCCCAAGAATCTCCATTACGTCTGTATGACGCAGTACGACAAGAACTTCACGCTGCCTGTGGTCATCCCGCCTGAATCGATGGCCAACATCCTCGCCAACGTCATGGGTAAGACCAACCTCCGCAACCTGCGGGTTGCCGAAACCGAGAAGTACGCCCACGTCACCTACTTCTTCAACGGCGGAGTCGAGCAGCCGTTCCCGGGTGAAGATCGCCTGCTGGTTCCGTCTCCGAAAGTCGCCACCTACGACCTGAAACCGGAAATGTCGGCCGCGGGCATCGCGCAAGGGGTGGTCAAAGCTGTAGAAGACGGTACCTTCGATGTCATGATCGTGAACTTCGCCAACGCCGACATGGTCGGCCACTCGGGCAAGATCGAACCCACCATCAGGGCCGTCGAAACTGTCGACGCCTGCCTTGGCCAAATTGAGAAAGCTGTCAAAGCCAAGGGCGGAGCCATGCTCATTACCGCCGACCACGGCAATGCCGAGCAGATGATCGATCCCGCGACCGGCGGCCCCCACACTGCCCACACCACCAATCCCGTCCCATTCATCGTGGTCAGCGAAAACGCTGGACAGTTCACTCTGAAGCCCAATGGGTCGTTACGTGACATCTCTCCCACGATCCTTGGCATGCTTAACCTTGCCGAGCCGAAACAGATGACAGGAGAGGATCTGCGGGTTGCAACGAATCGGGTGATCGGGCCATAGGAAATAACGGCGTCGCGCAGTGCGGGAAGGGTTCTTGTGAGCGAAGTACCTGGTAAGGCGGAAGAACTGCGAGATTGTACCAAGAGGTCTGCTCTGCGAATGGTCGGCTGTTCCAACACCTTCCACACTCACCCGAAACGCAAGTTCTTGGGAAACACCTAGTGCGATCGGGGACTTCGGTGGGCGGAGTCCGGCATCGCGAAGCAGGAATTGTTGAATGAACTGCTGGTCGAAGCGAACGAATGGCTAGCGATCTTTGCGCCTTCTCAACGTACCGCGAAAGGCAATCGCTAAGCCAGCAACTCGATCGCCCATTCACGCGATGGCCCGATCACCCGATGATCCGATCGCCCGATCCCTAGTACGTAATCGGCGTCGCATTGGTCGCGATGCACACCCAGGTTGGGCCTTTCTGGAGCCAGGTGTCGACGTAGCTCTCCCGCCGCACGTAGATCCTCCCTTTCTGGACTCCCTTCACGCGCAAGACGCCGCTGGCGATGGCGACATCTCCGTGCACGTAGACCTTCATGGATTCAGGTGCGACCTGCTGCTCCTGGGCGTTTGGCGCTTTCACGCTAGCCAGAAACTGGCTCTTGCTCTGCACGCTACCGTCGTCGTTGATGAGCACGATGGAGTCGTCCAGAAGGGCATCGAGTGCCTTGGCGTCTCCACTCTTGTAAGCCTGATTCCAGAGCTTTTCCAATGAGACAATCTTCCCTTGAACGCTGGCGTCGGGATGCTCGGAGTGCTGAGAATGTTCCTGCGCCCCGGCCATCATCGACACTGCACACAATACAACCGCCCAGTAGCCCGGACATCTCATGAAGAATCCTCCCTCGACCGAGTATAGAGCCTCCGATCGATTCTTCTTCTCGCGCGCATCCACTGCTGCACCTCTAGACGAAGCAGGCTTGCGCCCGGATGGAAATCGAAAGCAGAACCAGCGCCCCTTTTTCCCGAGTACAACCGCTTTTGCAACTCCCAGCTTCACGATGACGCCACCATGCTGCTGATCGCCGCTGGGGAGACAAGGGTTCGCGTGGACGTGTCCGGTGAAACGCATGACCGCGAAGTCGTCTCGCCGCACATCAGCCGCACATCAGCAGTTAAGCTCGTTCCCTGTGCATGGCCGGTGCCGTGCCAGGTAGCGCCGGCATCCTGCCGGCTGTCGCGGGGGCGTCCCCGCCCTCGCCCGCTTCAACTTTACCAAGAAGCGGACGCGTTCGACTTCAGCTCGACGTTCCCCAGCCAATTTGCGGTAAACTCGTTTTCCTGATTTCAACAGGAGCCGCCGTGCGATTCCATCTTGTGCCGCCGCTCGTGCTCATCGTCGCCATGGTCCTAACATCTCCAACCCGCGCTGCCGAAAGCGGCACCGCCCTCCTGCTGGTCGCCAACAAGGGGGACCACACCGTCAGCCTCATCGACCCGAAAGCCGGTCAGCAACTCTCGACGGTCGACGTCAACGGCGTCACCGGGCATGAACTCATCGCCTCACCCGACGGCCGCTTCGCCTACGTCCCCATTTACGGCGACTCGGGTGTCGGCCTGCCGGGCAGCGACGGCAGCAAACTCGCCGTCATCGATCTCGCCGCCCGCAAGCTTGCCGGCAACGTCGACTTCGGCCACGGCGTGCGCCCGCACTGCGCCCTGATCGGGCCCAAGGACGGTCTGCTCTACGTCACCACCGAACTCGATCAGTCGGTCACCGTCATCGATCCGCACACGCTGAAGATCATCGGCAACATTCCCACCGGCCAGCCCGAGTCGCACATGCTCGCGATCAGCCGCGACGGCCACCGCGGCTACACTGCCAACGTCGGCCCCGGCACGGTGTCCGTTCTCGACCTCGAAAGCCGCAAGACCATCGCTGTTATCCCGGTGTCGGCACACATCCAGCGCATCGCGCTCTCGGTCGACGACCGCTTCGTCTTCACCTCCGACCAAAGCAAGCCGCAACTCGCCGTCATCGAGACCGCCACCAACAAAGTGAAGACGTGGGTCCAGCTCACCGCTGCCGGATACGGCACGGCGCCCACGCCCGACGGCCGCTGGCTGGTCATCGCCCTGCGCACCGGAAACCAGGTCGCCGTCGTCGATCTCAAAACAATGACGGTCGCCCACACCCTCGACGTCCCCGCCGCCCCGCAGGAAGTCCTGATCCCACCCGATGGCCATGCTGCCTATGTTTCGTGCGATGCCAGCCACAAAGTCGCGATGATAAGTACATCGGATTGGAAGGTTAAAAAATTGATCGATGCAGGTCCGAGTGCGGATGGGCTGGCGTGGGCGGCAGGGAAGTAGGATTTGCGGGGATTCGTCCGAACCTGACGTCTCGCCCCAGGTTATGGCAATGTCAGATCGACATCTTAGAAGAACTCGGTCGCGTTGGGTGTACTTGGCACTCGTTGCCGCTGTGTCCGGGTCAGCGGCGCAGCCGACAAACCCGCCCACCGTCGCGCGACTCCAGACCGTACAAGTGCTCCAACGCGCTCGGGGCAGCACAGTTGGAAATCATGCGAGCGCAAGCGAAGACGGGCGACTTAGCGGGTGCGCTTTCAGAGGCCGCCAAGCTGCGGGCACCCGGGATGCAGGTGGATGCACTGATCGGAATCGCTAAGGGTCTGTTGGAAGTCTCGTCCGCCAGTGGGAGTACGTCATCGCAGGACCGAGTCCATTAACGTCGATCTCATGATTCGTCCGGTATCCGCAGGGCTGGCGTCAGTTCTCTTATTTGCGATTGCTTTCGGTACGCCTCAAAATCCCCAAAAGCGGTCCGCTCCCCCAACCTTCTACCGCGACGTCCTCCCGATCCTCCAGGACCACTGCCAGACCTGCCACCGCCTCGGCGAGATCGGTCCCATGCCTCTGGTTACCTACAAGCAAACCCGATTCCAGGCTCGCAAGATGGCGGACAGAGTACGCGCCAGAATCATGCCACCCTGGTTCGCCGATCCTTGCTGCGGACATTTCTCGGACGACCCTTCGCTCAGCGAACAGCAGATCGCCACCCTCGTGGCCTGGGCCGAAGCCAACGCGCCTGAAGGCGATCCACACGACGCGCCGCCTGGCCCGCATTTCGCCGATGGTTGGAACATCACCCCACCCGATCTAGTCCTCACCATGCCCCAACCGGGGGCCATCCCCGCCGAGGGCGACGTCGAATACACCTACGAAATCATCCCCACCAACCTTGCCGAGGACAAATGGGTGCAGATGTCCGAGGTGCGCCCCTCCAGCCGCGCTCACGTGCATCATGCGGTGGTTTACATCCGGCCGCCGGATTCCAAGTGGCTGCGCGGCGCCCCGGTCAACACACCCTTCACAGCCTCAAGTCTCAAAGATCCGGAACTTCGTCATCAAGCCCACGAAACCACCAGCGACATGCTGCTCGTCTACGCTCCCGGCAGCTCGCCCGATCACTGGCCCGATGACATGGCCAAGTTCATCCCCGCGAACTCCGATCTCGTCTTGCAGATGCACTACACGGCCAACGGCCAGGCCGCCCAAGACCAGACCAGTGTTGGCCTCGTATTCTCAAAGCACCCCCCAAGGCAACGCGTGCTAACCCTGCAGCTGGCTAACGACCATGACCCCGTTCCCATCCTGCCCAACACCGACAACTATCGCGTCGAGGTCCACGGCACCGTGCCCAATGACGCAACCCTGCTCGGCTTCTTCCCGCATATGCACCTGCGCGGTAAGCGCTTCGAATATCAACTCGTCCGGCCCGACCACTCCATCGAGGTACTGCTGCGCGTGAACTACGACTTCTTCTGGCAGCTCAGCTACCGTCTCGCCGGGCCTCGCCCCGTCAAAGCCGGCACTGAGCTTCGCGCCGTCGCCTGGTACGACAACTCCTCCCACAACCTCCACAACCCCGATCCCAACAGCGCCGTCATTTGGGGCGACCAGACCTACAACGAAATGATGGTAGGCTTCTTCGACGTGGCCGTCCCCGCCAACGTCGATAAGACGCATTTCTTCCTGCGTTCTGTCGCTCACTGATCTGCCGTCCGTCCCCGGAAAAGATGCAAGACGATGTCGAAGGAACACATGGAGCCGGCCTCCCGCCGGCTTGCTAGACACTCGCTGCGTGTCAACCAATATTTCCCCTCGGCCGACTTTCTATTCGCCCGGTAAGCGCAAGATTCCATAGGACGGACCAGCTTTCTCGGATATACTTGCCCCTCGAAATCGGCTGCTCGGCCGCGCTCTTTCGTGTTTGGGGTTTCGCTCAGTGATGTCGATACTGACCCTCCGGCTTCGTGCACGTCATGCTGCTGTCATCTCATTGCTGTGCTTGCTGTTTGCCGTCATCGCCTTAAGCATCGCTTCAGCTCAAACTTCCGCGGCCTCGGCCCCGGCTTCCTCGCAATCGGCGAGCAATCCTTCGCAGGAAATCACCTCCCACGACGAGCTCACCACCTTCAAAGTCAACGTCAACCTTGTCCTCGTCCGCGTGGTCGTGCGCAATTCGCATGGAAACGCCGTGGGAAATCTGCGGCAGGAAGACTTTGAGCTGTTCGACAATCGCAAGCCGCAAGTGATCAAACACTTCGCGATGGAGCAGTCCAGCTCCAAGTCCAACGCCGCGCCTCCGGAGCCGCCGAAGTCCCCGGACAATCCCAACGCGCCTCTGCCGCCGCCCATCGCTCCCACCCATTACGTCGCCTACGTTTTCGACGACGTCCACATCGCATTTGGCGACCTCGCGCACGTCCGCGACGCGGCCCTTCACCACCTGGGCACCCTGACGCCCACCGACCGCGCTGCGATTTTCACGACCTCCGGCCAGGGCAACCTTGATTTCACCGACGACCGAGACAAGTTGCGCCAAGCGCTCAACGGCATCACTCCGCGCCCCGTGGCCCGCAGTACCGGAATTTCCAGCTGTCCCGACGTACCCCTTTACCTCGCCGACCTCATCGTCAACAAGCGCGATCCCACGGCCACCGATGTAGCCACCTACGACGCGCTCCATTGCGCCTATCAGGACCAGCCGCAATATATGAGCGCCGCGGCCCAACTCGCCGAGTCCACCGCCCAGGGAGTGTTGCAGGCGGGGGAGCACGAGAGCCGCCTCTCTCTCACCGTGCTGAAGGAAGTCGTCCGCCGCATCGCGGTGATGCCGGGCCAGAGGACGGTCCTGCTGTTGTCCCCGGGCTTCCTCACCCCAGAGCTGGAATACGAATATGACGAAGTCGGCGAACGCGCCCTGCGCTCCCAGGTAATGATCAGCGCTCTCAACGCCCGCGGCCTGTACGCGCCCATGCCTTTGGGAGATGCCAGCACGAGTCAAAGAATCTCTCCCGTCACCCAGAACCAGCGGATGCTCTACGAAACCGCGGCTGCCACCGCCGACGAGGACGTCCTCGCCGCACTCACCTATGAAACCGGCGGCGTGCTCTTCCACAACAACAACGACTTCGACGAAGGTTTCCGCCTCATCGCCGCGCCCCCCGAGTACTCCTACGTGCTCGGCTTCTCGCCGCAGAATTTGAAACTCGACGGAAAGTTCCATTCCCTCAAGGTCACGGTCAAGGATCCTCCCAAGCTTGACATCCAGGCGCGCAAGGGCTACTACGCTCCCAAGCATGTGGCCGATCCCGCCGAAGAAGCCAAGCAGGAAATCGAAGAAGCTCTCTTCTCCCAGGAAGAACTGCACGACCTTCCCGTCGACCTCCACACCCAGTTCTTCAAGTCGAGCGACATCGACGCGAAGCTCGCGGTCCTGGTTCACGTCGACGTGAAGCGCATGCACTTTCATAAAGCCGAAGGCCGCAACCAGGGCAATCTGACCGTCGTTTCCGGCCTGTTCGACCGCAACGGCAAGTTCATCACCGGCAGTCAAAAGATCATCGACATGCACCTGAAAGACGACACCCTGGCCAACAAACTGGGCAACGGGATTACCGTGAAATCCAGCTTTGACGTAAAACCTGGTAGTTATCTGGTACGACTCGTGGTCCGCGACGCCGAAGGCCAGCTCTCCGCCGCCAACGGCGCCATCGAGATTCCGTAAACTTCGAAGAGGTGGGATATGCTGTCACGCCGCCGAACGCTTTGCATCGCAATCTTGCTCGTGCTTGCCGTTTCCGCTGCTTGGAAATTGAGTCTATCGGCCCCTCCGGTCCTGGCGCAGCAACCTCAGTCCGTCTCGCTCCCTGACACCTCCACGCCGCTCATCAAGGCTGAAACGCGTTTGGTGCTCGTCGACACGATCGTCACCGACAAGAAAGGCAAATACGTTACCGACCTCACCACCAACAATTTCAAGGTCTGGGAAGACGACAAAGAACAAGCCATCAAGAGTTTTTCCTACGAAGCCGATCCCGCTTCCACGAACCCCGACCAGAAGCACTACCTCGTCCTGTTCTTCGACAACTCGACCATGGAGATGGGCGATCAGGCCCGGGCTCGGGACGCGGCGGCGAGATTCATTGCCGCGAACGCCGGCCCCAATCGGCTGATGGCCATCGTTGAGTTCACCGGCATCGTCCGCATCGCGCAAAACTTCACCGCCGACGCCGACCGGCTCAAGAAAGTTGTGGCTCAGGTAAAGTTCTCCAGCGTCGATAACAGCGCTCCGGTAGAAGTTGCTTCGCTGGGTATGCCCAGCTTAAGCAGTGCGGCCGCCGACTTTGGTTCCCGCAGCGTTCTGCTCGCGCTGCGCAGCATGGCAAAAAGTCTGGCAAGTGTTCCTGGACGCAAAAGCCTAGTTTTCCTGACCTCCGGTTTCCCGGCCACCCTCGAAAATATGTCGGAGCTCACGGCCACCGTGGATAGCTGCAACAAAGCGAACGTCGCGGTGTATCCCATTGACGTTCGCGGTCTGACCGTCGATATGCCCACAGGTGCATCTGGACCGGGTGCCAAACTGACGCCTCCGGCGAATCCGCACGCCAATTACCTTCGCAGCGCGACCTATCAGCCGCGCGCTCTCCGGTCTCGGCGCCACGCCCGCGCTCATCTCGTACTGGTTCAGCGTGGCGGAGGGGGCGGCGGAGGTGGCGTTGGAGGTGGAGGCGGCGGTCACGGCGGAGGCGGCACTGGCGGCACTGGCGGCGCAGGCGGAGGTGGCGTTGGCGGTGGCGGCGGCAAAGGAGGAGGCGGCGGCACCGGCGGAGGCACCGGCGGTGGCGGTGGCAAAGGCGGCGGTGGTACGGGCGGCGCCGGCGGTGGTGGCCGCGGAGGCAGTGGTGGCATCGGGGGCGGCAACTCACCCAATGCCTCGAATTTCTACGGGAACAACCCCTACAACCAACCCCGGCTGATCGTTCCCTCATTTCCGCCGAGCGCTTCGACCAATCAGCAGGTGCTCTACCAGCTCGCTGATGGCACGGGGGGCTTCGTCATTGTCAACACCAACGACCTCGTCGGCGGCCTCGAGCGCATTGCCCGCGAGCAAACCCAGTACTACGTTCTCGGTTACTCTCCCTTGCCTTCGCCTGAAGGAACCTGCCATACCCTGAAGGTCAAAGTCGATCGGGGTGGAACCACCGTCCGCTCGCGCAGTGGCTATTGCAACGTGCGCCCCGTAGATCTGCTGGCCGGCAAGCCCATCGAAAAAGATCTGGAAGGCCGCGCCAACGGCTCCCAGGCGGGCAACGTCGCCGCTTCCATGGCGCTCCCGTTCTTCTACACCTCGACCAACGTCGCGCGCGTAAACCTTGCCATGGAAATCCCGTCTGCCTCCATCAAGTTCGACAAGGCGAAAGGCAAACAGCACGCTGAAATGAACGTCCTCGGCATCGCCTACAAGCCCGACGGCTCCGTGGGCGCCCGCTTCAGCGACACGGTCAACTTCGATTTCGACGGCAAGAAAGAAGTCCAGGAATTCCAGAAGCTGCCGCTGCACTATGAAAACCAGTTCAACGTTGCTTCCGGCACTTACACTTTGAAGGTCGTTTTCACCTCCAGCGGAGAAAGTTTCGGCAAGCTGGAAGCCCCACTCGTGGTCGATCCCTACGACGGCAAGCAATTCGGTCTGAGCGGCGTCGCCCTGAGCCGCGACATGCACCGCGTCACGGACATGTCCACTGGACTCGACGACGTTTTGCTCGCCGATCGCACTCCACTGGTCGTGCAAGGCATGCAGATCGTCCCGACCGGTGCCTCGCATTTCAGCAAGACCGACAAGGCCTTGTTCTACGTCGAGGTTTACGAGCCGTTGCTCGCCACGGCTTCCACCTTTCCCAAGGTGGGGCTCTCGTACCAGGTCGTGGATCGTAAGAGCGGCGAAAAGAAAGTCGATGACTCCGGTCTGCTTGACCTCGCCACCTCGGCCAAGCTTGGCAACCCCGTCATCCCTCTCGGTATCCGAATCCCGCTCGACAAGCTACCTCCCGGTTCCTACCGGGTCGAGCTCAAGGCCATGGATTCGTCGGGAAGTTCGAGCCCTCAACGCATTGCGGAGTTCGATCTGGAATAAGTCCGCTTGGCGCGGGGGGCGACCCCTATCCGCGCCAAGCATCTCCCCGCTCCGCCCCGGCATCCATCCCCCTGACTCCCTAGTTTGGAGGAAGACGCTCTCCCCCAGATCGCCTAGAATTGATCTCATCTGACATCGCTCGGTGTCAGGTCGGTTCAGATAGAAGCCGCGATGCGTTTGCCCTTCCGCCGCTCCAGAGTCTCTACCCCCGCGATCGCCTTCGTCCGTCTGCTTACGCTTCTTCTGGCTCTTGCCGGGTGCGCCTTCTCGCAAGATGAACCATCTCAACCCGCCGAGCCTTCCCCAACTCCCGAGCCTCCAGCCCTCT
>Ga0210408_10000508_pt1 | contig 49597 bp, 54 predicted proteins | sample IncBWH4MmetaG_FD_155471 | JGI IMG/M metagenome (GOLD analysis project Ga0210408, IMG submission 155471) | Forest soil microbial communities from Barre Woods Harvard Forest LTER site, Petersham, Massachusetts, United States - Inc-BW-H-4-M | ecosystem: Environmental > Terrestrial > Soil >...
GAGGAGCCGCGCGCTCTCGCGCGGCGTCTCGAACCATGAGGCCTCGATGCCGCCCGATCTCCATTTAAATTAGGTCGGAAAAACTGACGCATCTCGTGCGGGCCATCCGCATTTCGTGCGAATCTGCTCCATTTGTGAGCCTATCGGTCGAGCCGCCTTGCACTGGTGGAATTCTCGGCAGAGCGTTCCGCCGACGTCTGTGGACCCGATGTGCGGGAATGTCATGGACGGTGGGAGGAGATGATGATTCCTGGCTCATTCAGCTATCACCGGCCTGCGTCGGTCACTGATGCGGTCAAGCTGCTAGCTTCGCTCGGCGAGGACGCGCGGCCGCTCGCCGGCGGCCACAGCCTGGTTCCGATGATGAAATTGCGGCTGGCCACGCCCGCTCATCTGGTCGATCTGCATGGCATCGCGGGTCTCAAGGGCATCAGCCGCACCGGCAACTCAATCGTGATCGGGGCGATGACCACCCAGCACGAGCTGCTGGCGTCCGACGAGATCGCCAAGGCGCTGCCGATCCTGCACGAGACCGCGCTGCTGATCGCCGATCCGCAGGTGCGCTATCGCGGCACCATCGGCGGCAACGTCGCCAATGGCGATCCCGGCAACGACATGCCGGCGCTGATGCTGACGCTTGGCGCGACCTACCGGCTGGAAGGGCCGTCGGGCGCGCGCGAGGTTGCGGCCAGCGAGTTCTATCAGGGCGCCTATTTCACTGCACTCGAGCCCGGCGAGATCCTGACGTCGGTGGCCATTCCCGTTCCCGCGTCCGGCCATGGTTATGCTTACGAAAAGCTCAAACGCAAGGTCGGCGATTACGCGACCGCTGCGGCGGCCGTGGTGCTGACGATGGCGGGCGGCAAGGTCGTGTCCTGCGCGATCGGGCTGACCAATCTGCACGAGACGCCGCTGCTGGCAACCGATGCGGCCAACGCCGTGATCGGCACGGCGCTCGATCAGGCCTCGTTGAAGCAGGCCGCCGCTGCGTCTGCGGCGATCATGGCGCCGGCCGCGGATGCCCGCGGCCCGGTGGAATACCGCAAGCATGTCGGCGGCATCATGGTGATGCGCGCGCTCGAACGCGCCAAGAGCCGCGCAGCCTGAAGGAGGGGACGATGGCAAAAACCCACGTGACAATGAAGGTGAACGGCGCGGAGGTCGAAGGCCTCGTCGAGCCGCGCACGCTTCTGGTGCATTTCATCCGCGAGAACCTGCAGATGACGGGCACCCATATCGGTTGCGAGACCACCCATTGCGGCGCCTGCACCGTTGATCTCGACGGCATGAGCGTGAAGAGCTGCACCGTGTTCGCGGTGCAGGCCCAGGGGTCCGAGATCACGACCATCGAGGGCATGGCCAATGCCGACGGCTCGCTGTCGGCGCTGCAGGAAGGCTTTCGCATGATGCACGGCCTGCAATGCGGCTTCTGCACGCCCGGCATGATTGTCCGCGCGCACCGGCTCTTGCAGGAGAACCCGTCGCCGACGGAGGCCGAAATCCGCATGGGCATTTCAGGCAATTTCTGCCGCTGCACCGGCTATCAGAACATCGTCAAGGCGATCCAGTACGCGAGCGCCAAGATCAATGGCGTCGAATATAAGGAGGCCGCGGAATGAACGACATGGCTCCCACGCGGGAACAACGTACCGCCGCCCTCGAAGGCATGGGCTGCAAGCGCAAGCGGGTCGAGGACATCCGATTCACGCAAGGCAAGGGCAACTACGTCGACGACGTCAAGCTGCCCGGCATGCTGCATGGCGATTTCGTCCGCTCGCCGCACGCCCATGCGCGCGTCAAGTCGATCAATTCGGAAGAAGCGCTGAAAGTGCCGGGCGTGCTCGCGGTCATCACCGCCGAGACGCTGAAGACGGTCAATCTCGCCTGGATGCCGACGCTCGCCGGCGACGTGCAGATGGTTTTGGCCGACGGCAAGGTGCTGTTCCAGAACCAGGAGGTCGCCTTCGTGGTCGCGACCGATCGCTACGCCGCCGATGACGGCGTCGCCAAGGTTTTGGTCGAATATGAGGCGCTGCCAGTCGTCATCGATCCGTTCAAATCGATGGCGCCGGACGCGCCCGTGCTGCGCGAGGACCTCGCCGGCAAGACATCGGGCGCGCACGGCCCGCGCAAGCACCACAACCACATCTTCGAATGGACGGTCGGCGACAAGGAGCTGACCGATGCGGCCTTCAACAAGGCCGAAGTCACGATCAAGGAGCTGATCTCCTATCACCGCACCCATCCCTCGCCGTTGGAAACCTGCCAGTGCGTCTGCTCCTTCGACAAGATCAAGGGCGAGCTGACGATCTGGGGCACCTTCCAGGCCCCGCATGTGATCCGGACCGTGGTGTCGCTGATCGCAAAACTGCCGGAGCAGAAGATCCACGTGATCTCGCCCGACATCGGCGGCGGTTTCGGCAACAAGGTCGGCGCCTATCCCGGCTATATCTGCGCGGCGGTCGCCTCCATCGTCACCGGCAAGCCGGTGAAATGGGTCGAGGACCGCATCGAGAACCTCACCGCGACCTCGTTCGCGCGCGATTACCACATGACGACCGAGATCGCGGCGACGAAAGAGGGCAGGGTCACCGGTTTGCGCGTGCACGTGCTCGCCGACCACGGCGCGTTCGACGCCTGCGCCGACCCGTCGAAATGGCCGGCCGGCTTCTTCAACATCGTCACCGGCTCCTACGATTTTCCGGTGGCGCATCTGGCCGTCGACGGTGTCTATTCCAACAAGGCGCCGGGCGGCGTCGCCTACCGCTGCTCGTTCCGCGTCACGGAGGCCGCCTATTGCATCGAGCGTGCGATGGACATCCTGGCGCAGAAGCTCGGCATGGATCCGGCGGAGCTTCGGCTGAAGAACTTCGTCAGGCCGGAGCAGTTTCCCTATCACTCGGCGCTCGGCTGGGAATATGATTCCGGCGACTACCACACCGCGATGCGCAAGATGATGGAATCGACCGACTACGCGCGCTTGCGCAAGGAGCAGGCGGAGAAGCGGGAAGCCTTCAAGCGCGGCGAGACGCGCGAGATCATGGGGCTTGGCGTCTCGTTCTTCACCGAGATCGTCGGCGCAGGTCCCTCCAAGAACTGCGACATTCTTGGCATCGCGATGTTCGATTCCTGCGAGATCCGCATGCATCCGACCGGGGCCGGCATCGCGCGGATGGGCACCAAGAGCCAGGGCCAGGGCCACGAGACCACCTGGGCCCAGATCATCGCGACCGAGATCGGCATTCCGGCCGACAACATCATGGTGGAGGAGGGCAACACCGACACCGCGCCCTATGGGCTCGGCACCTACGGTTCGCGCTCGACGCCGGTCGCCGGCGCCGCGATCGCGATGGCCGCTCGAAAGATCAAGGCCAAGGCGCAGATGATCGCGGCCTACAGGCTCGAGGTGCACGAGGACGACCTCGAATGGGACATCGACGGTTTCCGGGTCAAGGGCCTGCCCGAAAAATTCATGTCGATGAAGGATATCTGCTGGGCGGCGTACAACTCCGTGCCGCCGGGCATGGAGCCGGGGCTGGAGGCGGTCTCCTATTACGATCCGCCCAACATGACCTATCCGTTCGGCGCCTATCTCTGCGTGATGGACATCGACGTCGATACCGGGGTCTACAAGATCAGGCGCTTCTATGCGCTCGATGATTGCGGCACCCGCATCAATCCGATGATCATCGAGGGCCAGGTGCATGGCGGACTGACCGAAGCTTTCGCTATCGCGATGGGCCAGGAGATCCGCTATGACGACACCGGCAATGTGGTGACCGGCTCGTTCATGGATTTCTTCATGCCGACGGCGGTCGAGACGCCGCATTGGGAGACTGATTTCACCGTGACCCCGTCGCCGCATCATCCGATCGGCGCCAAGGGCGTCGGTGAAAGCCCGAATGTCGGTGGCGTGCCGGCGTTCTCCAACGCGGTCAACGACGCCTTCTCCTTCCTCGGCGCGACGCATATCCAGATGCCGCATGATTATTGGCGCAACTGGAAGGCGGCGAAGGCGCTGGGCGCGGTGGCGTAGTGTCGTCGTCATTGCGGGGAGCGAAGCGACGAAGCAGTCCAGAGTCTTCGTGTGGTGCTGGATTGCCTCGCTTTGCTCGCAATGACGGAGACTGAGATGAAAGACCGGGACGAGATCGCGCAGGCGCTGGCGGCGAGCGGTTACATCGCCGACGGCGAGCTAGCGACCGCGGTCTCGCTGATGCAGCTGCTGAAGCGCCCGCTGCTGCTGGAAGGCGAGGCGGGCGTCGGCAAGACCGAGGTCGCGAAGGCGCTGTCCAAGGTGCACGCGACCGAACTGATCCGGCTGCAATGCTATGAGGGGCTCGACCAGTCGGCCGCGCTGTATGAATGGAACTACCAGCGCCAGCTGCTGGCGATCGAGGCGCATCGCGGCCACGCCGAGACCATCGAGGACCAGATCTTCTCGGAAAAATATCTTCTGGAGCGGCCGTTGCTGGCGGCGATCCGCCGCGCCACGCCGCCGGTCCTCCTGATCGACGAGATCGACCGCGCCGACGACGAGTTTGAGGCCTTTCTGCTGGAGCTGTTGTCCGATTTCCAGGTCTCGATTCCGGAGCTCGGCACCATCAGCGCCACCACGATCCCGCACGTGGTGCTGACCTCGAACGGCACCCGCGAATTATCGGACGCGCTGCGCCGCCGCTGCCTCTATCATTATGTCGACTATCCCGATGTGGATCGCGAGGCGCGCATCATCCTAGCGAAGATCGATGGCGCAGGCGCATCGCTCGCGCTGCAGATCGCGCGCATGGTGGAGAGCATCCGCAAGGAGGAGCTGCGCAAGATGCCGGGCGTGGCCGAGACGCTCGACTGGGCGGCGGCGCTGGTCGGGCTCGACGTGCGCGACCTGCATGATGCGCCGGAGACGGTGCATGAGACCATGATGTGCCTGCTGAAAACCCATGAGGATCGCGCGCGGTTCAAACCGGAGATCACGGCAAGGCTGCTCGGGAGAGTGGCATGAGCGCTCGCGGCATCACACCTGCCTTTGATGCAGTGGACGAGGTCGCCCACCGCGTCTCGACGAAGCTTGCCGGCTTTCTCCGCACGCTTCGCGACAATGGCTTCGCCGTCGGCCTCGCCGAGGGCCAGGATGCCACCGCGTTGATGGCGGCGGGTTATGCGCAACAGGCTTCGCTGCTGCGCTCGGCGTTCAAGCACTTGTTCTCGGCACGCAAGTCCGACTGGGACAAGTTCGACGGTCTGTTCGATGCGTTCTGGCTGAGGCGTCGCGTGCGCATGCGTTCTTCGATTTCGGGCGCAGGCTCCGCGGCCAGCAATCCGTCGCTCAAAAGCTTGCAGGATGCGCGGTCCGAGCGCGCCGACAGCCATGCAGCGACCGATCGGGTGCCCTCGGCCGACGACGCGCCGCAGGGGCGCGGCGGTGAAGGCCGAATGGAAGGCGCCTCACGCGCCGACAATCTCGGCGAGGTGGATTTCCGCAAGCTTGCCGATCCCGACGCGGTCGCGCAGGCCCATGTCGCCGCCGCGCAACTGGCGCGCGTGATGCGTACGCGGCTGACCCGGCGCGACCTGTTGCGGCGGCGCGGCGAACGGCTCGATCTGCGCCGGACCATCCACAAGAACATCAGCCACGGCGGCGTGCCGATCACCCTGGTCAAGCGGCGGCGCAAGGACAAGCCGCTGCGGCTCGTCATTCTGCTCGACGCCTCGGGCTCGATGAGTCCGTACACGGCCGTGTTCCTGCGCTTCATCCACGGCGTGCTCGACGAATTTCGCGAGGCCGAGGCGTTCCTGTTCCACACCCGGCTCGCCTATGTCTCCGACGCGATGAAGGAGAAGAACGCCGCGCGGGCGCTCGACCGCCTGTCGATCATGGCGCAGGGCGCGGGCGGCGGCACCAAGATCGGCGAGAGCCTGCAGACCTTCAACCGTTGGCACGCCGCGCGGGTGATCCATTCGCGCACCGTGGTGATGATCGTCTCCGACGGTTATGAGACCGGCGATGCCGATTTGCTCGGACGAGAGATGGCCGCGCTCTCAAAGCGCTGCCGCCGCATCGTCTGGCTCAACCCGATGATGGCTTGGGAAGGCTATGCGCCGGAGGCGCGCGGCATCAAGGCCGCGCTGCCCCATGTCGATCTCTACGCGCCGGCGAACACGCTTCACAGCCTGGCCGCGTTGGAGCCGTATCTCGCGAGGCTGTAGAGGACGGACGCCGATGACCGCCCATCCCGAAGTGCTCGATCTGGTGGCGCGGATGAAGGCCGCCGAGGAGAGCTTTGTGCTCGCGACCGTGGTGCGCACGGTGTCGGTGACGGCGGCGAAGGCGGGAGCCAAGGCGATCATCCGCCCCGATGGCTCCATTGTCGCGGGCTGGATCGGCGGCGGCTGCGCGCGGGGCGCGGTGTTGAAGGCGGCGCACGAGGCGCTTGCGGACGGCATCCCACGCATGGTGTCGGTGCAGCCGGAAAACCTTCTGGCCGAGCTCGGCGTCAAGCCGGGCGAGACGCGCGAAGGCGTGCGCTTCGCCTCCAACCTGTGCCCGAGCAAGGGCACCATGGATATTTTCGTGGAGCCCGTGCTGCCGCATCCCGCGCTCGTCATTCTCGGCGCAAGCCCGGTCGCGCTGTCGCTTGCCGCGCAGGCGCGCGCGCTGGGCTATCACGTCACGCTCGCCGCGCCCGTGCCCGACCTCGCAGGCGCGCCGGACGTCGACATGCTGATCGATCATTTCAAGCTCGGCGAACTGCATGAGGCAAAGCGTTTTGTTGTCGTCGCGACCCAGGGCAAGGGCGACGAAGCGGCGTTGCGCGCGGCGCTCGCGGTCGACGCCGCCTATCACGCCTTTGTCGGCAGCCGCCGCAAGATGGCGGCCCTGCGCGAAAAGCTGCTCACCGAGGGCATCGACGCGGCCGTTCTCGATCGCGTCAAGGCGCCGGCCGGGCTCGATCTCGGCGCCATCACGCCGGAAGAGATCGCGATGTCGATCCTCGCCGAGATCACGCTGGAGCGGCGGCGCGGCCAACGGGACGCTGAGCGAGCGTAGAGTTTAGCTACTTCCCGCAAGGGGGGAAACGGAATGCGCGCTATCGATCCGAAAACGCGTCATAGACCATCTGCTTGAACGCGACGCGGATGCGGGTGCGCTCCGCCTGTGTCTGCTCCATCAGGATGTAGATCATGTCGAGCCTGGGATCGACGCCGAAATAGGTGCCGCTGCCTCCATCCCATTTCAGTTCGCCGATCGAGCCAGGCGGCGGCGGTTTCGCCTCGCCCGGATCGGTGCGCACGGCGAAGCCGAAGCCGTCGCCCGGAAAATGGAAATAGTCGCGTCCGACGCCCGGGCCCGGCCCGATATGGTCGGTCGTCATGTCCTTGAACGCGGCGGGGCTGAGATAGCGCTTGCCGTCGAGTTCACCGCCATTGAGGATCATCTGCGCGAAGCGCGCATAATCGAGAGCGGTCGAGACCAGTCCCCCGCCGCCTGACTGCCATTCCGGATGTGCGCGGCGCTCGTGCTCGCCGTCGACCAGGATCGTGTCGCTGGGCAGCGGCTCCGCCATCAGCGCGCGCTCCTCTGGCGTGTCGAGCACGAATTTGGTGTGGATCATCCCAAGGGGATCGAGGATGCGCCGCTTCTCGAACTGATAGAGCCTCTCGCCCGAGATGATCTCGATGATGCGGCCGAGCACGTCGGCGGAATGGCCGTAGCGCCACAGTGTGCCGGGCTGCCGCGCCAGCGGCAGTTTTGCGATCCGCTCGGCAAATTCCTTGTTGTCGAACTTGCCTTCGAGCAGATGCGCCGCTTTGTAGACATCCATGACCCATTGGCCGCCGATATATTCGTAGCTGATCTCGGATGTATGCCGGAGCAGGTCCATGACGGTCAGCGGCCGGTCGGCCGGCACCAGTTCCAGCACCGGCTTGCCCTCCGCGTCCGTCTTCTCCAGCCCCACCTTCATGTCGGCAAAGGAAGGGATGTATTTCGAGACGGGATCGTCGAGCGACAGCTTGCCCGCATCGATCAGCATCGTGGCCACGCTCGTGATCGGCTTGGTCATGGAATGCAGCGCGAAGATCGTATCCGGCGTCATCGGGAGCCTGGTCGTGACGTCGCGCACGCCAAGACACTTCAGGTAGACGGGGCGGCCATGCTGCTGGATCAGAATGACCGCGCCGGGCAGCTTTCCGGTCGTCACCTCATTCTGGAAAAAATCGGTCAGGATTTTCAGCTTGTCCGGCCGGGGCGCGGGGACATCATTTGCTCTGGCGATTTTTCAGCCCGATCGCGCAGCAGGCCACGCATGCGGCGGCCAAGGCGAGGCGCCAGGCCGGCGGGGCAATGATCGCATGCAGCCTGTAACCCATGATCGCGGTGAATGAGATGCAATTGCGGCTAGGGCCCTCGCCGCGCCGATAAACGAATCTTCTCGGGGGGATGCTGCGACCTCCGCGGGCCGGGTCCGTTCACGGGCGTCGCATCCTACGAGGCCTTTTCGTCGAGCGGCTCATAGAAGCTGATATGGTTGCTGAACGGATCGATCACGCCCACTTCCCGCGTATTCCAGGGCGAGGTCTCGAGGCCCGGCCCCATGTAGCGATAGCCCTTGGCGCTGATCTCGCGGTGAAAGGCCTCGATGCCGCGTATCCGGATGCGCAGGTGCGCGCCCGGCGAGCCGTCACCATGATGTTCGCTCAGGTGCAGAACCAATCCGCCGCGCGACACCTGCCGATAGAGCGGCGCGTCGTCGTCGAAGCGATGCTCCCAGTCGAGCGAGAAGCCGAGGAATCCGAGATAGAATTCATCCGCCTTGGCGATGTCGAAGATGCGCAGGATCGGTGTGATCTCGAGGAATTCAATCGCATCGGACAAGACTGCCTCCGCTTGTCGCGCGCAATCATTTGCGGGCGCGCTTCCGACCATCGCGGCCAGAAGGTGCCCGGAAGCGGATCGCGCGAGGATCACACATACACGATGCCGTCGAAGGCGTGCCGGTTCGAGGGCAAGCGCATCAGTCAAACAAACTCGACACCGACTCTTCCGCGGCCGTACGGCCGATCGCTTCGGCAATCAGGCCTGCGATCGAGAGCGTGCGGATGTTGCCGGCATTGCGTACCGCTTCGGTCGCCAGGATCGAGTCGGTAATGACGAGCTCTTTCAGCCGCGACGAGGTGATCCGCGTGACCGCGCCACCCGACAGCACGCCATGGCTGATGTAGGCATAGACTTCCTTGGCGCCGTGGGCGATCAGCGCATCGGCGGCATTGACCAGCGTGCCGCCGGAATCGACGATGTCGTCGACCAGGATGCAGGTGCGGCCTTCGACCTCGCCGATCACGTTCATCACCTCGGACTCGCCAGGGCGCTCGCGACGCTTGTCGATGATCGACAGCGGGGTGTTGATGCGCTTGGCGAGCCCGCGCGCCCGCGCAACGCCGCCGACGTCGGGCGACACCACCATGACCTCGTTGAGCTCGAAGCGATCCTTGATGTCGCGCACCATCAACGGCGCCGCAAAAAGGTTGTCGGTCGGGATGTCGAAGAAGCCCTGGATCTGGAGGGCGTGCAGGTCGAGCGTCATGACGCGGTCGACGCCGGCGCGGGTGATCAGGTTGGCAACGAGTTTTGCCGAGATTGGCGTGCGGGAGCCGGATTTGCGGTCCTGGCGTGCATAGCCGAAATAGGGGATCACCGCGGTGATGCGACGCGCCGATGACCGCCGCAGCGCGTCCGTGATGATCAGGAGCTCCATCAAATGGTCGTTGGCCGGATAGGAGGTCGACTGCAGGATGAAGACGTCCGAGCCGCGGACGTTCTCCTGGATTTCGACGAAAATCTCCATGTCGGCGAAGCGCCGGACCACGGTCTTGGTGAGCGGCAAGCCGAGCCCGCTTGCGATGGCTTGGGCCAGTGCGGGATTGGAATTACCGGCGACGAGTTTGATGGAGCCGTTCTTGGCCGACATCGAGGCTTCTCCCCGCGCCGAGCTGGCGACAACGTTCAGCATATCGGGATACCCGCTAAACCGGCAATCTTGAACGAGCGAGGTGATATCAAGGTCGAGGCGCCAATGGCAACCCGCGAGAGCCGGTTTTCCCGACGAAAAACCCTGTCATCGCTTAGCGTTTGGCTAACGCGCGGCGTAGCCGAGCGCGCTGACATCCGCCGGCTCGGCGGCCTGCGGCTCGGCGCTCGCGACGGCGGGGCCGCGCTTGGTGGCTGGTTCGGGTGCGGGAGCCGGCTGCTGGTCGGCCGGCATCCCGTTGATCATGTTCGACAAGCCGGAGAGCCCGGCCTGTGCAATCTTGCGCAAGATCATGTCGTCGGCCGCGGCCCATGCGTCGCGTCCGGACGCCTTGCCGGCCGGTTCCTCGCCGGAGAGGCGCAACGCGCGCTGCTGGTCGCGGTCATAGACGTCCCAGACCCAGGCGATCATGGTCTTGCCGCGCACGACCTGTGCGGCGAGATAGAAGCGCACGCGATACGCGGCGGCCTCGCCTTCGCGCGAGACGACGGCGAGATTGCGCAGCTTGCTCTCGCTGTCGAGCACGCCGACCATGCGGTCGAACACCTGTGGCGGCGGGCCATCGATCTGTTCAAAGGCGATGGTCGGGCCGCTCGAGGCCATGGCGAAGGAATTTTGCGGTGCGCCGCCACCGGCACAGCCTGCGAGCGCGCAACCGACCGCGAGCAGCATCGTAACGATGCATGCACGCAGGCTTGCTCGAAGAGATTGTATCGACGCGTCCCTCATTGAAGGGGAGCGATATCGTTAAAAATTCGTTACGTCTAGGGTAGGGAAGACACAAAGCGCGCAATCAATTCGGGCGAACATTCGTCCGAAATCGGGACAGACCTGCCCGTCTGGCCTAAGAGACGATGGTGCGTGCGTGGCGGCCATCGCCGGGTTCGTTGCAACGGTCCGGATCGCATCCTAGTCGGCGAGATGGTGCCTCATGGCTTCGGCGAGCCAAGTCCACTCTCTATTCGGACTGCTGTTGGGCGATTGCCCTTTCATAATCGCGACCAATTCCCAGTAGCGGCTCGCGCGGGGATCATGCTGGGCGTATTTGCTGTACAGCCATTTCTTGAACTCATCGTCGAGCTCGCGGCCCAACAGGCGCGCCGATGTCTCCAGCCATTCCTGTGCCAGCGATTTGCCGCTCTCTGAAGTGGGCTCGTCACCGCGTGCGACCGCCTCTTTGGCCCTCGCGATGATCGATGCGGATTCGCGCTGCCATGCGCCAGGATCGAAAGTGTGATTGTCCCAGACGTCCTTGGCGCTGGAGCGCACGTTGGCCACGAAGCCGGGGTCGCCGAGCATGGAAGCGAGCTCGATCCAGGCGTCGCATTGTTCCAGAGTGGGATCGTCGGGCAGTTCGGGAACGCTGGCCTCGACCTGCTGGCGCATCCATTCCGGTTCGATGCTGATGTCTTCCGACACCTGTTGGTAGAAGCGTTCGACGACGTTGCGGCGCTCGGCACGCGATAGCGTGGTCATGGTCCAGAATCTCCTCAAGTCGGCTTCAGTCAGGGTTGGCGAGCGAAGCGCCGCGCGCAACGCAGCTGCGACGCGGCGTTGTGCGGCGATCTCCGCTTCGAGCGCGCCGAGGCGAAGCCGGAGCGCCTCGGTCAGCGACAGCTTTTGCGACAGCACCTTACGGATGGCATCGAGGCCGAGACCGGCGTCGCGCAGGCAGTTGATCAGGTCGAGACGGACGAGCTCGCTATCGGTAAAGACGCGATAGCCGCTCTCGGTACGTCCCGCCGGCGGCAGCAGTCCTTCGTCGGCATAGAAGCGCAACCGCCGAACGGAGACGCCGCTCAGCCGCGACGCCTCGCCGATGCTGTAGGTTCGGTTCTTCATGGCGGTGGTGTGCAGCCTCCACCGGGTGGAGAGTCAAGGGCTGCTACAATGGCCTGGCCGGGAGTTCCGTTGCCGACGAGGCCTTCAGGGCTCCAGCGCGATCGCGTGCACATGCCGGCCATAGTCCGGCTCGTTACGATGCACGGAGCGGCGATAGCTGAAAAAGCGCTCGTCGGAATAGGTGTCGAGCGCGAGGTCGTCGATCATCAGCACGCCGGCCGTCTCGAGCCGGTCACGGATGAAGCCGGCGAGATCGAACATCGCGTGGCCGTCGCGGGACGAGGGCAGGAAAAACACGGCATTGTCGGCATCGGCGTCGAGAAAACGCGTGACGAATTCGCTGCCAACCTCGTAGCTCGGCTGCCGGATCATCGGGCCAATGGCGGCGACGATGCCGTTACGCTCGGCGCCGAGCCCCTCCATGGCCGCAACGGTCGCTTCCAGCACGCCGGTGAGCGCGCCTTTCCAGCCGGCATGCGCAGCCCCGATCACGCGCGCGTTCGGCTCGACCAGCAGGATCGGGCCGCAATCGGCCGTGGTGACGGCGATCGCAAGTCCTTCCGCGCGGGTGACGATGGCATCTGCCTTCGGCTTTTGGCCGTCCCACGGCCCGGTGGCGACAATGGCGTCAGGGGAATGGACCTGGTGCACGTTGAGAAGGCGGGTCGGTGCGACGCCCATCTGTTCGGCCATGCGGCGGCGGTTTTCGGCGATTTTGGCAGGGTCGTCGTGGGAGCCGAGCCCGCCATTGAGATGGGCATAGAAGCCGTCGGAGACGCCGCCCCGGCGCGTGAAAAAGGCGTGGCGCAGGCCCGGGATGGCCGCGAGCAGCGGAGAGGCCAGTCTCATCGTTTCGCCGCCCTCTCGCTCTGGTTCTCCTCGCTCAAGCCCGCGAGGATGATTAGTTTTGGGTCAGAGACGGCGATCACCTTGAACAGCTGTCCCATACCGCCGCGGCCCGATCCGGTCAGTCGCTTCAACGCGTTGGAAATGTCCTCCGACACTTCCGGGGTCGCCTTGGTCATCAGCGTCACCGCGCGGGTCTCGATGCCGAGCTTCTTCAAAAACTCACCCTGGGTGACCGGGCCATGAATGCGCCCGCCCAGATCCTCTGCGGCGCGCGCCAGCGCCTGGAAGTCGACATGGGCGGTGAGATCGGCCTGGCCGGGCGCCTTCAATGGATCGGTGAAACTGTGGCGGGCGATGGCCTGGAAGGTGTCGCCGGCATCGCTGCGCAGATGGCCGTAGTCGATGATCAGCGCGGCCCCTTCCTGCTGCCGCACACGGGTCGCGATCCGCATCATTTCGGAATCCGGCCGCCATTCGAATACGGCGCCGACGGGTGCAGCACGGACCAGTGGCGGCAGCAGCACCTCGAAGCGCGGCGTCGGCTCCTCGGCGGCGCCGAACACCAGCTTGTCGTTCTTGTCGAGATCCACGACGCGCTCGTGCCAGCCGGTCTCACGCCGCACCATCTGATGGATCGGCAGCGCGTCGAAATATTCGTTGGCGAAGATGACGCAAGGGCCTTCAGGCACCTCGTCGAGAGTGTCGTGCCATTCGGCATGACGCACACCCTGCAGCATCTCGCGCTGTTTTGAGCGCAGCAGCGGATTGATCTCGACCATATGCAAGTGGAGCGCCTGGTAGAGCGGCGGCAGCACCCGGAGCGCGCGCAACGCGTCCGCCATCATGGTGCCGCGGCCGGGACCGAGCTCGATCAGCCGGAGCAGCGGCGGCGAGCCGATCGCCTTCCACACCGAGGCGGCCCACAGCCCCAAGAGTTCGCCGAACATCTGGCTGACCTCGGGCGCGGTGGTGAAGTCGCCCTCGCGGCCGATCGGATCACGCGCGATGTAATAGCCGTGCTGCGGATGCGTCAGGCACAGTTCCATGTAGCGCCAGACCGGCATCGGTCCGGAGGACCTGATCAGCTTTTTGATCTCGGATAGCAGCGGTGAAAATTCGGTCACGATTTCCCTTGAACAGAATCCCCTGCTATGGCCGGTCTCGGCGCCTCGCGCCGCAACACCCATATGATCATCACGGCGCCGACGATCACCATCGGGACCGACAGCAGCATACCCATTGTGAGCTGGCCCCACAAAAAGCCGAGCTGCTTGTCGGGCTCGCGGAAGAACTCGCCGGCGATCCGCGCCAGACCATAGAGCGCAATGAAGCTGCCGAGAATGAGCCCCGGGCGCTTCAGGGCGCCGAGGCGGATCATAACGGCAAGAATGGTAAACAGCAGCATCCCCTCCAGGCCGGCTTCATAGAGCTGGCTCGGATGGCGGGGCAGCTGCATCTGGTCGTTGGGGAAGATCATGGCCCAGGGCAGGCTCGGATCGGCGGCCCGGCCCCACAATTCGCTGTTGATGAAATTGGCGATCCGCCCGAGGAACAGCCCGATCGGCCCGACCGCGGTGGTGATGTCGCCGAGCGAGAGGATGGAGATGCCGTTGTTGCGGGCGAACCAGATCACCGCGATCACGCAACCCAAGAAACCGCCGTGGAACGACATGCCGCCCTTCCACAGTTCGAAGATCTCGAGGGGATGCTCGACGAAGAAGGGCAGGTTGTAGAACAGCACATAGCCGGTGCGGCCGCCCAAAATGATGCCGATCGTGACCCAGAGGATGAAGTCGTCGAGCTGCAACAGCGAGACCGGCGCTGGCCCGACCCACAGTCGCTCGGTCTTCACCAGCGAGCGCGCATAGATCCAGCCGATGACGATGCCGCTGATATAGGCGAGCGCGTACCAGCGGATCGGGAACGGCCCGATCGAAATCGCGATGGGATCGAAGACAGGGAAGTCGATGAGGAGAAAGGGCATTGCGCTTCGGGCTTATCCTTGGGCTTCACGCGGAGAGATTGCGGCGGTAGAGCGCGAGCAGCCGTTCCCAATGCCGCTCGGCGGCATCGCGGTTGTAGACCGGGCGCTTCGGAAACGCGAAGCCGTGATGCGTTCCGGGATAGATCTCGACCTCGTTGTTCGACCCCTTCATGCCGTTGCGTACCTCTTCGATGATCTCAGGCGGCGCATAGACGTCGGTTTCGGCGCAGGCGAAATACAGTTCCGCCCTGGTCTTCTGTACCGCAAGATGCGGGCTGTCGGGCTGGTCGGTGGCGAGTTGGACGCCGTAGATCGAAGCGGCCGCCTTGACGCGATCCGGAAAATGGGTGGCCGCGTTGACCGCGTAGCGTCCGCTCATGCAGTAGCCGAGCGCGCCGACGATGTCCGTGTTCGCGGCCTTGTCGCCCTCGGCATGAGCGAGCAGCGCCTTGGTGTCCTCCATCACGAGGGGGACACTGAGCGAGCTCATCAGGGCGAACATCCGCTTGCGCTCCGGTGCCTCCGGGTCGGCCGGCAGCGGGCCGAGCTCCATCACTCCGGCGCGGTAATACAGGTTCGGCAGCATGACATAGTAGCCCGAGGTGCCGAGCCGGCGTGCCATGTCGCGCAGCTCCTCTCGGATCGCCGGCGCATCCATGTAGAACAGGATGACGGGAAAGGGGCCGCCGCGTTCGGGATGGGTGATGAAGGTCGTGGTGTGGCCGTCCTTGGTCGCAATCTCGATCTGCTGGTCGATCATGGGCGTTTTCTTCGCTGTTTTTTCAAGGTTTGTGGGCTGGTACCGCGCGCTCTGCCACGATTACAAGGAAACTGCAGCGTGACAAGGCAAGTAGCAGCGAGGTCCGCGGCTCTTGAACGAGGTGCGCCGGATCGCCATTGTTTGATTTGACGAGCTAGCTCGCAGCTGGAGAGGGATATGACCCAGACCACCAATCGGTTTTTCGATGAGATCGGCCGCCTGATGAACGACGCGGCGGGCGCCGCGCAAGGCGTGAAGCGCGAGTTCGACGGGGTGATGCGCAACCAGGCCGAACGGATCCTGCGCGACCTCGATATCGTGAAGCGCGAGGAGTTCGAGGCGGTCAAGGAAATGGCCCGCCTGGCACGCGAGGAGAACGAGGCGCTGAAGGCCCGCATCGTGGCGCTCGAGGCCAAGCTGGGCGGCTCGGCAAGCGCGCCGAATACGGGTAGCTGAAGACGGGAAGGGCGATCCGATATTCGTATTTTGCTCCGTCATTCCGGGGCGCGCGAAGTGCGAACCCGGAATCTCGAGATTCCCCGGTGCGCAATTGCGCACCTGTGGTCTGGTCCTTCGGACCATCCCGGAATGACGGTGCTGCGACGTACCGGGCCGCGCGAAGAAAATCCCTTCATTTCCTTGTCATTTCCGCTGGTTGGGGCTAAAAGCGCGCCACATCAGCGGCCCCCGCACCCCTGGAGGCTTGCCGCGGAGTTGTGAGAACGGGCCGCATTGCGGCCTTTAGCTTTTAAAAACAAGGACTTGTGACAATGGCGACCGTCAAGGAATTGAAGGCGACCGCGCGTCCGTCAGTCGGCAAGGGGGCCGCACGGGCAGAGCGTCGCGCCGGGAGAGTGCCCGGAGTGATCTATGGAAACAACCAGCCCCCCCTGCCGATCGCGGTCGATGATCGTGAGCTGCGCCAGCGCATCCTCGCAGGCCGTTTCCTCACGACCGTCTGCGACATCGATCTGGAGGGCAAGAAGCACCGCGTGATCCCGCGCGACTTCCACCTCGATCCGGTGCGCGATTTCCCGATTCATGTCGATTTCCTGCGGCTCGGCGAAGGCGCAACCATTCGCGTCAGCGTGCCCTTGCACGTGGTCAAGTCGGAAGCTTCGCCCGGCGTGAAGCGCGGCGGCACCGTCAATATCGTGACCCATGCGATCGAGCTCGAATGTTCGGTCGACAACATCCCGCAATTCATCGAAGCCGATGTCGGCGCGCTGGAAATCAGCCATTCGCTGCATCTGTCGGACGTCAAGATGCCCACCGGCGTGAAGTCGCTGGCGCGTGAGGACATTACGCTCGTGACCATCGTGCCGCCGTCCGGCTACGCCGAAGAGCTGAAGGCGGCAGCGGCGAGCGCGGCTGCGGCCGGTGGTGCGGCTGCGCCCGCGGCCGGCGCTGCTGCGCCTGCGGCGGCGCCCGCAGCAGCGGCTGCTCCTGCGGCCGGTGCGAAGGCGCCCGCGGCGGGTGCCAAGGCGCCTGCCGGTGGCGGCGACAAGAAGAAGTAAGCTTCTGGTCATACTGCGCGGGATGCCGCGTCATGCTGCTGTTCGTCGGTCTCGGCAATCCCGGCGCGAAATACGCGCGCAACCGGCACAACATCGGTTTCGCGGTGGTCGACGAGATCGCGCGGCGTCATGGTTTCGCACCCTGGCGCCGCCGCTTTCAGGGCGAGACCTCCGAGGGGACGCTGGACGGCGCGCGGCTGATCCTGCTCAAGCCCACGACCTATATGAACGAGTCGGGTCGATCGGTGCAGGAGGCCGCGAACTTCTTCAAACTCACGGCCGACGACATCACCGTGTTCCAGGACGAGCTCGAACTGCCGCCGGCGAAGGTGCGCGTCAAGGTCGGCGGCGGCATTGCCGGGCATAACGGATTGCGTTCGGTGACCTCGCATATCGGCAACGATTATCGCCGCGTGCGGCTCGGCATCGGTCATCCCGGTATCAAGGAACTGGTGCACGGATACGTGCTGTCGGACTTCGCCAAGAGCGACATGCCCTGGGTCGAGGCGCTGTGCACCGTTGTAGCGGACAATGCCGGGCTGCTCGCGATCGGCAACGATGCGTCGTTCCAGAACAAGGTGCATCTGGCGATGCAGGGAAAAGGATTTTTCGCTTCAAGCGACGGGGACGGCGCCGCATAGCGCAGCGCCACGAACGCTGGCGGAGTTTCGGGACAAATCATGGGATTCAAATGCGGTATCGTCGGCCTGCCCAATGTCGGCAAGTCGACCTTGTTCAACGCGCTGACGGAGACCGCGGCGGCGCAGGCCGCGAACTATCCGTTCTGCACGATCGAGCCCAATGTCGGCGAGGTCGCGGTGCCCGATCCGCGGCTGGACAAGCTCGCCGCGATCGGCAAATCCGCTCAGATCATCCCGACCCGGCTGACCTTCGTCGATATCGCAGGGCTTGTGCGCGGCGCCTCGAAGGGCGAGGGGCTCGGCAACCAGTTTCTGGCCAACATCCGCGAGGTCGATGCGATTGCCCATGTGGTGCGCTGCTTCGAGGATTCCGACATCACCCATGTCGAGGGCAAGATTGCTCCGCTCGCCGACATCGAGACCATCGAGACCGAGCTCATGCTGGCCGATCTCGAAAGCCTCGAGAAGCGTGTCGATAACCTGGCCAAGAAGGCCAAGGGCAACGACAAGGACGCCAAGGAGCAGCTCGATCTCGTCAACCGCACGCTGGTGCTGCTGCGCGAGGGCAAGCCGGCGCGGCTGGTGGAGCGCAAGGTGGAAGAGGAGCGCGCCTTTGAGATGCTCGGACTCCTGAGCTCCAAGCCGGTGCTTTACGTTTGCAACGTCGAGGAAAGCGCGGCGAAGGACGGCAATCGCTTCTCGGAAGCGGTGTTCGAACTCGCCAAACAGGAAGGCGCGGTCGCCGTCACGATCTCCGCCAAGATCGAATCGGAGATTGCGACCCTGTCGAGGGACGAGCGGACAGACTTCTTGGAGACGCTCGGGCTGGAGGAGGCCGGCCTCGACCGGCTGATTCGCGCCGGCTACCAGCTTCTCGACCTCATCACCTATTTTACCGTCGGACCCAAGGAGGCGCGGGCCTGGACCATCCATCGCGGCACGAAGGCGCCGGCCGCGGCCGGCGTCATCCACACCGATTTCGAAAAGGGGTTCATTCGCGCCGAGACGATTGCTTATGCCGACTATGTCGCCTTTGACGGCGAGGCCGGCGCGCGCGACGCCGGCAAGCTCAGGCTCGAAGGCAAGGAATACGTCGTCGCCGACGGCGACGTGATGCATTTCAGGTTCAATACCTGATCGTGGTTAACGCATTCCGCCGCCCTGGTCCCGGATCGCACCGAGATGCTCGTTGATGCGAAACACGATCAGGATGAATTCCGCGACAATGCGCGAGAACACGATGCCGACCGCCGCGCCGACAATGCTGGAGAGCAGCACCAGGAAACCGCCGAACGGGCTGATCGCCATCGCGGCGAGGCCGGAGAACACCCCGGACACACCCGCAAGAACAATCAGGGCAATGACCAGCCAATAGAAAGTCTTGATCACGGTCGGCGTGATGAACCGGTCCCATTGAAACAGATCGCGAAATTCGAACATCCTTCTCCCCCGGCAAATTCGTAAAGGGCCAAACGGCGGTTGGATCGAACTGGGCACTAGCTCCGATCGGCATTCGGAGCAATAGCGAGCGTGAGCCATGCACGCGGACGGGTTGAGATTGCCGCAAAGTGCGGCCACAATCGGGCCTCCTTCCGGCAATCCTCGATTCATGACGCTGACTTTCGAAGATCTCCCTCCCGGCCGCCTCGGCACTTTCGGCCCGCGTCGCGTGACGCGGGAGGAGATATTGGCGTTTGCCGCCGAGTTCGATCCACAGCCGATGCATCTCGACGAGGCGGCCGCGCAGCGCACGATGCTGAAGGGGCTCTCCGGTTCCGGCTGGCATCTCTGCTCGATCATGATGCGGATGATGTTCGACGGCTTCATCGGCCGCACCGCATCGCTCGGCTCCCCCGGCGTCAATGAGGTGCGCTGGCTCGCGCCGCTCAGGCCCGGAGACGAGCTGATGCTCGACGCCGATGTGGTCGAGGCGCGCCTTTCGAAGAGCCGCCCGGAGACCGGCATCGTGACGTTCAAATGCACCGCGCGTAACGCCAGCGGCCAGGCGCTGTGCGAGATGATCTCGCCGATCATCGTGCAACGGCGCGATCGCGCCGCCCCGCAGGAGGCGGGCTAGATGCGCTTCTTCGAGGATGTCGCGGTCGGACAGCGGCGCGAACTCGGATCGTTCACCTTTACCGCCGAGGCGATCAAGTCCTTCGCCGTGCAGTTCGATCCGCAGCGCTTCCATCTCGACGAGGAGGAGGGGCGCAAATCGCTGTTCGGCGGACTGGCCGCATCGGGCTGGCATGTCGGCTCGGTCTGCATGAAGCTTCTGGTTGCCGACGGCCAGCGGCAGGCAAAGGAGGCACTGGCGCGCGGCGCGGAGATCGCGACCTGGGGACCCTCGCCGGGATTCCGCGAGCTGCGCTGGATCAAGCCGGTGCTGGCGGGGGATACGATCACCTTTGCCAGTGAGGTGACGTCGCTCCGGAGCTCGGAGTCGCGGCCGGCCTGGGGCATTCTCGAGGCCCGCAACAGTGGAACCAACCAGCGCGGCGAACTGGTGTTCTCCATCCTGGCGACCGCTTTCGTGCCGCGGCGGAGCCAGGCCTGATCCGTAGAAGTCCCGTTTACCTTCGTGCCCGGAACACACGCACTGCTAACGCATTGTGAACGTTGTCACTGCAATAGTGACGCCGGGACAGAAGTTCGGGGATGATCATGGCAGACCGCCGCGGCCTGAAACTGGTGGGCTTTCTCTTCGCGACCGTGACCCTTGCGGTCATGCTGGTGACCTGCGTGGTCGTGACCAGTCATGCCGGCGGCGCCTATTCGCTGGAAAGCCCGCGCGCCGAAGTCCTCGCCGTCGAGGTTCGCTGACCACATCGCCGGCACTTCAGCGCTTCGCGGATTTCAGCGGCTCCAGACCAGCGCCATGACCGCGATCACGATGATCAGCAGTCCGACAAAGCGGATCATGATGGTGCCGACCGGGGGCGAATTGCTGCGCAAGGGGATCGGATCGGACTTGTCGGGCCGAATCGTTTCCATCGAGGTGTCCCCCCAAAAAATCGTGGCCTGTGTGAGGCGTCCCGTTCCTTGGTCGCGATCTCAGGCGCTGAGTTCAAAGATCCCGGCGTGAATTTGCAGGGCACCCCCCGCCCCGTGAAAATGGGAAACAGGTAGGATCGAGCGGCGCGAACCGGGATCGTCTCCTCCGCGACCGAATCAAAAGCCGCCGCGCCTTGTCCAAGCACGGCGGCTCGAGGCGGGGAAATGATCCGGGATCAGCCGTTCCGCAGATTGTCGGCCGAGCGTTTCCACTGCGCAACATTCTCGGCGATCATGCGCGTCGACTTGATCGTCGCCTGGCTCAGATGCGCATAGCCGGAGATTTCGCGCTGGACGCGCTGGCCTTCGGCATGCAGCCATTCGCGCAGGCTCTCCAGCTCCGAGATCAGATTGGTGATCTCCGACAGCGAGGTTCCGGCGACGCGCTGGATCAGCGAGTTCAAATTGTTGACGGTGCTCTCGGCGTTCTCGATCGGGCCGTCGCCCGGCCGGCGCAAATAGGCGACGTCATTGCGAACGAAATCGCGGATGCCGTTTTCGACTTCGGTGGCAGCGGAGCCGTCGAGCTCAGTCTCGGTGCCTTCTAGCTTTTCCGTACGAACTACATTCATCGGCTGCTCCTAGTCTGTCGCGTCGTGGCAAGCGCGGACGGTCCCCCGCAAGATGAGATCATGGCGCCATCAGGGAGGCTGAATGTGACCGCATCGCGGCCATCTTGCGACATCGCTGGAAGATTCGACGGCTTTGCGGTGCTGCGCATGATTCCACTCGAAAAAACGCGCCGCTGTTGCTTCCCGGGAACACAGTACGATTCAACTCTTGCTGGATGCGTGCGCGTCCTACCAGCTACGCTTGAAGCCGGCGGTGACGCTTTTGTTCGTCGCGCCCTGCGCGGTCTCGCCGACCGAGCCCGACACGGTCACACCGTCGAGCAGTTTCTGTTCGGCGCCGATCTTGCGCAGCCACTTGTCGTCTGATGACGACAGGGTCTGACCCGCGGTGACGCTGGTGCCGGTGTCGCCGACGCTCAATTTCGCGGACTGGTCGGTCTCGTAGTTCCGTGTCGGCCGCGATGCGAGCCCGGGTACCGGCACGAGACCCTGCTGGGTCATATTGTAGCCGTTCTGCAGCGTGAGCGAATAATCATCCTTCAGCGGCACCGATTTGCTGATCGACGTTCCGAGCTTGCTCTGCTCCTGTCCCGGATCGACGCGGGCTTCGACCGCGGTCTTGTCCCAGATCCCGGCCGCGCCAGGGGCCGTGATCGCGGCCCACGCGCTGCCTCCGGATTGCGGCCGGTTGCCGCCATTGGCCGCCTTTTCCGACAGCAGTTCCGACATCGTGGTCGGCTCTGGCGCAACCGTCATGTCGGCGCCGACCCGGGTGTCCCAGAAAGGCGACACCGACTGCTTTACCGACACGTCGGAGCCGCCGTTCGCCTTGCTGTTGTTCGACCAGGAGAGCTCGCTTCCCGGCTGATTTGGTTTGCCGGTGCGTGCCTTCGCGGCCGACCGCTCGGCGAGCGTCGCGGCGTCGACATTGAGCTGGCTCCAGTCGAGCTTGCTGACGTCGATGTCCTTCATGATGTCATCGGACGCATTCGCCTGCGTATCGTCCGCAGTGGCGGGGTCCGCCGCGGCCTCGGCAGGAGGCTTGTCCACGGGCCAGACGCTCTGCCCGAAAGCAGGAAACGCGACAGCGAAGCCAAAAGCGGCCACCAGGGTCGCCGCCGCAACCCGATCCAACGATGTCTTGCAAATCATGCCCGCCGCCCACACTCAGCGTTACCAATCTACCATGCGGTATTTGCGTTGCAAGATTGCGACGTGAGGATTCACCTGTTTGTCATGGCCAGTGTGGCGGATCCGACATTCGCAGGCCATGCATGGCGCGTTCCGATCGACATCCTTCGATCTGGTGGACCAAGTGCTCGAACGGCCGATCCACCTGCCGAGGATGCATTGGTGGCTGACGATGGACGGCGCGCAACGCGCAATTCTGCATTGCACGGCCGAGTGACGTGTCTTACCGGTCGCCTCGCCGTACTGGCTCCCGCGCGACGGCGATGTCGGTGTCGCGGAAGGCGAGCATGCCGAACAGCAGCGCGCCGCCAAGCCCGCCGACGATGGCGCCGATCGGCATGAAGGTGAAGAACACCAGCATGCCGCTATAACCTTCGAAATTGCTGGTGTTGAAGATCTCAACCCACGCAATCCCGGCGCCGACGGCGAGCGCCGCCCCGCCCAGCGTACCCAGAACCAGCCCCAGCAGGGCGAACAACGCAATCTTCATGGCGTCTTTTGTGTCCGCACGATCCCGACGTAGGTCGCAGTGCGGCGCCATCAGGTTCAAACGGCGCCTTGCGAAAATGAGGTCGGACGCCGCTCCTTTGTCCGGCTCTGGCCTACGAGTCCCCCGTCAGCAGCGCGCTGAGATCGCGTTCGAGCACCTGCTGCACGAGATCGAAGGTGTCGATGATCTGGTGGATCGAGGCGATGCGGTCGCCCTGCAGGCGGAAGAACATCGCGCTGTCGAACTGCACGATCCGGCGGTTGGTCCGCTTGGTCAGGAACACCCGTACATGCGCGGCCACCGCATCGTCCTCGGCGACGATGCTGCGGACCTCATGGCGCATGTCGGAATAGCGCGAGCGGATCGTCTGCCAGGCCTTGCGCACCGCGTCCTTGCCGCGGTGCTGGCCCATATGCGGCAGGATGTCGATCGGCGCGGGGGCGAAATATTCGAGGTCGTCGGTGCAGCCGGCGAGCGCGCCATCGATGTCGCCCGCGTAATAGGTGTCCAGGAGATGCAGGACGCGCTGTCGGCTCTTTGTCTCGGGCATTTTTTATTCCGTTCGTGCCAAAGGCTTCTCCATTCATAGCCAACGACAATGAATCGAATCTGCCGGCAATGGCTGTGATTTTTCCCTCAAAGTGAAACAAATAAATCTCGCGCATGTCCCGGCGAAGTGGAATCCGGCTCGCCGACGAGGACATGCGCCAACGCTGTAGTGGTCCGACGCCAACATTCGTTCCCCATCGCGGAGGCAGGTTTGCGAATGTTGGCCTCAAGGAACCACTAGCCGACTTATTGATGCGAATGGAGCATTGGCTTTGACGTTCGGATCACGATCGTGCGGCCGGTCGGGTCGCGAACGTCAAATCCGCTTGACTCGTTACCACTGCAATGCAGCAGGGGGCCGCTCGGGGAACTTCGCGGCGCTCTCGCCGTTAACGACGCGGGATTCCCCTTGTTATCGAAGTGGAGCATCGCACCATGAAAACGACCATGTTCGTCGTCTCGATCGTCGCCGCGCTGGTGATGGCCTCGACCTCGTCCGCCGGCGCCAAGGGCTGCATCAAGGGTGCGATCGTGGGCGGCGTGGCCGGCCACTATGCGGGCCATCACGGCGTGCTCGGCGCCGCGGCCGGCTGCCTCTATGGCCGCCATCACGCCAAGGAGCAGGCGCGGCAGGGCCAGGAACAGCCGGACCAGCAGCAGAACCAGAGCAACGGGCAGGGCAAGATCTGAGGGCTCGCGCGGCGCCTTCACGACGGCGCGCCGTGGCGCGTCAATTTCGGATTCAACGTTTCAAACAGCCATCGACCGCGGGCCGCATGGTTTGCCTGTGGCGCTCCTCACCATGAGGGTCTGACCTCGCGCCGCGCCTCGCGAACCTCATCTTCGAGGAGCTTGCGCAGCAAGCGTCTCGAAGGATGAGCCTTGGGCACGACGTGCACCGCGTTCTCGCGACGCGTACGGCGCCCGAGTGGTGCTCGATCGTCCGCCCTCGAGCATTGGAGGGCGCAGGGAAGGCCGGGTGCAGGCCGCACCCATGGCCCCCGTGCATAAAAAAGCACGGGGAAGGAACCACAGGTTTGGCCGAACATCCGGCCTTCCCTGCGCAGTGGTTTACGGCTTACTTCGCGCTCTCCTCGGGGACCGGGCTTTCTTGCCCCCGTCATCGCGCGGCACGTCACCGCGCAATTTGACCTCAGCGTCGGGAGGCCAGGACCACACGACTTCGCCGTCCGTGCCCATGCCGATCGTGTTCGGCACGCGCGCGTCCACCGCATCCCGCGCTCAACGTCCGTGATGACGCGTACGCCCCTCGCAAAGGAGTGCGGGACGGCGCGAAGAATTCTTCTGATTTCTGGAAGTGTCAAGCGGTATTCCGAATATCAGAACATATTCGGTGCGACAGGTTGGCGCGACGGGCAAATCAGTCAGCGCGCGGAAAACGTGTCAAGCGACGATTGCGGGCGACGTCATGCGGTGCGCTTGGCTGAGCCGGGACCAATTCGCGCACCAGGCGCGAGCATCGCGCGCGTCATTGCGAGGCGCGCCTTTGCGTCGCGCTCAAACGCTGCACAAACCACCCGTGCTCCAATTTATTCCATTCTTCCCGCCGGCAATTCCGTGTGGCATCGCCTTGCCGCGACGGCGGTAGCCTCTATGCTCTCCCTCAATCAAAGAGTGCGTCAAGCGCTTCGATCACGAGGGAGGACTCGCATGAAGAGGACACGCATCGCCGCGCTGGCCGCGATCGGCCTGCTCGGATTGCTGCCTGCCGCGGCGCACACGCCGCAGCAGGCGCCGCACCAGTCTTTCAATGAAGGCGACCTTAGGCTCGAAAGCGGCGAGGTGATCCGTGATTTTGCGATCTCCTATGTTACCCACGGCACGTTGAACGCCAAGAAGTCGAACGCGATTTTGATGGTGACCGCGATATCAGGCAATCACCACCGGCTCGACTTCATGATCGGCCCGGGCAAGGCGCTCGATCCCGAAAAGTATTTCATCATCTGCACCGATGCGATCGGCAACGGGCTCACGACATCGCCGAGTAATTCGAAGGCGCAGCCGCGCATGGCGTTTCCAAAATTTCTGATCCGCGACATGGTGGAATCGCAATACCGGCTGTTGAAGGAGAAGCTCGGCATCGACCATGTTTTGGCCGTGGTCGGCCCGTCGATGGGCGGCATGCAGACCCTGCAATGGGGTGTCAGCCATGCCGATTTCATGGACGCGCTGGTAGCGATCGTGCCGCTTGCGAAGACGCCGGCCTGGTCGGTCGCCGTCATGGAGGCCTCGCGCAAGGCGATCATGGAGGACCCGGCGTGGAAGGATGGCAACTATGATGCGCCGCCGGAAAAAGGTCTGCGGCTGTTCCGCGACATCGTCGCGCTGCTCGCGGCCCGCTCCCCCGACATGTACGCGGCGCAGTTCAAGAGCGGACCGGAGGTGCTGCCCTGGATGGAGGCGCAGGAGAGCGCGCTGTGGAAGGCGTTTGACGCCGACGACTGGATTTACCAGTCCTGGGCCTATGACCGGCACGACCTCGGCACCACGCCGGGCTTTGACGGCGACACCGCCAAGGCGCTGGCCTCGATCAAGGCCAAAACCCTGATCCTCACCGGCACCAAGGACCTGCTCAATCCGGAATTCGAGCCGAGAGAGGCCGCCAAGAACATTCACGACGTGAAGCTGATGACGATCTCGCCGGGCACGGTGACCGGCCACGCCTCGGCCGGCGGCTTTTTTCCGGCCGACGTCGAGTTCCTCAACCGCGAGGTCGGCGGGTTTCTCGACGCGGTGACCGAGGGCGGGAAGAAGCTGGATTAGGCTTGCGTCCAGACGAACGAAAGCCCCTCGTCCGGGAGCAGAGGTTCTACCGACTCGCCATCCCCCATGGCGTTCCCATAAGATGTTCGCCTGCGGGCGAGTCGGGGGAACGCCATGCATGTGCTACAGAGCGGATGGCGCGTCATCCTCGCAGGCTTTGTACTCTGCGTGATGATTTCCTTCGCGCGCAATCTCGTGGGGAAAAGAGGCGCCGCCCGATTCGACGTCGCGTTGGTGCTCCTGACGATCGGCCTTCTCGTCTACGTGCTGCGCTGAGCGCGACCTCTTTCTTCCCCCCGCCGCACGCGCGCGCCGCCGCCCGGCTCAATCGCCCGGCAGCGGGTCGATCTTGAAGACGATCTTGTAGGCCACATCATTGTCCGGCCGGACGCGGAACAGCACCGACGTCTTGTCGGAGAACACCAGCTTTCGCGCGCATGAGGCCGATGAGTCGATCGCGTTGACGCTGCAAACGCCGTTGCCGCCGCCGCTCTCGCCGATCGGGCCAAACATGTCGACATGGCCCATGACATTGCCCTTGATCCCGTCGGAGCGGTCGAACTGCGCGGTGACGCGGTAGTCCTGTGCGTCGAAGTCGATGGCATACCAGGCGCCGTCGGGACCGGCCGAGAGCGGCGCCAGCACCGCCGCGACCGGCCCGCCCAGCGCCAGCGCTTCGACCCGCGGCGTTTTCGCGAAATAGGGCGTCGGCACCGTGGCGTCGATCGGGAACAGGCCGAGCCAGTAATCTGATATCGCGGATGCGCCGGTGACGCGCAGGATCAAATCAGGGTGCGGCTTGTCCGTGGTGTCGAGCTTCGCCGCGATCCTGCGGCGCACGTCGATCTCGTTCAGATTGGCCAGCTGGCCAAGCTTGCTGCCATCCGGATCGAACGCCTCCACGGCAGCCATGAGGTTGCCGCTGGAATCGTCGGAGCGCCTGACATCGAGCACCACGCGGTAGCGGCCGGGCGGGGCCTTGATCTGCCAGAAGTGCGATTTGTTGGCCGCCAGCCGCCCCTTCACGACTTCGCCGGCATCAATCGGCATGGGCGCGCTTTGGTCCGCGCTCGCGGCCTTCGCCGCGACCGGCAAGGCCGGGCTGGAGGATTGCACCGGCGCGGTCTGACGCGGAGTCGTGGTCGGTGCGGCTTGCCCCAACTGGGCAAGCGACAGCTTTGCCGGACCTTGCTTTGCCTGATCCGGCCCGGCATCTGACGACGCCGGGGCAGGTGCCGCGGATGAGACGGCCGGTTGCGGCCCGGCGAAATAGAATTTTGCGCGCAACGCGGAATGCTCCCAGGGCACCTGCTGGTTCTGCGTCGACGACATCACGTCGTTGCGCACGTTGATGAGCAGGCTCGACAGATCGTCCTGCGAAGACGCGAGCTGCTTGAGCAGGGCCGCAGTGAATGGCGAGTTACGACCGCTGCCGTCCAGCGCGACGTTGCCGGGCTGGGTCGAAAAACTGATCAGCGTGCCTACGCCGGATTCGACGGCCGCCAGCCCGCGGCCGATCTCCGCCGATCGCGTTCCCATGCCGCGGGCGAGGTTGCGCGCCAGCGGGTTGTTGCGGCAGGCGTCGAGAAACAGCACGTTGGTCGCGGATTCGCGTTCCATGCTCTTCTGCACCGAATCCAGCCTCACCAGCTCGAAATCCGGCGCCGCCGCGGTCGCGAGCTGCGCATCTGTTGGCACCAGATAGTTGACGCCGTTCACCTGCAAGCCGTGGCCGGCATAGAAGAACACCGCCGCCTCGGCGCCCTGCAGCGCGGCCGCGAACTGCTGGATGGTGCGGTCCATCGCGGATTTGTCGAGGTCGATGCCCTTGATGACGGTGAACCCGAGCCGCTCGAGCGCGACCGCAAGGTCGCTGGCGTCGTTGCGCGGATTCCTGAGCAGAGGCGCGTGCTGGTAGGCCGCGTTGCCGACCACCAGCGCCAGGCGCCGGCCCGCCGCATGTGCGCTGCCGTGAGCGACGAAGGCAAAGACCAGAGACGCAATTGCAGCAAACAACAGCCGGTGCGAAGGGGCGCGCGACCTCATTGCAAACTCCCATGAGTGGAAGCCTATGCGGCGCGCAACCTACTGCTTAAAAAATCTGTTCGAAAGCCGCCTCACTGGGATCGTGCCTGCGGCATTTGTACGGCGAAATCCTGACCAGCTAGGCGGCTGTCAACTCACCGTCATTCCAATGTGATGTCGGATCGCGCTTCGCGGCAGGACCCTCATGGTGAGGAGCCGCGCACGCGGCTCCTCAGGATGAGGGGATAGAGCCGATTTGGCACAGCAGGACCAGCGAAGTGTCGCTTAGCTCACCGCTTCTTCCAGCCGCCGCGCTTGCCCGGCGCGCCGCCGCTTGAGCGTGGCGTCGGGCCGAACTCGGGACCGGAGTCGCGCGAGTTGGCCGGCTGGATGATCTTGCTGGTGCTGCCGAACGGTTTTGATGGCAGTGCGCGGCTGGCGCGATAGGGCAGCGACTCCGGGCCGTGCATCTCGTCGAGATGGGGCTTGTGGACTTTTGAGCTGCTGCTCGATTTGGACGCGCCGGTGCGTTCTTCGAAGGATGGCAGCAGCGGATCGTCCGCGCGGGATTTCATCCCACCCCGCGCAGTGCCGCTGCGGCCGGACGAAGAACCGCCGCCGCGCATGCCGCGGCCCTTCAGCGCGGTCGCCGGCAGGTTGGCCGCCTCGCCATATTTCTTGGTGCCGGCGTAGGCGCCCGCGCGGTGCTGCACGATGTGCTGCCGCGTGGTGGGATCGTCGACCACCGCAAGCTCGGTGGCGCGCAGCCGCTTGACCTCGTCGCGCAGCCGTGCCGCTTCCTCGAAATTCAGGTCGGCCGCGGCCTCGCGCATCCGCGTCTCGAGGTCTGCCAGCACCGCCTCGAAATTGTGCCCGATCGCGATCACGTCGTCGGTCGCAGTCCCGCTGCCGGTCTCGACCAGCACATGGTCGCGCTCATAGACCGAGTTCATGATGTCGCCGATCGACTTTTTCACGCTCTCCGGCGTAATGCCGTTGGCCTTGTTGTATTCGACCTGCTTCTCGCGGCGGCGATTGGTCTCCGCGATCGCGCGTTCCATCGAGCCGGTGACGCTGTCGGCATAGAGGATCACCTTGCCGTCGACGTTGCGTGCGGCGCGGCCGATGGTCTGGATCAGCGAGGTCTCGCTGCGTAGAAAGCCTTCCTTGTCGGCGTCCAGGATCGCGACCAGGGCGCATTCGGGAATGTCGAGGCCCTCGCGCAGCAGATTGATGCCGACCAGCGCGTCGAAGGCGCCGAGCCGCAGATCCCGGATGATCTCGATGCGCTCGATGGTGTCGATATCCGAATGCATATAGCGCACGCGAATGCCCTGTTCGTGCAGATATTCGGTCAAGTCCTCCGCCATGCGTTTGGTCAGCACCGTGACCAGCGCGCGATAGCCGGCGGCCGCGGTCGCGCGCACCTCGCCGACCAGATCGTCGACCTGGGTGCGCGCCGGGCGGATGTCGACCGGCGGATCGATCAAGCCGGTCGGCCGGATCACCTGCTCGACGAAGACGCCGCCGCTTTCGTTCAGCTCCCAGCCGCTGGGCGTCGCGGATACCGCAACCGTCTGCGGCCGCATCATGTCCCATTCCTCGAAGCGCAGCGGCCGGTTGTCCATGCAGGAAGGCAGGCGGAAGCCGTACTCGGCGAGCGTCGCCTTGCGCCGGAAATCGCCGCGGAACATGCCGCCGATCTGCGGAACGGTGACGTGGCTCTCGTCGGCGAAGACCAGCGCGTTGTCGGGCACATATTCGAACAGCGTCGGCGGCGGCTCGCCGGGCCGGCGGCCGGTGAGATAGCGCGAATAGTTCTCGATGCCGGCGCAGCTTCCCGTGGCTTCCATCATCTCGAGATCGAAGGTGGTGCGCTGCTCCAGCCGCTGCGCTTCGAGCAGGCGGCCCTGGTCGTGGAGCTGGTCGAGCCGCTGCTTCAATTCGAACTTGATCGACTTGATCGCCTGCACCAGGGTCGGACGTGGCGTCACATAGTGCGAATTGGCGTAGATCTTGATGAACTCGAGCTCGTCCTGCTTGTGGCCGGTGAGCGGATCGAACTCCTCGATGTTCTCGACAGTGTCGCCGAACAGGTTGACGCGCCAGGCGCGGTCCTCGTAGTGCGCCGGGAAGATGTCGATCACATCGCCGCGCACGCGAAAGGTGCCGCGGGTAAAATCGGCCGAGATGCGCTTGTACTGCAGCGCGACCAGATCGGCGATTAGCTGCCGCTGGTCGATGCGCTCGCCCTTCTTCAGCGCGAACGTCATCGCGGTGTAGGTCTCGACCGAGCCGATACCGTAGATGCAGGAGACGGAGGCGACGATGATCACGTCGTCGCGTTCGAGCAGCGCGCGCGTCGCCGAATGGCGCATGCGGTCGATCTGCTCGTTGATCGACGAGTCCTTCTCGATATAGGTGTCGGTGCGCGGCACATAGGCTTCGGGCTGGTAGTAGTCGTAATAGGAGACGAAGTACTCGACCGCGTTGTCGGGGAAGAAATTCTTGAACTCGCCATAGAGCTGGGCGGCGAGCGTCTTGTTCGGCGCCAGGATCAGCGCCGGGCGTTGCGTCGCCTCGATCACCTTGGCCATGGTGTAGGTCTTGCCCGAGCCGGTGACGCCGAGCAGCACCTGGCTGCGGTCGTTGCGGTTGATGCCTTCGACGAGCTCGGCGATCGCGGTGGGCTGGTCGCCCTTCGGCTCGTACTCGGACTTGATGACGAAGGCCACGCCGCCTTCGCTCTTTTCCGGGCGCGGCGGACGATGCGGCGTCCACACCTTCAGCGAGCCGTCGTCCTTGCGGAATTCGGGACGGCCCTCGCGGATCAGCGCTTCCAGCGCCTCAGCCGTGGCCTGGACACCGAGCGCTTCCATCTTGCTGCGCGGCGGACGGGCGAGCGCCTCGGCATCATCCTCCTCGGTCGGCAGGCCAAGCTGCCGCGCCAGTTCGGGATCGAGCGTGGGGATGGTCGCCGCGGTGCCGTAATGGGCCTGCGGGGCTTCTTCAAGGCCCCTGTGCGCTGACACGCCCCCACCCTGGCCCTCCCCCGCAAGCGGGAGAGGGGACGCGCGTTGCGCGTCCGCGGACTCGCGATTGAGATTGACGCCCGGCTCTCGCCGCCCTGGGCCCTCCCCCGCTTGCGGGGGAGGGTTGGGTGGGGGCAGGCCCCGTGACGAGTCTGCGGAGGTATCGCGCTTCGCCACCTCGCCGCTCGCACCGCGGGTCGAGGCACGGGCGCGGTGCGCGGCGGCCTCGCCGCCGCTGCGGCGGTCGAAGGAATTGTCCGGCGGCGGCTGCAGGCCGGTCGAGGAACCAAGCCCGCTTTCGCCGCGATTGATCGCGGGATTGAGCAGTTCGGCCAGCGCCGGCCCGATCGGTTGCACATCGGGCCTCGACGCCTTCGAGCTTGGCGCCTTGGATCTCGGCGTTTTGGTGGGCTTTTTGGGAGCGTCAGGATTCTTCGCCATGGCGGCCAATATAGGCACAAACCCGCCGCTTGGCAGCGACCTGATCCGGTTTTTGATCGCGCTGCTGACAGGATCTGGTCAGAGCCGCCGCGTGGCTGCGGAACCGACGATCCGACCGGTCATCGACGACGTGCCACGGCCGTCGGCGCAAGCCTCAGCCCGCCGCCACGGGCGCACCCTTGACGATGTCCAGATGGATGCTGTGGCAGCGGTTACACTGCAGCGTCCAGTACTCCGACGCCTTCCGGCTGCCGAAGACGCGGAGCACCGACAGGCGTCCCCGGCATTCCGGACAGTGCGAACGCACCGCCGACTCCGGCGGCGGATGATGCCCCGTCTCAAGCTGTGTCACGTGTAGCGCCCCCTCATCAAACTCAAATAGCGGCCGCGAGCCGCGGCGCCGCGCCCTGATGGCTGGCCCAGCGCAGTCCGAAACGGTCGATATGGCTCTTGGCGTCGGCGATGGCGGCCTGAGCGTTGGACCAGGCGAAGCCGACTTCGAGCGACGGAAAACTGACGCCGTTGATCACCAGCGGGCCGTGATCGGCGCGCAGGATTCTGGCATGCCAGAGGCCCCTTCCGGCCTCGAAGCACTCGATGGCGAAGTCGTCGTAAAGGCAGGTCATTGTCGTGTCCCCTTTTGGAGGAGCGAGACAATCACGGGCAGGTCGAAAACGATGTGAAGCCGTTCACAGGTGCGGCGGTTTTTGTCGGTTTTGCGGCGTGGGGACGGAGCTGCCCGGGCGATCGGCGGGCCGGTCAAGCTGCGAGAGGCCGTCGGATCTGCGCCGGTCCGGACCGTGCCTCGGGCCATCCCGGGGTGGTATCGAACACGGGGTCCGATCGAAAGGCGGCGGGCCGGCAAGGCGATCGTCCCCGAGATTCAAGTATCGCCGATGCAAGCCGTCCCCGATCGAAGTATCGGGATTCGTCGATAGCGTGTTGCGGCCGATGACATCATCGGCCACCGCGCCTGTCGATGACACATTCGTGCTAACGCATGATCCGGACCCGAAGGGCCGCGTGAGCGCAACGTGCGAAGCGGTTTTCCGGGGAGATCATGCGCAACAAAAAGGCATGTGGCGCGCGGTCGGCTCGCCGTCGCCGGGCCGATCACCGCATGAGCGCGACGAGCTGGCTGCGCTTCCTGACGCCAAGCTTGGCGAAGACGGCCCGAAAATGATTTCCAACCGTGTTCTCGGAAATTCCGAGGCGCGCTGCGATGGCTTTGTCGGTCAATCCGAGCGCCGCGAGATCGGCGAGGTCGCGCTGCCGGTCGGTCAGCGCGTCGAGTTGAACCGCCGTCGGGGCGACCGCCCGGGTTCGAAAGTACAGCGCGTGCACGACGGGTGTGATCAGTTCGAGGGCGGCCAGCGTCCGATCCAATCGGTTCCGCGGGACACCCGAAAAGCCCAGATGGAGGCCGGTGTTGGCAAATGGATCGATGACACCGGTCTGGGCAAGGGCACCCAACGCGTACCGGTCGAGGTCGTCGATTTCGATCTCCGACAGCGCGATCCGCGCGCCCGCCGCATCCGTCGCCATGGTCTTGTCGAGCACCATGCCCCGGCGATGCGAGAGCCACCATTCGACGCAAGGTCGCGCCTTCACGTCGACCGCGGCGGCGCGGCTCGCCAGAAATTCAGGTCCGTGACCGCTCGAAACCGTCGAGCGCATGTGAGCGCGACCGCCGGACAGATAGCCATAGGCACCAAAAAACTTCTCGAATGCAAAGAATCGGCGCACCGGTCCTTCGAGCCACGCCCTGAAGTCGCCTTCCGTCACGGCTCCGGTCGGAATGTCGCGCAGCGCGCGCAGCCAGCCGCTGATGTCCAGATCCGGATCCGCGCCGACGCTGCGGTCCCGCACCGTCCCAAGGCGTTCCGAACCAGCAAGGCTTTTGCGAACAAGATCGTGCATCGCTCGTCTTCGCCAGCCATATGCAGCGGCTGCAACACGAAAAAACATTGCCACGAACCCGCGCTGAGCCGCAACGTTCAAGTTGGAGACATCCAGTTGTAAACACCCAGGAAAAGAAAAAGTTTTTCGTAAAACGCGAGTCGCATGCCTCACGGCTTGATGCGCGCGGCGATGGTCGCGGACGCATTGCTCCGCTCGCCCTGCCGCTTCGCGACGCGCGCCGCCGGTTCCGCCGCCGCACGGACGATCCAGCGCCGGAACGCGGCAAAGTCGCGCTGGCCGGTCTGGAAGCTGCGATAGAGCAGGTACCAGCGCATGCCCTTCGGCACGGTGAGCGCGAAGGGCGCGACCAGCCGCCCGGCGGCGAGATCGTCGTCGACATAAGGCCGGATGCCCATCGCGACGCCGAGCCCGTCGCCGGCCGCCTGCAGCGCCTGGCCGTAATAGCCGAACTCCGGTCCGCGTGCCGTGATGCGCGGCACGCCGGCGGCCTTCAGCCACAGCGGCCAGTCCTCGGCGGCGTGCGCGACACGAAGCAGCGCCGGCCCCTTCAGGTCGCTCGTCCGCCTGAGCGAGCCCGCGAGTTGCGGTGTGCAGACCGGCATGAGGTCGCCGGCAAACAGCGGCTCGGCGACGAGGCCCGGCCACTGGCCGTCGCCGAGCTTGACGCCGCAGCTCCAGTCGTCGCCGAATGGGGCTGCGACGCCGCCCAAGGTGATGCGGACGTCGATGTCCGGCTCCTGCTTGCGGAACGAGGCGAGGCGCGGGATCAGCCAGCGCATCGCAAAGGTTGGCCCGACGCCGATGGTCAGCACGCGGACCTTGGAGGCCGCCGTCACCTGCGCGGTCAGGCTCGCCAGCGCGTCGAAGATCGGCGTCAGCCCGCTCTGGTAGGCGCGGCCGGCTTGCGTCAGCGCGAGCCGGTTGGCCTTGCGCTCGAACAGCGCGACCCCCAGCCGCTGTTCCAGCAGATGCACCATCCGGCTGATCGCGGCGGCCGAGACGTTGAGCTCGGATCCAGCCGCGGCAAAGCTGCCGCCGCGCGCGGCCGCCTCGAATGCCTTGATGCCGTTGAGAAACAGAAGCCGCCGCACGATCGCCTTTCCTCCACACCATCAGGAAAGCTGAGGCTGGGGCAAGATAACTCCGTTTGCGCCGGCTGCGCAAGCCGGGCACTATTTTGCGCAGGGACATTGGAGATTCTGATGGCGCCACTCCTTATCGCAGCACTCGGACTCCTGATGGTCGGGACCGCGTTCCTGTCGGGCCTGTTCGGCATGGCCGGCGGGCTGATCCTGATCGGCGTGCTGCTGGCGTTGATGCCGCTGCCGACCGCGATGGTGCTGCACGCGATCACGCAGATGGCGTCGAACGGCTGGCGCGCCCTGCTGTGGCGCGCTCATATCCGCTGGCGGCCGGTTTTCGTCTACCTGATCGGCTGCGCGCTGGCGCTCGCCTTGTGGTCGCTCACCCGCTACGTCCCGGACAAGCCGATCGCGCTGTTGATGCTCGGCGTCACCCCGTTCATGGCGCGGATGACGCCGTCATGGCTGAAGCCCAATCCGGACAGTGTGGTGCAGGGCGCATTCTACGGCACCGTCTGCATGGGCCTGATGCTGATGACCGGCGTCTCGGGCCCGCTGATGGACACGTTTTTTCTCGGCGCAAAATTCGATCGCCGCTCCATCGTCGCCACCAAGGCGACCTGCCAGGTGGCGAGCCATTTTACCAAGCTGATCTATTTCGGCGGGATCATCGACCAGGCGGCGTCGCTCGATCCGGTCCTCGCTTGCGTCGCGATCGCGGCCTCGATGCTCGGCACCTCGCTGGCCCGGCGCATCCTGGAAGCGATGAGCGAGCAGCAGTTCCGCACCTGGGCGGGCCGCCTGATCACCACGATCGCGAGCTACTACATCATCTATGGCGGCTGGCTGTTGTTGTTTGCGGCCAACCCGGCCGCCGCCAACTAGCGCAATGATCCGGAAAAAGTGTGCAGCGGTTTTCCGAAAAGATCATGCGCAATCAAAAAGGAGATCGCCGATGCAAGAGTCTGCCGATCCGCTGGTGCTCGATTTCGTCGAATGGATTGCCAGGGAGCCGCGGGTCTATTCCGAGGTGGTCGCGACCTGGAAGAGCTCCTGCCCGCGGCTGACGATCTGGGAGGACGCGGCCGACAAAGGCTATGTCGCGCGCGAAACCATTCCCGGGGTGGGGCTGGCGATCAAGGTGACGGACAGCGGCGAGACGCTCTTGCGCGCGAACGGCCGGATCGCCTGATCGCGTCCGGTCCCACGCGCCATATTTGCTCTGCGTTCCTTGCAGCCCTGACAGGCGCAGCGATCACGATCGCGCGTCTTCGCTCGCAACCGGCATTGACTTGAACCTCGCGCGGCGCGAAGTTCATGCAATCGCATCTTTTTCGCAAACCGCCCGGGACCCAAGGAAACGCCGCCATGATCGACCTCTATTACTGGACCACGCCGAACGGCCACAAGATCACGATGTTGCTCGAGGAGGCCGGGCTTCCTTACACGATTTTTCCGATCAACATCGGCAAGGGTGAGCAGTTCAAGCCGGAATTTCTGGCGATCGCGCCGAACAACCGGATTCCGGCCATGGTCGATCACGAGCCGAAGGGCGGGGGCAAGCCGATCTCGATCTTCGAGTCCGGCGCCATGCTGCTTTATCTCGCCGAGAAGACGGGAAAATTCCTGCCCGCTGATCTCCATGGCCGTTATGACGCGATCCAGTGGACGTTCTGGCAGATGGGCGGGCTCGGGCCGATGGCAGGGCAGAATCATCACTTCCGCAACTACGCGCCGGAAAAGCTGCCCTATGCGATCGACCGTTATGTGAACGAGACCAACCGCCTCTATGGCGTGCTCAACAAGCGCGTCGCCGATCGTGAGTATATTGCGGGCGATTATTCGATCGCCGACATGGCCAGCTATCCCTGGGTGGTGCCGTACAAGAACCAGGGCCAGGAGATCGAAGACTTCCCGCATCTGAAGCGCTGGCTCGAGGCGATCGCCGCGCGGCCCGCGACCGAGCGCGCCTATGCCAAGGCGAAGGAGATCAATCCGAATTTTGGCCAGCCCGCGATCCGCACCGAGGAAGAGCGAAAAATCCTGTTCGGGCAGACCGCCGCCGTGGTGCGGTAAGACAATCCGTTGGCTGCCGTCGCCATTGCGAGCGAACGGGGTCGCGCGAAGCGCGGCCTTCGCCGCAAAATGATACGAACGTCAGCGCCGGGACACCAGAACGGTTCAGGCCGTCATTCTCTGGCGTTGGAGTTTGTCGCATAGCGCCGGAATTTCGGCCGCCGGGACTGGCGGGCTGAACAGGCAACCCTGCACATTCGTGCAACCACTGGCCTGAAATCTGTCGAATTGCTGCGCCGTCTCCACCCCCTCGGCCGTGGTCGCCATACCGAGAGCCTGACATAGGCTGGTCACGGACCGGACGATCGCTGTCGCGTCGCCGGAAACGCGAAGATCGTCGACAAAGGTTGTATCGATCTTGACGCGATCAAACGGGAATCTGCGCAAGTAGCCGAGCGAGGAATAGCTGGCGCCGAACTCATCAAGGGCGATGCTGACGCCGAGTGCCTGCAGCTCATTCAGCAAGACGAGCGTCGCCTCGGAATTCTGGATCAGCACCGTCTCCGTAACCTCAACTTCGAGCCGATGGGGCGGCAGTCCGGAAGCGCCGAGCGCCCGCCTGACGTCCTGCAGAAGATTGCCGTTGATGAACTGCACCGATGAGAGGTTGACGGCCACGCTGATCCGTTCCGGCCATTGCATCGCATCGGCGCAGGCCTTTGCCAGCACCCATGCGCCCAACGGCCTGATCAGGCCAATTTCCTCAGCCACCGGAATGAACTCGACCGGAAGCACCAACCCGCGCTCCGGGTGTCGCCAACGGATCAGTGCCTCGAAGCTTTGGATCCTTGCGGCGTGCTTGTCCATGATCGGCTGGTAGAAAAGTTCGAACTGTCCGACCTCCAGGCCATGCCGCAGATCCCGCACCATTGCCGTGCGACGCTGCATTGCCGCATCCATGGCGGGTTCGAACAGGCGGAATGTGCCGCGTCCGTCAGCCTTGGCGCGATAGAGTGCGAGGTCGGCATTCTTCAGCGCGGTATCCGCACCGTCGCCGTCACCGGGCAAGAGGGCAATGCCGACGCTGACCCCAATCGCCGCCTGATGCATATCGAGTTCGAATGGCTCGGCCAGCCGTGCGACCAGCCGCTCGGCGAGGGCGATGGCACCGGCCGGTTGCTCTACGCCGGCCTGGATGATGGCGAACTCGTCGCCACCGAGCCGTGCGACGGTGTCTGCCTCGCGGATCTCCTCACGCAGCCGAGCGGTCACGGCCTGCAACAGCATATCGCCGACCGGGTGCCCGAAGCTGTCATTGACGTCCTTGAAGCCATCGAGGTCGAGACAAAGCAAGCCAAACGACGCGCCCCGACGGGAGCGAATCAATTCGTCCTGCAGTCGGCTGCGGAACAGCAGGCGGTTGGGCAGTCCGGTGAGTGCATCATGCTGCGCCATATAGCCAAGTCGGGCATCGGCCTCGGCCCGCAGCCGAGCTTCATGCGCCTCGGACAGGATGCGCTGGTTCCGTATATGGCGCGCCATCAGCAGGCCGATGCAGAGCACGGTGAGCTCCAAGAGCAGCGTGGCCCCGATCAGATAGCTCGTCTGCTCGCGCCATTCCGCAAGGGCGCTCCTGACCGTCGTCGTGGTGCCCACGACCAGTGGATAGCGCTGCAGCAGGTGAAAGGCCATCAGTCGATCCTGGCCATCCACGCTGCTGGCGCGGTGCAGCAGTCGACTGCGCTCACCGGCTCGCCGCATGTCCGAGAAAGGTTCGACAGGATTGATCTGCGGCCCGTCGCGCGCATCGATCGGTGGGAAACGCGCCAGCAGCCTGCCGTCGTCGCGGCGCACCAGTATGGTGGTGTCGCCGCCGAGCGAAAGGCTCTTATACAGCCGCTCGAAATAGGCAAGTTCGACCGCGCCGAGGATCAAGCCAAGGAACTGTCCATCCGGCCCGGTTACCTTTCGGGCAAGATGCTGTGTCAGCGTTCCCGTTCCACGGTTGAAGACCGGCTCGCCGAAATATGTCGTCAGTGCGCTGTTCGTCTTGAGCGCCTTGAAGTAATCGCGGTCCACCAGGGTGACCGGCGGAGGCGGCCAATAGTGACTGAAATTCAGAAGGCTGCCATCTGCATCCACTGCAATGAGTGCATCGAGCTGCGGCAGACCGTGAATGCGGCTACGCATGTCCTCGTGGGCCGCAAGGCCGGTCATGCGCTGCCGAAATTGCTCGGGGGATTTGACGCCATCGTTCTGAAGGCGCTCGACAAGGCTGTCCTGCACCAGTTCGACCGCCTCAAATGTTCGCTCCGCCTGGTCAGCAAGCACCAGCGCCAAGCGTTGAAGCTCCTGCCCGCTGTCGTCCAGGGCGTTACGGCGCAATTGGCCGACCAATAGTCCAGCGCCGAGGGCAAGCATCACACCGAAGCTGAGGGCGACAAAGAGGGGCGCACGGTCCGAGAAGCCGAACGACCAGGCGTGGTCTCTGCTGGGGATGACATCGTGGGGCATGGCGCCTATCGTTACCAAGTCGTTTCTATGTGCCCGGTAATCGGCATGGTGGACGAGCCAGTCTGGCCCCCCCGGAAAGTGAGCTAACGCGCGCGGAAACTAGATTTTCGTCGCTACCACGACGTAAAGTTCCGGGATCGTATAAATACGGCTCTGGTTGCTCGGCGCAGTCGCTCCGTTGGTCGCGTCCCCCCGCATGCGGCCCGCGCCGGCGCTTCGCGGGCGGGCACTGAACACCGGCCCGGGCTCTGGTGGGTCAACCCGTTCAATTCGAAGAGCAAGGTTTTGCGCCGGCTCCAGACTCTGGAGTCCGGCCCGCTCAAGGTCAACGATGCGGCCGGCAATCCGGTCGACATCGGCGCGGTGGTCGTGTGGCGCGTCGAGGATGCCGCAAAGGCGCTCCTCGAGGTCGGCTCGTATGCGGACTATGTCAAAGCCCAGAGCGAAACCGCGCTGCGGCGGATGGCAAGTGTGCATCCCTATGATGAGGTCGAGGCGGAAGAAGCGGTCGAGCAGGGCGGACACCTGCCGATGTCCACGGTCAGCCTGCGCGACGGCGGCGATGCGATCATCGAAACCCTGCTGGACGAAATCAGGACACGCATGGAGCCGATTGGCGTCTCGGTCGTCGAAGCGCGCATCTCGCATCTTGCCTATTCGTCCGAGATTGCCGGCGCCATGCTGCGCAAGCAGGCGGCAAGCGCCGTGGTCGCGGCCAGGCGCATGGTCGTCAAGGGCGCGGTCTCCATCGTCGAAGACGCGCTGCGAGAGCTCGACCAGAAGAAGCTCGCCGACGCCCTCGATCCGGAGCGCAAAGCCGCGATGATCTCGAACCTGCTGGTCGTTCTGGTCGGCGACCGCGAGGTTACCCCGGTGATCAATACCGGCACTCTGTATTCATGACTGGCCATGGCCCAACGAGGACGGCCCCCGGGCCCGGAACGCATTCCCTTTCCGCTCCGGGCGGAGAAAGCGCTTCTTGACGCGGTGAAACGGTGCGCCGTAGCCGACCTGCGGAGCGTCAACGCCGAGATCGAGATTCTTCTTCGTGAGGCGCTGGCGCGCCGCGGAATCCGGATCAAGCCGGCGGACGAAGACGGCAGCGACAAGGAGTAATGGCGCCGCGCCGTATAAAGATGCCGCCCCTGAGGCGCGCATGCGCGCCTATGGGCGACCTCAGCCCTCGGAAAGCCAACCATCTGCGAAACCAGCACCTGCTGCTCATGCGTGAGTACAAGCGCATCGGCGATCGCCGCGATGCAATCGCGCCGACCGTGTTGCTCCAGGTCAAAATGATTGCGCCGCGTGTCACAGTAGAGCATTGTCGCGCCGGTTTTTTTGACAGGATTGCCGGCATGCAGGCGGATGCACCCTCCAGGGCCTTCCTCACCGTGGCAGAACCGCAATTGTTCGTCGCCGACATCAAGGCCGCCTGCGATTTCTTCACCGAAAAGCTCGGCTTTGCGGTCGAGTTCACCTATGGTGAGCCGCCTTACTACGCGCAGGTCAAGCGCGATGCGGCGCGGCTCAACCTGCGCTGCGTCAAAGAGCCCGTGATCGATCCCGCGCTGCGCGACCGCGAGGAATTGCTCGCGGCCTCGCTCACGGTTGCAACCGCCGCCGAGATCAGGCAACTCGCCGCGGAGTTCGAGGCCGCGGGCGTCGTGTTCTTTCAGGCGTTGAAGCGCGAGCCCTGGGACGCGCTGGATTTCATCGTCCGCGACGTCGACGGCAACCTGCTGCTGTTCGCAGGACCTTCGGAATAACCGCCGTCAGCAACAATCAGCAAAAAATATTTGGTTGCGATCTGCCGGGCAAGCGAGCGGATTGGCGTGCGTTGCCGGGAGGCTTTCAGGCCGCGACGGGCAGCCCATGAGGTCGCGCGGATGGAGGGGAACTCGAGCCGTTCCGCCCCTCGATGTCGGGCGGTGTCCGCGGCAGAGCAAGGAGTGAGACAATTGAACGCAAGATCGATGTGCAGGATTGCAATGACGGTGGGGCTGCTGCTGGCGGCCGCGCCGTCCGCCGTCGCCCAGACGCAACAGGATATCTGGGACGCCAATCATGATGGCGTCTACACCTGCGATGAATGGAAGAGCTATCTCGACCGTACCTTCACGCTGGCCGATCGCAATCACGATGGAAATCTCGACCCGTCGGAATTCGCGACGGTGCGCAAGCCTGGCAGTCCGTTTGCGGACGCCGATTTCGGCTATTTCGACGAAAATCAGGACGGCAAGATCAGCCGCAAGGAGTTCGTGAACAAGCCGAGCGAATTCATCCTGAACTACGACAAGAATGGCGACTGCCGCGTGACCCCCGACGAACTCAAGGCGGGCAGCGCGCCGAAGCAGCAGGCGCCGGCCGGACAGAAGGGCGGCAGGTTTCACTAGTCTTGTTGCGTCATCAAACCCGCATGGTGAGGAGCCGCGCGCGCCCGAGCAGGTCGAGCGTCAGCGAGGCCGTCAGCGAACGGCGCAGACAAAGTGCGGCGTCTCCAGACAATGCTTCGCATCGCTCGGAGAACCTGAGTCCGCTGATGCCTGGGCCTCATCCTTTCCAGGCGCATCGCGGCGTTTATCATCGGGCCACGCTACGCGCGAACCCGGTGGCGATGCTCCCCCGGGATGAGAACATGGAGCTGGCTTTGACGCGATGGGACCCCTCGTTTCAGCTCTGAATGTTGGTCTCCTCCGCCGCCTTGCGCAGGCAGTCGCGGCACAGGCAGTCGTTGCCCTCACGCGGCATCGGCAGGCGCGTCGTCTCTTCCGCGCACCAACATGAGTCCGAAAGGCCGCAGGTAAATTCAGCACCGCAGCGGTGACAGGCGAGACGACGCGGCACTTCGCTTCCTAACCAATTATTCATGGTTCCCACCGATCGCTTGCCGCGTTTTTAATGTCGGGTTCATCCGTGACGGCAGTATAATTTCGCTGCTTTTGATGCCGCAATTCGGATGAACGGTCGAGGAAAAAGACGATGGCCCGCGATTCGCAAGCTGCCCTTGTCGCGCTCAACCGCTTCGGGTTCGGTGCGCGCGGCGGTGCATCCGGCGACTTCGTCAATGCGGCCACGGACCCACGCGGCTTCGTGAAGTCCGAGCTCGGCCGTCCGAACGGCGCGCGGCTCGAGGTGCCCGGATTGCAGTCGACCCCCGCGCTCGGGCAGGCGGTGTTCGCGTATCAGGAGGAGCAGAAGAAGGCGCGCGAGGCAAAAGCGGGTGCGGCTAATTCCGAAGGCCCGCCGCAGCCCTCTCCCGCGGACGCCAATGCGCGGATGCGCGGTCCATCGTTGGCTGACGCAGCCTCGGGAATTGCCGGCAAGGACGCCGAGATGAAGCCCGCGGAGGGGGGCACGGCCGCCGCTGCGGCGCCGCCCAATGCGACCATGCAGCCGGACGCGGCGAAGCAGGCCGCGCAGCCGCAGCAACCGCAAAACGTCATCCAGAAGACGTTTCGTGCCGAAGCATTGGCCAGGCTGCAGCGCGCCGTGCTCGCCGATTGCGGCTTCACCGAGCGGCTGGTCGCGTTCTGGTCCAATCATTTCTGCATTTCCGCCAACAAGGGCGCGCTGGCGCGGATGTGGGCCGGTTCGTTCGAACGCGAGGCGATCAGGCCCCACGTGCTCGGGCGCTTCGCCGACATGTTGAAATCGGTCGAGCAGCATCCGGCGATGCTGTTCTTCCTCGACAATCAGCAATCGCTGGGCCCGGATTCCCGCGCCGGTCAAAACCGCAAGCGCGGCCTGAACGAAAATCTCGCCCGCGAGATCATGGAACTGCATACGCTCGGCGTCGGCGGCGGCTACACCCAGGACGATGTCACCTCGCTCGCGCGCATCATCACCGGCTGGACCTTTGCCGGTCGCCAGGGCCGGCTCGGCGAGCCCGGCAGTTTTGCGTTCAATGCCAATGCCCATGAGCCGGGACCCCAGAGGCTGCTCGGCAAGATCTATGAGATGGACGGCATCGCACAGGGCGAGGCTGCGCTCGCCGACATCGCGCGTCATCCATCGACGGCAAAGTTCATCGCCACGAAATTCGTCCGCCATTTCGTCGCCGACGAGCCGCCACCTGCACTGGTGGCGCGGCTGCAGGACGTGTTCACCAGGACCGACGGCGACCTCAGGGCATTGACGATCGCGCTGGTCGATTCCGACGAGGCATGGAGCGCGCCGCTCGCCAAGCTGCGCAGCCCATACGAATTCCTGGTCGCGGCGGGGCGGGCGCTCGCCCATGTTCCGGACGAGCCCGGCCTTTATCTCGGCGCTCTCAACACGCTCGGCCAGCCGCTGTGGACGCCGGCGGGGCCGAACGGCTTTCCCGACATCAACGCGGCCTGGGCCGCGCCGGAGGGGATGAAGCTCAGGCTCGACATCTCGGCGCAGATCGCGTCCCGCGCCGGCAACACCGTCGATCCGCGCGATCTGCTGGAACTGGTCGCGGCCGACGCGGCCTCCGAGGAGACGCGGCGGACCATCGAGCGCGCGGAATCGCGGCAGCAGGCCCTGGCGCTGCTGTTGATGTCGCCGGAATTTCAGAGGAGATGATCATGACCTGCCGCGAAAGCCTTCTCTTCACCTCGCGCCGTGCGCTGCTGCTCGGCGGCGCCTCGTTCGCGGCCTCGGCCTATTTGCCGAGATTCGCGCGCGCCGCCGACGGCCGCGATCCGCGGCTGGTCGTCATCATCCTGCGCGGCGCGTTGGATGGACTGGCGACCGTCGCACCCGTCGGCGATCCCGATTATGCCGGATTGCACGGCGCGATCGCGCTGTCGACCGACGGGCCGCATGCCGCCACCGCGCTCGACGGCTTCTTCGCGCTGCATCCGTCGATGCCGGAGTTTGCGCGCATGTACCAGGACAAGCACGCGGCCGTCATTCATGCGGTCGCGACGCCGTACCGCGACCGTTCGCATTTCGACGGGCAGGACGTGCTGGAGAGCGGCTTTGCCGGGCCCGGCCGCGTGCAGTCCGGCTGGCTCAACCGCGCGCTCGACGCGTTGCCGCGCGGCGAGCGCGTGATGAGCGCGCTGGCGGTCGGCCCGACCACGCCACTGGTGCTGCGCGGACCGGCGCCGACGGTCGGCTGGGCGCCGGTGACGCTGCCACAGGCCGATGACGACACCGCGATGCGGCTCGTCGCGCTCTACCAGCATCGCGACGTAGCGCTGGCCTCGGCGCTGTCGCAGGGCCTGCAACTGGAAAAGGCCGCAGCCGGCACGACATGAAGCCGAAGCCGGGCGCCAATGGCGCCGCGGCGATGCGCCAGGTCGCGCGCGGCGCGGCCAAGCTGATGGCGGCCGACGACGGCCCGCGCATCGGCGCGCTCGCCTTCGACGGCTGGGATACGCATGCCAATGAAGGCGGCCCGGTCGGGCGTCTGGCGCAATTGCTTGGCGGCCTCGATGGCGCGCTCGCGGAATTCGAAAGCGGATTGGGCGCACACTGGCGCGATACCGTCGTGGTGGTGGCCACGGAGTTCGGCCGCACCGCGCGCATCAATGGCACCGAGGGCACCGATCACGGCACCGGAACGATCGCGCTCCTGGCCGGCGGCGCGGTGAAGGGCGGGCGGGTGATCACGGACTGGCCGACGCTGAAGCCCGCAAGCCTCTATGAAGGCCGCGATCTCGCACCGACCACGGATCTCCGCGCGGTCATCAAGGGCGTACTGTCCGACCATCTCGGCATAGCTGAGCGCGTGCTGGCGGAGCGCGTGTTTCCCGACAGCGCGCCCGCGAAGCCGATGCAGGGGCTGATCGCGTGAGCTTGCCCGCGACGCTCTTATTGACGACGCAATCCGGCGTCATCGACTGCCCGAACCGGGTTCAGGAGATCGACCGATGTATATTGCGATGAATCGTTTCCGCGTCGCCAAGGGCTCGGAGGCGGCCTTCGAGCAGGTCTGGCTGTCGCGCGACAGCCATCTCGACACGGTGCCGGGGTTCATCGAGTTTCATCTGCTCAAAGGACCTGAAGCCGAGGACCACACGCTCTATGCCTCGCACACGGTCTGGGCCAATCATTCCGCATTCGAGGCCTGGACCAGATCCGACGCATTCCGCGCTGCGCATCACAAGGCAGGCGACAACAAGCCGCTGTATCTCGGCCATCCGCAGTTCGAGGGTTTCGAGGTGCGCCAGACCGTGGGGGGCGGAAAGTAGCTCCGAAACGGGATTGTCCGCGCGTCCCGACTTGACCTCGGAGGTCATGGAATCCGGCCGTGCCACCGGCTATGCTGCCGTCATGGATGCGCATGTCGTCCCATTCGGGGTTCATCTGCGGCGGTGGCGGGAACGGCGCCGCATGACGCAAGCGGATCTCGCGGTCGCCGCGGAGAGCTCGACGCGGCATCTCTCGTGCCTGGAAACCGGCAAGGCCCATCCCAGCCGCGAGATGGTCATCCGTCTTGCCGAGTATCTCAATATCCCGCTCCGCGACCGCAACACGCTGCTGCTTGCAGCCGGCTTCGCGCCGGCCTTCAGCGAACGCTCGCTCGACGGTCTGGAGGCCGCGAAGGCCGCCATCGAAAGCGTGCTGCGGGCCCATCATCCGCTTCCCGCCATCGCGGTCGATCGTCACTGGAACGTGGTGCTGTCGAATGCCGCGCTTCCCCAGCTTTACGAAGGATGTTCCGAAGCGCTGCTGCGCCAGCCGGTCAACGCCATCCGCCTCATGCTTCATCCCGAGGGCATGGGACCACGGATCGTCAACTTTGCCGCATGGCGCACCTACACGGTGAGCATGCTGCGGCAGCAGCTGGACGCGCACGGCGATCCGGTCATCAAGCAGCTGCTCGCGGAGGTGGCCGGCTATCCGGTGCCCGATGCCAGCGAGGAGCAGAAGGGATTCGAGGGCCCGGAGCGCCTGGTGACGCCGCTCAAGGTGGCGACGCGCTTTGGTGTCGTCTCGTTTCTGAACACCGTCACGGTGTTCGGCACGCCGAACGACGTGACGCTCGCCGAACTCGCTTTGGAAATGTTGTTCCCGGCCGACCAGGACACGATCGCGATCGTGAGGCGCATGGTGGAGGAGAGCGAACTCGCGGCGGCGAAGAAACTGTCGGCCTGAGGCGCGATCGTTCCCGCTCGTCATGCCCGGCCTTGTGCCCGGCTTCGCTAAAGCTTCGCCGGACGCAGAACCGAACCCGGCGAAGCTTTTGGCGTAGCCGGGTGCCGGGCATCCACGCCTTTCCTTTTCGGTTGCCAAGACGGGGGTGGCCGGGACAAGCCCGGCCATGACGACGTGGAGAGATTAGCGCGAGCGCTCGTTGGTAACCAATCATCCATTGCCCATGAAGCCGATCAGATCGCGCGTGAAGCGGTCACGATGGGTGAGAGCGATGCCGTGCGGCGCGCCTTCGTAGATCCTGAGTTCGCTGCCGGGAATGGCCTCCGCGAGCTTGCGTCCCGTGAGTTCGAGCGGGGAAACTTCGTCATGGTCGCCCTGAATGATCAATACCGGGATCGACAGCTTGCCGAGGAGCGCGCGATGATCGTCGCCGGCAATGGAGCGATTGCACTCGATGACGGCTTTGGGCGAGGCGATCAGGAATTGATCCAGCACCCATTGCGCCATGGCCGGCGATGTCCCTGAATCCTTGCCGAGAAAAAACGGAACGCCGGCCGCCATGAAGGCAGGCCTGTCCTTCTTCAGCCCGGCAGTGAAGCTGTCGAGCATCGAATGATCTTCCCGGAACGGCGCGACGGGACTCACCAGCACGAGCCGCGCAATGCGCTCCCGGCCGTGGCGGGAAATGTAGTGGATCGCTTCCCCGCTTCCCATCGAGTATCCGACCAGCGTGACATCGTGCAGGTCGAGCTGTTCGATCATGGCGGCGAGATCGCCGGCCAGCGTACCGTAGTCGTAGCCGCGGCCCGGATCCTCCGACCGGCCGTGACCGCGCCGGTCATAGGCGACGCAGCGAACGCCCTGCTCGCTCAATTCGGTGAGCTGGTATTCCCAGATGTCGGAATTGAGGCCCCAGGGATGGCAGAACAGGATGGGCTTTCCCGTGCCCCAGTCGCGATAGAACAGCCTCGTGCCGTCACCGCCTGCGACGAACGGGCCGCGGGCCATCTGCGCTCCATGCGCGGTCGGTTGTGCTTCGGCGCGACCCACATTGATCGCAGCCAGGGCCGTGATCGCGGCCATGGATTTCATCGCGGCGCGTCTCTGCATCCAGCCATGCTGTGCTTGTCTCGCGTCGCCTTCAAACGGAGTTTTGGTCGAATGATCGAGCTGCTCAGCCATCGTGCTGCTCCAGGTCAATGCGCGGAGCCGTCCAACTCGGCTCGCGTTCGATGACCGCAGTAACAGCCTTGCTGCCGAAGGCCCATGACCGCGCAGGTCAAGATTTGCTGGATGTGACGGCTTGACCTCTCCCCGTCAGAACGTGGCGAGGCAGAACGCCTATTTCGTGATCTGATCGATCTCCGCCATCTCTTCAGCGGAGAGACGCCACGCGATCGCGTTGACGTTCTGTTCGACCTGTTCGACCCGGGTGGCGCCGGCGATCACGCTTGCGACCTGCGGGCGGGCCGCGAGCCAGGAGAATGCGAGCTCGAGCATGGTGTGGCCGCGTGCTTCCGCGAACATCTTCAGTTTTTCGACGATCGCCTCGTTGCGCGGCGTGACGTATTGATCACGCAATCTCGGCACCTTGCCGAAGCGCGTATCATCGGGGGCTGCCTCGCCGCGCTTGTATTTGCCGGTGAGCAGCCCGCTGGCGAGCGGGAAGAACGGCAACAGCCCGAGCCCGTATTGCTGCGCCGCCGGCATCAGCTCGTTCTCGATGCCGCGCACCACGAGGCTGTATTCGTCCTGACAGGAGATGAAGCGATTAGCGTTCATCGCGCGCGCGGTGAACTCGGCCTCGGCGATGCGCCAGGCCGGAAAGTTCGAATTTCCGATGTAGCGGACCTTGCCCTCGCGGACCAGGTCGTCGAGCGCGCGCAGCGTTTCGTCCAGCGGCGTCAAGGGATCGTAGTCGTGTTGCTGATAGAGATCGATGTAGTCGGTCTTCAGCCGCGTCAGGCTCGCTTCCACCGCGTTCATGATGTAGCGGCGCGAGGCGCCCTGCTTGCTGCCGTCGGCCGCCATCGGCTTGGAATATTTGGTCGCGAGCACGATGTCCTTGCGGCGGTCGCCGAGCACGGTGCCGAGCACCGTCTCGGAGCCGCCCTGGCCGGCATAGATGTCGGCGGTGTCAAACAGCGTGATGCCGAGATCGATCGCCTTGTGGATCACCTTGCGTGAGGTCTCGAGATCGATGCGCTGGCCAAAGTTGTTGCAGCCGAGGCCGACGGCGGAGACGCGCAGGCCGGAGCTGCCGAGATTACGAATTTCCATGGAGAGATCCTGTCCGAAGAGCAAACTATAATTGTGGCCTGCCGGCCGGTGAGCCGCAAGGCGGGATGTCCCGGCAAGCGCGAGTGGCCCGTTCAGACTTGACGCAGCTTCGGAATCTGACCTGCGGACGGTTTTGGCGCGGCGAGAGGACTTGAAGAAGACCTGGCCAAAAAGACGCGGCCCCGGTCAGACGCGGCGACTGACGGGGACCGCTTTGGGCGCCTGATCCGTGACGGGGGGCCTGATCAGGCGCCAATAAACCCTAGCCTTGCAATATTACGCCGCAGTGACAGCCAGATTTTTCCACAGCTGCGGCAAGGTGCCCAAGATCGCGGCGTCTCGCAGGCAGGATGTTCAGATCGCCTTGCGATAGACGATGAACCCGGAGCGTTCCGCGACCTTGTTGTAGAGCTCTTGCGCGGTGAGGTTGGTCTCGTGCGTCTGCCAATAGACGCGGGAGGATTTGGCGCGTGCCGCCTGCTCATAGACACCGTTGATCAGCGCGCGTCCGACGCCCTTGCAGCGCGCGTCCTCGCTGGTGAACAGGTCCTGCAGATAGCACACCAATTCCATCGCGGTCGTGCTGCGATGAAACAGATAATGCGTAAGTCCGAGCAATCTGCCGCCGCGTTCCGCGACCAGGGCGTGAACCGGCTCATAGCTATTGAAGAAGCGCGCCCAGGTCATCTTGGTGATCTCCGGCGCGAGCGCCGTCTCGCCGGACCGTCCATAGAACGCGTTGTAGCCGTCCCAGAGCGGAAGCCACTGCTCGTAGTCCTGCCGTGTCACGGAGCGTATGAGGAGATCGCCCGACATTCGTGTTTCCCGCACTGATCATTGATCGCAGCCACGCAACGTAGCCAAGGGCATCGCGGCCGTCACGACGCGCGCCTTGCTTTTGAGGGATATCGTTACTGTGCGCAACAGCCTCAGCCAGGCATCGCCACGCCGA
>Ga0210408_10000509_pt1 | contig 49570 bp, 46 predicted proteins | sample IncBWH4MmetaG_FD_155471 | JGI IMG/M metagenome (GOLD analysis project Ga0210408, IMG submission 155471) | Forest soil microbial communities from Barre Woods Harvard Forest LTER site, Petersham, Massachusetts, United States - Inc-BW-H-4-M | ecosystem: Environmental > Terrestrial > Soil >...
TGGGGCGCGCCTTGAATGCGCGCGGGTTCACCGTGCATTCGGCCGCTTCGTCGGGCGAGGCCATCGCGCAGTTGAATTCCGACGGCGGTTTTCGACCTGACTTCGCCATTCTGGATCTGAATCTCGGCGGCAGCTCGGGGCTGAAGCTGATCGGCGCGGTTCGACAGGCCAACCCCGAATGCCGCATTGTTGTTCTCACCGGGTACGCAAGCATTTCGACCGCCGTGGACGCGATCAAGCTGGGCGCGGACCAGTACTTGGCAAAGCCGGTCGAGGTCGACGCGATTGTGCGCTCACTGACCGAAGTTCAAGCCGCGGACGATGACGACGCCGGCGAAAGTACGCTGTCCGTGTCGCGCCTCGAGTGGGAGCATATCCAGCGTGTGCTCACCGAAAATCGCGGCAACATCTCGGCAACCGCCCGGGCATTGAAGATGCATCGCCGTACGCTGCAGCGCAAGCTCGCCAAGCGCCCTGTGCGCGAGTGATGGCACAAGTGCGGCAATCGGTGAGGGTCGCTACGGCGTCAGCGCCTCCAGCAGGTCGCGCTCCAGCTGCAACTGCTGCTTGGGCTGCGTCAGCGCGGGGCCGTCGATCAGGAACACGTCCTCGACGCGCTCGCCCAGCGTCAGGATCTTGGCGGTCTGAACGTTGACTTCGTGGCGCGCCAGCACGCGCGCCACCGAGTACAGCAGCCCGATGCGGTCGGTCGCGACCAGCGACAGCAGATAGTGCTGGCCCGACTCGTCGGCGTTGAGCTGCACCGCCGGCGAAACCGGAAAGTGGCGCGAGTGCCGCGACAGGCGCCCCTTCACCGGCGCCGGCAGCTCGACCCGCGCCGCCATCCATTCGGTCAGCTCGGCCTCGATCTGGTCCAGCAGGTCGCGGAAGTGGGTGCCGTCGCCGCGCTCGGACACCAGGAACGTATCCAGGGCGTAGCCTCGCCGCGTGGTGTGGATCTTGGCGTCCAGAATGCTCAGGCTGCGGCTGTCGAAGTATCCGCAGGCGCGGGCGAACAGATCCTTCTGGTCACGCGCATACAGCAGCACCTCGATGCCTTCGCCGGCCGGCGCCAGGCGCGCGCGCACGATCGGCCGGTCGGTGCCGACGTGCACCAGCAGGGCCCGCGCGTGCCAGGCGATGTCCTGGGCCGAGTGGCGCAGGAAATATACGATGTCGAGCTCGCTCCACAACGGCTCGTGCGCGTGCTCGGACAGCCCGTACAGCCGCAGGATCCGCAAGGCCTCCTGCTTGCGTCCCTCCAGCTCGGCGTCGGCGCCGCGCGTCTCGCCGCCCAGCGCGCGCCGCGTCAGGTTGAACAGCGTCTCGAGCAGGCGCGCCTTCCAGGGGCTCCACACCCTCGGGCTGGTTCCGCGGATGTCGGCCACCGTCAGCAGATACAAAGCCACCAGGCGCCGGTCGGTGCCGACCAGCTGCGCGAAACGTCCGATCACGGCCGGATCGGCCAGATCCTGCTTCTGCGCCACCCGCGACATCGTCAGGTGGTGCCGTACCAGGAACACGACCAGCTCCGTGTCTTCCGGCCCGATGCCGTGCTGGCGGCAGAAGCGCCTCGCATCGCCGCTGCCCAGCTGGCTGTGGTCGCCCCCGCGCCCCTTGGCGATGTCGTGGAACAGCGCCGCGACGTACAGCAGCCAGGGCCGTGCGAAATCGGCCACCAGCTGGCTGCACAGCGGGTACTCGTGCGCGAATTGCGATTGCGTGAAGCGTCGCAGGTTGCGCACCACCATCAGTATGTGCTGGTCGACCGTATAGACGTGGAACAGGTCGTGCTGCATCTGCCCGACGATGCGGCGGAACGCTGGCAGGTACGCTCCCAGCACCGACCACTGGTTCATCCGGCGCAGCTCGTGCACCACGCCGCGCGGCTGTTGCAGGATGCTGAGGAAACACTGGCGGTTGGCCGGATCGCCGCGAAACGCCGCTCCCATGGAGGCGCCGGCGTGCCAGATCGCCCGCAGCAGCCCGGGCGACATTCCCTTCAGCTCCGGGTGCCGCTGCAGCAGCAGAAAGGCGCGCAGGATGGCCGTGGGCTCGCGCTGCAACACGCCCTCGTCGGCCACGTCGAGTAGCTCGTCGCGCGAGAAAAACACGTTGTCCAGTACCGTGGCGGGGGTCGGATCGCGCGGCCTCAGGCGCTGCTCGATGGCCAGCAGCACGATGGTGTTCACCTGCGTTGCATTCTTGGCGGCGCGGTAGTAAGTCTGCATCAGCAGCTCGCTCGCCAGGCGCGTGGGCGTGCCCTTCAGGCCCAGGGAGCCGGCCACCGCATGCTGCACGTCGAACAGCAGCCGATCCTCGCGCCGGCCCGCGACCAGGTGCACCCGCGCGCGGATCGACTTCAGGGTCCGCTCGGTGCGGCGCAGGGTCGCGGTCTCCTCCTGGGTCAGCAGCCCGCCGCGTTCCAGATCGCTCCACGAGCGGCCCAGGCCCCCGGCCTGCGCCAGCCACAGCAGGATCTGCAGGTCGCGCAATCCGCCCGGGCTCTCCTTGCAGTTCGGCTCCAGCGCGAACGGCGTGTCCTCGAACTTGGCGTGGCGCTGCTTCTGCTCGAGCAGCTTGGCGTTCAGAAACGCGCGCGGGTCCAGTACGCGGCGAAGGTCCGACTGCAGGGCCGCAAACGGCGCGCGCTTGCCGCACACGATGCGCGACTCCAGCATCGAGGTCATCACGGTCGGATCGCGGCCGGCCTCGTGGCCGCATTGCTCGACGGTGCGCACCGCGTGTCCGATCGGCAGTCCCATGTCCCACAGCATGTGGACGAAGGATTCGATGTGCTCCGCCTGCGCGGCGGTCGGGTTCTGGCCGGGGATGATCAGCAGGTCGACATCGGAGTGCGGAAACAGCTCCGAGCGTCCGTAGCCGCCCACCGCCACCACGGCGGCGAAGCGCGACACGCGCGTCTGCTCCGCGGCACGCCGCACGAAGCGGTCGGCCACGCGCGACAGATGCGAAAGCAGCCGCTGTACGGACCCGGTGGTCTGGAATTCGCCGATGACCTGGGCCCGCTGCGCGTTCAGTTCGCCGCGCAATGCGAATCCGGGGTCGTTCATCTTCAGACGGCGGCCAGGTTAGGCGTCCAGTTCAAGCGGGTCAACGCGATGGGAGGCGGCGCTGCGGCCCCGGCCGACATCGTCAGGACTTCCACGCCCGACTCGGTCACCAGTACCGTGTGTTCCCACTGGGCCGACAGGCTGTGGTCCTTGGTGACGATGGTCCAGCCGTCGGCCAGTTCGCGGATCTCGCGCCGCCCGGCGTTGATCATCGGCTCGATCGTGAACGTCATGCCCGGCACGAACAGGTCCAGCGTTCCGGCGCGACCGTAGTGCAGCACCTGCGGCTCTTCGTGGAAGCGCCGCCCGATCCCGTGGCCGCAGAACTCGCGCACCACGCTGTATCCGTGCTTTTCCGCGTGCGCCTGGATGGTGGCCCCGATATCGCCGAAATGGCCCCCGGGCCGCACCGCAGCGATGCCCAACCACATGCACTCGAATGTGACCTCGCACAGCCGCCGCGCCGCCAGCGAGACGTCGCCGACCAGGTACATCCGGCTGCTGTCGCCGTGCCAGCCTTCCTTGATGACCGTGACATCGATGTTGACGATATCGCCGGCTTTCAGCGCGCGCTCGCCTGGAACGCCGTGACAGACCTGATGGTTCACGGACGTGCAGATCGACTTCGGATAGGGGCGGTACCCCGGCGGCGCGTAGTTCAGCGGCGCCGGCACGGTGCCCTGGACATCGACCATGTAGTGATGGCACAGCCGGTCCAGCTCGCCGGTGGTGATGCCGGGTTTTACGTAGGGTGCGACGAAATCGAGCACCTCGCCGGCCAGCCGGCCGGCCAGGCGCATCGCTTCGATTTCTTCGGCGTTCTTTATCGTGACGGACATTCAGGCGCGGCCCAAGCCCTGCGGTCTGGTCACCTGCACGAGGGTCATGGCATTGCCGCTATAATACGCGGCTTCATGGGGCTGGCCCGCCGCTTGAGCAAAGCGAACCAGCCCTTTGATTTGTTTCGAAGTTCCATTTTTCCACAATCGCGCGCACCGCGTCCAAGGTGCCGCCGGCGAAGATGCAGCGCTTGGCTGCGGCCGGCGGCCTCTGCGGCCAGCGTCGGACCCAACCTTGGAGAGCAATATGTCGGTCACAATGCGTCAGATGCTGGAAGCAGGGGTTCATTTCGGCCACCAGACCCGCTTCTGGAACCCGAAAATGGCGCCGTTCATCTTCGGCCACCGCAACAGGATCCACATCATCAACCTGGAGCGCACGCTCGACCAGTTCATCGCGGCCACTAAGTTCGCCCGGCAACTGGCCTCCAATCGCGGCACGATGCTGTTCGTCGGCACCAAGCGTCAGGCGCGCGAAATCCTGGTCGAGGAGGCGCACCGCTCCGGCATGCCGTTCGTCGATCAGCGCTGGCTCGGCGGCATGCTGACGAACTTCAAGACGATCAAGACGTCGATCAAGCGCCTGAAGGAGATGGAGCAGGCCAAGGAGGAAAGCGCGCTGGACCGGATGCCGAAGAAAGAGGCGCTGCATTTCCAGCGGGAATTGGACAAGCTGAACAAATCGATCGGCGGCATCAAGGACATGAACGCGCTTCCCGATGCGCTGTTCGTGATCGACGTCGGTTACCACAAGATCGCGATCGCCGAGGCGAACAAGCTCGGCATTCCAGTGGTCGGCGTGGTCGATACCAACCACTCGCCCGAAGGCATCGCCTATGTGATTCCGGGCAATGACGACTCCAGTCGCGCCGTGCGTCTTTACGCACGGGGTGTCGCCGATGCGGTCCTGGAAGGCAAGGCCAATGCGTCCCAGGGTGTCGTTGCCAGCGTGACCGACGACGAATTCGTCGAGGTCAGCGAGGACGCGGGCAAAGAAGGCTAACGAACGCATAACAGGGAAGCCGACGATGGCCGAAGTGACGGCGAACATGGTGAAGGAGTTGCGGGAGAAGACCGACGCGCCGATGATGGAGTGCAAGAAGGCGCTGGCCGAGGCAGCCGGCAACATGGACCGGGCCGAGGAGATCCTGCGGGTGAAGCTCGGCAACAAGGCCGCCAAGGCGTCCAGCCGGGTCGCCGCCGAGGGCATGGTGGCGATTCACGTGGACGCGCCCGGCAAGATCGGCTCCATCGTCGAAGTCAACTGCGAGACCGACTTCGTGGCCAAGAACGAGGAGTTCCAGGCGTTTGTGCGCGCGCTGGCGGCCCTGGTGACGGCTCGGGCGCCGGCCGACGTGACGGCGTTGTCGGCGCTTTCGCTCGAGGGCGCCGGCGTGGAGGCTGCGCGCATCGCGCTGGTCGGCAAGATCGGGGAACACATATCGATCCGGCGGTTTGCCCGGCTCCAGGCGGTGGGCCGGCTGCTGAGCTATGTGCACGGCGGATCGAAGATCGGCGTGCTGGTGGATCTGACCGGCGGGGACGACGCGCTGGGCAAGGACCTGGCAATGCACATCGCGGCCAGCAAGCCCAAGTCGTTGCGCGCCGACGGTGTGCCGCTGCAGGAGGTGGCGCGCGAGCGCTCGATCGCAGAGCAGAAAGCGGCCGAGTCCGGCAAACCGGCCGAGATTCAGGCCAAGATGGTCGAGGGCGCGGTCCAGAAGTATTTGAAGGAAGTCACGCTGCTGGGGCAGCCGTTCGTGAAGGACGACAAGCTGTCGGTCGAGCAGCTGCTCAAGCGCAATGGGGCCACCGTCAACGCGTTCGCCCTGTTCGTCGTGGGCGAGGGCATCGACAGGCCGCCGGAAGATTTCGCGGCCGAAGTGGCGGCCGCGGCGCGGCGCTGACGGGTCGGCGGCGCCGAAGAAGAAGGGCGTGATGGGCACCGAACGGCGCTACCGCCGGGTCCTGCTGAAGCTCTCCGGCGAAGCGCTGATGGGCGAGCAGGCGTTCGGCATCAGCCGGGCCACGATCGAGAAGATGGTCGAGGACATCGCCCAGGTCGTGCGCCTGAAGATCGAGCTGGCCATCGTGATCGGCGGCGGCAACATCTTCCGCGGCGTCGCGCTCGGATCGAGCGGGATGGAGCGCGCCACCGCCGATTACATGGGGATGATGGCCACCATCATGAACGCGATGGCGCTGCAGGACGCGATGCAGCGGGCCGGCCTGGAGGCGCGCGTGCAATCGGCGCTGAACGTCGAGCAGGTCGTCGAGCCGTACATCCGGCCCAAGGCGATGCGGTATCTGGAGGAGGGCAAGGTCGTGATTTTCGCGGCCGGAACCGGCAATCCGTTCTTCACGACCGATACGGCCGCCGCACTGCGCGGCTCCGAGGTCGGCGCGCAGATCGTGCTGAAGGCGACCAAGGTCGACGGCGTGTATTCGGCCGACCCGAACAAGGACCCGTCGGCCGAGCGCTATACGCGCATCAGTTTCGATGACGCCCTGGCCCGCAACCTGCAGATCATGGATGCAACCGCCTTTGCCCTGTGCCGCGACCAGCAGCTGCCGATCCGGGTCTTCAACATCACCAAACCGGGTGCGCTGCTGCGGGCCGTGCAGGGGGAGGATGAAGGAACTCTGGTATACGTTTGAAAACTGCGGCCGCGGTCGGCCTGCGGGTGCCCGCGGGCGCCCGCGGGCGCCCGAAATGAACCGCGGATCGGGCGCTGGCGAGGAGGCACAGCATGAATCCAAGTGACATACGCAGTTCCACCGAGCAGAAGATGCTCAAGAGCGTCGAGTCGCTGAAGCATGACCTGGCCAAGGTCCGGACCGGCCGGGCCCACACCGGGTTGCTCGATCACATCCAGGTGGAGTACTACGGTTCGATGGTGCCGTTGAGCCAGGTGGCCAACGTGGGCCTGGGCGACGCCAGAACGATCACGGTGCAGCCCTGGGAAAAGAAGATGCTGCAGGTGATCGAGAAGGCGATCCGGGAATCGGACCTCGGCCTGAACCCGGCCGCGCACGGCGAATTGCTGCGCATCCCGATGCCGGCGCTCACCGAGGAGCGGCGGCGCGAAATGACCAAGGTGGTGCGGCACGAGGGCGAGAACGCGCGCGTGGCGGTGCGCAATCTGCGGCGCGACGCGATCCACCAGCTGAAGGAAATGCTGAAAAAGAAGGAGGTCTCGGAGGACGACGAGCGGCGCGCGCAGGACGACGTGCAGAAGCTCACCGACCGCTTCGTCGGCGACATCGACAAGCTGGTTGCCGAGAAGGAAAAGGAGTTGATGACGGTCTGAAGCGATGCCGGCAGCTCATTCGGGCGCGCGCCCGTGAACCCTCCCAATCCCGACTCAGCGCTCATGCCGCCGCGGCATGTGGCCGTCATCATGGACGGCAATGGACGCTGGGCCACGGCCCGCCATCTGCCGCGCGCTGCGGGACACTCGCGCGGCGTAGAAGCCGTGCGCTCGACCATCGAGACCTGCGCCCAGCGCGGCGTCGAGTACCTGACGCTGTTCGCCTTCAGCTCCGAGAACTGGCGCCGGCCCGCCGACGAGGTGTCGCTGCTGATGCGCCTTTTCGTCAGCTCGCTTCAACGCGAAGTCGGCCGCCTGGTGGAAAACGGCGTGCGCATGCGCGTGGTCGGGCAGGTCGATTCGCTCGAACCGGACCTGCGCCGCCTGATCCGGGAAGCCGAGCAGCGCACGGCCGCCAACGACCGCTTGAATCTGACCATCTGCGCCAGCTACGGCGGGCGCTGGGACATCGTGCAGGCGGCCTGCGCGCTGCAGGAGCGCGCGCTGCGCGACCGCGGCGCGATCGAGTTCGACGAGCAGCTGTTCGCGAGCGGACTCGCCCTCGGATTCGCGCCCGACCCGGATCTGCTGATCCGCACCGGCGGGGAGCAGCGCATCAGCAACTTTCTGCTGTGGCAGCTGGCGTACACCGAGCTGTACTTCACCGATGTGCTGTGGCCCGATTTCAGCGCCGAGCAGCTGGAGGCTGCGTTCGGGTGGTTCGCGCGCCGCGAGCGACGCTTCGGCCGCGTCGTGGGGGCGGTCCCGTCATGAGATCGTGGCGATGCTGCGCACCCGCGTGATCACGGCCGTCGTGCTGCTGGCGCTGCTGTGGGCGGCGGCCGCCTGGAGCGGGGCTGCGCTGCTGGGTCTGCTGGCGCTGCTGGCGGCCGTGGCAATGTACGAGTGGCTCAAGCTGGCCGGTTGCACGCCTGCGGTCGCCTCCGGCGCGGCGGCCGTCTACTGGGCGGCCCTGGCGGGCACCTCCGCCCTGGGATTGCGTCTGCCGGTCGACGCCACGGCCGGGCTGTTGCTGGTTGCCGTCGGCGCCTGGTGCGGCCTGGGCGGCGCCGTCGCGCTCGCCGAGCGCGGTCGGTTTGCGATCGGGCGGGCGACGTCGGTCATTGCCGCGGTCGGCCTGCTGTCGGCCGGGTGGGTCGCGCTGAACAGCTTGCTGCTTCGGGGCGTGGCCTGGCTGGTGTCGCTGCTGGCGATCGTCTGGGTCGCCGACATCGCGGCCTACTTCAGCGGCCGCGCGCTCGGACGCCACAAGCTGGCGGCGCACATCAGCCCGGGCAAGACCTGGGAGGGCGTGTATGGCGCGCTCGCTTTCGTCACGCTGACAGCGCTGGCCGTGCATCGATTCTGGCCGCAGGCGCGGCTGTGGTCCAACCGGGTGATGACCGAGCTGGGCTGGCCGCTGGCGCTGCTGTGCCTGTGGACCGTGGTGGCGCTGTCGATCATCGGCGATCTGTTCGAGAGCCTGCTCAAACGGCAGGCGCAGGTTAAAGACAGCGGCTCGCTGCTGCCGGGTCACGGCGGTGTGCTCGATCGGATCGATGCCACCCTGCCGGCTCTTCCGGCCGCGGTGCTGATCGACTGGTGGACTCGATGAGCGAGCGCGGCAGCGCCCGCCAGGGCATCTGCATTCTTGGGGCGACGGGCTCGATCGGAGCCAGCACGCTGGACGTTCTGGCCCGGCACCCGGAGCGGTTCCGGGTGGTCGCCCTGACGGCCAACTCGAAGGTCGAGCAGCTGGTCGATCTGTGCCGCCGCTTCCAGCCCGAGCTGGCGGCGATCGGGGAAGCCGGTCAAACGGCCGCCCTGGCCGAGGCACTGCGCGCCGCCGGTCTTCGCACGGCGGCGGTCGGCGGGGCCGACGGCCTGGTGCAGGCGGTACGGCTGGCCGGGGTCGATACGGTGGTTGCGGCGATCGTGGGCGCGGCCGGGCTGAACGCCACCCTGGCCGCCGCGCGGGCCGGCAGGCGTCTGCTGCTGGCCAACAAGGAAGCGATCGTCTGCGCGGGGGCTCTGCTGATCGAGGCGGTGCGCAGCGGCGGGGCCAGCCTGCTGCCGGTCGACAGCGAGCACAACGCGATCCACCAGTGCCTGGCGGCGGCGCGCGACGCGAGCCACGCGGTGCGTCGCCTGATCCTGACCGCCTCGGGAGGACCCTTTCTGCGGCGCACCGACCTGGCCGGCGTGACGCCCGAGCAGGCCTGCGCTCATCCGAAATGGAACATGGGCCGCAAAATCTCGGTCGACTCCGCTACCCTGATGAACAAGGGCCTTGAAGTGATCGAGGCGAGCTGGCTGTTCGGCTTCGAGCCGGACCGGATCGACGTGGTGATTCATCCGCAAAGCGTGGTTCATTCGATGGTGGAATTCGTCGACGGCTCGGTGCTGGCGCAGATGGGCACTCCGGACATGCGCACGCCGATCGCCTATGCGCTCGGATTTCCGGAGCGGATCGCCAGCGGGTCGCCCTGGCTGGATCTGCTGCAGGCCGGCCCGCTGCAGTTCGAGCCCCCCAACCAGGACCAGTTTCCCTGCCTCGGCCTGGCTTACCAGGCGTTGCGAGCCGGCTCGGCTGCGTGCATCACCCTGAACGCCGCCAACGAGGTGGCGGTGGACTCATTTCTTCAACGGGAGCTGCCGTTCGCGCGGATCCCGGCCGTGATCCAGGAGGTGCTCGCGGGCTTCAAGGCCGCGGCGCCGGATTCGATCGAGGCGGTGGTCGAACTGGATCGCGCGGCACGCCGCCAGGCCCGATCGGTGCTGACGAAATCGACATGGACTTATTGACGACGATTCCTGCTTTCCTGGTGGCACTCGGTCTGTTGATCGTGGTGCACGAGTTGGGCCACTTCTGGATGGCGCGCTGGTGCGGCGTCAAGGTGCTTCGCTTTTCAGTCGGGTTCGGACGCCCGATTGCCCGCTGGGTGGTCGGTCGCGATCGGACCGAATGGGTGATCGCGGTGGTGCCGTACGGCGGATACGTGCGGATGCTGGACGAGCGTGAAACCGACGCCGGACCCATCGCCGCCGCCGACTTGCCGCGCGCGTTCAATCGCCAGCCGGTTGCGCGGCGCGCCGCCATCGTGGCCGCCGGTCCGGTCGCCAATCTGCTGTTCGCGGTGCTGATCTATTTCGGGCTAAACCTGACCGGCGTGCCGGATCTGCGCGCGCTCGTCGGTCCACCCGAGGCCGGAACGCCGGCTGCCGCGGCGGGACTGGCTGAGGGCGACCTGATCGTGCGGATCGACGATCACCCGGTGCGGTCCTGGGGCGACCTGCGCTGGTCGCTGCTGCGGCAGGCGAGCGACCACGGGCGGCCGCAGTTCGTCGTGCGCGGCGCCGACGGCATGCAACGGACGCTGACGATCGATCTGAGCAGCATCGATACCGACCGGTTCGACAGCGACTGGTTCGCGAAAATCGGCCTTCATCCGGGCGACGCCGAGCCGATCGTCGGGGTGGTGGCGCCGGGCGATCCGGGCGCGCTGGCCGGTCTGCAGATCGGCGACCGCATCCTGGCGATCGACGGGGTCGACGTGAAATGGGCGGCCGAGGTCAGGCGGCGTGTGCGGGCGGCCGCGCATCAGCAGTTGCAGTTCAAGATCGAACGGGCCGGCCAGGTGCTGCAGATCCCGATCATCCCGACCGAAACGGCCGAAGGCAATCAGCACTTCGGGCGCATCGGTGTCGGTTTCCGCGACACGATCATGATCCGCGATCAGCCGCTGCAAGCGGCGCAGCACGCGGTGGCCAAGACCTATGAGACCTCCGTTTTCACGCTGCGCATGCTGGGGCGCATGGTGGTCGGGCGTGCGTCGTGGCGCAATCTGTCTGGTCCGGTGACGATCGCCGATGTGGCCGGACAGAGCGCGCGCATCGGACCGATCGCGTACCTGACGTTCCTGGCTCTGGTTTCGATCAGCCTAGGCGTGCTGAATCTACTGCCGGTTCCCGTGCTGGACGGCGGACACTTGCTGTACTATGCGATCGAGATTGTGACGGGCAGCCCGCCCTCACCGACGTGGCTCGAAATGGGTCAGCGATTGGGGATCGGGCTGCTTGTCGTTTTGACCGCGCTGGCGCTGTATAACGACCTGAGCCGATTGCTGTTCCAGTAGTCGCGCGCGCAAGTCGGTGTGGTCCCGTTCGGGATGGGGATGGAAGCGGTTCCGCCTGCATTACTAATCACAACATCACGCCCATCTCGACGCACGCCAGGCAGATTCCTTGAAACGCCGCAACACCCGGTTGTCCGTGGCGACGCGAACCTTGTGCCTCGCGGTGGCTCTCGCGCTGGCGGACCCGATCTGCCGGGCGCAATCGAAGGACGATTTCGTCATCCGCGATATCCGGGTCGAAGGGGCTCAGCGGACCGACGTCGGAACGGTTTTCGGCTACCTGCCCCTGCGGGTCGGGGACCACTTCGACTCCGGCAAGGGGACCGCGGCGATCCGCGCCCTGTATGCCTCGGGGCTGTTCAAGGACGTGCGGCTGGAAGCCGACGGTGACGTTCTGGTGGTCGTGGTCCAGGAGCGGCCGGCGATCGCTTCGATCGAACTGGTCGGGATGAAGGAGTTCGACAAGGACCAGGTGAAAAAATCGCTCAAGGACGTGGGGCTGGCCGAGGCGCGCATCTACGACCGCTCGCTGCTGGAGCGGGCCGAGCAGGAATTGAAGCGACAGTACCTGACGCGCGGGCGCTACGGCATCAAGGTCACGACCACGGTGAGCCCGCTTGAGCGCAACCGCGTCAACATCTCGATTGCGATCGACGAAGGCGAGGTCGCGCGCATCCGGCAGATCCATTTCACCGGCAACCATGCCTTCTCGGATTCGCAATTGCGCGACCGGATGGAGCTTTCGACCCCGGGCTGGCTCACCTGGTATACCGGCCACGACAAGTACGCCCGCCAGAAGCTGCAGGCCGACGAGGAGACTCTGCGCTCGTTCTACCTGGCTCGCGGCTATCTGGACTTCAACATCGAGTCCACCCAGGTCGCGATCAGCCCGGACAAGCAGGACATCCAGATCACCATCAATCTCCTGGAGGGCGAGCGTTACAGAATTTCATCCGTCAAGCTGGCCGGCGAGCTGCTCGGGCTGGATGCGCAACTCGCCAAGCTGATCGTCGTGAAACCGGGGGAGATCTACAACGGCGAGCGGATCAACGGAATCGCCAAGGCGGTGACCGATCGCCTCAGCGTGCTCGGTTACGCGTTCGCGAACGCCAACCCCGTGCCCGAGGCCAACAAGGAAAAGCGCGAGGTGGCCTTCACGATCCTGGTCGACCCGGGACGGCGTGCCTACGTGCGCCACGTGAACATATCGGGCAACACGCGCACGCGCGACGAGGTGATACGCCGCGAAATCCGGCAGTTCGAATCGGGCTGGTACGACTCGGAAAAGGTGAAGCTGTCGCGCGACCGGATCGACCGCCTCGGGTTCTTCGAGAAGGTCGAAGTCGACACGCCCGCGGTTCCCGGAAGCCAGGACCAGGTCGACGTGAACGTCACCGTGAAGGAACGGCCGACCGGGACGATCCAGGCCGGGCTGGGCTACAGCTCCACCGAGCACCTGGTGATCTCCGGCTCGTACACGCAGCAAAACGTGCTCGGCAGCGGGCACGCGATCGGCGTTCAGGTCAACACCAGCTCGGCCACGCGCACGATCGCGCTGTCGCACGCCAACCCGTACGTCACCATCGACGGCGTCAGCCAGAGCGAGGAGATCTACAAGCGCGATTCGAACCTGGCCAAGCTGGGTCTGTCGACGGTCGACATCGGCACCACCGGCGGCACCATGCGCTGGGGGGTGCCGTTCACGGAATTCGACACGGTCTTCTTCGGCCTGGGCGTGGAAAACACGAATATCACGCTGACCTCGTCGAGCCCCTTCCGCTACATCGACTACGTCAACCGCTTCGGCTCCAGCGCAGGGGCCCTGCTGGCCACGGTCGGCTGGTCGCGCGACAGCCGCGACAACATCCTCACGCCCGAGCGCGGCCGCTTCCAGCGGGCCTTTCTGGAGTTCGGCACGCCGGCGCTGGATCTACAGTATTACAAGCTGACGTACCAGCTCCAGCAATACCAGCCGTTGACGAGCAAGTTCACGCTGGCGTTCAATGCACAGGCCGGCTACGGCGGGGGCTACAACGGCAAGGACTTTCCGCTGTTCAAGAATTTCTACGTGGGCGGTATCGGCAGCGTGCGCGGGTTCGAGGCCGGTTCACTCGGGCCTCGCGACACCAACGGCGATCCGCTGGGCGGCGTGAAGGAGGTCAACGGGTCGATCGAGGCCCTGGCCACGATCCCCGGGGCTGATCGCTCGCTGCGCGGCCTGGCGTTCGTCGACTCCGGCAACGTCTGGGGCCCCGGCGAGGCGCTCCACTTTTCCGACCTGCGCTCCGCCGGGGGCGTGGGTGTGGCCTGGATCTCGCCGATCGGACCGCTTAAGCTCAGTCTTGCTCAGCCGATTCATAAAAAGTCGTTCGATCGAGTCCAGCGCTTCCAGTTCCAGATCGGCACCGGCTTCTAGTCCGGGCGTTCAAGAGGTGCCGCGCGCGAAACCGGTCCTGTATGGCAAAATCTGCGTTGGAACCGCCCGAGGGTGCTGATGCGATTCACCGCTTCCACTGCCGCCAGACTGGGCTCGATCGCCGTGGCCGTCCTGCTGGGGCTTTGCGTTCGCGCGGCCGTGGCCGAGGAGATCAAGATCGGGTATGTCAGCGCCGAGCGGATTCTGCGCGATTCGGTGCCGGCCAAGGCGGCGGAGAAGAAGCTGTCGGAGGAGTTCGCCAAGCGCGGCAAGGATCTGCAGGACATGGACAGCAAGCTGAAAGCGACCGCCGAGAAGCTGGACAAGGACAGCCCCATCCTGTCGGACGCGGAGCGCAGCAAGCGCCAGCATGAGCTGCAGGACATGGACCGCGAGTTCCAGCGCAGGCGGCGCGAGTTCCAGGAGGACCTGAACCAGCGCAAGAACGAGGAGTTCCAGAATCTGCTGGAGCGCGCCCAGCGGATCGTGCGGCAGCTGGCTGAGCAGGAAAAGTACGATCTGATTCTGCAGGACGCGCTGTACGTCGGGCCCCATATCGACATTACGGACAAGGTCCTGCATGCACTCGATTCGGGCAAGTGATCCCCGGGATCCGTTCTCGACCGCGTCCTGAGCGGGTCGACGACACGAGCCGCCCGGCGGACCGATCGCGATGCCGGGTTCCTTGAGCATTGACCAGCTGGCAGCGCAGGTCCTGCGCCTTGCCGGTGGTGCGCTGGCCGCCCGGATCGAGGGAAACGGCCGGCGCCCCGTCTCGGGCGTGGCCACGCTCGAGCAGGCCGCGGCGGACCAGCTGAGTTTCCTGGCCAACCCGCGCTACCGGCGCAGCGCCGCTGCCACGGGCGCTGGCGCGCTGGTCCTGTCCGAGGCGGATCGCGCGGCCCTTTTCCCGGCGGGTTCGCCGTCCTGCGTGCTGATCGTGTGCGAGGCCCCCTACGCCTGGTTCGCCTTTGCGGCGCAGGCGCTGGCGGTGCCGGCGAGCCCATCGGTCGGGACCGCAGCCGGCGCGGTGGTCCACCCGGCGGCACGGGTGGACCCCTCCAGCGCTATCGGTCCGCTGGCTGTGATCGACGAGGGCGCGGTGATCGGCGCGGCCGCGCAGATTGGCGCCGGCTGCTACGTTGGCCGCCAGGTGCGGATCGGGGAGGGCACGCGACTGCATCCCGGCGCGAGGATCTACGACGGCTGCCGTATAGGAGCGCGCTGCATCCTGCACGCGGGCTGTGTGATCGGCGCCGACGGCTTCGGATTTGCGCCGTTCCAGGGCCAATGGGTCAAGATCCCGCAGACCGGCGGCGTAGTGATCGGCGACGACGTCGAGGTCGGCGCGGGCACGACGATCGACCGCGGCGCGATCGGCGACACGATCATCGAAGAGGGCGTGAAGATCGACAACCAGGTCCAGATCGGCCACAACTGCCGCATCGGAGCCCATTCGGCCATCGCCGGCTGCGTCGGCATCGCGGGCAGCACAACGGTCGGGCGCCGCTGCCAGCTGGGCGGTGCCGCGATGATCCAGGGGCATATCACGATCGCGGACGACTCGGTCATCTCGGGGGCCACGGCGATCACGCGCGACATTCGGCAGGCCGGCTTCTACACCGGCATCTACCCGTTCATGCGCAATCGAGAGTGGGAACGCAACGCGGTGTTGCTGCGGCATCTGGATGAACTGCGCGAGCGGATCCGCCGCCTGGAGGCGAGCGTTCGCGCCCAACCGGCGGAATCCGATCGATGATGGACGTTCAGGAAATACTGCGGACCCTTCCGCATCGGTACCCGATCATTCTGGTCGATCGGGTGGTGCAGATCGAACCGGGCCGGCGCATCGTGGCGCTGAAGAACGTGTCGATCAACGAACCCGTGTTCGCGGGCCACTTTCCCGGCTACCCGGTGATGCCCGGCGTGCTGATCCTGGAGGCGCTGGCGCAGGCCGCGGCGATCCTGTCGATCGTGACGCTGGGCGAAGACCGGCCGAAGGACCAGATTTACTACTTTGCCGGCATCGACCGGGCCCGCTTCAAGCGCCCGGTGGAGCCGGGCGATCAGCTTCAGCTCGAGGTCGACTTTGCGCGCGAGCTGCGCGGCATCGCTTTTTTCAAGGCCAAGGCGCTGGTACAGGGCCAGGTGGCCTGCGAGGCCGATCTGATGTGCGCTTATCGCTCGCTGCCGAAGGCGGCCGGATCGGCCTGATGGCGCAGATCCACGCCAGCGCGATCGTCGATTCCCGCGCCCAGGTGGCCGAGGCCGTGCGGATCGGTCCTTACAGCGTGGTCGGGCCCGAGGTCGCCATCGAGGCCGGCACCACGATCGACTCGCACGTCTTGATCAGCGGACGCACCCGGATCGGTCGCGACAACCGGATCTTCTCGTTCTGCTCGCTGGGCGAGATTCCGCAGGACAAGAAGTACGCCGGCGAGCCCACCGAGCTGCAGATCGGCAATGGAAACACGATCCGGGAGTACACGTCGCTGAACGCCGGAACGGTTCAGGGCGGGGGCGTGACCCGGGTCGGCTCGGACAACTGGATCATGTCGTACGTGCATATCGCGCACGATTGCGCCATTGGCGACCATACGGTGCTCGCCAACCTGGTACAGCTGGCCGGCCACGTGCACATCGGCGACTGGGCGGTGCTGGGCGGGATGGTCGGCGTGCACCAGTTTGTCCGGATCGGCGCCCACTCGATGTGCGGAGGCGGCTCCACGCTGGTCCAGGACGTTCCACCTTTTGTGTTGTGCCGCGGCATTCCCGCCCAGCCGTTCGGCATCAACGTGGAAGGACTGCAGCGGCGCGGCTTCGACGAAGCCACCATCGGCGCGCTCAAGCGCGCCTATCGGACCCTGTTCCGGGAGGGCCTGACGCTGGCGCAGGCCCGCGAGGCGATCGCCTCGTGGGTCGAGTCCGGCTCGATGGCGGCCGATGCGCTGGCGCAGCTCAGCGAGTTCCTCGGTATTCCCGGGCGGGGCATCATTCGCTAGATCGTTCCGAGCCCTTGGCGGCGCAGCCTTTGCTCGTGATGGTGGCCGGAGAGGTTTCCGGCGATCTGCTGGCGGCGCCCGCCATCGGGGCGATCCGGCAGCGGGAGCCGGATTGGCGCGTGGCCGGCATCGCGGGCGACCGGATGATCCAAGCCGGATGCGAACCGTGGCACCATGTGCGTGAGCTTTCGGTGCGTGGTTACGCCGAGGTGCTGCGCGAGCTGCCCCGGCTGCTGTGGCTGCGCCGATCGCTGGCCCGGCGGGTCCTGCGCAGCGGGTGCCGCGTGCTGGTGGGCGTGGACTCGCCGGACTTCAACCTCGGTCTGGAACAGGCGGTGCGCGCTGCGGGAGTGCCGACCGTTCAGTACGTGAGCCCGTCGATCTGGGCCTGGCGCGGCGAGCGGATCGAGCGGATCCGCCGCGCCGCCTCGCACGTGCTGCTGGTGTTTCCGTTCGAGCAGCGCCTGTACGCGCGCGCCGGCGTGGCGGCCACCTACGTCGGCCATCCGCTGGCGCAAGCGATCGCGCTGCGCCCCGACCCGGCCGCAGCGCGCGCGCGGCTGGGCATCGCCGATGGGGCCACCGTGATCGCCGTGCTGCCCGGCAGCCGCAAGGCGGAAATCGACTTCATCGGCCCGGTGTTCTTCGCTGCGGCCAACCGCCTGGCCGGCGACCTCAAGCCGGTCCGGTTCGTCGTTCCGGTCGCTGACGCGGCGCTGCGGACGCGTATCGAGGCGCTGATCGCTCGCCACCCGCGCCTGCTGGAGCTCACCTGGCTGATCGAAGGCCGCTCGCACGACTGCCTGGAGGCGGCGCACGCCGTTCTGGTGACCAGCGGCACGGCGACGCTCGAGGCGGCCCTGTTCAAGCGGCCCATGGTGATCGCGTACCGGATGCCGCAGCTGTCGGCCTGGATCATCCGCAAGATCGGAGGCTACGTTCCGTGGGTGGGTCTGCCGAACATCCTGGCCGGCGAGGAAGTGGTGCCCGAGCTGCTGCAGGACGAGGCCACCGAATCGGCGCTGGCGGCAGCGCTGATCCGTCAGTTGGAGGACACGGCCGGGCAGGCCCGGCTCGCCCAGCGGTTCGAAGCGATGCACGAAAGCCTGCGACGTGATACCCCATCGCTGGTGGCCGATGTCGTACTCGATCTGGCGCGCCGGCCGCAGGCTGTCTAAATGAGCGCCCGGATGTCGGCCCGACGAAAAAGCGGCCCCCGGGCCGGCACCCGCATCGCCGGCGTCGACGAGGCAGGCCGCGGCCCGCTGGCCGGTCCGGTGGTGGCCGCCGCGGTCGTGCTGGATCCGCGGCGGCCCATCGACGGACTGCGCGATTCCAAGCAGCTGACGGCGGCCCGGCGCCGCGAGCTGGCCGACCTGATCCGGACCGACGCTCTGGCGTTCGCCCTGGGCGAGGCCAGCGTCGCCGAGATCGATGCGCTGAACATCCTGCAGGCGACTCTGCTGGCGATGCGGCGCGCGATCGAAGCGCTGCAGCCGGCCGCCGACCTGGTGCTGGTCGACGGCAACCAGCTGCCGCGGATCGCGATCGCGGCTCGCGCCATCGTGGGGGGCGATGCGATCGAGCCGGCCATCTCGGCCGCCTCGATCCTGGCCAAGACCCATCGCGACGCGCTGATGAGCGCGCTGCACGAACACTATCCGGACTACGGCTTCGCCCGGCATTTCGGCTACGCCACTCCGCAGCATCTGGCCCGGCTCAAAAAGCTGGGGCCGTGCGCTTTGCACCGCCGCTCGTTCGCTCCCGTGCGGGCGCTGCTGTCGACCCTTGCGCTGTGGCCCGACGATGAGGCCGGGTTCGATTGAAAACTCTGGCGTCGGATTCCAATCCGCTGATCCGGCGCTGGCTTCGGCTGGCGTCCACGCCTCGCGCGACTCGCCAGTTGCAGCAGACACTGGCCGAGGGACTGCACCTGGCGCAGGCGATCGGCCAGTCGCACTGGCCGGTCATCGCCGCGCTGCTGCGCCGCGGCGCAGGCGGGCCAGCCCTGGAGGCCGCACTCGAGGCGCTGCCAGCGCAGACCGAGCGCTTCCTGGTGGCCGCCCCGCTGTACGACCGCATCGCGCCGGTGGAGCACGGTGTGGGCCTGACGCTGGTGATTGCGGTCGATGCCGCCCCGGTTCCGGTGGCGCAGCGCCAGGATCTGGTTTACCTGGATGCGATCCAGGACCCGACCAATGTCGGGGCCGTGCTCCGATCGGCGGCGGCTGCCGGGGTGGGGCACGTGCTGTGCGGGCCAGGCACCGCCGCGGTGTGGTCGCCACGCTGCGTGCGCGCCGCGATGGGGGCTCACTTCCGACTGAAGATCTCCGAAGCGGTGGGCGCCGAGCTGCTGGCCGCAGCGCTCGATGGAACCTGGATCGCCGCGGTGGCGCACGAGGCGCCTTCGCTGTGGACGTGCCCGATTCCGCAGCGCCCGATCGGCTGGGCTTTCGGGTCGGAGGGCGCGGGCGTATCAAAGGCCGTGCTGGCGCAATGCGCGCTGCGTGTCCAGATACCGCTCGCGCGCGACATCGAGTCGTTGAACGTGGCCGCGGCCGCCGCGGTGTGCCTGTTCGAGCGGCGCCGGCGAGTCGCCGAGGGCTTGTGAGGCGCGGCCGCCTAGCGACGGGGCAAGTCACCGCCGTGGTTGCGCCGGTCGGGCAACAGCTCCTGCAGGATCGTGGCCGCGATCTCCTCGATCGATTTGGTGGTCGACGACAGCCAGCGGATCCCCTCGCGGCGCATCAGGCGCTCGGCCTGGGAGACTTCGTACCGGCAGTTTTCCAGCGACGCGTAGCGGCTGTTCGGGCGGCGCTCGCGTCGCACCTCGGCCAGCCGCTCGGGGGCGATCGTCAGTCCGAACAGGCGATCGCGGTGTGCGGGCAGCGCACCGGGCAGCTCGCCCCGCTCGAAGTCTTCCGGAATCAGCGGGTAGTTGGCCGCTTTGACTCCATAGTGCATCGCCAGGTACAGCGTGGTCGGCGTTTTGCCGCTGCGTGACACCCCGACCAGGATCACCTCGGCCTGAGTCAGGCCGGTGGCGAGCTGCCCATCGTCGTGGGCCAGGGCGAAGTTGATGGCCTCGATCCGGTTCTTGTACTTTTCCGGATCCGACATCGTGTGAAAACGGCCGATCGTGTGAGTCGACTTCAACCCCAGCTCGTGCTCGAGCGGCACCAGGAAGGTCTCGAACGCATCCAGGATCAAAGCGGCGGCCGTGCGCAGAATCGCGTTGATATTCGAATCGACCAGCGTCGAAAAAACGATCGGACGCGTCGCGTGCCGCAGCGCGATGTCGTTGATGCGCGCCACCGCCTCGCGCGCCTTGTCCGGATGGTCGACGAACGAGATGCGGTGTACCCGCACGCGCAGGCGGTCGAATTGCGCCAGCACGCTCTGCCCGAGGGTTTCGGCGGTGATCCCGGTGCCGTCCGACACGAAGAAGACGTCGCGCTCCAGCGACGCGGCCGCTGCGAGCGGTGCGGGCGCCTCGCCTGTCGTGTCGTGCTCGCTCACGCTGCCGCCTTCACCATCGGGCCACGACCATGGCCGTAAAATCGATCCATTCTAGGAGAACTCATGAGCATCGGGCCGTACGCGATCCCGTTCAACCAGTTGCGAATCGGCGATGTGCACAAGGTGGGGGGCAAGAACGCGTCGCTGGGCGAGATGCTCAGCGAGCTCAGCGGCAGTGGCATTCGCGTACCGGACGGATTTGCGACCACGTCCGAGGCATTCCGAGAGTTCCTGCGTTTCAATGGCTTGACCGAACGGATTGCCCAGCGCCTGCAGCGGCTGGACGTGGAGGATGTGGCCGCGCTGGAGGCGGCGGGGCGCGAGATCCGCGGCTGGATGGAGGGCGGCTCGTTTCCACCGGGATTTGAATCTGATGTAATAGAGCATTATCAATTACTTATAGGACATTCTTCGAGTGAAATATCGGTTGCGGTTCGCTCCAGCGCGACCGCTGAAGATCTGCCCGAGGCATCGTTCGCCGGCCAGCAGGAGACCTTTCTCAATGTGACCGGAATCCACGCCGTGCTGGCCAGTGTGCGCAGGGTGTTCGCCTCGCTGTACAACGACCGGGCCATCGCTTACCGGGCGCATCACGGCTACGCGCGTTCCGAGGTCGCGTTATCGGCGGGCATACAGAAAATGGTGCGCAGCGACCTCGGGGCCGCCGGCGTCATGTTCACGATCGACACCGAATCGGGCTTTCGCGACGTGGTGTTCATCACGTCCAGCTTCGGGCTGGGAGAGACCGTCGTGCAGGGAGCGGTCAATCCGGACGAGTTCTACGTTCACAAACCGATGCTGGCAGCCGGACACTTTCCCATCGTGCGGCGCAGCCTGGGCTCCAAGCTGGTCAAGCTCGAGTTCGATCCGCGGCCGGCCGGCGGCCGCTGGGTTCGGCAGGTCGACGTCGCCGACGCGCAGCGGCACCAGTTCTCGCTGTCGGACCGGGACGTGATCGATCTGGCGCGGATCGCGGTGCGCATCGAGCAGCACTACGGGCGCCCGATGGATATCGAATGGGGCAAGGACGGCGTGGACGGCGCCCTGTATGTGCTGCAGGCGCGCCCGGAGACGGTCAAGTCGCGCGGCCCGAACGAGGCGCAGTTGCGCTACCGCCTGCAACAGACCTCGCGCGTGCTGGTGAGCGGGCGCGCGATCGGCCAGAAGGTCGGGATCGGGCCGGCCCGGCTGGTCGCCAGCACCAGCCAAATGGAGCGGATACGCCCCGGCGATGTACTGGTCACCGACATGACCGATCCGAATTGGGAGCCAGTCATGAAACGCGCGGCCGCGATCGTCACCAACCGCGGCGGCAGGACCTGCCATGCCGCCATCATCGCGCGCGAGCTCGGCATCCCGGCGGTGGTCGGCTGCGGCAACGCGACCTCGGCGCTGCCGGACGGGGCCGAAGTCACCGTCTCCTGCGCCGAAGGCGATACCGGCAACGTGTACGAAGGTCGGCTCGAGGTGCAGGTCGAAACCGTCGACAGCGGTGCGCTGCCGCCGCTTCCGGTCAAGCTGACGATGAACGTGGGCAACCCGCAGCTCGCCTTCGAGTTCCAGGCCATTCCGAATGCCGGCGTGGGCCTGGCGCGCCTGGAGTTCATCATCAACAACCATATCGGGGTGCACCCGAAAGCGATCCTGGAGTACCCGCATCTGGACGAGGCGCTCAAACGGGCGGTCGAGAGCCTGGCGCACGGCTACTCGAGCCCGCGCCAGTTCTTCGAGCTCCGGCTGGCCGAAGGGATCGCAACCATCGCGGCGGCCTTCTGGCCCAAGCCGGTGATCGTTCGACTGTCGGATTTCAAAAGCAACGAGTACCGCAAGCTGATCGGCGGATCCCGCTACGAGCCCGAGGAGGAAAACCCGATGCTGGGGTTTCGCGGGGCGGCGCGCTTCATCGCGCCGGACTTTGCCGACTGCTTCGAGCTCGAATGCAATGCCCTGAAGCGCGTGCGCGGGACGATGGGACTGACGAACGTCGAGATCATGGTTCCATTTGTCCGCACGCTCGACGAGGCGCGCCGCGTCATCGAGCTGCTCCAGAAGCACGGACTGCGCCGCGGCAGCGGCGCCGGGGCCGACGGCAACGGCGCACTGCGCGTGATCATGATGTGCGAGATTCCGTCCAACGCGGTGCTGGCCGACGAGTTTCTCGAATACTTCGACGGATTTTCGATCGGCTCCAACGACCTGACCCAGTTGACGCTGGGAATCGACCGCGACTCCGGGTTGGTGGCGGCCGGGTTCGACGAGCGCGATCCGGCCGTCAAGGCGATGCTGTCGCGCGCCATTGCCGCGTGCCGGCGCCAGGGCAAGTATGTCGGAATCTGCGGGCAAGGCCCGTCGGACCACGTCGACTTCGCGCGCTGGCTGGTCGAGCAGGGCATCGAGTCGATTTCGCTGAACCCAGACTCGGTGGTCGAGACCTGGCGCAAGCTGGCGGAGCCGCGGTAGAGGGGAGGAACTGCTGGCGCCGCTCGCGATCAGCCGTTCACATTGGCTGGGGGAGCACGAGGGGGCCAGCCCAGCCCCCTCGTTCTCTTCCTCCTGCCTCTTCCGGCCGGAGGCCGGAAGAGGGTCGCGAGCTACAGTCCAAGTCCCGGCAGCACTTCCGTGTGCTCGATCTGAACCGCCTTCAACTCAGCCGGATTCAAACCGAGCGCCTTCAGCACGGTCGGCGCGATCTGCGTGGTCAGCACGGCGCCCTTGATCACTTTTTGTTGCATGCCGGGCTGCGAGACGATCAGTGCCACGTTGGTGTCGTCGTTGCTGAAGCCACCGTGCTCGGCGTTCTTCGCGGTCGAGCCGGTGTAGATGACGCCCAGCTCGGGCACCACGATGATGTCCGGCGTCTGGTCGTCGGTGGCCGGGTCGCGGAACCGCAGCTTCAGCAGATCGCCCGAGAGTACCTGCTGGATGTGCAGCCCCGCTGCCGCGTTGTTGTCGCGCAGCCACTGGGCCGCGGCGGCCGCCACCGACTGATCCTGCAGCCAGATCAGCGCGATGTCGTCCTCGTTCTCGCCTGCGTTCACGATCGCCTGCGCCACCGGGTCGTTCGGGGCGTACGTGCCGACCAGCGCCTGCAGGTGACCGATCTTTTTGGTCTGCAGCGGGTCGATCGGTGTCTGCCCGTGCTTGGCCGAAATGATGACCAGCGTCGAGTCGTAAAGGTGGCGCGCCTTCAGCGCCGCCACGACCATCGCGAGCTGCAGGTCAGTCTGCTCCAGCGCGTGCTCGAGCACCGGTGTGGGGTTGCCCGAGCCGTCCAGGTACCCGCCCGGCTTGCCGTCCAGGCCTGCCGGGTCCGGGGCGTGGCAGCTGCCGTTGGTGTTGTTGTGAGAGACCTTCTGCCCGACGCTGATCGCCTGCAGATCCGTTCCGAAGACGGTCGGAGTGCCGACCTGCGGGCCTGTGCCGGTGTGGTCGTAGCCGTTGATCTCGGCAATCAGCGCCTTGAACTTTCTACGGTCGTTGTCCAGCGTGCAATTCACGCTGACTGTGGCGTCGGGCGTCGCAACCCCGCCGACGATGCCGTAGTCGCCATCGTACGGCCCGGGGATCGGGTTACCGGAGGCATCGTTGAGCGTCTCCGGATTGGTGACTTCCGGCGTGTAAAGGTCGTCGACAGCCGTGCCCATGGGGCCGGTCACCAGGTCATAGGCGGCGTGCTTGTCGGCCCAGGCAGTGCGACCGCCGGCCTGTTTGACAACGTCGAACATCGTGTTGACCTTGACGAAGTCGTGCGGGTAGATGTGCTGGCAGGCGCCGTTCTTCATGCCCCACGGCAGCAGCGTCGGATCGATCCGGTTCTGATCGATGGCAAAGCCGTTGACGACCGTGAGCAGATCGATCGTCTCGTCGTACGTGGTCTGCTGGCCCGGCGTGCCCGTACAACCGGCCGGTCCGGGCGGCCACTGCGTGCGGCTCCAGCTCACGTCGTAGAAGACGTCGGCCGACGCCGACGAACCACCGGTCACGATCGACAGCACGCCTGGAAACGAATCGGACGGCCTGGAGGTCGCTGCGGCGGTGTAACGAACCGCGTGCGACGCGATCTCGGCCAGCGCCGAATCCGGATGCGTCGCGATGAACCGCTCGGCGTCGACCGCGTGCATGCCATCGACGCTGATCACCAGCACGTGCTTGACGTCACGCTCGCCATCTTCGGCCAGCGCACACAATCCGAGTCCGGCGATCGCACCCGCAATCGCCATCTTCATCAGGATCATTCCCTGCTTCATCCCTGCTTCTCCCCTTCTTGTGAAAGAGAGCGCAACCTACTCGCGCCGCGTGACGGCACCATGGCGGGACGGCTTCGCTCACCCCGTGGGCGCGGTACCCGCAAGCTGCGGATCGCACCCGCCCCGCACCATTTCCCCGGCCCCGGGGTGGAGCAGGGGGCCTTGCCGGAGGATTCTTAGCGGGTGCTTTGCTTAAGCAGGCGGCTTTGCTCGCGCTTCCAGTCCCGTTTCTGGTCGGCGTCGCGCTTTTCGAACTGGCGTTTGCCCTTGGCCAGGCCCAGTGCGAGCTTGACGCGGCCGCGCACGAAGTGAAGGTCCAGCGGAACCAGCGTGTAGCCGGCCCGCTCGACTTTTCCGATCAGCCGGCGGATCTCGGCCGCGTGCATCAGCAGCTTGCGGGTCCGGGTCGGGTCGGCCCGCTCGTGGGTCGAGGCGGTCGGCAGGGCGCCCACGTGCGCGTTGAGCAGGTACAGCTCACTGTCCTTGATGATCACGTAAGCTTCGTTGAGCTGGCTTCGGCCCGCGCGGACGCTCTTGACCTCCCAGCCCTGCAACGCGAGCCCGGCTTCGAAGCGCTCCTCGATCGAGTAGTCGTGGACGGCTTTGCGGTTCTGGACGATCGGCATGTTTCGATGTGGTGTGCGTCTTACAATTCCAGTGTAACGATCGCCTGATATGCATCGAATCGAACGATCGGTGCTGGTTCCTTACAGTGCGGAGCGGATGTTTCGCCTGGTCGAGCAGGTCGACGACTATCCGGAATTCCTGCCGTGGTGTCCGGCCGCGCACGCACGCACTGCGCCCGACGGCAGCGTCGAGGCGACCATCCAGATCGCCTACATGGGCGTGCGCAGCCGCTTCACCACGCGCAACGTATCGTACCGGCCGACCGAGATCCGTTTGACGCTGGTGGACGGACCGTTCCGCAGCCTGACGGGGCAGTGGCTTTTCCTGGAGCTGCCCGAGCAGGCGTGCAAGGTGCGTCTGCAGCTGCAGTACGAGTTCGCGGCCGGTCTGCTCGGCCGGCTGATCGCCCCGGTGTTCGAATCGATCGCCGGTTCGCTGATCGACGCCTTCGCGCGCCGGGCCGAGGCGCTGTATGGCTGAGGCGGGCGCTGCGTTGCTCGATGTCGAAATCGTCTACGCCCTGCCGCGCGAGGCCCAGCGGTTCCGGGTCCGGGTCCCGCGCGGCGCCACGGTCGAGGCGGCGATCCGGGCCAGCGGGATCCTGAGCGCGTTGCCGGAGCTGGACGGTGCGCCGCTGGACGTGGGCATCCTCGGCCGCCGGTGCAGCCTGTGCGACGCGGTCAACGACGGCGATCGGATCGAGATCTACCGGCCGCTCGTGCTGGACCCGAAGGAAGCGCGCCGCCGGCGTGCCGGTTCGTCCGGTTGAGGCGAGCGCCGATTCTCGGCGAAGCGCTTGCCAGGGGCCGCTCTAGTTGCAGCGGCTGTCGATGATGGCCCGGGTGCGTTGCGCTTCGGCAGCGCGCTGTTCGTCGCCCATCAGTTCGCGGCTGCCGTCCGGATTGGTGCGCACCAGCCGGATGCCCTCATCGAGCGATTTCATGTAGCCGCGCGCCCGCTCGCAGTCCTGGGCTTTCTGCGCCGTCTCCGTGTCCCGCTCGGCCAGTTTTTTCTCGGCGTCGGCGCGCTCTTTCTGGCGCTTGCGGAATTCCTGCTCGCGTTCGGCGATCGAGGGCGCCCGCGGCGCGGACGCGGGCGCTGCCACATTGGGCGCCGTGGCGGGAGGACTGGATCCGGGCTGTGCCGGCGCACTGGGCGACTCGGGTTCCGGCGCGGGCGCAGTCGGCGCCGGCTGCCGCAGCACGTCGCTCGGCTTCACGGTCGGCGGCGGGGGCTGGTCCGAATACACCGTGTGGCCGCCTTCGTCGCGCCAGACCCACTGGGCCGATGCGACCGAGGCGGCTGCGGTCAGCAGCAGCAACAGGCCAATTTTCAGCACGCGCATGACGTTGTGGGGATTGCCGTTTTCCATGGTCTTCAGGGTGGGTCCACAAACGCTCGCGCCGCCCGGCGGCGCCCGTCGGGACTGTACCCGAGCAGGCGATGTCCGAACATCGGCGGGACTCATGATGCGCACCGCGGATGCTGCGACGCAGCAGCCCCGAATGCCCCTGAAAGATTGGACTCTTCAGCGGCGGCCTCACCCGTCACCCGGCGAGGCCCGCGCTGCGACCCCGTATAATTCGCTTTTGCGGCGCGAGGACTGCGATGCGTTTGATCGAAAAGGCGCTGACGTTCGATGATGTGTTGTTGTTGCCGGCCTACACGGCCGTGCTGCCCAGGGAGACGGACCTCTCCACCCGCTTTTCCCGCCGAATCGTACTGAAACTGCCGCTGGTATCCGCGGCGATGGATACCGTGACCGACTCCCGCCTGGCGATCGCGCTGGCGCAGGAAGGCGGCATCGGCATCCTCCACAAAAATCTGTCCGGGCGCGAGCAGGCGGCCGAGGTCCTGAAGGTCAAACGCCACGAGGCCGGGGTGTTGCGCGACCCGATCACCATCGGACCGGACATGAAGGTCCGCGACGTGATCGAGCTGACGCGTCAGCACCGGATCTCGGGCCTGCCGGTGGTCGAAGGTCCCAAGGTGATCGGCATCATCACCAACCGCGATCTGCGTTTCGAAACCCGGCTGGACGCCCCGGTGCGCGAGATCATGACGGCGCGCGATCGCCTGGTCACCGTGCGGGAGGGCGCGAGCCTGGAGGAAGCCAAGGCGCTGATGCACCGGCACCGCCTGGAGCGGGTCGTCGTGGTCAACGGCGATTTCGAATTGCGGGGCCTGATCACCGTCAAGGACATCACCAAGGCGACCGAGCATCCGGACGCCGCCAAGGACGAGCTGGGCAAGCTGCGCGTTGGCGCTGCCGTCGGCGTGGGCGAAGCCGACGACGAGCGCTGCGAACTGCTGGTGAAAGCCGGGGTCGACGTGCTGGTGGTCGACACCGCGCACGGCCACTCCCAGGGCGTTCTGGATCGGGTCCGCTGGATCAAGCGCAATTATCCGCAGGTCGATGTGGTCGGAGGCAACATCGCCACCGCAGCGGCGGCCACGGCGCTGGCCGAGCACGGAGCCGATGCGGTCAAGGTCGGAATCGGCCCGGGTTCCATTTGCACCACGCGGGTGGTCGCGGGCGTCGGTGTCCCTCAGATCACGGCCATTGCCAACGTGGCGCGCGCGCTGGCCGGCCAGCACATCCCGGTGATCGCCGACGGCGGCGTCCGGTATTCCGGCGATGTGGCCAAGGCCCTGGCCGCGGGTGCCTGGAGCGTGATGATGGGAAGCATGTTCGCCGGCACCGAAGAGGCGCCGGGCGAGACGATCCTGTACGAGGGCCGCTCCTACAAGTCGTACCGCGGCATGGGCAGCATCGGAGCCATGCAGCAGGGCGCCGCCGATCGCTATTTCCAGGACTACGAGGGCAGCGCCGACAAGCTGGTTCCCGAGGGTGTCGAGGGCATGGTGCCCTACAAGGGCAGCGTGCTGTCGATCCTGTTCCAGCTGGCCGGCGGCGTGAGGTCCAGCATGGGCTACTGCGGCTGCCGGACGATCGAGGAGCTGCGAACGCGCGCCGAATTCATAGAGATCACCCATGCCGGAATGCGCGAATCGCACGTTCACGACGTCCGGATCACCAAGGAGGCGCCCAATTACCGGGTCGAGTAGGTGTCCCACGAACGCATCCTGATCCTGGATTTCGGCGCGCAATACACGCAGCTGATCGCCCGGCGCGTGCGCCAGGCCGGCGTGTATTGCGAGATCCACCCCTGCGATGTCGGCGAGGATTTCGTTCGGTCCTTCGGTCCGCGCGGGATCATCCTGTCCGGCAGTCATCTGTCGGCGCACGAAGAATCGACCGAGCAGGCCCCGGCCGTCGCGTTCACGCTGGGGGTGCCGGTGCTGGGCATCTGCTACGGGATGCAGACGATGGCCCAGCAGCTGGGCGGCCGGGTGGAAGGCGGACATACCCGCGAGTTCGGATACGCCGAGGTGCGCGCGCGCGGGCACACGCGCCTGCTAGATGGCCTGCAGGATTTTCAAACGGCTGACGGGCACGGGATGTTGAAGGTGTGGATGAGTCACGGCGATCGGGTGGTGCAGATGCCGCCCGGCTTCTCCCTGATGGCCTCGACCGATACCTGCCCGATCGCGGGCATGGCCGACGAGGGCCGCGGTCTGTACGCCGTGCAGTTCCATCCCGAGGTCACCCACACGCTGCAGGGCCAGGCGATCCTGACGCGCTTCGTGCGCGACATCTGCGCCTGCCGCGGCGACTGGAACATGCCCGACTTCGCGCAGGAGGCCGCGCGTGCGATCCGGGACCAGGTCGGGCGCGAGGAAGTGATCCTGGGGCTGTCGGGCGGGGTCGACTCGTCCGTGGCGGCCGTGTTGATCCAGCGCGCGATCGGCAGCCAGCTGACCTGCGTCTTCGTCGACACGGGCCTGTTGCGCCAAGGCGAGGCCAGCCAGGTGGTGCAAACCTTCAAGAACCATCTGGGCCTGCAGCTGGTGCACGTGGACGCATCGGAGCGCTTCATGCGGCGGCTGGCCGGGGAGCGCGATCCGGAGGCCAAACGCAAAATCATCGGCGCCGAGTTTGTCGAGGTGTTCCAGCAGGAGGCCGCGCGCCGGCCGCAGGTGCGCTGGCTGGCGCAGGGCACGATCTATCCGGACGTGATCGAGTCGGCCGGCGCCCAGTCCAGGAAGGCGACCACCATCAAGTCGCATCACAACGTCGGTGGCTTGCCGCAGACGCTGCACCTGAAGCTGCTCGAGCCGCTGCGGGGGCTGTTCAAGGACGAGGTGCGCGACCTGGGGCTCGCGCTGGGGTTGCCGCACGAGATGGTGTTTCGCCACCCGTTTCCGGGCCCGGGCCTCGGCGTGCGCATCCTCGGGGAAGTGCGGCCCGAGTACGCGGACCTGCTGCGGCGGGCCGACGCGATCTTCATCGAGGAGCTGCGCTCGAGCGGCTGGTACGAGCGCACCAGCCAGGCGTTCGCGGTGTTCCTCCCGGTGCGCAGCGTCGGCGTCATGGGCGACGGCCGCACCTACGAATGGGTGGTCGCCCTGCGCGCGGTGCAGACGCAGGACTTCATGACCGCGCAGTGGGCGCCGCTGCCCCACGATCTGCTGGGCCGGGTGTCGAACCGGATCATCAACGAGGTGCGCGGGATCAACCGGGTCGTCTACGACGTGTCCGGCAAGCCGCCGGCGACGATCGAGTGGGAGTGAGAGCAGCTCGGGCCTGCGTCCGGCAGACCGCCATGCGTCTGGCAGTGTCAGCTCACCATGCCGACTCCTGAAGCGATCGTCGAGCGTCAACTGGCCGCGTTTAACGCGCGCGACTTGCGAGCTTTCCTGGCCGAATACTCCGATGACGTCCTTGTCTATCGGCCGCCAGGCACCGAGCCCGTCTTCGTGGGGAAGGACGCCCTCGGCCGCTTTTACGCGACGGAACGCTTTAATCGCCCCAATTTGCACGCGTCCATTGTCAACCGCATCGTCGTAGGCGACACAGTCATCGATCACGAGCGAATCTTCGGCGTCAAGGACCAACCGTTCGAACTGGCGGTCGTCTATGGCATCGCGGCGGGGCGAATCAAGTGGATCTGGTCGTACGCGGCGCAATAGCGAACCCGCGTCCTCGGCCGACCATCCTTGACAGCAGCGTCCCAATTGGTACACTTCACGTACCAATAAGGGCACCCATACGGAGACGCAATGTCGGTCGTAGCAGCCAAGCCAGCCGTCGTAGACACCAGCAGCCGCGAGGCCCGGGGCCGCCTGGCCGCGATGGTCACCCAGCTGCTGGAGCACTGGGGATTGCCGGGGACGGAGCAGGCGACGCTGCTGGGCCTGTCCGCCGGCAGTCGAAGCACGCTGGCCCGCTACCGCAGCGGCGAGCCGCTCGCGGATAACCGCGACCTGCTGGAGCGGGCCGGGCACCTGCTCGGCATCCACAAGTCGCTGCGGATGCTGTTCCCCCACGACCGCGACCTCGCCTACCGCTGGATGACGCAACCGAACCGGCGACTGGGCGCTCGTCCGGTGGACCTGGTCATCGAGCACGGCTTCGAGGGTCTGCTGGCGGTGCGCCGCTATCTGGACTTCCAGCGTGGCCAGTAGATGCAGCCGGATCTGGTTGCCGTCAACGTTGACTTCCGCGACGACCTGGTACGAAACATCCCCGGCATTCGCCATTCGCAGGATCTGTTCGACGACCTTTCGACCGATCGCCGCGACTGGGACATCGCCATCGCGGTTGAGGGCGCGGACCGCATCCCGACCGCCACAGCGCTGATCACGCGGCCGTTCGACTACGGCAGCGTGATCAGCTACTCGTTCGATTCGTCGCACTGGCAGGTGACACGCTTTTCCGATGCGTCGCAGTACGGCGTCTGGTACGGCTGTCCGGAACTGGAAACGACCGTGTATGAAACCGGGTGGCACTGGTTTCGCTTTGTGCGCGACAGCTTCGGCGACGAGGACCGGGAGGTCACCACGGAGCGCCGCGTCTTCAACGTACGCTGCGACGCATTGCTGCTGGACCTGCGCGGCAAGCAAAGCGCGTTTCCCGACCTGGTGAGCCGCACCAGCTACGCGTTCACGCATCGAGTCGGGCAATACGTTCACGGGCAAGGATTGAACGGACTGCTGTACCAGTCGGCACGTTGCAACGGTACCAACGCAGCGATCTTCAAGGCCGAGCGCCTGTCGAACGTGCGCGACCGCGCCTTTCTGACCTATCGGCTCAATGCAGTGCACGACTCGCTCGTGGTGGAACGGACACCCGGAAGAACGTGGCTGCAGTTCGCGCCGAGCGCGCTGGGCTGATGAGCGGATCCGAGGAACAGTGCGAGAATGACCCGTCTCTCACAGAGCAGTCGACGTCCAATGGGAATTAAGGGGCAGGGCGCCGCCTCGGCCGCCTGGCTGAAGCGCGCCGCGCAGGCGATCGAGGTCGAGGAGGGCGCCGCGGTCGACGCCGATCCGGATCTGACCTTCATGCGGCTGGCGCTGGACCAGGCCAACAACGCCTGGGTGCTGGGCGAGGTGCCGGTTGGAGCGCTGATCGTGAAGGACGGCGCCGTGATCGCAACCGGCTTCAACCAGCCGATCGGGCACACCGATCCGACCGCTCACGCCGAGATCCAGGCGATGCGCGCGGCGGCCGAGTCGCTGGGCAACTACCGCCTGCCCGGCTGCGCCCTGTACGTGACGCTGGAGCCGTGCGCGATGTGCGCCGGCGCGATCCAGCAGGCGCGCCTGGCGCGCCTCGTGTACGGCGCGCCCGACCCGAAAAGCGGCGCCTGCGGCAGCGTGGTGGACCTGTTCGCCGAGAGCCGCTTGAACCATCACACGCAGGTCCGATCCGGCGTACTGATGCAGGCTTGCGCCGCAACGCTGAGCAGCTTCTTCGAGGAACGCCGCGCGCGGTCACAGGACGGCGAGGACTGATGGATCGCACCACGGCCCGGACGGCCTCCTTCGCCAAGGCTTCGGAGGCCAAGGCCTCCTCGGCCAAGGCTTCTGAAGCCGGGCCCGCCTCCGCCAAGGCTCCCTCCTTCGCCAAGGCTACGGAGGGCAAGCCGGAGGGCAAGCCGGCGGCGAAGGTCCGCCGCGTCGGGCTGGTCGCCCCGTCCGGGTTTCTGCCCGATCCGGCAGTGGCCGATCGGGCGGCCTCGTTCTTTACGGCGCGCGGATGGAGCGTGTGCGCCGGCGAGACGGTATTTGCGCGCGAGATGCGCTTTGCGGGGTCGGACGAGCTGCGAGCCGCCGAGCTTCAGCGGTTCGCCACCGATCGGGCGCTGGACGTGGTGGTGGCGGCGCGCGGCGGCTATGGTGTGTCCCGCCTGCTCGATCGGCTCGATTTCAAGGCGATCGGCCAGGCCCGGCGGATCCTGGTCGGCTACAGCGATTTCACGGCGTTCGGACTGGCGCTGCTGGCGCGCGCCGGCGCGATCAGCTATCAGGGTCCCTCCGCGGCCGACTTCGGCTCGCGCGGCGACAGCGATTTCACGCTGAGCAGCTTCTTCCAGACGATCGAGCAGCCCGAGGTATCGATCGAGTTCGCCACCGACGGCCCCGACCTGGACGTGCAGGGGCGCCTGTGGGGCGGCAATCTTTCGATGCTGTGCGCGCTCGTGGGGACACCGTACCTGCCGCGGGTGCGGGGCGGAATTCTGTTCCTGGAAGACGTCAATGAACCGGCGTACCGGATCGAGCGCATGCTGCTGCATCTGCTGCAGGCGGGGATCCTGCCGCGCCAGCGGGCCGTCGTGCTGGGCGAGTTCGCGCCGATTCCCACGATGCCGACCGACAACGGCTTCGACCTTGCGGCCGCGGTCCGGTACGTACGCTCGGTGCTGCCCACTGCGATGCTGACGGGCCTGCCGTTCGGGCACGGCCCGCGCCGCCTGACGCTGCCGATCGGCGCGCCCGGGCGCCTGCAGGTGCGGTCCGGGCGGGCCAGCCTGAAATTTCACGGCCACCCGGTGCTGAGCTGAATGGCGCGCTCGCACAGGACTCAAGCGATCCGGTTTCGGGCCCTTTTTGCCAGCTCACTTTTGGGGGCGTGTACGCGCGCCGATCGCTCCAATATGATTCGATCATGGCCGGCCCACTGACGCGATTGGGGCTGGGCGACGAGTCGCCCGAGCAGCGACAACAGCGGATCACCGCGGGCGTGATGGCATCGGTGTACCGCCAGGTGCCGCAGGCCGTGCTCGGCAGCATTTTCGGTGGCATGGCGCTGGTGGCGGCGTTCTGGAGCACGCACAACCAGAACGAGCTGATGATCTGGTTCATCGGCATGCTGCTCGAATCGCTGCTGCGCCTGCGCGCGGCCCGGGCGTTCCGGCTGGATCCGGAACCGGCCAAGCGGGCCAAGCTGTGGGCCACGCGCTGGGTGCTAATAGCGGCGGCCGCCGGCCTGATGTGGGGGGCGGCGGGGAGCCTTTTCTTCACGAAGGACTCGCCGCTGCTGCAGCTGGTGCTGCTGGCCGTGATCCTGGGGGTGGCGTTCGGCTCGCTGACGCTGTACGCAGGCTACCGGCGCGCGCTGTTCTTCTTCCTTCCGCTGGCGGTGCTGCCGCTGATCCTGCGGATGGTGGAGCAGCACGATGCGGCCTACTACAGCGCTTCGATTGTGCTGTTCGCGGTGTTCTCGTTCACGCTGTTCTTCGGGCAAAACTTCGGCGAAACGATGTCCGAGGCGGTCAAGAAGAACTACGAAAACGAGGTCCTGGTGGAGCAGCTGCTGACCGAAAAGCGCCTGGCCGAAGAGGCGCGGCGCGCAGCCGAGAACGCGATCCGGTCCAAGACCCAGTTCTTCGCCGCAGCCAGCCACGATCTGCGCCAGCCGCTGCAGGCGATCGGGATCTACTGCTCGCTGCTGCGCAAGCGGGCGCAGGGCCCGCTGGAGCCGTTGACGAAGAACCTGTCAACCGCGGTCGAATCGCTCTCGAAGCTGGTCGAGGAGCTGCTGGAGATCTCCCGGCTCGATTCGGGCGCGGTCCAGGCCACCAAGCAGGTGGTCGACCTGAACGAGGTGTTCTCGACGCTGAGGCAGGAGTTCGTTCCGATTGCCGCCGCCAAAGGGCTCAGATTCCGGGAGCGCCGCGCGCGCCTGTTCGTCGAGACCGACCCGCTGCTGCTGCAGCGGGTCCTGCGCAACCTGCTGTCCAACGCGGTGCGCTACACGGCGCAGGGCGGCGTGCTGCTGGCAGCGCGGCGCCGGTCCGGCCGCGCCAGCCTCGAAGTCTGGGATACCGGACCTGGGATACGGCGCGACGAGTTCGACCGCATTTTCGAGGAGTTCTACCGCGGAGAAAGCTCCAAGGCCGAGACCTCCGGTGGATACGGTCTGGGTCTGTCGATCGTGCGCCGGATCTGCACGGTGCTCGGCCATTCGCTGTTCGTGACGAGCCGACCTGGATCCGGAACCGTGTTCCGCGTCGAGATTCCCCTGACAGCACGGCCTGCGCGACAGCGGACGCCCTCGGCCACGGTGCAAGCCAGCACGCTGATTCCCCTGCCGGATCAGCTGATCGTGGTGCTGGAGGACAACGCGGAGATACTGACGAGCCTGACGCGGTTGCTGGGCTCATGGGGCGCGCGCGTGCTGCCATCGCCGAAATTCGACAGCGTGCTGCTGCAGCGCATCGGTAACGAATCGAAAGTCGACCTGATCATTGCCGATCACAACCTGGGTGGCCCGATCAACGGCGCCGAGGCCGTGTTCCGGATCCGCGAGCTGGTCGGCAGCCCGGTTCCCGCGGTGATGCTGACGGCGGTGCAGTCGAACGAGGTCGTGCGGGAATTCCGGCGCCTGTTGCAGCTCAGGACCAGCGCGGATCCGTCCATTGCGGCCGCCATCGCGCGCCACAGCGGCGAGGAGCCGATCGTGCTGCAAAAACCGGCTGATGCAGCGCTGCTGAACTCGACCATCGCGCAGGCCCTGGGCCTGGTGCCGTCGTCGGGAAGCGACGGGGCAGGGCGCGCGGCGACGGCTCAGCCCACGTCGTAGCCGTTGCGGCGTGCGGCCAGCAGCGCCTCGGTGCGGTTGGACGCTCCGAAGGCGCGGTAAATGGCCGTCACGTGCGTTTTCACCGTCCCTTCGGACAGCCCGAGCTCGCGGCAGATGATCTTGATCGGAGCCCCGCGCGCCAGCAACTGCAGGACCTGTTCCTGTCGCTCCGTGAGCGCGATCCGGGCGGCGCCGATCGAGGCGTTCTGAACCCGCAGCGGCGGTCCGGAAAGGGGTCCGAGGCGCTGGGCCTCTTCCAGCAGGTCGGCCGGAATGTAAAAGCCGCCGGACATCACGAACTTGATGGCCGACAGCAGCTTGTCGGTGGCCATCGACTTGGGGACGAATCCGGCCGCTCCCAGCTGCAAAGTTCTCATCACGCTGCGCTGGTCCTGCATCCCGGACAGAACCAGGATCTTCAGATCCGGGACCTGAGCCACGATCGCCTCGAGCAGCGACGTCCCGGTGGCGCCGGGCACGCCCAGATCGAGCAGCAGCAAGTCGGCGTCCGGATGCTGCTCCACCAGCTTCATTGCTTCCGGGGCCGTTGCTCCGGTGTGAATCTCTACGTCAGGATCCATATCCTGCAGCAGAGCGCTGACCGCGTCCGTGATCAGTGAATGATCGTCAACCAGCAGGACTTTCATCGCGTCATCGGTTCCGGCGCGCGCGGAACAACAGTCGACCGACGGACGGCTGCGATCCAGGGTGCGCTGTTTAGACCGGCAGGCATTTTAGCCCGGATATTTGCGGCGGGCCGTCCCCTTTTACCGGCCTGTCGTAGCGGCACGATGACGCGACCTCATCCGGCAGGGGCGATTGGCTAGACTTCGCCCGTCGTGCTCAACCAACGTGACGTCATTGGTTCTGCCTGGTCGCCGCTGCGGCACCAGACGTTCGGACGGCTCTGGTTCGCCTCGCTGGCAGGCTATCTCGCGGTATGGATGCAGAGCGTGGCCGGCGCCTGGCTGATGACGTCGCTCACGTCCAGCGCCTTGCTGGTGGCCCTGATGCAGACCGCCATCAGCCTGCCGATGTTCCTGCTGTCGCTGCCGGCCGGTGTACTGGCCGACCTGGTGGACCGACGTCGCCTGATCTTGTCCACGCAGGCGCTGATGCTGATCGCAAGCTGCCTTCTGGCCGCACTGACGCTGCTGGGGGCGATCGGGCCTGCGAGCCTGCTGGCGCTGACCTTCGTGCTGGGCGCCGGCATGGCACTCAATGGTCCGGCCTGGCAGGCGTCGATGTGCGAGGCGATCGACCGCGTTGAACTGGCGCAGGCGCTCACGCTGATCGGGATCGCTTACAACATCGCGCGCGCGGTCGGGCCGGCCCTGGCCGGAGCCGTGCAGGCAGCCCGCGGACCGTGGCTGGTCTTCATCATCAATGCGGTTGCATACGCCTGGGTCGTGGTGGTCGCGTGGCGCTGGCAGCCGGCCACGATCCGTTCGCAGCTGCCGCCCGAGCGGCTGATCAGTGCCATCCGTGTCGGACTCAACTACGCGGCCCACACGGCCGCGGTGCGCGCGCCCCTGATACGCACGGCGGCGTTCATGCTGCCGGCCAGTTCGTTGTGGGCGCTGATCCCGGTGGTCGGGCAGGGACGCCTGGGCACGTCCGCGGCCGGCTTCGGCCTGCTGATCGGAAGCCTGGGCGTGGGAGCGATCATGGGTGGGCTGGCGCTGCACCGGCTGCGCGAGCGCCTCGCGACGGAAACTCTGATCACGACGGCGACGCTGGGCTACGCGCTGGCATTGGCCCTCTCGGCGGTGCTGTCCGACGTGACAACCCTGTGCCCTGCGCTGGTGCTGGGTGGCGCGGCCTGGAGTCTGGTGCTGACCTCGCTCAGTGCGGCGCTTCTGACATCGGTCCCCATGTGGGTGCGCTCGCGCACGATCGCGCTGTCGATGCTGGCCTCGCAGGGCTTCATGGCCGGCGGCGCCGCGCTGTGGGGCATCGTCGCCAATCATGGCGGAAGCGGTCTCGCGCTGGCGCTGGCCAGCGGGCTGATGGTCGTATTGCTGATCTGGTCGCGTCGTTACCCGGTGGTGTTCGGTGCAGAAAGCGATGTGACGCTGTCGCCGGCCGAGGTGCACCAGACCGGGCCCGCCGATCCGGTGCCGCCGGAGGCCGGCCCGGTCGCGATCGAGATTCGTTACCGGATCGACCTGTACCGGCGCGAGGACTTCCTGAAGGCTTCGGAACCGGTCGGAAAGCTCAGGCGGCGCAACGGCGCGCGCATCTGGCGGCTATACCGTGATCTGGGGGATGAAGGCGTGTTTGTCGAGCGCTTTATCGTCGACTCCTGGGTGGAGTATCAGCGCCAGCTCGCCCGCAGCACGGTTGCCGACCACGAACATGAGGAGCGCGTAAGGTCCTTCCTGCAGTCGGGCGCTCAGATCGAAATCTCACTACCTGGCCGAGCGCGCTGAACGCGACCTGGACGCCCGGGCTGCAGGCGGCGGCTCAATGTCGTGTTCGGGTCGCCTTTTGCGTCTTGGGAAGAAAGCCTCCAGGCAAGTGTTGTCTTTGTCATTCCCAAGAGCTTGAACAAGCCCGGCCGGGGCAGGGGAGATTCTCAATGAACAGCAAACTTTCGATCGCTGCCGTCGCGGCGGCGGCGGGTCTGGTCGCGCCGGCAGCATGGGCGGCGGGCGTGGACTGTCCGGTTTCGCATTCAGCGCTGAAACAGGCGCTCAGTTCGGCCGTGCAGCAGAGCAACGGCGGCCTGCAACTGAATATGTGGGGTACGATCGTCAATCGCGAGGGTTACGTGTGCGCGGTCGCCTTTACCGGCGCCGATTACCAGTCGCAGTGGCCCGGCAGCCGGGTCATTTCGGCGCAGAAGGCCAACACCGCCAACGCATTCAACCTCGGCCCGAACAGCAACGCCAGCAACCACGGCGGCTTCGGAGTTGCAGGCCTGGCGCTGTCGACCGCAAACCTGTATTCGGCGGTTCAACCCGGCGGCTCGCTGTACGGTCTGCAGCACAGCAATCCGGTCGACACCGAACGCGCCTACGAGGGCGACGCGAACGAATTCGGCACCGGCGCTGATCCGATGGTCGGCAAGCGGGTGGGCGGCGTCAATGTGTTCGGCGGCGGGCTGGGCCTGTATGCCGCGGACCACAGCGTCGTGGGCGGCGTGGGCGTCAGCGGCGACACCTCGTGCACCGATCACGAGATCGCCTGGCGGGTGCGCAACAACCTCGGGCTGGACCACTTGAAGGGCGTGAACGGCGTCTCGGGCGATGCGAACCGGCCCGACAACATCATCTACGACATCACGAACGGCGCCAGCGCCAACGGCTTCGGGCACCCCAAGTGCCTGTTCACGGCTGACCAGACTGCGCTGCCGGCCGTGCAGTAGGGCGGCGCGCGGGCGCCGCCTCGTCAATCGCCCGAGGCGAGCGGCCGCCCGCGCAGCTCTTCGCGCGCCTGCCGGATCATCTGCTCGGTGGTGGCCCAGTCCACGCAGGGATCCGTCACCGAGACGCCGTATCTCAACATGGACCGGTCCTGCGGGATCGGCTGGCTGCCCCATTCGAGGTTGCTTTCGATCATCCAGCCCACGATCGACCGGTTGCCGTGCGCGATCTGCGCCAGACAGTCGCTCAGCACCAGCGGCTGCAGCTCGGGCTTCTTGTAGGAGTTCGAGTGGGCGCAATCCACCACCAGGTTGGGCGCCAGCCCGGACTGCCGCAGCGCAGCCTCCGCCAGCGCGATGCTGACCGAGTCGTAGTTGGGCCGTCCGCCGCCTCCGCGCAGGACCAGGTGGCCGTTGGCGTTGCCGCGCGTGCGGATGACCGCCGTCGCCCCGTCGCCGTTGATGCCCAGAAAACTGTGGGGCCGCGAGGCCGAGATGATCGCGTTGATGGCGCCGCTCACGTCGCCATCGGTGCCGTTCTTGAATCCGACCGGAGTCGACAGTCCGCTGGCCATTTCCCGATGGGTCTGCGACTCGGACGTACGGGCGCCGATCGCGGTCCAGGCGATCAAGTCGCCCAGGTACTGGGGTGCGATCGGATCGAGCGCCTCGGTGGCGGCCGGCAGTCCGATCTCGGCCACGTCGACCAGGAAGCGGCGCGCCCGCTGCATGCCTTCGGCGATGCGGAACGAGTCGTCCATCCTGGGGTCGTTGACGAAGCCTTTCCAACCGACCGAGGTGCGCGGCTTTTCGAAATAAACGCGCATCACGATCAGCAGCGTATCGGCAACCTCGCGCGCCAGCGACCTCAAGCGGCGCGCGTAGTCCAGCCCGGCGTCCGGGTCGTGAATCGAGCAGGGCCCGACGATGACGAATCGCCGGCCGTCCTCGCGCCGCAGGATGCGGCACAGCTCAGCGCGACCGTCGAGCACCGTTCGCGCCGCCGCATCCGACAGCTCAATTTCGGCCTTGATCCGGGCCGGCGGCGGCATCAGTTCCGATGCCGCGACATTCAAGTCTTCGGTCGGCGCGTGGCTCACGGCCAACAGCCTGCTCAGGAATCTGGAGCGGCGTCGGCCGCCGTGAGCGCGCTCAGCCGTTCTCGCCCCGACACGGCCAGATAGATTTCGCGCAGGAAAAGGCTCAGCGACGTGATCACCGAAACCATCGCGAGTATGAAAAATCCCGCCAGGAATCTGCTCAGATCCATTTCCAGCAGCACCCCGATGAACGCCAGGGCCACGACCAGGCAGATGAAAAGGCCCGCCACGCCCGCTGCCAGGATGGCGAGGTAGGACAGGTGGATACGGCTGTGCAGCAGCGCGAATTCGCGCTGCCGCGCCTCTAACACGTCGCTCGCGGCCGTAACCGCCTGCGCCTGCAGCGCGCGCTGCCGATCGACGATGCGGCCGAGCCGGACGTTCAGGGACGAAATCAGCGTCGCGATCGCGGTAAGAAGGAACACCGGTGCGACCGCGAGCTGAATGACGTGCGTGACGCTGGTGACATGATTTTCCATCCGGCGTCCGCGCGCGGCTGCATCGGCACCCGCATTACCGAATTCGCACCCGCCCGTCCTTCAACCGTGTCGCGTTGCCGGCCTTGACAGCGTTCGACACTGCCATGTAGGCCGTTCCTTGGAAGCGCTTGAGTTGTTCCGGCGGCAGGCCCTTGTCGTAACCCTTCGCGTGCGCCAGCGCCTTGACGATGTCGGAAGCGGTCATCGGCGCGCGCACGATTTTCTTCATCAGGCCGATCGCTTCGCCCGATGCGAACCATTGCCGCAGCTTGCGCACTTTCTTGCGCCCGGTGCGCTTCGCTTCGGTCGCGGGCTCCGAAACGGATGGCGAGGCGCGCCCTGCGCCGTTCGACTCCGATCGAGTCGACACATCCAATGCCTGCTGGATGGCCTTGAGTCGCGAATTGACCCTCGCCAACTCAAGTTCGAGGGCCTTGCGACGGGATTCCAGTTCCGATACAGCGCTGACGATTGAAACCATCTGACCGACCTCTCTTGTTCACATCGAGTTGCATAATCCGCACCACCCGTCCGCGTCCTCAAACGCCGACAGACCGGTGGCGAGGATACGCGCTGAGCGGCGCGCTGGCAAATCAAGAAACGCTCACGCAAGTGCGGTCATGCCGACGGCCGGGCGGTCGCCGGCTCGCCGTGCGCGGCTGCGCGCAGCCAATTCAACAGGCGGTCGATATCCTGATCGCAATGCGCCGCACTCAGAGAAATGCGCAGGCGGGCCGTGCCGGCCGGAACCGTGGGCGGGCGTATCGCCGGCACCCAGATGCCAGCGTGCCGCAGCGAGTCCATCAACGACATGGCCTCGGAGTTTTCGCCGATGATCAACGGTTGGATCGCAGTGGGCGAGGGCAGCAGCGGCCAGCGCAGGCCCGCCAGTCCGGCGCGGACGCGCTCGATCAGCGCAGTCAACTGCTGGCGTCGCCAGCGCTCGGTTTCGATCACCTGCAGCGCGGCCAGCAGGGCGGCGGCCAGCACCGGCGGCGTCGAGGTCGTGAACATGTAGGTGCGTGCGCGCTGAAGGAGCCACTCGATCACGTCCGCCTCGGCCGCGACGAACGCGCCGAACACGCCGGCGGCCTTGCCCAAGGTAGCCATGTAAACGATCCGTTGCGAGCTCAGTCCCCAATGAGACAGGCTGCCGGCGCCGTTTTCTCCCAGCACACCGAAGCCGTGCGCGTCATCAACGACCAGCCAAGCGTCATGACGCTCGCACAGTTCGACGAGTTTCGGCAACGGGGCCAGATTTCCGTCCATGCTGAACACGGCATCGGTCGCGATCAACTTGGAGCGGCCCGCGTACTGTGACATCAGGCGATCGAGCCCTTCGACGTCGCAGTGCGGGTAAATCACCACATCGGCCCGCGACAGGCGTGCGGCATCAATCAGGCTGGCGTGGTTCAGGCGGTCCGAAAAGATCACGTCGCCCGGCCCGGCGAGCGCAGGCAGCACCCCGAGGTTGGCCATGTAGCCCGTTGAAAAATGCAGCGCGCGGGGCAAGCGGACGAAGTGCGCCAGGCGCTGCTCCAGCGCCTCGTGCACGCGCGTGTGCCCGCAGATGTGGGCCGATGCGGCGGCCCCCACGCCGAAATCGTCCAGCGCGCGGCGCGCCGCCTCGGCCAGCGCCGGGTGGTTCGCCAGGCCAAGATAGTCGTTGCTGCAGAACGCGAGGTAAGTTGCGCCGTCTACGCGCAGGTGAGGCCCGTGCGGCCCCTCGATGCGGCGCCGGCGTCGCATCAACCCGGCCTGCTCGAGCTCGCGCAGGCGGCTTGAAAGCTCAGAAGGCCGCATCGAGCCGGCCGCCCGATCGATCGGCCCGTTGTGCGGCGGCGAGGTGGTTGGCGTTCACGCCGGGGCGGTTTGTGACCGGACCAGCAGCACGTGCGCCGGTGCGATCCGCGCAACCGCCTCCGCGACGCTGCCCATCAGCAGATGATTGATGCCGCGCCGGCCGTGCGTTCCGAGCACGATCAGGTCGGCTTTCCAGCGCCGCGCCTCGTCGGCCAGCACGACGGCGACGCGGTCGTCGACTGCATCGTCGCCGACGATGGCGACGTCGGCCTGCACGTCGTTGCGCTGCGCGATCGCGCGGCCCCGCTCGAGCGCGGCTTGACCGGACTTGCGCAACGCTTCCAGGATCGCCTCCAGGTCGACCGCGACGGGGCCGGCCGCCGCGAAGGCCAGACGCGACTGCTCGATCACGTGAACGATCCTGAGCTTCGCGTTCTGATCCTTGGCAAGGCGCACAGCCTGTTCAATCGCCAGCTCCGAGGTCTCGCTGCCGTCGGTAGCGGCCAGGATTCGAGAGTACATGCGACGCCTCCTGTTTGAGAGTCACCTTGAATCGCTGCCGTTAACATACACTGGTTTTTTGACTGCGCTGTCCGACCATGACAACTCCCGATCCGAGCGCCGGCCGTGCGGCACCCGCCGATGGGCGTGGGACGCTGCACGAGGTCGTGGTCGTCGGCGGAGGGGCGGGCGGGCTGGAGCTGGTCACGCGGCTGGGCAACCGGCTGGGCCGGCGCGGCCGCGCCCGCGTCACGCTGGTTGAGAAAACCCGGGCCCATTTCTGGAAGCCGCATCTGCACGAGATCGCCGCCGGCAGCATGGATCTGGCCAGCTATGAAACCAACTACCTGGCGCAGTCGCACTGGCACGGCTTTCAGTACCGGATCGGAGAGATGACCGGGCTGGAGCGCAAGGCCCGCCGGATTTGCGTTGCGCCGTTCGTGGACGAGGACGGCGATCAGGTCACGCCGGCACGCACGTTCCGCTACGACACGCTGGTGATCGCAGTGGGCAGCCTGACCCACGATTTCGGCGTGCCCGGCGTTGCGCAATACGCGTTCCGGCTCGAGACCCCGTCCGAGGCGGACCGGTTCCATCGCAGGCTCGTCAACACCTATATCCGGGCCCAGGCTCAGGCCGCGCCGCTGCAGCCGGGGCAGCTGCAAGTCGTGCTGATCGGCGCTGGGGCAACCGGAGTTGAGCTGGCCGCCGAATTGAATCGCACGACCCGCACGCTGGTCTCCTACGGGCTGGACCGGATCGATCCGGACAAGGACATCCGGCTGGTCCTGCTGGAGGCCTCGCCGAGGATCCTGCCCGCGTTACCCGAACGCCTGGCCAAGGCGGCGACCCGCCTGCTGGAGCAGCTCGGAGTGCAGGTGCGGACCTCGTCCCGTGTGCAGGAAGTCCTGCCCGACGGCGTCCGGCTGGTCAACGGCGAGGTGATCCGCGCCGAGCTGGTGGTGTGGGCGGCCGGCATCAAGGCGCCCGAGTTTCTGCGGGACCTGGATGGCCTGGAGGTCAACGCGATCAACCAGCTGGTGGTGACGCCCACCTTGCAGACCACGCGCGATCCGAATGTGTTCGCGATCGGCGATTGCGCCGCCTGCTCGTGGATCGGTGCGCAACCGCCCCAGACCGTCCCGCCGCGGGCGCAGGCGGCGCATCAGCAGGCCTCGCACATGGTGGGCCAGGTCGAGCGCATACTGAAGGGGCGGCCGTTGCGTCCGTGGCGATACCGGGACTTCGGATCGCTCGTTTCGCTGGGCCAGTACTCGACCGTGGGCAACCTGATGGGCAGCCTGGTCGGCGGCAACCTGTGGATCGAGGGCTACTTCGCCTGGCTGATGTATGTGTCGCTGTACAAGCTGCACGAGTTGGCGCTGCATGGGTTTTGGAAGGTGGCGCTCGATACGCTGGCGCGGATGATCACGCGCCGCACCGAGCCGCATGTGAAGCTGCATTGAGACAGGAGCCTTCGGCTCGCCAGGAACCCGGTTGCGGCAACTCGTCAAAATGTGCATTAATCCGGTTTCGCCATGAGTCGACCCGTTCCCCAGTCCGCGATGACCGAAGCGCCTGCCTATCAGAGCGGATTCGGCAACACCTTCAGCAGCGAAGCGCTGCCGGGCGCGCTGCCGGTCGGCCAGAATTCGCCGCAGCGCTGCCCCTACGGCCTGTACGCCGAGCAGCTGTCCGGAACGGGTTTTACCGCGCCGCGCGCGTCGAATCGGCACTCCTGGCTGTACCGGATCGCCCCGAGCGCGCGGCAGAGTGCGTTCCGGCTGGTCGATGCGCGCCATTGGAGCAGCGACTTCGACGCGGGCGGGATGCCGCCGGAGCCGATGCGCTGGGACCCGCTGCCGGAGCCGGCCGGCCCCACCGATTTCGTCCAGGGCCTGGTCACGATGGCCGGCACCGGCAACCCCGCCACGCAAACCGGCTGCGGGGTGCATCTGTACGCAATCAACCGTTCGATGACGGATCGGGTTGTGTACGACGCCGACGGCGAGCTGCTGGTCGCGTTGCAGCAGGGCGGACTGCGCTTCTACACCGAACTCGGCATCATCGACGCCGAACCGGGCGAGATCGTCGTGTTGCCGCGCGGCGTGCGCTTCCGGGTCGAGCTGAAGCAGGCGGGCGCGCGTGGCTACGTGTGCGAAAACTTCGGGCCCGGATTCCGCCTCCCCGACCTGGGCCCGATCGGATCCAATGGCCTGGCCAATCCGCGCGACTTTCTGACCCCGGTGGCGAGCTTTGAGGACCGGCCCGGGGCGTTCGAGCTGGTGGCCCGCTTCCAGGGCAGGCTGTGGAGCGCGCCGCTGGATCATTGGCCGCTGGATGTGGTCGCGTGGCACGGAAACTACGCGCCGTACAAGTACGACCTGCGCCGCTTCAATACGATGGGATCGATCAGTTTCGATCACCCCGATCCGTCGATCTTCGTGGTCCTCATGTCGCCCAGCGACACGCCCGGGATCAGCTCGATCGATTTCGTGATCTTTCCGCCACGGATCCTGGTGATGGAACACACCTTCCGGCCACCCTGGTTCCACCGCAACGTCGCCTCCGAGTTCATGGGCCTGATCAGCGGCGTCTACGACGCCAAGCCGCAGGGGTTCGTGCCGGGGAGCGCGAGCCTGCACAACTGCATGACCGGTCACGGCCCCGATGCGGGCGCGTTCGAGCGGGGCTCGCAGGCCGACACCAGCAAGCCCGAGGCGATCCGCGACACGATGGCGCTGATGTTCGAGACCCGCCATGTGCTGCAGGCCACCGCCTACGCTTTGAGCGCGCCGACCCGGCAGAGCGACTACGCGGACTGCTGGCGCGGCCTGCGGCGCAATTTCGATCCGGCCCGCCGCTGAGCGCGGCCGGCCAGTCAATGCAGCTGAACGAGACGCACCAGGCCAGCCTGCGCAGCTGGGTGGCTTCGGCCAATGCGCCGGGGGCGGATTTTCCGATCCAGAATCTTCCGCTGGCGGTGTTCCGGCCGCCGGGCGGGCAAGGCTTTCGCCTCGGCGCGGCCATCGGCGATTCGATCGTCGATCTGGCGCATCCGAACGTGGCGGCGCTGCTGGAGCCGCACATCGGCCAGGCCTGCCGCAGCCCGACGCTGAACGAGCTGATGGCGCTCGGGCCGCAGGCCTGGTCGCTGCTGCGGCTGATGCTATCGCGCGCGCTCAGGGCGGCAAGCCCGCAGCAGGAGCGCCTGCAGTCGGCGCTGATCGACCAGCACGGCGTTCAATATGGATTGCCGGCCAGCATCGGAGACTTCACCGACTTTTACACTTCGATTCACCACGCGACCGCGGTCGGACGGTTGCTGCGCCCCGATCAGCCGTTGCTGCCCAATTACAAGTGGATCCCGATCGCCTACCACGGCCGGGCCTCGTCGGTCCGGGTGTCCGGCCACGCCGTGAGGCGCCCCTCAGGGCAGATCCGGCTGTCGGGGGTCGAGACCCCGGTCGTGGAGCCGACCCGCAAACTGGACTACGAGGTCGAACTGGGCGCGTTCATCGGTGTGGGCAATCCACCGGAGCAGCCGATCCCGATCGAGCAGGCCTGGAACCACGTGTTCGGCGTCGTGCTGCTGAACGACTGGTCCGCGCGCGACATCCAGGCCTGGGAGTACCAGCCGCTCGGCCCTTTCCTGTCCAAGAGTTTTGCGACGACCATCTCGCCGTGGGTCGTCACGTCGGAGGCGCTGCTGCCGTTTCGCACGGCGTGCAGCCGCCCCGCAGCCGATCCGCAGCCGCTGCCGTATCTGCACGACGCCCAGGATCGGTCGAGCGGAGCGCTGGACATCGTGCTGGAGGCGTCGATCCTGACGTCCGCGATGCGGGCCGACGATCAGCCGGAGGCGCGGCTGTCGCGCTCCAGTTCGAGCCACGCGTACTGGACGATTGCGCAGATGGTGGCGCACCACACGGTGAACGGGTGCAACCTGGTCGCCGGGGATCTCATCGGAACCGGCACCCAATCGGGTCCAACGGCGGCCGAGGCGGGCTCGCTGATCGAGCTCACGGCCGGCGGAAAGCAGCCCCTGACGCTGCCGAACGGCGAGCAGCGTTCGTTTCTGGAAGACGGGGACGAAGTGTGTCTGCGCGGCTATTGCGAGCGCGACGGCTTCGTCCGAATCGGGCTGGGGAAGGCAGCGGGGCGCATTTTGCCGGCCTTGGTTGGAGTGTCATCGGCGTGATGACGGCAACCGCAGGCCGGGCCGCCTCCTGGGGCGCCGTTGCCGTTGTCACGTTGTTGCTGGGCGGAATCGGCGTTGTCGTCAATCAGCACATCGCGAGCGCGGTCGACAATGCGACCGCGCTGGCGCGTCCGCACGAGGTCCAGGCGGCCGTGCAGTACATCGGCGCGGCGATCGACGCTCTGGACGATTCGGTGCAGGACTACATCATCGAGGGCGCAGAAGGCGCGCGGATTCGGTTTCAGTACGAGGATGCGGCGCGTTCGCTGCATGCACGAACGGCCGATCTGAGGGCGCTGGGCAGCTCCGCGATATCCGAAGCCGACCTTGCTGAAATCGATCGTCGCGTTGCGGACGTGCTGAGCGTCAGCCGGGCGGTGATCGATGCCGGCAATACGAACCGGGGGGACACGCTCCGACGGCTGGCCGAAGAAGGCCGGGCCACCAATGCCGCAAATCACAAGGTCGATGCTCTGATCGCAGGCCAGCAGCAGCTGCTGCGAACGCGCGAGTGGTCCTTGAGGCGAGACGTGTCCGATATTTACTGGGGCCTGGTCGCAACGGCCGCGATCGTGTTGTGCGTTCTGGCCGCCACGATCGTGCTGGTCGAGCTCGATCAGCGGCGTCAGGCGGCGGCTCGGGACCGTCTTCGCTCGGAGAACGAACGCCTGGAGGAGGCTGTCCGGGAGCGTTCGGCGACGCTGGCCGAGGCCAATCGCGAACTCACCTGGTTCTCCCGGCGGGCGATCCAGATCCAGGAGCGCGAGCGCCGCAGCCTGGCGCTGGAGCTGCACGACCAGATCGGCCAGGAACTGGCGTCGCTGGTACTGTCGCTGACGCGCCACCAGCGCGAGATTGCGGCGTTCGGTCTGACGGACGCGCGCGGCGTGGTTCAGGAGAGCATCGAGATCGCGCGCGCTGCCTATGGAGACGTCCACAACCTGGCCTCGGATCTGCGGCCGGCGATGCTCGATCGTCTGGGACTGGTCCCGACACTGCAATGGTATGCGCACCGGCAGGCCAAGCACTCCGGCTGTCAAGTGGCGGTCGAGGCGGACGCGTTTCCCGTCGTGCTTCCGTCCGAAATCCTGATCGCGGCATTCCGGATCGTGCAGGAGGCCGTCAACAACGCGGTGCGTCACGCCAAGCCGAAGCGGGTCGAGATCCAGGCCCGCTATCGCCCCTCGTGCGTCGAGTTGCACATCCGTGACGACGGCACCGGCTTCGATCCGGACGAGACCACCGGGCAGCAGGAACCCAGCGCCGGCCTGGGCCTGATGGGGATGCGCCAGCGCGCCCAGGGCGTGGGCGGAAACGTATCGATTCGCTCGGGTCCCGGGCTGGGCACGCAGATCGTCGCGCTGCTGCCGCTTCCCGAGACGGCTTAGTCATGTCCGTCTTGTCCGATGCTTCGCAGCCGCTAGCCGTTTGTTGCCCTGCATGTCAGATTCTTCCGATTTTCTTGTAGGAATAATTCTGGGTCATGTGTCCGCGTTTACGCCGCAGGGTGTGGGCCGCGCGCGTATCGGAGTTGCGCCGAGATTTGAGCTAGATTCTCATGACCGGGGCGAACAAAGATCCTGGCGGGAGCTGGGCGGCTTGGTGGACGAGCCGGTGAGGAGATGAAAAAACCCGGTGCGCGGCAGGTTACCTGGATCGCCGTCCTGGCGGTGGCGCTGTCGCTCGGCGGTGTCGGCTCGTTCCTGGCTGCCCGCATCGACAGCGCCATCGAGACGGCCACGCTGATTGCGCGGCCCCATGAGGTGCAGACTCAACTCGAGCAGACCAAGTCGACCTTGGATGCTCTTCAGGATTCGGTGCAGGACTACATCATCGACGGCGCCGAGGGCATGCGTTACCAGTACGAGGATGCGGTGCGGGCGCTCGCGGAGCGCGCGGCGGAGCTGCCGGCGTTGGGCGGAGCCGCCTTCTCGGCCGACGATCTGGCCGCGCTCGACCATCGGATCGCGGACGTGCGCAGCAGCAGCCGTGCCGTGATCGATGCGCGCAACAAGGAGCGGCCCGAGACCGTGCGGCGCCTGGCCGAAGCGGGGATCGTGGCGGTCAACGCGGCGCGGCGTGAGGTGGATCGGCTGATCGCCGCTCAGCAGGATCTGCTGCGAACGCGCGAACAGACCCTGCGGCGCAGCGTGGCGCAGATGTACAGCGGACTGGTAGCAACGGCCGCGATCGTACTGTGCCTGCTGGTCGGAGCGGTTCTCCTGGTCGAGAACGATCGCAGGCGCAGCCTGGTGCTGCAGGACGTGCTGCGCTTGGAAAACGAGCGCCTCGAGGCGGCCGTTCGCGAACGCTCCGCTACGCTGGCCCACGCCAACAGCGAACTCGCCTGGTTCTCCAAGCGGGCGCTTCAGATCCAGGAACAGGAGCGCCGCAGTCTGGCTCTGGAGCTGCACGACCAGATCGGTCAGGAGCTGGCCTCGCTGGTGCTCTCACTGACGCGCTGCGAGCGCGAGCTGGCCCAGGTCGACCGATCCGACGCGCTGAGCGCCGTGCAGGACAGCATCGAGATCGCACGGGCTGCCTACGGCGACGTTCACAACCTGGCGCTGGACCTGCGGCCGGCGATGCTGGATCGGCTCGGATTGGTCCCGACCCTGCAATGGTACGCACGTCGCCAGGCGAAACACTCCGGCTGCGAGATCACGGTCGAGGCGGACGCTTTCCCCGTTCTGCTTCCGCCCGAAATCCTGATTGCTGCCTTCCGGGTGGCTCAGGAAGCCGTCAGCAACGCGGTGCGCCACGCCAAGCCGCATCGAATCGAGATCGAAGCCCGCTATGCGCCGTCGCGGATCGAACTGCAGATCAGTGACGACGGGGCCGGCTTCGATCCCGGCCACACGAACGAGCGGCAGGAGCCGCGCGTCGGTCTGGGTCTGATCGGGATTCGCCAGCGCGTCCAGGATGTCGGCGGACACGTATCGATCCAGTCCGCGCCCGGGTCGGGAACTCAAGTGAAAGCCGTACTGCCGCTGCCGCAGGTCACGTAGCGGAGCCGC